>Ga0209702_10002120_pt1 | contig 35648 bp, 29 predicted proteins | sample FRY01_FD_187210 | JGI IMG/M metagenome (GOLD analysis project Ga0209702, IMG submission 187210) | Freshwater microbial communities from Lake Fryxell liftoff mats and glacier meltwater in Antarctica - FRY-01 (SPAdes) (version 2) | ecosystem: Environmental > Aquatic > Freshwater > Ice > Glacier...
GGTCCTCCCGAAGGAGGCGAATTTGGCCCACCACCTCGTAGACCTAATGGACCTCCAGATAGAATAGGTAGACCGCCTCGTACACCGGGCGATAGTTCTCGAAAAATAATTGAATATTAGCGAGTGTATTTATTGAAATGTTCGTCTAAATGATTAAAGGGTAAAACCTTAGTACAAAATTGATTAACCTTTTAAGCCTTCGAGCATGAAAAATTATCTAATCCTTTCAGCAATCGCTATTTGTTGCTTTTCTTGTAAGAAATCAGCAGACACTGCAACTACCACCACTACTACCACCAATTCAACAAATGTACCTGATGTATATAAAAAAATATATGGTGCAAGTAGTGTTACATCAGATGGAACTTTTATAACAATAAAGTCTACTGGTGCACCTGATCATAAGAGTGTATATTATGCAACTACCAATGCATTGTATGAAAATTTCAGTGGAACAACATTTGGCGGTGTAACTTTTGGTAAAAACCCAAATTCAATTGCTACCCAAAATCTGACTTTTAAAATTCCTATGAACCCTGCTGTAGCTTCAACTCATGCAGCAACTCCTGGTGGTCCAATTGGAGTTGCCATTAATGGAGTTCCACTTTTTAATCAATATGCTGCTATGAATGCTGCATTAACCAATGAAATTAATGGGTTTGATCAGTGGTGGGGACATCCTCAGCAATCTGGTCAATATCACTATCATGTGGAACCCAAATATTTGACTACAGTAAAAGTTACCTCCTCTTCTTTAATTGGTTTTTTGCTTGATGGATTTCCAGCTTATGGCCCTGTTGAAAATGGTGTTGCTGTATCAAATGCAATGCTAGATGTATATCATGGGCATAGTCATGCTAAAGTTGAATACCCAAGTGGTATTTATCATTATCATTTTACTACAGAATCTCCTTACTTAAATGGCAATGGATTTTATGGAACTGCTGGAACTGTATCGCAATAAATATATAGATGTATTTGTTTTATTACTGTTCTTTTTATTTTCTTGTACCGAAAATCGGGGAACAGTAATAAAAAGCACTAATAATATTATTCCACCCATTTATATGTCGAATATAACTGAAGGACTTTTATTGCATCAAGATACTTTATGGCTTAATAATGAACCCTACAGCGGATACATATATGAGGTAGTAGCCAATAAAACCGACACCCTCTTTTTTGCTGGTTATAAAAAAGGATTATTGGAAGGAGAAGTTAAAAAATGGTATCCCAATAAACAACTTTGGGAAAAACGATGGTACGTTGCTGGTAAAAAAAATGGGCTCCAACAATCTTTTTGGGAAAACGGCATTAAAAGATTCGAATTTGTTGCAAAAGATGATGCTTACGAAGGTGAAATGAAAGAATGGGCGCAGGATGGTTTATTAGTTCACTTGTCGAATTACGTAAACGGACAGGAAGATGGCACACAGAAATCTTGGTACAGCAACGGAAAAATAAAGTCGAACTATTTTATCATCAAAGGAAAACGATATGGTTTATTGGGAACTAAAAATTGCAAAAATGTATCGGATAGTATTTTTAATATTAAGTAGTTTTTGTTTTATTCACTGCGCCGGCGATAAAACTGATCCTATAGAATTGCCATATTATAATGCCCCAGATTTTACCCCCCAATTTCTCAAAAGTAAGGCTGAAGTAATGCAAAAAATTACCCATACAATTGCCAATTTTTCTTTTTTAAACCAAGATAGCAGTATTATTACGCAGCAGGTTGTTGAAGGAAAAATTCATGTAGCTAATTTTATTTTTACATCATGTGGAAGCATATGTCCTAACATGACGAATAATATGAAAATGGTTAGTGATGAATTTAAAGGGAATAAAAACCTAGTAATTCTTTCTTATTCTGTTACACCCTGGATTGATCAGCCTTATGTATTAAAAAAATACAAACAGCGCAATAATATTGTCAACCCAAACTGGCATTTTTTAACTGGATCAAGAACTACTATTTATAATCTGGCGCGTAAATCTTATTTTGCTGAAGAAGATATTGGCTTTACAAAAGATAGTAGTCAGTTTTTACATACTGAACATTTTATATTGGTAGACCAATCAAAAAGAATTCGTGGCATTTATAACGGCACTTTGACATTAGAAATGCAGCAATTAATTGCAGATATTAAATCTCTAAAATAAAAAACCCCCGTTGCTCACAGGGGTTCTTTGTTAAAGTGCAATTTGTTTTTCAATCATCATTTTTCGAAGATTAATTAGCCCGTAGCGCATTCGACCCAAAGCAGTATTGATGCTGCAATTGGTTATTTCTGCAATTTCTTTAAAACTCATATTGGCATAATGGCGTAGTACAATTATTTCGCGTTGTTCTTCTGGAAGTAAGTCTAGCATTTTACGAACCCTATCGTGACTTTGACTCTGCATTATTTTTCCGTCTGGGCCATCTTCTGCAATCTGCAAAACATCAAAAATATCAATATTGTCGCTGGTTTTAATGGCAGGTGTACGTTTTACTTTTCTAAAATAATCAACACAAAGATTGTGTGCAATACGCAAGGCCCATGGCAAAAACTTGCCTTCATCGGTGTAGCGCTTATTTTTAAGCGTGTCAATTATTTTGATAAATACATCCTGAAAAAGATCCTCGGCCAGGTAGGTGTCCTTAACAAAGAAAAGAATCGACGAAAAGATCTTGTCTTTGTATCGGTAAATAAGGGTTTCAAAGGCATCGGTATCACCATCTTGAAAGGCCCTTATCAGTTCTGTATCAGACGCATGGTCTAATGTTCTCATAGTTTAGGTTTTTGAGTTAGGGTGCTAAAAAATTCAGGATATTGGATATCGTTGCTTAAATCAAGAACAAATTAGAATTCTTTTGTATTCATAAATGATTTGTGGAAATCATGTTTTGTGGTTCCGAGGTTATGCACATTCTAAAGCATTGATTTTTTGATAGTTATTGATGTTATACTCAACCAAAGCTGTAATAAACTGTTACATTTGTTACCCTATGGCTGCAAAAAAAACACCTGAGTTAATAGACACTACCATTACATCTAATGGAGATATTATTGTTACAGGTGCTCGTACCCATAACTTAAAAAACGTATCGGTAAGTTTCCCCCGAAATAAATTGATTGTAGTAACTGGCGTTTCAGGCAGCGGTAAGTCGTCATTAACCATCGATACCTTATTTGCTGAAGGTCAACGTAGATATGCCGAAAGCTTAAGTGCCTATGCTAGGCAGTTCATGGCTCGTATGGTAAAGCCCGATGTAGATTATATAAAAGGACTTTGTCCGGCTATTGCCATTGAACAAAAAGTAATTACCCGCACTCCTAGAAGTACGGTTGGAAGCATGACGGAGATGTATGATTATCTGCGGTTGATGTTTGCAAGGATTGGTAAAACTATTTCTCCTGTAAGCGGAAAGTTAGTAAGGAAAGACGATGTAGCCGATGTAATGAAGGCAATTCAGCAGTTAAAAACAGGAGCCAAAGTAGTTATTATAGTTCCGTTTAAGCAACATGCTAAAAGAGCTATTAAAGAGGAGTTAGGCATTTTAATGCAAAAGGGCTTTTCGAGAATGTATATCCGAGAAGCTGAAGCAAGGGTAGAAAGAATTGAAACGATTTTAGCGCTTTCAGATAAAGAGATCGACAAATTATTTAAAATTGTAAAATCCAATCCTCTAGTTTATACCCTGATAGATCGTATAGTGGTAAAAGATTTTGAGGAAGATGACCTTCATCGATTAAGCGATTCTATTGGTACTGCATTTTATGAGGGCGAGGGCGATATGTTTTTAGAAGTTGATGGATTAAAAATGCTGCATTTCAGTAATAAATTTGAAGCGGATGGAATTGTTTTTGAAGAACCATCTCCCAATTTATTTTCATTTAATAACCCTTATGGTGCATGTGCTGTTTGTGAAGGATTTGGACAAGTTTTAGGCATCGATACAGACTTGGTAATTCCCAATAGAAGTTTATCTGTTTATGAAGGAGCTATTGCACCATGGAAAGGAGAGAAGTTGGGTTGGTGGAAAGAGCAGTTTATAAAGAGTGCTAATAAATTTAATTTTCCTATTCATAAACCAATTCATGATTTAACTAAAGAACAGTATTCGCAATTATGGAATGGAAGTTCGGGCGCACTAGGTATTCACGATTTTTTTAAAGAAGTAGAACAGAACTTATATAAAGTACAGTACCGAGTTTTGTTAAGCAGGTATAGAGGAAGAACTTCTTGTACATCATGTGAAGGATATCGACTTCGAAAAGAAGCATTGTATGTAAAAGTAGGAGGGATGCATATTGCAGAATTGTGCGAAATGCAAGTAAGAGATTTAAAAACTTGGTTCGATCAATTAAAATTAACTGACCATGATCAACAAATTGCCAAAAGAATTTTAATAGAGTTAAATCAACGCATCAAAACTTTATTGGATGTTGGTTTAGGATATTTAACGTTGAATAGATTGGCCAATACATTGAGTGGTGGTGAGAGTCAGCGTATTCAGCTCACAAGAAGTTTGGGTAGTAATCTTACTAATTCGTTGTATATTTTAGATGAACCTTCAATTGGTTTACACTCGAGGGATACAACAAAATTAATACAAGTATTAAAGTTGTTGCGCGATTTAGGAAACACAGTGGTAGTTGTAGAACACGACGAAATGATGATGCGTGAAGCCGATCATATAATTGATATGGGACCACTAGCATCTCATTTAGGAGGCGAAGTAGTAGCTGCAGGAAATTATGATTATATTATTAAACATCCGAAAAGTTTAACAGGTAAATATTTAACTGGCGAATTGAGTATCGATCCTCCCAAGCATGTAAGAAAATGGAATAGCAGTATTACTGTTGAAGGTGCAGAGCAAAATAATTTAAAAAATATTACTGTTGAGTTTCCATTGCATACATTATGTGTAGTTGCTGGTGTAAGTGGAAGTGGCAAAACAACATTAATCAAACAAATATTATATCCTGCATTACAAAAAATTAAAGGAGAGACTGCAGAAAAAGTGGGATTGCATAAAACTATTTCTGGAGATATAGGAATGATTAATCAAATAGAAATGATTGATCAAAACCCAATCGGTAAATCGTCTAGAAGTAACCCGGTTACTTATATCAAAGCATACGATTCTATTCGCGATTTATATTCAAAACAGGGGCTTGCAAAAATGCGTGGATTTCAACCAAAGCATTTTTCTTTTAATGTAGATGGAGGCAGGTGTGATACTTGTAAGGGTGAAGGTGAAACGGTTGTAGAAATGCAGTTCTTAGCAGATGTGCATTTAACTTGTGAGTCATGCGGAGGTAAAAGGTTTAAAGAAGAAGTGCTAGAAGTGAAGTACAATAACAAATCTATTTTTGAACTCTTAGAGTTAAGTGTTGATGAAGCGATTGAATTTTTTAAAGACGAAAAACAAATTCAGAAAGCCATACAACCTTTGCAGGATGTAGGTTTGGGCTATATTAAACTCGGACAAAGTTCCGACACCTTAAGTGGAGGAGAAGCGCAGAGAGTAAAACTAGCCAGCTTTTTAGGTAAAGGGAAAGGCATTGGGCATGTGTTATTTATTTTTGATGAACCAACAACGGGTTTGCATTTTCATGATATAAAAAAGTTATTGAATTCTTTCAATGCATTAATAGAACAAGGTCATTCTTTAATAGTTATTGAACATAATACCGATGTATTGAAATCGGCGGATTGGTTGATAGAATTAGGTCCCGAAGCGGGCGATGCCGGTGGAGAGTTAGTATATGCTGGTGTGCCTTCTGGTATTAAAAAAAATAAGCAAAGTATTACGGCGCCTTATCTATAATAGTTTTTATTAGTTGATTAAAAAAAAGAAAATTGCAATATCCACTATTCAAATTCATAGGAATATTATTTCTTAGTCTTATTTTTTTAGTAACGAATGCACAAAAACCTGCAGTACTCGATAGTTTACTTCGAGTAAATAATAAATATCGTACACCCGATTCTTTAAAAGTAAGAATGTTATCTAAGATATACGGAGAATTACAGCGTGGCGATGCTAACAAAAAAGCAATGGCGCAAAAGTTTGCAGACTCTGCCATACAAATTGCGCAAAAATTACCTAACAAAATAAGCCTTATCAAACTGTACACACGATTGGGCCTTTCACACCATGGTTTGGGAGAATTTCTGGAAGCATTAAACTACTATGAGCGCTCTATGGAAGTAAGTAAACTGGATAATAATAAAGAATTTATAGCCAGTACCCTCATGAGCATGAGCGATATTTATAACAGACTGGCAGAATATGCCAAAGCTATAGAAGTTTGTGAGCAGGCTATTAAGATTTTTACGGAAATCAACAATCAAAGTGGAGTGGCTAGCATGTACAATAATTTGTGTGGAACTTATATTGATTTAAAAGATTACACAACAGCCTATCGCTATGCTTTAAAAGCATTACCAATTTTTATCAAAGAAGAAGGGTCGAAATCTCATGGTGTTGCTAGCATTAAAATATTAATGAGTACCATACTTCAGAGTGCAGGAAATAAAGAGCTACAAGCAATGGGAATAAAACCTGGCGAGCAATATGCTAAAGCGATTGAATTATTATTATCCTCTCTCGAAATTGCAGATAAAGAGCAAGACCATAATTTAAAGGCAGATATGTTGGTGGGTATTGGAGCCGCTCAAGAAAAATTAAATAATATTAACGAAGCTACTAATGCCTATTTCGCAGCTATTGAAGAGGGTAAAAAGGGATTCGATTTAAATGCCGTAACCACCAATTATGTTTTAGCGGGCGATTTCTTTTTAAGGCAGCAGCAGGTAACTACTGGATTAAAATATTTATATCTAGGATTAGGTATGGCCAAACGATCGGGAATACTCGACCTTCAAAGAAATGCATTTTTAAGTTTAAGTAAGTATCACGAAAAAAAGAGAAACTATGATAGTGCGTTGCAATATTTTCAGTTGTATGAAATAGTGAAAGAACAAATTTTTAACAGAGAAAAGGAGAAGGAAATTACCCGTAAAAAAATGGTGCTCGATTTTGGTATTAAAGAACAGGAATATAGTTTTCAACAGAAATTAACCGATCAAACACTGAAAGAAAAACAACAAGATCTTAATTTTAAAAATATACTGGGAATACTGCTGGGCTTATTGGCATTGATTATTTTTATCGCAGCCATTATTATTTATCGAAGCCGGAAAATAACCATTGAACTGAATAAAACATTAGAAGCACAGAAAAAATCTTTAGAAGAACTAGTGCTGGTAAAAGATAAGGTATTTAGTATTGTTGGTCACGATATGCGAACGCCTATTAACTCACTCATTTCGTTTGTGCAATTATTGGAGTATGGTGATATACCCAAAGATATGTTGGCCAAATATGCATCGGAATTTAGCAATAATTTACGCTTCACTTCTACTCTTATGGAAAACTTGCTGTATTGGGCTGGAAGCCAAATGCAGGGCTTTAAACCTCATTTTGAGGAGTTAAATGTGAATACTCTTACAGTTACCGTAATTGAAAATTTACAGGTAGCCATGCGCCAAAAAAATATTCAAATACATCATTCAATTGCTCAGCAACGGCTGATATGGTCCGATAAAGAAATGCTTGCGTTGATATTGCGTAATTTATTGAGCAATGCGATAAAATTTAGTTTTGCCGATTCTGTAATTCATATTGACTGTAACTTAACTGCTAAAGAAATACTTATCACTATAACCGATGCAGGAACTGGGTTGAGTAATGTAAAATTAGCAGAAATTAATAGTGAAACGGCTTTGGCCATCGATAGCAGTTATGGCACTAAAAACGAAAAAGGTACAGGGTTGGGACTTTTACTCAGTAAAACTTTTGCTGTAGTGCTTCGGGGAAAAATTAGTGCGCAAAAAAATGACCCATCGGGTACTAAATTTATACTCATGCTGCCGATTAATACAATTTAAGATCGTTTCAATAAGTTTTTTTGGATCGTTACATCAATTAATATCTGCTTATAAGCATTGCTTATTAATACTTGTTGTTTACCTGTTAAAATTATTTCATTTTGTTTGAGCGATACCAAGTGATTAAGATTAATTATAAATTGCTTATGTACCCGCATAAATACTTTTGGTGATAACTGCAATTCGAGGTTTTTCATGCTCACTAATATGGTATATGTTTTTTTCTGAGTAGTATTAATCTGCGAAAAATCGCCCATGCTTTCAATGTACACCACGTCTTTTGTAAACACTTTTATATAAGCGAGATTATCTTTTATAAAAAAGAATTCCTCCCCGTCAGTTGTTTTGGAGAAGGTAGATTCTGGTAATTGTTGACTATGTAAAGTTGCTGATTTTTTTAATTCTATATAATCTATCGCTTTATTTACACCCTTTAAAAAACGATCGAATTGGAGTGGCTTAACAATAAAATCAACTGCATCGAGGTTAAAGCTTTCTGCTGCATATTCTGGATAAGAAGAAATGAAAATAAACACTGGTGGTTCTTGGAGGCTTTTTAATAGTCCAACACCCGAAAGCTCTGGCATGTCAATATCAGTGAATACAATATCTACTTGTTTTTCTTGTAGAATTGCAGCAATTTCTAACCCGTTTTTGCAAATGCCAATCAATTGGAGCCGAGTTATTTTTGACACAAACAGAGACAATAAATCTCTTTCAATCATTTGATCATCCGCTATCAGGCAAGTGTACATACTAATTCTCTTCTATTTTTCGGATAAATTTAACGTAATAAAAGTTAATTATAATGTTTGGTCTACTTTTTTGCCCTTTAAATCTACATTCCGTTCAACCTAATCGATTTAGCAGGTTAAACTATTTACCCATTATTACCTTTATACCATATTAGTATTTCACTCAATTGGTGAAATTATAAGGCGCAGTTACCGGGGGGTTCTGCGCCTTTGTTTATTTTTGAAGAGTTGGTAAGTTTATAGGGTTTCTATGGTTTATAGCTTCATTTCGAACGAAGAGAGAAATCTCATCAATATTAAGCTGTTTTAAATTCGTGAGATTTCTCACCCTAAAGTGTTCGAAAGGACGGTATTACCTTATAAACTTTATAAACCCTAAAAACAAAAGACTATCTCAAACGATCCGCATTCTTAACCATCTTCTCATCGGTATAAATTGCTTTTGCTGCAAGAAATAACAATACAGGAATAGCAAAACTAAACAACGATCCTAAATTAAGACTGGCTTCAGTAAATGCAGATTTAAAATTAAAATATAAAGCAATTTGAATAATAGAAACAGTTGCAGTAAACAATGTTATTAGCATTTGGCGCTTACGATCTTTATACATAAAAATTGCTATCAATGAAGCAATTGCAATTGCAACTGCAAGTATCATGATGATTGAGTTTTGACTTGCAATAAACTCAATCCATTCTTTTACATTAGTAGTAGCATTTAATTTATTGCCACTAAAAAACGAGAATTTAAATGTGGCTGCTGTAAAAAGTGCAGCTAAGAATAACCAAATACTTTGAATTCTTTGTATCATAAATTATTCATTTAATTATTATAAATCATCAATAGCAAAAAGCTTATCAATCCATTTCTGGATACAATATAAATTGCTCCATAAACTCGTTCACTTGCTTTTTTACAGTGGCAATTAAATTGGCATCATCTGCATTCATCAACACATTGTCTATCGCATTCACTACAAACTGCATATGATCTTCATTAAAGCCTCTAGTTGTAATTGCTGGTACACCAAAACGAATTCCTGAAGTTACAAACGCACTCTTATCATCAAATGGCACCATATTTTTATTGGCAGTAATATCTGCTTGGACCAATACTTGCTCTGCTTTTTTTCCGCTGATATTTTTATTTCTTAAATCAATCAACATTAAATGATTGTCGGTTCCGCCACTAATAATATTATATCCTTTATGTACAAATGCTGCCGCCATTGCTTGTGCATTTTTTTGAACTTGTTGCTGGTACACTAAAAAATCGTCGGTTAATATTTCTCCAAAAGCAACTGCTTTAGCGGCTATCACGTGTTGTAATGGTCCTCCTTGAATACCCGGAAATACGGCCATATCCAACAAGTTACTCATCATTCTAATATTGCCTTTTACATCTTTTAATCCCCAAGGATTTTCAAAATCATGCTTCATCATAATAATTCCACCTCTTGGTCCACGTAAAGTTTTGTGGGTAGTAGATGTAACAAAATGACAATGGTCGAAAGGAGAGTTCAATAATTTTTTAGCAATTAATCCGGCTGGATGCGCAATATCTGCCAATACTAAAGCGCCTACTTCATCGGCTACTTTTCTAATACGAGCATAATCCCAATCTCTACTATATGCACTTGCACCGCAATAAATTATTTTTGGTTTTACTGCTCTTGCCTGAGCTTCTAATTGCTCATAATCAATCAATCCTTCTTCTCTGGTAACACCATAAAAATGTGGCTTGTATAGTTTGCCACTATAATTTACTGGGCTTCCATGTGTTAGGTGTCCGCCCATGCTCAAATCTAGACCTAATGTGGCATCGCCAGGTTGTAATACGGCTAAAGCAACAGCCGCATTGGCTTGAGCTCCGCTATGAGGCTGCACATTGGCATATTCTACTCCAAAAATCTGTTTTAGTCGATCTATAGCCAATTGTTCGGTTTGGTCTACAATTTCACAACCTGCATAATACCTTCTTCCTGGATATCCTTCAGCATATTTATTGGTCATAACATTACCCATGGCCTGCATCACTTGTAAGCTGGTAAAGTTTTCTGATGCAATCAGTTCAATTCCATGTCGTTGTCTTTCTAATTCCTTGCGTATGAGGTCAAAAACCAAGGTATCTCTTTGCATGTAAATATTTTTTGTAAAGTTAATTGTTCACTTAATGAGAACCATGTTTTGTGCTAACATTTAATCAAGGTTTTACTTAAAGCTTGGTAATTTGGGCTTATTTCCTATTTTCACAGTCCATTTGAACAAAGTGTGCATATTACACACCAACAATTATCAATGAAAGCAATTATACCCGTAGCTGGTGCTGGAACTAAACTCAGACCACACACTTATACTCAACCCAAGGCTCTTATACCTATTGCAGGTAAAACCATACTAAGTTTTATTGTAGATCAGTTAAAGGATGCTGGAATTAATGAATTCATTTTTATTGTAGGTTATTTGGGAGAGAAAATTCAGGATTATGTAAAACAGACTTATCCCGATTTAACTACCCATTTTGTTTTTCAAAATGAGCGTCAAGGAACAGGGCATGCAATTGAATTGACTAAATCTATTGTTGGCACTGATGAAGTTTTTGTTGTTTTGGGAGATACTATTTGTGAATATGATGTACAAGAAGTAGTGAATAGTCCATACAGTATGCTCGGCATTAAAAAAGTAGATGATCCCAGAAATTTTGGAGTCGCATCTATTAATGAAGAAGGTTTTATAGATCAGGTAGTAGAGAAGCCAGCCATACCAAAAAGCAATATGGCTTTGGTAGGATTATATAAAATAAAAGAAACACATTTCTTGTTTGAATGTTTGCATCATTTATTTATGCAAGACATAAAAACGCAGGGAGAATATAATTTGACTGATGCTTTAGATTGTATGATTAAACGAGGTGCTCAGTTTAAATCTTTCAAAGTAAAGAATTGGTTTGATTGTGGTAAGAAAGAAACTTTATTAGAGAGCAATGCTACTTTATTAAAAAAGTTTGGTGGAGTAATTCAAGGGCAAGAAAATTTTAAGGATACCATTATAATACCGCCTGTAAGTATTGGTGTGGGCTGTGATATATCAAATTCAATTATTGGGCCGCATGTTGCTATTGGCGCTAATACCACCATTAAACATTCAATTGTTCGCGAGAGTATCATTGGATCTTATACTAATTTGTTTGAAGTAGTATTAGATAATTCATTGATAGGGAGTGATGCTTCTGTAAAGGGTTTGAGTAGAAGTTTAAATATTGGAGATAATACAGAGATCGACTTCGGCTAATTAATTTTTCTAAAAAAATTATTGTTTTAGTTGAGCTAAAGTTGCTTCATATTCATTCCATATTTCTGCAACTACATCTGCTGCCGGTTTAATGTTATGAATGAGAGAAACTACTTGTCCTATTTCTAATTCACCTTCATCCAAATCTCCTTCAAACATACCCTTTTTTGCACGTGCTCTTCCTAAAATTTGTTGAAGTTCAGTTTCTTCTGCACCTCTTTTTTCTGCTTCATCTATTTGTTGAAAGAAATTATTTTTTAGCAACCTAACAGGCACTAATTTTTTCATGCTTAGTTGAGTATCGCCTTCATTTGCATTTATCACTGCTTGTTTAAAATTTTCGTGTGATGATGCTTCATGCGTACAAACAAACCTACTTCCAATTTGAACTGCGTCAGCTCCAAGTACCATTGCAGCTAACATTTGTTTTCCTGTAGCAATTCCTCCTGCAGCAATTAAAGGAATTGTTATAGCTGATTTTACTGCAGGTATCAGCACCATAGTGGTTGTTTCTTCTTTACCGTTATGTCCTCCTGCTTCAAACCCTTCTGCTACAACAGCATCACAGCCTGCATCTTGGGCTTTTTTTGCAAATTTGCTACTACTTACAACATGTACAACTGTAATTCCTTTTTCTTTTAAAAAGGGAGTCCATTTAGAAGGGTTGCCCGCACTTGTAAATACTATAGAAACTTTTTCTTCAACAATAATTTGCATTAATTTTTCAATATCAGGATATAGCAGTGGAATATTAACCCCAAATGGATTTTTTGTAGCTAATTTACTTTGTTGAATATGTTCTCTTAAAACTTCGGGATACATACTTCCAGCACCTATCAAACCCAAACCACCTGCGTTACTAACAGCACTAGCCAATTTCCAACCACTAGCCCATATCATACCCGCTTGAATAATGGGGTAATTAATATTAAAGAGAGTTGTAATTCTATTATTCATAAAATAAATTCTACTTATGAAGATAGAAAGAATTTGCTTGAGATAAACAGGTAACCGTTAAATCATTAATGCATACATGCTCAGGAAGAGTAGCGGTGAAGTAAACAATATTGGCTACATCATTTGATTGTAAAGCTTTAAATCCATCATAAACTTGCCCAGCTTTTTGCTCATTGCCTTTAAAACGTACTAATGAGAATTCGGTTTCTGCAGCTCCTGGATGAATAGCAGTTACTTTTATTTTGTAAGTAAGTAAATCAATGCGCATGGCTTTGCTAATCGCATCAACGGCATGTTTAGAAGCACAGTATCCATTGCCATCTTTATACACTTCTTTGCCAGCAGTTGAGCCAATATTTATAATCTGTCCTTTACCAATTTTCATGAACATCGGTAATACAGCTTTACTCATATACATCAAACCTTTCAGGTTGGTATCAATCATAGTATCCCAATCATCTAGAGAAGCATTTTCAAAACTATCTCTTCCTAACGCTAATCCTGCATTGTTCACTAACACATCTATGTTTTGCCATTCTACTGGCAAAGATTCAATTGCATCAAAAACTGCTTTTCTATTTTGAATATCAAAACAGAGCGGCAATACTTTTGTGCCATTTTTTTTTTGGAGTTGATTAGATAATTCAATCAATCGATCTTCTCTTCTTCCGGTAATAATGCAATTCCATCCTGCAGCTGCAAAGGTTTCTGTTATAGCTTTTCCAAATCCTGAACTTGCTCCCGTAATTAAAATAGTTTTACTCATAAAAATTTATTATTGCTAAATTAACAAAGAGATTGATAAGAATGGTTACCTATTGAATATTTTTAATAAAATTCAATATAAATTGATTTACTTCTTTGGCATCTTCCCACATTCCCATATGCCCCACGCCATCTAAAATATGTAAATATTTGGTTGTAGGAAGTTTTGCTTGTTCAAGTACATCATCAATAGGAGCGGCAACATCTTCTGTGCCAGCAATGAATAAGATTGGTAAATGAGATTCTTTAAGAACAAATGCTCTATCTGGCCTTACCATCATTGCATGATAATACGCTTGTAAAGAAGTATTGCTAAATAACTTACTCTTTTCTATGAGTTCATTAACAGCATCTGAAAATGACTCTTTAAAAACTTCCCCAAATAAATTAGGAATGGTATTTTTAAGGAATGAGTAACCGCCATATTCTGCAATAATCTCAATTCCCCTAGCTCTATTTACTTTTTTCGCTTCATTATCAGCATAGGCTGTAGAATGTATCAATCCAAATCCTTTTAAATAGGTTGGATATTTTTCAGCAAATGCCAATGTTACATAACCACCCATGCTATGACCCAACAAAATACATTGAGTAATATTTTCTTGATCTAATAAATCTTTTATATCATTGGCCATATGTTCAATGGTCAATGTATTTTTATCTTCCATTAATGGGGAAGACCTTGTTCCTTGTAAATCAGGAATTATTACTTTGCAATAATCTTTTAGAAAATTAACTTGATTGTCCCAAATGCTACCATCTTCTCCAAAGCCGTGTAATAAAACAATGGGAATTCCATCGCCATAAATATTGTAATGCAGGTTAAATTTGCGTTGAACCATAAAAATAATTAGTCAGTGGTAATTACAGCTTTGCTGGCCTTTTTTTAATCATCATAAATACATGAAAAATGATGAGAAGAATACTTGCAAAAAAGCTCATTTTAAAAATATAATCGCCATACCTTACATAGAAAGTTAATTCATTTTTTACCGGAACAAGATATTTAATAACAGCTGCAGTATCCCAAGGCTTTTGCTCTTCAATTTCGCCATAATCATTTATTACTGCCGAAATGCCTGTATTAGCGCTACGTACAACCCATCTTCTTGTTTCAATAGCCCTAAGCCTTGCATACGCAAGGTGTTGCTTATGTCCTGGCGTATTGCCCCACCAACCATCATTGGTAATTATTGCCAACACATTTGCACCCTTAGAAACATAACTATTAATATACTCGCCATAAATACTTTCATAACAGATAATTGGAGCTAATATATATTTATTTCCAGTAGATTTAAATACCACAGATTCTTCAGATCTTCCATAACCACCTGTGCTTCCACCAAACTGTTCAAAAACGGGCGACATAAAACGTAGGAAAGAAGGCAATGACTCCACGCCAGGTACTAATTTACTTTTGTTATATAGTTGAATAGGTTCTACAGATTTGATTGCAATTGCGGCATTAAACGCATCGTAATACAAACCCGATGAATTGGTATGTGCAGTTGGAGTTTCTTTTACAGTTCTGTAATTTTTAAATGTTTCTATACCGGATATAAGTGTAATGGTTGGATGCTTTTTTACAAATTCAAATATGGGTTGATAGTAAATATTTTGGGTAATATTTTCTTGCCATTCAGCAACACTCATGGCTGTTTCGGGCCATATAACTATTTGTGTATTACTATCAATAGCAGACTCAGAAAGAGAAATCAGTTTAGTAATTTGTTGAGATGCATTACTTAATTCAAATTTTTCATAAGGATTAATATTGGGTTGAACAATAACAATATTTTTTGTAGAACTCGTCTTTTTTTGATTCAATAAAGTAGTACCATTAAAAATTGCTGTAATAATAAATGGGAATAAAATTATAACCAGCTTTAATAATTCTCGTTTTTTAGATGCTATTTTGAAAGGCTCACCCCAAAATTCAAAAGCCAATATATTTATCATTAATATTAAAAAACTTCCACCGCCAACTCCTGTATATTCATACCACTGCACATAAGAGGGATGGCTTGCAAAAACATTTCCTAATGTTAACCATGGCCAACTAAGTTCCCAATTCAAATGAATATATTCGAAACTCAACCAGAATATTCCTAAAGCAAATAATGATACTATTTTATTGTAATATTTTTTACAAATCCCATAACCCCACCAAGGCAAACACATCAACAAACTGTTGGCTATAATGGCTGCTATAGCCCCAACACTGGTAGAGTTCCACAACCACCAAGTAGTTGCTGCATTCCATACAAGCATAGTAATAAATGTATAACCAAATAATTCTTTTAGATTAGCTGAATTATCGGCAACAAAAAGCAAAGGGACGAAAGCTATAAAAATTAACATTGTAAAATACGAATCAGGCCATGCTAAAAAAAGCAATAAACCCGATAGCGTTGCTAATCCAATCTTATGTATTTTTTTCAATCCAATTTATTTTAGAAGGTATTTATTTCCTGCTGTAGTTCGGTGCTTCTTTGGTAATATCAATATCATGGGCGTGACTTTCTTTCATTCCTGCATTGGTAATTTTAATGAAAGTAGCTTCTTGTAATGCCGCAATATTTTTAGCTCCACAATAACCCATTCCCGATCTTAATCCACCCACATACTGATAAATAATTTCACTCAAACTTCCTTTATAAGCAACCCTTCCTTCGATTCCTTCGGGAACGAATTTTTTAATATCTTCTTCTACATCTTGGAAATACCTGTCGCCGCTACCTTGGCTCATAGCACCCAAACTTCCCATCCCTCTATATTCTTTGAATTTTCTTCCTTCATAAATAATAGTTTCACCCGGACTTTCTTCTACTCCTGCAAAAACACCACCCATCATTACCATATTAGCCCCTGCTGCTAAAGCTTTTACCATGTCACCTGTATATCTAATTCCACCGTCTGCAATTAATGGAATACCCATTGGCTTTAATGCTTTGGCAGCTTCCATTATAGCAGTTAATTGCGGAACACCTGCACCTGCAACAATTCTGGTAGTACAAATAGATCCTGGTCCTATTCCTACTTTTATACAATTAGCACCTGCATCAGCCAATGCTTTAGCACCAGCAGAAGTTGCTACATTGCCAGCAATAATTTGTAGTTTTTTAAAGTTCTTTCTTAAAGCTTTTAATGCTTCAATCACCCCTTTACTATGACCATGTGCACTATCTAATGTTACTATATCAACTCCAACATGTTGCAATGCATAAGCTCTATCCATTAAATCGTTGGTAATACCTAAAGCTGCACCAGTAAGTAATCTTCCTAAATTATCTTTTACGGCATAAGGAAAATTACGAATTTGTAAAATATCTCTGTAAGTAATTAATCCAATTAATTTCCCTTGTTTATTTACTACTGGTAATTTTTCGATTTTATAATTCTGTAAAATTTTTTCCGCTTTTTTCAAATCGGTTCCTTCAGGTGCAGTGATTAAATTTTCCTTTGTCATCACTTCTTTAACCTTGCGTTTTTTATCAGTCTCAAAACGCAAATCGCGATTGGTTAAAATACCTACTAACTTACCACCACCATCTACAATAGGTATACCCCCAATTCTATTATCTTTCATTAATTTCAAGGCATCACCAATAGTAGCATCAACCAATAAAGTTATTGGGTCGATGATCATACCACTTTCACTCCGCTTTACTTTTCGCACTTGTTCGGCTTGTTTCTCTATCGACATATTTTTATGCAAAATACCCAGACCACCTTCTCTTGCTAATGCAATTGCCAAATTGGCCTCGGTTACAGTGTCCATTGCGGCCGATAAAATTGGCACATTCAGGATAATTTCTTTAGTAAGATGTGAACTGATATTTACTTCTCTTGGAAGCGTTTCGCTGAAGGCTGGCATCAGCAGAACATCGTCGAAAGTTAATCCCTCTCCAAATAATCTAGAAGAGGTACTGCTTTTGGTGGAGCGGTTGAGGTTTGTTGCCATGTGCAAAGATAGCTTTGTGAACAAATTACCTCCAAAATTATTTACAGTAGCTTTGCCCTTTAAAAAAGTGACTCCCGCAAGCTAATGTCTGTATTAAAACCTACCGCTACAACCCCCTATTTTACTTTCCAGTTTGCGCTACTTTGCTTGAGTAACTTTCTCTTTTCCACCAGTTTTAATATGATGATACCAGAACTTCCGGGCTATTTAACTTCTTTGGGTGGTGCTGAATACAAAGGTCTTATAATTGCTTTATTCACTTTAATGGCTGGAATTTCTCGTCCCTTTAGTGGAAAATTAACCGACACAATTGGCAGGGTACCGGTAATGATTTTTGGTTCTATAGTTTGTGTCGTCTGCAGTTTGCTTTATCCATTACTGACTTCCGTTGCTGGATTTTTATTTCTTCGCTTCTTGCATGGATTCTCTACTGGTTTCAAACCAACAGCTACTTCTGCTTATGGTGCCGATGTGGTGCATGAATCTAGAAGAGGAGAGGCATTAGGTACTTTATCTATTGGATATACTTTGGGTTCTTCGGCTGGACCAATGATTGGAAGTTACTTGGTTGATTTTTTTAATTATGATATCATGTTTTATGTTTCAGCAGGGTTTGCATTAGCATCGGTTGCTATTTTATATAATGTAAAAGAAACATTGCCGAATCCTCAGCCTTTTAGTGTTAAATTATTGCGTATAAATAAAACAGAAATTTTCGAAAAAACTTCCTTACGCCCTTCCATTATTACTGTGTTGCTTTGTTTTTCTATTGGCACAATACTTACTGTAGCACCCGACTTAAGCGAACATTTAGGCTTACATAATAAAGGCCTTTTCTTTGCTTTTTTTACAGTTGCATCTTTATTTATAAGAGTTGTTGCTGCTAAAGTTTCCGATCGATTTGGACGTGTACCTGTTTTACTTGTTTCTTCATTGGTATTGGTAATTGCATTAATTATTTTGGCTTTTGCTGGCTCAGTAGAAATGATGATGATAGGTTCAGTTATTTATGGATTAAGTTGGGGAATTAATAGCCCAGCTTTAAGTGCATGGACAGTAGATTTATGCTCAGAAGCGAATAGAGGCAAGGCTATCGCTTCAATGTATATTGCTTTAGAGATAGGGATAGGAACTGGTGCTTTATTTTCACAATGGATTTATAATAACCAGGCAAGTAATTTTAAGTATGCATTTTTATTGCCCGGATTTTTTGCCTTGGTGGCTTTTTTCTTGCTTATTAAATGGAATAAGCAAGCTAAACCAATGCAATCATTTTCCCCGGAAATATATGAATAACATTTTGTAATTCGAGGCTAAGTAATACACTGGCCATTTTGCTACTGCTAAACCCTACAATGCTTTTCAGGTCGTCTAAAGGAATTTGTCCTTTATCTTTTATTAACCCTACAACTTGTTGCTCGTCGGATGTTAACGATGCGAATATCGATAATTGATTGATAGTAGATTTTGTTTTTGGCGCCCAATTCATAGTTAATAATAAATGCTCTATGCTAGTATATAAGTTGGCCTTGTTTTCTTGTATTAATTTTAAACAGCCTGCGCTTTTTGTATCATTTATTTTTCCGGGCACTGCAAATAATTCTCTATTATATTGAAAAGCTAAATCTGCGGTAATCATACTCCCTCCTTTAATAGCAGTTTCTATTACAATGGTAGCATCTGCAATGCCAGCTACAATTCTGTTTCTTTTTGGAAAATTATGTTTGTCAGGCTTTGTTTGCTGATTAAATTCTGTTATTAAGCCACCATGTTGCAACATTTCTTTTGCCAATGAACGATGTTGTGCTGGATACAAATCATCTAACCCATGTGCTAATACGCCTAAAGTATTTAATTCGTTTTTTATTGCTGCTTTGTGTGCTATTGCATCTATGCCAAATGCTAATCCACTAACTATTAAAACATCTTTTGGCAATTGTTCAATTATTAGTTCTGCAACTTGTTTACCATACAATGTATTTGTTCGTGTACCAATAATACTAATAATTTTTTGTTCATTTAAATTGCAATGTCCTTTAAAATACAGCAGTATAGGCGCATCATAACAATTTATTAAACGTTGGGGATATGATTTATCATTTATAAATAACGGGCAAATATGGTGTTTCTCTAAAAAGAGCAATTCTCTTTCTACAAATGAAAAATCATTCCATGATTTTATTTGTTTAGCTAGCCAGTCACTAATACCATCAACCGCACACAACTCTTTTTTTTTAACAGTAAAAATGGAAGATGCAGTTTCAAAGTGTTGTAACAATCTTTTTTGTAAAACAGGACCAATGTTCGGAATCATGGTAAGTGCAATGCGGTACAATAAGTCGGAATGCATAAATAATTTTGCGGCAATCTCCACAAAATTGATTAGTATACGTTAGGTATTTCTACCTTACATTTTAGTAATTGTAACGGTTGTTCTTCTGTTTTGTGCTCTGCCGATTTCTGTTTTATTATCGCTAATCGGTTTGCTATCTCCATAACCTTTAAAACTCAATCTTTTAATGTCAATTCCTTTTAGCACCAGCCATTCAACTATAGCCTTAGCTCTATTTTCGGAGAGCTTACTATTGTCTATTTGCTTGCCAATATTATCGGTATGACCGCTTATTTCTACTTGTAATAATGGATTTTCTATTAGCACTTGCAACAATTTATTTAATTCAATTGCTGCATCAAAAGGAAGCTGGTAAGAGTTTGTAGTAAATTGAATATTTCTAAAAGTAAGTGTGGCGTTGAGTTCAATTGGTTGTAATTGGATATCCTTTCTGTAAACGCTATCTGCTTGCTTATTGCTTAACTCATACAACTCATTAAAAAATAAATAACCCTTTCTATTTACAGAAAAGGTGTAATCTTTCCCGGTTGGTAGTGTTATAAAATATTCACCTGTTTCATCGGTTTGAATTTTCATTAGTGATTCACCTGTACTATTATTTATTAATTCAACAGTTGATGGCAATTTTTTATTTGATTTTTTATCGGTAATTTTTCCTTTTACATACAATGTTCTATTTGGCCTTATATCTGGGCGCATTTCAAATTTATATAAGTCTAATTCACCTCTACTATCACTTCTGTCGCTTGCATAGTAAGCAGTTAATCCGTCAGCTGATACCGCCAAACTGCCTTCATTTTCAATGGTGTTAATTGGGTACCCTAAATTTTCAGGTAATCCCCATTCTCCCTTTCCATTTTTTCTAACGATGAAAAGATCAGATCCACCATACCCCAATAAACCATCTGAGGTATAATACAATGTTTGATTATCGGCATGAATAAAAGGCGCTTGATCATCTCCTTTTGTGTTGATAGATGGTCCCATATTTACAGCTGCAGCCCACTTTCCATTTGGTTGTAAATAACTAACATAAAGGTCTGATCCGCCATATCCGCCTGAGCGATTGCTGCTAAAATAAAGTGCTCTTTTATCTGGACTTAATGCTGGAGAACTTTCCCAAAATTCTGTGTTTATTGCTTCACCTAAATTTTGTGGCTCACTCCAGCCCTGAGGAGTATAATAAGAAATATATAAGTCGAAATTACCGTAACCACCCTCCGCAAATCTTGCTGTAAATAGCATCCATTCACCATCCTGTGAAACTGTAATGGCTCCTTTCTGTGATTCGAAATTAATATCTCCTTTAATTATGGTTGCCTTCCCCAATTTTTTATCAATTATAGAGCTCTGATAAAAATCTTCTCTTATTTGATTACCTCTTCTTGTGAATACCAACAAACTATCGGTTACAGTTACAGAAGGATAATATTCCGAGTAAGAAGAATTTACGCTATCCCCTAAATTAACAGGCGTAAATTCATAATTATTAATAGGGTGATTTGCGGTATAATCTAGCGCAAATTCGAAGGATTTTTTTCTGAAGGAAGCACTTTTTACACTTCGCTCATTTAGTTTTGGTATTTGAAGAAATTCATTTACAGCTTTGAGGGCATCACTAAATTGTCCATTTCCAGCTAGGTTAATAGAATATGGAAGCAGATAAACTTTAAAGTAATTAGGATCCTTTTGTTGAGCAGTTTCGTAAAATCGAATGGAACGTTTGTATTGCTTTAATTCTCCAAAAGTTCCTGCTAATGATAAATAACCATCTACAAAATTACTGTCTTCTTTAACTGCAGTAAGTAAAATAGGAACTGCTTCTTTTAACTGTTCATCTCTTAAAAGAGCAATTGCTTTTTCATATAAATTCATCACCCGTTGACTTACATTGTCGGAATTATACTGTTGTGCATTTATTAGTGCGCTTATGCATAATAGGAGTATAGTTAAATTTAATTTCATAGTTTGCTATAACAATATCGGAAAAAAATACCGATTGAATTGTTAAAATAAAAAACCCTGCAATTTTTCAATTGTAGGGTTTAATAAATACTTTTAAAGACTACTAAAAAACTTTTGTTCCATTCGGTTGAAAAGTAAAACGGAATGTATAATAACGCTGGGCGTTTATTTTAATAGCATCACTAGCAGATGCTGCAGGGGTTACACCGCCTTTATAATAATTGAGTATTTCCAATTTGGCAAATTTTCCTGAGGCGGTTCTAATTACCAAAACCCTTCCTGGTATTGGATTTACTAAATTATTGATGCCATCATAAACAAACCAACCTCTATTACTTCCAGAGGTAATAGCATATGCAGAGGGCGCATTATCTACTTTAAAAACCGAATCAGCATGTATTGTTTTTAAACCATCAAATAAACCAACGTAGATAAATGCACCACCAGTTGCTGGTCCACTATTTCCACTATTAGTAATTATTGTAGTTCCACGGAAACCTATATCCCATTTTGTAGAAGCACTATCACTGTTTGGAATAATTTTATTATTCTCTAAACTAAAAAACGTGTATTTGCCAGCACCATAAGGCATGCCTCCAGTTGGCGGAGCACCTGGTGTTATACCTATAATGGTATCTGCGGCAAGGTTATTTATTCTGATTGTTGATACTGGTGTATCAATAACACTTGTACTGTCTTTTTTGCAAGCATACAATGATAACACTAACGCTAATGCAATGATTCCTTTTTTCATATGATTCTATTTTTGGTTTTATTTTTTAAAAATTGATAGGATAAGGTTGTATAAAATGTTCTTCCTGCCATATTGGGTAAATTGCTCGGATCTTCGTAATTCAATAAATTATTACACCCTATTTGTACACTTAGTTTACTCATAAAGGTTTTTCCTAAAGCAGTATTTACTTGCAGGTACCCTTTTGCAAATGCATCATTGGTATTAAATAAACCATTCCCATCAGTATCGGTAATTGCCCATTTGCTTCTATAAATGAACCGAAGATTAGTAAACCAACTATTTTTTTCGTATTGAAATTTAAGATTAGCCATATGCTTGCTTCTATTGGCTAAGCCAATGTATTCGCTTCTTTGCATCAGCCTACTAAATCCATTTGCATCTCTTGTAAAAACTTTTCCAGCATTAATTTTTTCAATTTCATCTTTGTCGCCCGTTAATAAAAACTGATAACCACCACTTATAGTAAACAGTGCATTAGCTTTAAAATCTACGTTCGTTTCTATGCCTTTTGTGTAGGCGTTTTTTACATTGATATAACTAAATATTTGTGCACCACCAGTTTTATAGGCTACAAGCCTTGTATCAATTAAGTTTTCGATATTGTTATGGAATAAATTTAATGAAAAATTTATTTTTTTATTGATGGCATAATTTCCTCCAATATTAATGCCCGTAGAAAGTTCGGGTTGTAAATTATTCAGGCTATAAAAATCATTTTCAATGCTAGAAATTTGTCCCAATCTATTTAATTCATTGATGGTTTTTTGCGCTTCTAATGCCCCATAAACGCTGTAACCACCTGCTGCAATATTGGTAAAATTTAAGTAGAGTTGCCTAAAGTCTGGCGCTTTAAAACCCCTGCCAATACTAGCTTTCAGTGATATTTTTTTTGTGGCTTTGTATTGTAAAGCTAATTTTGGACTAAAAGCTGCGGCATACAATTCATTGTTATCGAATCTGGCACCAGCAATTAAAGTTAATGGAGTAATTGGCTTCCATTCAGTTTGTACAAATGCAAAACCGATATGATTAATTTTAGTATTATTACTATTATCATATCTAGTGCTATTGGCTGTTTCTATCGCATATCCAAAACCAGTATTTAACTCAACTTGGTTATTAATTGTAAAATCAGTTTGGTTTTCAATTCTACCAAATTGTTGTTTAAAATAATCGGTATACGGAACTCTAGTTGATGTAACTAATTCTTGTGTTGATTCATATCTGGTGCCGTACAAACGAGCAATGTTTTTTATTTTGTTATTGAATCGATGCGTTAATTGTAAGGTGGCATTAAAGTCTTTATTTTTTTCAAAGCCTTTTGAACTAATTGTATTCCCATTATTGTTAACCGAAATTAGGTTGGTAATATTTTCGTTGTTCATTCTGAAATTGAACAATAGATTGGTTTTATCAGTAAAATAATAATTAAAATTGTGCTGCATGGTATAACGCTTAATAGGAGCAATAGAGCGTTCGGTACTATTCGGACGAATACTAAATCCATCTGTATTATAAATATTTCCAAAACCTTGGTAAGCAAATTTATTTTTTCTAAAACTACCATCAATATTAAAATCACCTGTATTGAAACTGCCGTATCTCGCAGAAAGTTTTAATTTATTTGATTTTGATTGATCGGTAATTATGTTAATTACACCTGCCATTGCCTCACTACCATATAAACTAGATGATGGGCCCTTTACTATTTCAATTTGTTTTATATTTCCAACAGAAATTCGATTTAAGTCCAATACCCCTGCTGTTCTACCTACAAGTGGTTGACCATCTACAAGTATTAAAGTATAATCTGGATTAAGGCCCTGCATTTGAACACCCGTGCCAAATCCATTGGTAAGAAATAGTCCTGTTTGTTCTTGTAAAATATCGTTTATACGAACTGATCCAGCCTGCTGAATGGTTTTTTGATTGATTAATGTAACAGGAATAGCAACGTTGCTCAACTTGCGTTCTGTTCTTGTGGCAGTTACCACAATTTCATTTCCAGAACCTGCAATAGTGTCTATTTGTTGCGCAGATAAATTGGAAAATATAAAAAAAACAAACAAAAACAAGTAGATCCTCATATTCGTAAATCACTTTTTCTTTTGCAAAAGTGCTACGATTCAAAAGAGCAATTGTCATCAAAATGTAGAACGACGATTAATAAATAAAGTTTTACTAAACCATGACAATCCAAAAATGAGTACTAAGGAATATTGAGGTACTTATGTACCTGCACACTTAACTGCCATTGAGGGTTTTGTTGAATATATTGTATAATAGAGGGAGTAATTTCACTTGCCTTATCCCACTCGGGTTGAAGATATAATTTACAATTTTTGTTTACCAATGCTGCATATTGTTCAGCCCATTCAAAATCAGCCTTGTTATAAATAATTATTTTTAATTCGTTGGCAAATGGAATTACATCTGGAAAAGGGGCTTTAAATTTTTTTGGAGATAAACAAATCCAATCCCATTCACCAGAAAGTGGGGAAGACCCAGAAGTTTCAATATTGGTTTCAAATCCTTTTTGATGCAATAATTTAGTTAATTCGGTTAGATCGTGTAACAGCGGCTCGCCACCCGTAATTACTGCCAATCTACAAGGGTGTTTTTCAGCCTCTTCAACTATTGATGTTATGTTTATTTGAGGATGTTTGGATGCATCCCAACTGTCTTTAACATCGCACCAAAAACAGCCTACATCACAACCACCAAGCCTTATAAAATAGGCAGCTCTTCCCTGATGAAAGCCTTCACCTTGTAGTGTATAGAAAGCCTCCATTACTGGGATTGTGGAAACTGATATTGTGTTAGAAATAGTCAAGTAAAAATATTTTAAATTAACCTCTATTATTTTGGTATGCTTGTAAAGTATTCTTTAATAAACCAGCAATGGTCATCAATCCAACACCTCCAGGAACTGGAGTGATGGCACTACATTTGGGAGCTACACTATCAAAATGCACATCTCCTTTTATGCGAAACCCTTTTTTTGCTGTTGCATCATTTACTCTTGTAATACCAACATCAATTACAACAGCACCTTCTTTTACCATTGATGACAAAACAAATTCAGGTTTTCCTAATGCAGCAACTAAAATATCAGCTTGCAAACAAATTTCTTGCAAATTATTAGTATGAGAATGGCAAATAGTTACTGTGCAATTACCTTGCGGAATATTACTACTTAATAAAATGCTCATTGGCCTGCCTACGATATTGCTTCTTCCGATAACCACAGCATGCTTTCCTTTAGTTTGAATATTAAAGTGTTCAAGCATTAATAAAATGCCATAGGGTGTAGCAGGAATAAAAGTGGGTAAACCCTGCACTAATTTTCCAACACTTGAAGGATGAAATCCATCAACATCTTTTGATGGGTCGATTGCTTCAATTACTTTTTGTTCTCGGATATGTTTGGGTAGTGGAAGTTGAACCAATATTCCATCAATATCATTATCTCGATTGAGTAATTCAATGGAAGAAAGTAATTCGGTTTCTGAAACATTGTCGTCGAATCGAATTAAAGTAGATTTAAAGCCACAGTCTTCACAATTTTTTACTTTACTGGCTACATAGGTTTCACTAGCTCCATTATTGCCAATTAATATAGCTGCAAGATGGGGTGCTGGTTTTCCTTCTGCTGATAAAGCGGCTGTAATTTGTTTTAAATTTTCTTTTACCGACATAGCGGCAACTTTTCCATCTAATAGTAACATGGCTGCAAAACTATTTGAATTGAACAAGCCACAGCCTATTTTTTTAAAATTTATAAAAAAGTGAATCAACAAATCGGCCAACTTATGCCTAAAAGTTTTAAATTAGATTAAAATTATTAATATTAAATAAATCATATATCAAAGATTTTTATATTAAAATAGCATTAAAATTCACTTAGAATGCATCATTTTTTAATTTAAGTTGGTCTAAAAATTGTATATTTACGTTAATTCACTGTTAAATATGATGAATATTATAGTTATTAGCTATAAATATTTTCTCAGCTTTGCTCCAAAAATTAAAAAATATGAAGAAAATTGTATCCACACTATTAGCGGGATTGCTGTTGTTTTCCATAACAATTAGCGCCCAAACAAGATCCGTTACAGGAAATGTATCAGATTCAAAAGGATTACCAGTTCCTTACGCGTCTGTAATTCTTAAAGGCACAAAGCAGGGTACTACTGCTGATGCTAATGGTAAATTTATTATCAAAGCTAAAACTGGTGATGTTTTAGTAGTTTCAGCACAGGGCCTTTTTTTGAAAAACATACCTGTTTCGTCTGAGAGCAATTTTTCAATTGTTTTAGATAGGAACGAAAATGAAACTCTTGATGAGGTGGTTGTTACAACCGCTTTTGAAATCAAAAAAAGTGCACGTACTACAGCGTACAGTGCGCAAAATATTTCATCCGAAAATCTTAACCTGATCCGTCAGCCCAACCTCAACAATGCTTTGGCAGGTAAAATAGCAGGTGTTCAGTTCAGGGGCCAGTCTCCAATTGCCTTAGATCGGGATGCAGGTTTACGTATTCGTGGAGGTTCTACACTGAATGGTGATCTAAGTCCGATTTACGTTGTAGATGGTACGATTGTAAATTCTTTCGATATTAATCCGGATGATGTTGATGCTATTACGGTGTTAAAAGGTGCTAACGCAACAGCTCTTTTTGGTGGCCGTGCTTCAAATGGTGCGATTGTAATTACAACGCGTAAAAAGAATTCAGGACTCGGAACGGGGGTAGAAGTAAACTCGGGTGTTACTTTTGATAGGGTTTATATATTACCTAGATACCAAAATAAATATGCTGGTGGAGCCAATCCAACATTAACTACTTACACATGGAAGGCTGGCGATCCAATTGAGTGGAAAGCATTGGATGGAAAAGGATTTACCGATTATACCGATGACTCGAGTTGGGGACCGGCCATGGATGGTGCAGAATACGCTCCTTGGTATGCATGGATACCTGGTCATTCCCGTTCATTTAAAACAATCAAATTATCGCCACAACCTGATAATGTTAAGAATTTCTGGGAAACTGGAATCACTACAAATAATAATGTAAGCTTAACTAAAAGTGGCCAAGGATATAATTACCGTGTTTCCTATACCAAACAATACATAAAAGGATTACTGCCAACAACCAGTTCTGACAGAAATAATCTCAATTTTTCTACCTCTTTCGATGTTAACCAGCATTTTACAGTTTCTTCAAATATCACATATTCTGCACAGCAGATTAATGGAACATTTGATGATGGCTATGCTAACCAGTCATCAGGTAATTTCAATCAATGGTTTCATAGGGATCTTGATATGTCTATTATGAAAGAACTGAGGGGGTTAAAAACACCAACTGGCACTTATGCAAGCTGGAATCTTTCATCAAACCCCGATGGGTATAATCCAAATAGACCCATAGATTTTTATGGAGGTAATTATTGGTACAATCAATACACAAAGCTTGATCAGCAACCAATTGGCCAGAATAGGCAGCGCTTATTTGGAGATGTTTCTGTAAAATATAAGCTAAACAATCACTTTTATGTAAAAGGTACTGTTCGTAGAAACCAGTTAACAACCAATTCAGAAAGCATTTTTAAATCTGAACTGGCTGCCAGTGCAACACAAACTGGCGACTTGCCTTCTTACTCAACTAATTATACCAATTTTCAGGAAGATAACTATGAACTGCTTTCTGGCTATAACCAAAAATTTGGCGGGTTGGATGTTAGTGTAACAGTGGGGGGAAATAAATTATCCATACGTCAGTTCGGTCTTTCGGGTGCTACAGCACAAGGATTGAATGTTCCCGGATTGTATTCTTTGTCTAATTCAAAAGCTCAACCAACTTTAAGCAATACCAGAAACTATTTAGAAACCAAATCATTATTCGCAACCGGCGATTTAGAATATAAGAAATTTGTAAGCTTAACATGGGCAGTTAGAAGCGACTGGTACTCTACTTTACCTTCTGGTAATAACAGATTGGTATCTCCATCTTTGGGAGCTGCTTTTATCTTTAGTGAATTTACCAAGAACGCTATTCCATGGATGAGTTTTGGTAAGGTATTTGGAAGTTGGGGCAAAAAGCCAAGAGATATTGGTGTTTATGCCAATAATTTTTTATATGGTGTTAATGCAAACCAGTGGGCAGGTAATTTCTTAATTACAACACCAGATCAGTTAATCGATGCAACATTAAAAGGGTCTTTAATTACTACTTATGAAGCGGGATTTGATTTCAGGTTTCTGAAAAACAGATTAGGCTTAAATGTTACTTATTATAATGAAGACAACAATGGCGAACCTGTTGGTGTAGCACAAAGTGGTGTAAGCGGGTTCACTTCAAAACTAATCAATGCCGCTCAGATCCAAAAAGAAGGTATTGAGGTATTGCTTACTGCAACACCTATAAAAAACAAAGATTTCAACTGGCAGATCAGTATGAATTACAGTTACCTCATCAAGAATCCAGTAGTTCAATTAGCTCCGGGAATAGGTGCAGGCGGACAAACACTTTTAGCAGGTGGCGCATTCGGAACCCGTTTTGCACGTGCGTTTCAGGAAGTTGGTTCAGACTGGGGTCAGTTAATTGGTGGAGGTATTGCTCGCAATGATGCGGGTGAAATGGTTTTAAACCCTACCACAGGTAAGTTCGTAGCAGATGCAACCAAACATTGGGGTTCAGTAGTTCCAAAAACAAATGGTGGTATCGTAAATACTTTTAGTTATAAGAATTTTACATTAGGGTTTAATATTGATTATCAGGTTGGTGGGCAATTCTTCTCTTTGTCAGAACAGTGGGGTAATTTCTCCGGTATTCTGGAAGAGACAGCCAATATCAATGATAAAGGCAAAAATGTTCGAGATGCTGTAAGTGCCGGTGGTGGAGTGCGTGTGAAAGGTGTAAGTTCTGTTGACCTTAAAACACCTGTAGATAAATATGTGGATGTTCAGACCTATTATCAACAATTCTATTTTAACAGAATTGCTGAACCTTATATTCACAGTTTAACTTACATCAAACTAAGGGAATTAAATGTGGGAGTGAATCTGCCTGTATCACGTTGGGGGCTTACCAAATATGTTCGTTCTGCCAATTTCTCTATTATTGCCCGTAACCCATTATTGATCTATCGTGAGACAAAAAACTTTGATCCTTCTGAGATTTCAGGAATTCAGGGTGAAAATGGACAATACCCAGGTACACGTTCTGTTGGGTTTAACCTTAAACTTACATTCTAATCATAAAATTAATTATAATGAAAACAAATTTTAATAAGTACATATTAATGGTTGGTTTAGGCGGAGCCTTGCTTATCACTTCAAGCTGCAATAAAGACCTTGGGGATTATGGAACTATCAATAATAACCCGAATGCCACAACTGCACCAATTACATCTGCATTATTAACAAATGCGCTTAATGGGTTGAATTTTGGTGTTTGGGATCAGGGTGGTTTCAGAACCGTTAATGGTATATATGCACAATACTTTGCAGAAACGCAGTATACAGAAGCATCAAGGTATGCAAAAACTACTTTTAATTTTGATGGATTCTATTCAGGTTCTATCTATGATCTTCAGAACATCATTAATTATAATTCAGATCCTGCAACTGCTGTTACTGCAGCCAGCTTTGGGTCTATCAAAAACCAAATAGCTGTAGCAAGGATTCTAAAAGCTTACTATTTCTGGACATTGACTGATAGCTGGGGAGACATTCCATATACCCAAGCTTTGAAAGGAGTTGGTGCAATTGCATACGATACGCAGGAAATTATTTATAAAGACCTGTTAAAGGAGTTAAAGGAAGCGGTAGCTCAATTTGATGCGGGTTTAAACATTCAGGGTGATATCTTGTATGGAGGAAATACTTCGAAATGGAAGAAATTCGCAAATTCAATGCGCGTCTTAATTGCTTTGCGTATGTCAAAAGCTGATGCAGCTACAGGTAAAACCGAATTTGCTGCTGCCCTTGCTGATGCAGGCGGAGTAATTGATGCAGCAGCAGATAATGCAGCTCTTACGCCTCCAGGAGGAGTGTATCAAAATGTATTTTACAATTATTATGTAGTGGTTCAAAGAAAAGATTATGCTGTTAGTAAAACAATTACAGACATATTGAGTACTAATAATGATTTACGTATTAACGCTTTTGCTTCCTCTACGGTTGGTTTCCCGTTTGGTTTAACAAGAACAGATGCCGTAACATTCGCAAATGCAAATGTGAATTATGCCAGAATATTGGCTCCAGCACGCCGCACAGAAACTTCTTCTACCGTTTTGATAGCAGCAGAAGATGTTAAATTGGCAAGAGCTGAAGCCGCAGCATTGGGTTGGACAACTGAAAATTTCGCGACTCTTTATTCAGATGCAATTCAAACCAGCTTTACAAGATGGGGAGTTTATACAGCAACTGCTTTTGCAACTTATATGGCGCAACCTGCTATTGCATTGGGTGTAAATAACATCCAAAAAATTGCATTACAACAATGGTTGGCTTTTTATCCTAATGGCACGCAGGGTTTTGCAAGCTGGCGCAGAAATGGGGTTCCAACTCTTACTCCAGCACCTGGGTTATCGGCTATCCCTAGAAGAATAGTCTATGGTCCGAATGAACTCCAATTAAATCCTACTAATTATACCACAGCAGCAGCAAGGTATACCGATGCTACCGGAACAGATTCTCAATTCGGAAGACTGTGGTGGGATAGATAATCGATTCCGTTATTACAAATAATTTAAAAACAGGTGGGCACATTAGCCTCACCTGTTTTTTTAATATAAGTAAGTGCGATATGAATTATTTAACCCGATGTTATCTATCCTTTTACTTTTTAAATATATTTGCAAATAAATTTCAGCATGGAACAACAACCCGCTAACCAATTAAATATCGAAATAAGTGAAGAAGTAGCAGAAGGTTCTTATGCTAACTTGGCAATAATTACCCATAGCAACGCAGAGTTTGTAATAGATTTTGTAAATGTGATGCCTGGAACTCCTAAAAGCAAGGTAAAATCTCGAATTATTTTTACTCCAATGCATGCAAAAAGGTTTATGAAGGCTTTAGAAGAGAATATAGAACGATTTGAAACAGCCAATGGAGCTATCCAAGATTTAGAGCAGGTAGAAATTCCTATGCATTTTGGGGGTCCTACGGCGCAAGCATAGGCATCTATAAAAGTCCTTCATCTGCAAAGCTGAAATAGCCCTCATTACTTACAATGATATGGTCTGTTACTAAAATGTCGATAAATGCTGCTGCTGTTTTAATCTTTTTGGTAAGAATTTCATCTGCAGTGCTAGGTTTTAAATTTCCACTAGGATGATTATGGCATAGAATAATTGCTGTGGCGTTATTCTCAATGGCCTTCTTTAAAATAATGCGGGGATCGGCTACTGTACCCGTTATTCCACCTTCACTAATAATTTCGAAGTGAACAATTTTATTGGCTCTATTTAAAAAAATCACCGCAAAAATTTCTCGATCATAATATTGAAAAGAAGCTTGCAAGTAAGCGGCAACATCTTTACTACTGCTTACTTTTTCTTTTTTAAGTGTATTGGCTTCCCTTCTAATGCCTAATTCGAGCGAAGCAGCTATACCAATGGCTTTTGCTTCACCCAATCCTTTAATTTGTAGTTTTACTATTTCTTTTGCGCTTAAGCCTCCCAACTTTTGTAAATCATTGCCAACTACTTGAAGTAACTGTTGGGCAATGTCTAAAGCAGATTGATTAATAGTACCCGTATTTATTAAAATAGCCAACAATTCAGCATTGCTTAATGCCTTTGCGCCTTTTATAATTAGTTTCTGCCTCGGTTGATCATCAATTGCCCATTCTTTAATAGAATATTTCCTCATATTGTAAACATTTGTAAAATCAATTTACAATTTCTTAATGGGTTTAATATCTTCGCGCAACATTCAACAATTATGAATCCTTCTGTTAAGATATTCTCAGGTACAGGTTCTCAAAAGCTGGCCGAAAAAATTGCTCAACGTTTTGGTGCGCCAATAGGAAAAATTAACATTCAGAAATTTAGTGACGGCGAGTTTCAACCCATTTTTTTGGAAAGTATCCGAGGTGATTATGTTTTTTTAGTACAAAGCACATATGCTCCTACAGATAATTTAATGGAGCTTTTATTAATGATAGATGCAGCTAAAAGAGCAAGTGCCTACAAGGTAATCGCTGTAATTCCTTATTACGGCTTTGGCAGGCAGGATAGAAAAGATAAACCCAGGGTAGCTATCGGTGCTAAACTAATTGCTACTTTATTGGAAGCTGCTGGTGCAGATAGGATTATCACCATGGATTTACATGCTGCTCAAATTCAAGGATTCTTTGATGTGCCTGTTGATCATTTGGATAGCTCAGCCATATTTATCCCATATATTGAACAACTAAAATTGCAAAACCTTGCATTTGCTGCTCCAGATGTAGGCAGTACCAACCGAGTAAGGGAAATTGCCAGTTATTTCAACGCCGAAATGGTTATTTGTGATAAACATCGCAAGCGTGCAAATGAAATTGCAAGCATGGTGGTTATTGGCGATGTTGCAGATAAAGACATTGTTTTAATAGACGACATTTGTGATACAGGTGGTACTTTGGCAAAAGCAGCTAGTTTATTAAAAGAAAAGGGAGCAAGAAGCGTGAGAGCTTTAATTACTCACCCTGTTCTTAGTGGGAAAGCATACGAAAATATAGAAAACAGTGTTTTAGAAGAGCTTATTGTTTGCGATACGATCCCCCTTCAAAAAGAATCTGCTAAAATAAAAATTATTTCAGTTGCCGATTTATTTGCAATTGCTATACGTAATGCCTATGAAAATAAGAGCATTACTAGCCTTTTTATCCATTCACAGCTAAAAGGCAGAGGATAAAAATATAATGCCAAATTCATCGCTTTTCCCTACCTTCGCCGTCCAAAAATTTATAAAATGAATACAATTACAATCGAAGGTGTTCTGAGGACCGAACATGGCAAAAAAGCTGCCCGCCAGATTCGCTCTCAAGAAAATGTGCCAGGTGTAATTTACGGGGGTGCTGAGGAGATTAATTTTTATGCTCCTGCTAAAGCTTTTAAGCCTTTAGTGTACACTGGTGAGTTTCAGTTAGCAGAAGTTACTGTTGGAAGTAAAAAATACAAATGTATTTTGAAAGACCTTCAGTTTGATAAAGTTAGTGATCAACTAATTCACGTAGACTTATTAGAGTTAGTGGGCGATAAAAAAGTTGTTGCCACATTGCCTTTAAAATTTACTGGTGTTTCAATTGGAGTAAAAGATGGTGGTAAATTAGTTACTAAGATGAAGTCTTTAAAAATTAAAGCTTTACCTAAAGATTTAACTTCTACTATTAATGTTGATATTACTAATTTAGAATTAAATGGTAATATTCGTGTTGAAGATGTGAAAGTTGTAAATATTGAAATTTTAAACTCTCCACGTATTCCTATAGCTTCTGTTGTAATGACTCGTCAATTAAAACAAGACGAAGCAACTGTAGTAAAAGACGAAAAGAAGAAATAATTATAATGATTGCTTTGCAAAGGTTCCCTCTTAGGTGGGGACCTTTTTTATTTACTTAAAGGAACTGAAACAAAAAAAGTACTTCCAATTCCGGGTTGACTACTTACCCATATTTCTGCATTATTTTTATCCATAAATTCTTTGCATAGTTTTAATCCTAAACCTGTTCCTTTTTCATCGTCTGTTCCTTTTGTTGTTCTATTAAACTCGTTTTTAAAAAGGCCATCTATAAACTTTTCTGGTATACCAATTCCTTTGTCATTTATTGAAATAGTCATTTCTGTATTTGTTACAGAACTATCAATCGTAATTAAACTATTTTTATAACTAAACTTAATTGCATTGCTAATGAGGTTTCGAAGTGTTAGTTTTAAATGTTCTGGATTAATCCATATCATTTCGCCTTTTGAATTATTAATTAATTGAATATTTTTTGAACTGCTATAATGCTTTTCTACGCTAATAACTTCCTCAATAATTGCTCTTGCAGAAACCCTCCTAGCATTAACCGTAATGCCATTCATTTGACTTTGACTCCAAATTAATAAATTATCTAAATTGTTTCCTAAATTGTCGATTTGTTTGGTAAAATTAATTGATAATTCCTTAAACTCGGATGGAGTAATATACTCTTTGTTTAATAAATCCATTGATCCTTTTAATGAAGCAATTGGTGATCTGATGTCATGTGCTATCACTGCAAATAATTTCTCTTTTGTTTTATTGGAGGTTTCTAGTTCTTTATTTTTTTGTTCTATTTGTTGTTGGTAAGACAATTGTTGAAAAGTAAAATATTGTAATGCTAATATGCAAAGTAGTATTACCCAAGTTATATTAAAAACTACCCTCTCAAAAGGTACAGCATCAAAATAAAATGTGCTATTTATAATGATTTTAGTTAGTACAAATGCAATAGTGGTAAGTAATGAAATTGAAATGGTTATTCCTTTTCCAGTATAAAAAATAATGGTGATAATTAAGTTGGCAAATAAAAAATATTCGGCCCCATTTCTAAATAAGATGGCTTCTGCTGATAAAAAAAATATTGCAAAAAAGTTAATAAAAAGTCGTGCTACTAAAAATTTTCGATGTTGATGTGCAATTAAAATAAAGAGACTATCAAAAAAAAGTAAAAGGTTTAAACTCATGAGTAAATACCTTCCTTGAAAAAAATTAATGGTAATAAAAGTTACATTACTGTCCGAGATAAAAAAGAAAAATAAAAAAGTGAGCCATATTTTTTAGGATATGGCCCAAATTATATAGGTTTAGTTTACCACAACTTAACTATATGAACAATAGTACAAATTTTTCGGGTAATTCTG
>Ga0209702_10002122_pt1 | contig 35636 bp, 32 predicted proteins | sample FRY01_FD_187210 | JGI IMG/M metagenome (GOLD analysis project Ga0209702, IMG submission 187210) | Freshwater microbial communities from Lake Fryxell liftoff mats and glacier meltwater in Antarctica - FRY-01 (SPAdes) (version 2) | ecosystem: Environmental > Aquatic > Freshwater > Ice > Glacier...
ATAGTCCAAGAACTTAATAAACAACAAAAAAAGATTTTCGCTCTTTGTAATACCATCGTGCCTACCTCATTGGGAATTTAGGATTATTGAATCTGATCACGGTCAGCTCAAACGTCTAATCAAGCCGACATTAGGCTTTAAGTCAATGAAAACAGCCTACGCGACCATCAAGGGATTTGAGGTAATGAGAATGTTTAAAAAAGGAAGATTTGACATTTGGAAATATGGACAAGGTATTCAAGGAGAAATTAGAATAATTACTGATAATTTGTTAGCTTTCTAATAAATATAAGTATGATTTCATAGATAAATTTTTATCTAATTCCTATTTGCAACAGGGCCTGGTGTATCACCATGAGGTGACCCCGATCATTCCTCACAACATACTTTACAAATACCTTTTTTTGTTCTACTTTATTGTACTGAGGTTCAGTGCATATTGCCGACAAAAAGCAAGAGTTTTAAGAACTCCACATTTTAAGACTATTCGAAAAATATACAATTTAGGAATCTATGTTAAGTTCTAGTCACAACGATTGGTTTATAGCATTTAAACAAGAGCATAGTTCATCAGTAAGGTTATTTTGTTTTCATTATGGAGGGGGTAGCGCTTCATCATTTCGAGAATGGTCAAAAGATATACCTGGCTTTGTTGAATTAATAGCTATTCAAATGCCTGGACGTGAAAACCGTTTCAATGAACCTTTACTAAATAATGTTTCCGAGGTTGTTGATCAGTTATGTACGAACTTTGATCCTTATTTGGATAAACCATTTGTATTCTTTGGTCATAGCATCGGAGCTTTAATAGCTTTTGAGTTTGTAAGAGCTTTGCGAAGAAAAGGAAGTGTTCAGCCAAAGCATTTAATAGTCTCTGGTGCCAAAGCACCTAATGCACCTCTTAGAAGAAAATCCATTTATTCTCTACCGGATTCACAATTTATAGAAGAGCTTAAAAAATATAACGGGATTCCAAGTGTTATAATTGAGGATAAGGAGTTAATATCCTTATTTGCTCCAACAATACGTGCAGATTTCAGTATATGTGAAACTTATGAGCATCATAGTGAAATTCCTCTAGATTGCCCTATAACAGCTTTAGGAGGATTAAATGATCATACATTTAATCCTGAAGATCTACTAAAATGGAAAGAACAAACTACTGGTTCATTTAAACCCCATCTTTTACCAGGCGATCATTTTTTTGTTAAAACTTCATACGAAGAAGTGATAAAAATAGTAAATCAGGTTTTATGTGAACAGGTTTTATATGGGTAAGTTGTGTAGTTTTTAAAGTATCATCATATAATAGACTAAATATATGCTAAAATATTATATACGTCAAGAAACCCAATGACATTCACAAAGACAAGCATTTTTGAAAGCAGAGTTCTAGATCATTTAGCGCTCAATTTAAGCCCCAATGAGGCCTTCGTGTATATTGCAAATCTTACTAATTACAAGCAAGATACTCAGCTAATGCACCTATTTTGGGAATGCCTTTCTACTAAAGAACAAACTCAAGCTAAACAATATTACACCAGTGACTTAAGCGATCGATATATTATATCTCATGGGGTTTTACGATATATTTTAAGTTATTATACTAGGCAACTTCCACAAGATATTGAATTTATTCATAATAAATATGGCAAGCCTTTTTTAAAAAATAATAATATCCAATTCAATATGTCTCATTCTCATGATATGGTGAGTTACATTATTTCTTTGGATTATAGGGTTGGTATTGATATAGAACTTCATGATAGTACTATAGATGTTCATGAGCTCTCTGATTTAGTATTTACCCCTAAAGAGCATGAGTTTATTATTAAACTTGACACTATAAAAAAGCTTGATCTCTTTTATAAGCTATGGACTATAAAAGAATCTTTAATTAAAGCAAGCGGGCAGGGGCTGTCCTATCCAATTAATACCATAGAAGCTATAACACTATCACCAGGTGAGAATATTTTCCTTGACTGTGATGCTAATAAATTTAAACAAGGATGGTATTATTTCCCCTTAGAAGTAGCCGAAGGTTATTCAGGAGCTATTGCAATAGAGCATAAAATAAATAAAATAACTTATCTAGAGATGAATGATAAAAAAAATGTTTTTAATAAAATAAGGTCCCAATGCTTTAATTAGATGCTCAGCAAAAGATTTTTGAATTTACAAACTTAATCTCTTAAATTGGCCCACCGTAACGGAACGTGCGAAAAGCAAAATGCATACCCTGTACCCCTCAATGTTTATAAATAGTTCTTATCCTAAACTTGCGTTCTAAGGGATATATCCCTTAAGGAATACCGCAGATGACTTGTTATGATTTACGATACGATATTTTTATAGAAAGAAGATGTTTGGAGCAAAATTTTTGCTTCCAGTTCGCTTTCATTATATTATCTGGAGGAAAACTTAGGGCGTTTTAAGGAATCAAAGGTAATTCTTAATGAAATTCGTAACCAAGTATGGCATACCAAATCTACTATTCATGATAATCTTGGTGTTTTACGTCATAATATTAGACCATTACAATTTTATGGTAGAGGGCTAGCTACTGACATTCAGGAAAATGAGATAGCTGTACGCATAGCACAAAATGCAAAAATGTTAGATGAAAATGACGAATTAATCATTAAAGTAAATGAATTAATTGTGAATTACAATAATATCGTTGAAGGCACTCTAAGTTCTCTGCAAAATTCTCCTGTGTCAATTCCAAATATTTCTACAATGCAAAATCATATTATTATACCAAGTATAGATGAACTTATTGATACTAACAATCGACAAATAGCTTCTTTAGAAAGTCAGATAGAGGCTCATAAAGAAGTGTCATCAATTACAAGAGAAATGATTGCGAATAATAATCATAGTATGAATCTTACTAAAGGAATTATGACGAATAATACAGCACAAAACACAATTATAAGCCAAGTTATAGATAATAACGAAAGGAGTATTGGTCTTTATACAAAAGTTATATCAACTACCAAAGAAATTATGGCGAATAATACAGCTCAAAGCACCATTATAAGGCAAGCTATAGATAGTAGCGACAGAAGAATTAATCTTTATACAAAGCTATATCAGTTACTAGAGAAATGATAAAGAATAATACAAACAGCATTAATCTTACTAAAACAATAATAGCTAATAACGAAGGAATTATTGCTAATAACAAAGAGCGTAAAATAGTAATGAAAAAATAATTGGTACGTATGAGAAAATAATATCTACCAAAAAAGAGATGATAGAAAATAAGACAAACAGCATTAATCTTATTAAAGAAATTATTAGTAATAACAAAAAATTGATAGGAAGTCATAAAGAATATAGGAGACTATTACAAGAGTCCCGCGATCTTCATGTTGAAAAGCGAAATGCAATGCAAAAGTTCATAGATATTGGTGAGAAAATGCTTTCTATAATGATGAAAAATCCGGCTAAATATGGTGGGTTAGATCAAGCGAACTTACAAAAATTACCTGAAGTTGTTGAAGCAAAAGGAAGCTTCATGGCAAATGTATCAGAGGTACAATTAAAACAATATCCCCAGCAAGATCATGCGGATTTAATGGGAACAGCAAGAAGAGTGGTTGATAGGTCTTTTGATGAGATAAATGCTAGCGACTTACCTTCAAATAGAGAGTTATTATTTAGCATACCAAATAAATAGATTCGGCTTTTGCAGAACGTTATGCGTTAATGGGGGATGATTTTATCATGTCTCCATTTAGAAGATATCGTATGGCTCATTTTAATGTTTTTACGAATTTACGATTTTATAATACTAAAATATAAAGTAGCATCATTGCCGAGCTGAACGTCTGTTCGACGTGGAAGCTAATGCAATTTATTTGATATAAACTATATTTATTACTTGACTTAATAAGGTAATTTGCCAATATATATGGGACTTGCTGAGGTTATTTTATCTTATATCTAGCAGAGAGGGGCTATAGCTCAATTGGTAGAGCGTTTGGATGGCATTCAAAAGGTCGGCGGTTCGATTCCGCCTAGCTCCACCAGTGATAGGATTTTTATTCATATATAATATTATTCATGCGTATAATTTTAGTTATTTTAGGTTTTTTATTTATTTTATTTATTTTTCCTCGTTGTTCAGAAGAGGCAACCAATCTTGTTCCTACTAACAAGCAAATTGTGGAATCCAAACCAAAACCCATAAAAATTATGGAGCCTAAGACTGATGATAATACCATTGTCCCAGCTGATGAGCCAGATCCTACAATTGTGACTCCTCAAAATGTTAGGGGGTTTAATATAAGTGATGATGACATAGTGTTTGGTAATGTGAATTCCCCAGTTATAGTGGTAGAATATTTTTCCCCAACTTGTCCGAGTTGTGCTTATTATAAACAAAAAGTTTTTCCTGAAATTAAGAAAAAATATATTGATACAAATAAGATTGCCTATGTAATCAGAGAATTTATTGCTAGGAAACAAGATCTGGATGCTGCAATACTTGCAAGATGTGCGGGTGATAAAGAAGGTTTCTTGAAATTTGTAACTGTGATTATTGGACAACAGGAGAGCTGGGCGCATACTAGTAAATATCGTGAAATACTTACAAATATAGGGAAACTTGGTGGTATTTCGGAGGAATCTTATGCAAATTGTCTTAATAATGATAAAATATTAGACACATTAATTTCTAATAGTAAATTTATAAGTAAAAGTCCTAAATTTATAGGAACACCTGCATTTTTTATCAATGGAATCCAATTCTCTAAGCCGTTTAGCTTTGATATACTCTCTGGAGAAATTGATGATGTTCTTACTAAATCACTTGCAAACGATTAATAATTAAACCATGAATCGTACTAAATTACAGCAATCAAGCAGTCTTTGTGCAAAGGCCCATTCATTATCATACCAACTGAGTATTCTTGCAAAATTAGGTGAAATTACTTTGGTTTCAAACGGGTCAAAAATTGAACTATAATTTGTATGATTAAAATCTACTGATACAAGCTCAGCTTCAGCAATTCCTATTATATCTTTGAAATGATTTTTTGATGCCTTAACCATTGCATCATTTACCAAATTCTTATCCATAGGAATTTTAGTGCAAAAACTAAAGTCAATTAAAGAAACATTTGCGGTTGGAACCCTAATAGCAGAACCATCAATTTTGCCATCTAGTTTAGGTAGGATCAATGAAATTGCTGAAGATGCTCCAGTTTTGGTTGGTATAATTGACATTGCAGCAGACCTCGCTCGTCTTAGATCACTGTGACTATTATCAACTATATTTTGGTCACCAGTATATGAATGTATTGTAGTCACATATCCGTTCTCAATAGTAAAATTTTCATCTAAAACTTTTATGATAGGTAGTAGTGCATTAGTTGTGCATGAACCTATTGATATAATATTATGGCTTGGTTTTAATTCATCGTCATTGATACCTAAAATAATAGTTTTATCTGCATTTTCGCAAGGCGCAGAGATTATGATTTTTTTTACATTTCTAGCTAAATGCCCAGATGCTTTTTCTTTATTATTAAATTTACCCGAACATTCAAGAACTATATCTACATTTTTCCAGCCTATAAGACTTGGATCCTTCTGATGGAAAATAGGAATTCTTTTATTATTTACAATTAAGTGACCATTACTTGCGGTACAATGAAAAGATGGTCGTCCATGAACCGAATCATAATTTATTAAATGACAAATTGTATCAGCATCTCCTGGGGAATTTAGGGCCACTATATCAATTTCTCGCCGCTCTATTGCAGCTCTAAATACCAAACGACCAATTCTCCCCAATCCATTAATTGCTACTTTCATTTTATTTTTAACCTATTTTTTATTTGTTTTACAATATTATCGGAAGTGAGACCAAAATATTCAAATAATGTAGCGCTAGGGGCTGATAAACCAAATTGATCTATACCAAAAAATATTCCATTTTCTCCAATAATACGATGCCATCCAAAGGAACATGCCGCTTCTACAGCTACTTTAATTTTAGCGCCCCCTAAAATTGTTTTAATATATTCCTCACTTTGTTCAAAAAATAATTCAAATGAAGGAACTGAAACTACCTTTACTGTGACACCAGATTTATTCAGTATATTTCTTGTATTTTGAGCAATTGATAATTCTGAACCCGTTGCAAAGATTGAAACATCTACGTGTTCTTTCTCATTAATTTCTTCATATTCACCATTTGGTGAAATTATATAAGCACCTTTAGCACATAAATTTTGTCCAAGTGTGAATTTACGTATCTGAGGTACATTTTGTCTGCTGAGAATCAACATTGAAGGTCTATGTTTATTTTTCAGAGCTATAGCCCAGCATTCTATGGTTTCAGTGCAATCTGCTGGTCTTAAAGTAAGTAGGTTCGGGATTGATCTCATCGAGGCCAAATGCTCAATAGGCTGATGTGTAGGGCCATCTTCTCCTAACCCTATTGAATCATGTGTCATAATATATATAACATTCTTTCCCATAATTGCTGAAAGCCTGATGCTAGGTTTCATATAATCAGAAAATACAAGGAATGTTCCGCCAATGCTTAAGAATCCAGATAGAGCTAGACCGTTCATTATTGCAGCCATTGCATTTTCCCTTGCGCCGTAATGAATAAAATTACCGCTAAAATCTTTTGCCGTTATAGCAACGCTCATACTGTTCTTAATGTTATTTGATATAGAAAGATCAGCTGACCCACATATTACTTTATCAGTACTTTTAAGCAATTCCTCAAGCACTAAACCTGAAGATACTCTAGTTGCTGTATCTTTTGCAGTAATTTGCAAGCTATCAAGAAATAAAGGGTCAATAATTGGTTCTTCTATATATATTTTTTGCTCTTGAGTTGAAGATTGGTATATTGTTTGCCATTTATCATAATTTTCTTCATTCCTGATCCATGAAGAACGCCAGATTGTAAGTAACTCTTCAGCAATAAAAAATTCATCATGATGAACTTCTAAGTTATTTTTAAGTAATTTAATTTCCTCATTTCCAAGGGGTGAGCCATGAGCAGTTTCTGATCCGGCCTTATTAATACAGCCTTTGGCTATTATAGTTCTACAGGCAATAAAATATGGTTTATCTGAGTTTTGTGCGTTTTCTAGAGCTTTGATAATTTGCTCAAAATCATGACCATCTATTGATTCTACATTCCAGCCAAGTGCAAGAAATTTAGCTAAATGGTTTTCAGAGACCGTAAGACTAGTTTTACCATCAATCGAAATTTTATTATCATCAAATAATACTATTATATTATTGAGATTTAGATGACCAGCCAGAGATGCAGATTCATAGCTAATGCCTTCCATTAAACATCCATCTCCTACTACACAGTAAATTTTATAGTTACAAGCATCTTGCCCAAGTTTTTGTTGATATTTTTTTTGGGCAATTGCCATACCAACTGCATTTCCAAGCCCTTGACCAAGTGGTCCAGTGCTTGTTTCAATTGCTTTATAAGAACCATATTCGGGGTGCCCTGGAGTTTTAGAATGAAGTTGACGGAATTTTTTTATATCAATTAGATCAAAATCCTCATAACCTGTTAAATAATAAAATGAATAGAGTAACATAGAACCATGACCAGCTGAAAGTATTAACCGATCACGATTGAACCAAGTGGGATCATTTGGGTTAAATCTTAAAAACTTGAATACTAGGCTTGTGACTATTTCTGCCATACCAAGAACCATGCCAGGATGCCCAGAACGTGCCTTTTCTACGGCATCTGCAGCAAGGATCCTGATGCAATTACTTAATTTTAAATATGAATCTTTTTGCTTTTTAGTAAACTTCATTATAATAGTTTGGACTTTTATGTTAAAAGGCAAGGAATACTAAATCAAAATAATGAATATGACAACAAAACTATATATAATTTCATCCTATCTACGGATTTTGTTCCGCCAACTATATTTATCAGTTACGTCAGTAGATTTTTATTATGACGTTTATAAATATTATAAAGGTTATGGAATGAAATATCTATTTGCTATTTCTTTTATTTCTTCAGTAATTTATTCAATATCCTTGCTTAATAATATTGCAATTATAAAAGAATATTTCTTAGAAAACAAAATATCAAAATATACTGAAAATATTGAATTACTATTGAAACAATTGCCAATTCTTTATTATGATGGTAATAATATCTCTATCAAAGAAGAAACTCCATTCTATTTATATAGTTCTAATGATAATGTTATTGCTGCTATCGATACTAAGAATCAATTGACTCCAAGTGAAAAACTTAAAATTCCTATTGTTTTTACAAGTGATAAAATTCATATATCTCTTAATGAAGGTTCTTACGCAAAAAAATCAAATAATATTCATCGTTCTGTGGATTATCATATTCTATTTGGAATAGAGCGGAATAATTTTAATTATGAATCAATCAAAAAGCAATTTGGAAACATATTGGGGCAGCTTGAAACAATAGTTATCTATATAGTGACCCCAATATTGGCAATTGGGATTTTTATATTTCGGTTATTAGAAAATATTCTAATTATTATGCCAGTCTATCTACTCACATACTCATTTGGACCAATATCTTCTATAGAAACTTGCGTTAGAATAGTTATATTTTCAAGTGGTGTCAGAAGTTTACTTCATATAATTTTTATGGCCTTCTTCCCACAATTCGTTGAGTTTGTTTGGTATGTACAAATATGGACATGTTTCTTAATGGTTAAAGCCATTTTAAAATTACGAGGATAATAAATGTTGCCGACACTTGGAATTATAGCTGGAAATGGATTATTACCTTCTGAACTTGCTAATACCTATCTTAAACAAGGTGGTCAATGTTACATTATTGCGCTAGAAGGCGAATGTGATATAGATTTGATAAAAAATTTTGAATATAATTCATTTTATCTTGGCAGTGTTGGTGCGGTGCTTGATTATTGCCGTAAGAATAAAATTGAGGAGATAATTTTTGTTGGAGGCGTTAATCGTCCAAACCTTAAATCTATTAAGCTGGATTTAACTGGTTCTTTATTAATGGCTAAGATCATCAAACAGAAATTTTTAGGTGATGATAAAATACTCAAGGTTATTGCAAAGTTTTTTGAAGGTAAAGGGTTTAAGGTTATTTCAGCAAAGGATATATTATCAATTGAATATGCTAATAAAAATGATCAAAATAATGTAATTACAGATAATAATCCATCAGCTTTAGATCTCAAAGATATAGAGTTTGGAATTAAGGTAGCTAATGATCTTGGAAAGCTTGATATTGGGCAATCTGTTATTATAGAAAACGGCTATGTCTTAGGTGTAGAAGCTGCTGAAGGGACTGATAATTTGATAACCAGGTGCGCTTTGCTACGGAAGAAATCATTTGGTGGAATATTGGTAAAAATTATGAAACCTTTTCAAGACCATAGAATGGATATCCCTGTTATTGGACCAGATACTATAGATAATTTGGCCAAATTTAAATATAATGGTGTTGCGGTTGAAAAAACTGGTGTAATAGTTGTTAAAGAAGAGGTGACAAGGACATTAGCTAATAAATTTGGTATTTTTATATTAAAGATCTAGGATCTGTGAAGGTTTCTTAACTTAAAGAAATATCAACTTAACTTAGAGCTTGCCTTAATTTCTCAAAATCTTCACCAGCATGATATGACGACCTAGTTAGCGGGCTAGCAGACACCATAGAGAAACCTTTGATTCTCGCCATTCTTGCCAAATATTTAAATTCATCCGGACTATAGTATTTTTCAACATTCGCATGGTTTTTAGTTGGTTGGAGGTACTGACCGATAGTTAAAAAATCAACGCGAGCTTCTCTTAAATCGTCCATGACTTGTATTATTTCATTTTGATTTTCACCTAGCCCTACCATAATACCAGATTTAGTAAACATCTTTGGATCTAATTTTTTTACGGTATGAAGTAGGTTTAAAGAATTATAATAACGCGCGCCAGGACGAATTGTTCTATATAAAGAAGGCACTGTTTCTATATTGTGATTGTACAAATCAGGTTTTGCTTTTACAATTATTTCTATTGCATCGTTCTTTCTTAAAAAATCTGGTGTCAGGACTTCTATTGTAGTTTTAGCTCCAGATTTCCTAATTTCTTTTATGCAATTAGCAAAATGTTCTGCGCCACCATCATCTAAATCATCCCTATCTACTGAAGTAATTACAATATGTTCAAGTTTTAATTCTAATACTGCTTTTGCAAGTCTTTCAGGCTCATGTGGGTCAAGAAGATCAGGTCTGCCAGTCTTTACATTACAAAACCGACATGCTCTGGTGCAGGTAGAGCCAAGGATCATAACAGTTACATGCTTTTTTGCCCAACATTCTCCAATATTTGGACAAGCAGCCTCAGCACAAACTGTATTGAGTTTAAGATTCTGGACAAGTTTTTTAGTATTTTCATATTCCAAAGAATTTGGTGCTTTTACCTTGATCCAGTCGGGTTTTTTGCTTAATATCATTTTCCACCTACAATATCATTCCTGCGAATGTGCATAGCTGTCATTGCCGAGCCTCCTTTAGGTTAGGCATGGAATCTGTAACTATTTTCAGGCCCCACGCATCCTTACATTCTGGGTGACTGGCTACGCTTGGTTATGACGAAAAACCCTCATCCAATAAGAATATAGTTAGTTTTAAATCTCTCTAACGCCAAATCTATGCACTGCTTTGCTAATTTGTCTAGCTCTATCTTGTCAGTAATATTATTTCCTGACTCAGATGCTATTATTTCACCAGAAATTAATTTTCCTAATATCTTGTCTTTAATTTCTTCTAAATTCTGCGTTCCATCTAGTAAATCTAGAATATATCTTTCGTGGATTTGTAATTGGAATAGCTCATTAATTTGATTTGTAACAAATAACTTATCAAGCTTCGCATTCCTTGCTTGATATCTAGCATAATCATTTACCTTTGGTTTTAATGAAATATTAAATATAGCATTAGGTTTTACAGCAAATAATTTAGTATAGCCTCCAAAAACTAGCCTAGCTATAATATTATCAAATTCTGTTTTGATGTCATCAATAGGAGTTTTCTGTAATTTTTTAGAGGCAAGTTCAAATAATTCAGTTGATTTCAAAGGATTGCCTACATTATCAATATAGCTATAAAATATTGCTTTCATTATAGGTGACGATGTAGAAATACTTAAATCTTTAGAACCATTAAAGTAAAAAACAATATTCTCAATGGCATTCGTTAAATCAACATCATTTTCTGGTATAGATGGTGATATTACAGGATGAGTAGAATTCTTTAATCTTTTCTGATGTAATATTTCTATTAAGAGAAACATCATTATGACATAATAAAGTGCATCTAAACCTTTTGTTTAGAATGAAATCCATATATTGTTCAGTGCGAACAATATCATTAATAGTTTGAAGTTTCTCTGCAGCTTTGCTAGGTAAATTACCTAAAAACATAGCATGAATATTTGAATCAGCAAGATAACTCAAAGAATGTGTTTTTGCCATATCAATGAATTCATGGAAATAAAATTGCTTGTTTTCTTCAGCTAGATATTCATGTCTTAAATAATGATCTTCTTGCTTAGCTAAATTTTGAGCCTCTTCTTTTAAGAATTTAGCATAAGGAGAAGCCGATCCTTCTAGGCCATCATTTACAAAATTTAGAAATAATTTGGCTTGATTAACTTTATCAAAAGTATTTTCAAAAATCGATGAATGGAACATCATCATATCTCTGATACTATTGATCATATTCCATCCTGGCAATGTATTATAACTTATAAAAGCTATACCATTTGGTTTTAATAATTTCTTTGATATGTCTAAAATTTTATCTTTAACAAAATCTGGCACCCAAGAAAACACGCCATGACATATAATATAATCGAATTTGCCAAATGACTCATCAAGGTCAGTTATTGATATGTTTTTAAGCTCAATGTTTTTTAAACCTAATTCTTTAACAACTTTATTGCCATGATCAATTTCTATTTTAGATAAATCTACTCCAAGGGAATAAGACTTTGGATAAGAACTGGCAAAATTCATAATATTGCCACCAGCAGCAGATCCTAGCTCGAGTATCCTAGCATTTTCCATAGGCGTTGGATTCATACCGAATAATTTTCCGATGGTCATTAAATGTTCTGGACGAGTATAGGCAAATGGATAACTTTCGTAAGGAAATTCATCGTAGGAGGTTTCTGTTTGCATATAATTTCTGGAATAGTTTAGTTAAGAATAGGTTTAAGCAAAAATTTGTCATTCAGAGCTTGGTATTTTAGGCCAAGCGTGGAATCTCGCGTAACATGAGAGGGGGCCCTCCACGTGAATCTGTGATTCGCTCTGAGTGAAGATAAACTGGATCCGCGCGCGGATGACATTACCTTGAATATAACTCAATTACCAAGTGCACTTCAGGCTCAAATGGGTATGGTACGTCAGAAATGGTAGGAATTCTAACAAATTTACCAGACAGCGCATTTGCATCAAAAGATAAATAATCAGGTAGGACTCTATCCTTTTTGGCCGCAGATTCAACTATTACTGGGATTTGTTTAGCATTATCCTTCAATTCAATCGTATCACCTTCTTTGAGCTTCATACTAGGAATATTAGCCTTTTTACCATTAATTCTAATATGACCGTGAGATACAAATTGTCTTGCAGCAAAAATTGTTGGGGCAAGACCCATTCTATAAACAACAGCATCAAGTCTTCTTTCTAAAAGTCCGATGAAATTTTCACCAGTATTGCCTTTCATTTTTTGAGCAAGAGCAAAAATATTTCTAAATTGTTTTTCATTAACTCTTCCATAATGAGATCTGAGTCTTTGCTTTGCCTTAAGGTGAAGACCATAATCAGAAGTTTTGATCATAGTGTTTTGACCATGCTGACCTGGGCGATAATTCTTTTTATTAAAAGCATCTTTTCTATCACCCCAGATGCTTACGCCAAGCCTTCTGCTAACCTTATATTTAGAGCTAATAATTTTTGTCACGCAACATTCCTATAATAATTTATAATTAATAGGGAATCATACATATTTTAGATTCCATAGTCAAATATTTTATTCTTTTGATACATTAGTCTTTTGAACATAACTACCAGGGGCATATTCAATAAAATCCATATTATGATAATCCATTGATTTTATAAGATCGCCGCTATTATGTTCTAGCCACTGCTTCCAATATAACCACCAGGATCCCTTGTGTTCATCGGACTTTGCGTGCCATTCCTCATTATTTAGTGATATGTCTTCGCAAACCCTATAGGTATTTTTGGATGATGATGGGGGATTAACGATTCCTGCAACATGGCCTGAGGAAGTAAGGCAAAAAACTTTCTCGTTATTACCAAGTAGCTTGATTCCTTCATATACAGATTTCCAAGGCGCTATATGATCATCATTTGCAGCTAAGAAAAAAGATTTGCAGTCAATTTTTGTTAAATCGATTGGAACATCCAACAAATTCAAGCCATTAGGAATTTTCAATAAATTATTTAAATACATATTACGTAAGTAATAACTATGCATTTTAGCTGGTAAATTGGTAGAATCAGAATTCCAATATAATAAATCAAAATTTATTGGGTTTCTGCCCAGTAAGTAATTATTGACAAAGAATGACCAGACTAAATCATTTACTCGGAGAAGGCTAAATATATTAGATAAATATTGACCATCAAAATAGCCTTTTACCTCCATCTCAGCTTCAATAGATGCAATAGACGATTCATTGATAAATATACCTACCTCACCTGGCATAGCAAAATCCAAAAGCGTTGTTATAAAACTTGCGCTATTAACATAATTAATATTATTTGCATTTAAATATGCAAGGCTACTGGCTAGGAGTGTTCCGCCAATACAATATCCAGTTACGTTAATTTTCTCAAAACCAAGTTTAATTATATATTCAGATGCTTCTAAAAAACCTTCTTTTAAATAATCCTCAAAATTTTTGTGAGAAAGATTTTTATCTGGATTTACCCAAGAGATACAAAATACTTGAAAATTATTATTTACAAGAAATGAAATCATTGAATTATTAGAGGATAAATCAAGAATGTAATATTTATTAATCCAAGGAGGTACGATCAGGAGCGGTATAGAATGAGCTTGATCTTTTGGTTCATAACAGATTAGCTGTATAAGATCATTTTGAAAAACAACTTTGCCTTTAGTTGACGCAATATTTTCTCCGAGTTTAAAAGCCGATTTGTCAGTAGTTTTAATTTTTAATATATCTTCTGATTTTTTTATATCTTGTAGAAAATTATCCAAACCTTTAGATATGTTCTGCCATCCTGTGTCTAATGTTTCTCTTAAAACTTCAGGGTTAGAATAAATAAAATTTGAAGGAGCTAAAGCATTCACAAATTGGTTCGTTATAAAATCTAAATATTGCTTTATTTCAGGCTTTAGATCATATTGATTAATATTTTTTTTAGTCCATTCACTTGACATTAGATAGAATTGTTTAACAAAGTCAAAATATACATTGTCTTGCCAAGCTGAATCTTTAAACCTTTTATCTTTATTATTTGGACTGAACATTGGATCTATTGGTTGCCCAACAAATTTTGCTACCGATCCCGTCACAAGATTATTTAGCTTCTCCATATATTCAAAATTAACCTTCCAGAATTTTTGGGGATTGGCTAAAAATTGTTCATATGTATCTGTTAGTGCAACATTTATTTTATTTGAGTCAATAAGGGACATCGGTATTATATTTCCTCTACCTTGCATTAGATAAAGAACTATTTCCCTATATTTATCGTTTATATCACTGATATTTTTGATTATTTCATCACTAGAAATATCTAACATTTCCATATTTCCTAAATTACTATTGCTAACTGATTCGATAACCAAAGCTTTGCTTCAGGTGAAAGCAAAGGATAGATCTTGCTGCGAATCGTCTGGTAGTATTTTTTAATATAATCCAATTCATCTGAATTTAACAACGCATTATCAATTAATTCTTTTGCAAATGGAACTAAAGTTAAATTTTCAAATTCAAGAAAATCGTAGGCGTCAGATTTTTTTACATATACTAAATTCTCAATTCTAATTCCAAATTCTCCAGATAAATAATACCCAGGTTCATTTGATATAATCATTCCAACTTGCAATATAATATTTGAATGCTGATTGATATTTTGTGGACCTTCGTGAACACTTAGAAAACTTCCCACACCATGACCTGTCCCATGAGGATAATCTTTGCAATCTTGCCATAGATACTGCCTCGCAAGTACGTCAATATTTGATCCCGTAGTAATGCTAGGAAATTTTATTCTAGCTAGCGCGATATGTCCTTTTAGAACTTGAGTATAGCGCTTTTTTTGCTCATTAGTTGGCTGACCTATTGAAATAGTTCTGGTAATATCTGTTGTAGCGCCCATATATTGCCCACCTGAATCTATAAGCAAGAGCCCAGAGCCAGATAGTTTTTTAGCTTTATCTTTTGTTGCAAAATAATGGATAATTGCACTATTTTCTTTAAACCCACATATTGGGGGGAAACTATTCATCACAAAACCGTCTTGTTTGCTGCGATATTCTGTGACTAAAAGACCTATATCATATTCACTTAACATTTCCAATCTAGTCTTTTGTAATCCCGAAATATGAGCAAGGGATTCACATATTGCAACCCCATCCTTAATATGAGAGGTAATAGCATATTTAATCTCAATATCATTTTTACAGGCTTTTAGAAGCTGACATGGATCATTGATTTTTTCAATATTTCTATCAGCAAGCAAATTCATTATAAAATTGGAAGAAGAATTCTCGTCAACTAAAATTTTTCCAGTAATTGCTTTAAGTATTTCTGGGAATTGCTCCTCTTGCAACATAGTTATTTCAGGTCTTTGATTAATAGTTTGAGTATCCATTCTATTTGAATCAACAAATAAATATAAATTATCATGGGTCAATATTACTAAACCGAGCATTAATGGTGCATATTCAATATCACTAGCCCTAAGATTTAATAACCAGCAAATTGAATCTGCAAGGCTTATGATCATTCCTTCAGCTTTATGTTTTACCAAAGTTTTACGACATAGAGCAATTTTATCTTCGTATGATTGGCCAGCAAATTCTACTGGATAAATATATATTTTAGATGAAGGTTTTGATGGTTGGTTATTCCAAATTTTATCAATCAGATTATCATCTATTGACTGGAGGTTAATATTTGAAAAACTCTTCAATTTAAGGTTAGTAAAAAGCTTTGGATCGTAACCAACTAAATTATTAATATTAATATATTTTTCCCATTTAAAGTCTGGCAAAGATTTAATGTCAAAAATTTGAAAAATGTTAGGATCTAATTGATATTTACTTTGATCTAAATAACGGCCATCTGTGAAAAAGATAGAGGTTTCTTCTAGTATTACTACAATTCCATTTGAACCAGTAAAACCACTTATATATTCAAGTCTCTTGGCATAATGAGGAGTATATTCACTCATATATTCATCATTTGACGGAATTATATAACCATTGATATTATGCTTGCTAAATAATGCCCTGATAGCTTTTATATGTTCTTTGATCATTTAAGTAGCCTCTTTGATTATTTTAATCCATTCACTCTCATCAATAATTTTGATCCCAAGTTCAGTCGCCTTTTTTAATTTGCTCCCTGGGTCTTTTCCAGCAATTACCAGATCAGTCGAAGAAGAAATTGCACTTACAACTTTAGCGCCCATTCTTTCTGCTAAAGTTTTTGACTCAATTCTAGACAAACTATCCAACGATCCAGTAAATAGGATAATTTTATTGCTTATACTAGTTTTCTTCTTAAGCAATTCATGATCTATAATGGTCAATATATTTATAAGTTGTTTTATCGTAGATATATTCTCTTTAATGTCAAAGAAATTGATAATATCAACTAAAATTTTCTCACCTATTCCCTCCAAATTATCAAGAAATGCGTAAATATTTTTATCACCTAAGGATAGAGATTCCATCGAATTTATAAAATTACTAGCATTCTTAAATTCAGCCGCAAGTAACTTTGCATTAGCTTCTCCGATATGACGTATACCAAGGGAGTAAATAAATTTATTTAAAGAAACTTTCTTTGCATTTTCAATATTTTCCAATAATTTATTTACTGATTTTTCTCCCCAATTTTCCATGCTTTCAAGTTTATTGGTACTCACTTCATTTTTTTGCTTAAGCAGGAAAATATCTACTGGATTATTAATGAAATTCTTTTCTATTAAAAAACTAATTTGCTTTTTACCAAGACCATCAATATCCATAGTACCTTTGGATACAAAGTGACAAAGTGATCTATAGTTTTGTGCAGGGCAATTTAGTTCATTATCACATCTTAAAATTACAGAATCTTGATAATAATGTAAATGTGCGTTACAAGAAGGACAAGTTACAGGTGTTTGAAATGAAGTTAGATTAGCAGAACGCTCATTTAAATCTACGCCAGTAATTTGAGGTATAACGTCGCCAGCCCTTTGTAAATAAACATAGTCACCAATATTTATATCTTTTCTAGCTATCTCCTTAAAATTATGTAAAGTTGCGCGTGATACGATAACGCCACCAATGGAAATTGGTTCTAACTCCGCTACGGGAGTTATAATACCAGTACGCCCTACTTGTAATGTTATATTAAGCAATTTTGTTTTACCAATTACAGCAGCGAATTTATGCGCAATAGCATATCTCGGGGTCCTGCCTACGTATCCCATTCTATCTTGTAGGGATAAGTCATTTAGTTTATATACTGCACCATCAATTTCATAAGGTAATGTTTCCCTAATTGAGTTCAAATATCCATAAAAAGATAATATTTTATCCTCTGAGTCCACAAGTTTTGATATTTCATTCGTTATAAAACCAAATTCTTTGAATTTTTGAAGTAAGAATGCTTGGGAATTAGCAAATCTATGTCTTACTGCACCAAGACCGTAAACAAAATATTTCAATGGTCTTTCTCTGGTAATTTCAGGGTTTAACTGCCTGAGTGATCCTGCAGCAGCATTCCTGGGATTAGCAAATTTTTGGTTTCCCTCTAACTCCTGTTTTTTATTTAGTAGGTCAAAATCATTTTTATCAATGTAAATTTCGCCCCTCACTTCTAATTTTTCTGGAGCATTCAGTATAGAATGTGGGAAATTTTTAATTGTTTTCAAATTTTCTGTAATGTCTTCACCTACAAACCCATCCCCTCTGGTTGATCCTGTTTTTAATAATCCATTTTCATACAAAGCAGTAAATGATAATCCATCTATTTTTGGCTCACAGAAAATTTCTGGAAAATCATTTATAAGTAGGAAATTTTTAACTCTATTAATAAAATCTGTAATGTCCTTTGAGTTAAAAGCGTTGGTAAGTGATAACATAGGTACCCCATGATATACTTTTGCAAATTTCTCTAGAGGCTTACTACCAATTTGTTTTGAGGGGCTATCAGCCCTTATAAGGTGAGGAAATTTCTTCTCTAGCGACAGATTGAAATTAAACAACTGATCATATTCAGCATCTGGAATCAAGGGAGCATTATCTTCAAAATAAGCTTTATTATGTTTAGTTATTTCCTGTGCAAGCTGTTCTAGCAATTCCTTTACTTTCTTTTCTGATATATTTGCAATATCTATATCTTGATAGTTTTTATTCATATAGGCTCATTGTTTTTTAGAATAACATCATATGTTCATAAAATCACCAGTTTCCAACCATAATATTTTGCATATTATTCTTTTAGTAGGATAGAGTTTTTCTATCATGTGATTATAAAAATTTAATTGATCAATATAATTTACTGGAATAAGTTCTTTAGATATTGCTGGGTTTGTATCTGATTTATAATCAATTACAACTATTTCTTCATCATTTATAGCTAATAAATCTATTCTTCCTATCTTTATTCCAGATATTTGATCTATTCCCAAATTAAGTTCTGTCTTTATTTCTCGTGAGATTAGGTCTAAAAACTCTTCATTTTGTAATAAATTATCAATATTTCTATGTAATTTATTTTGTAATTTCACAGGCAATGTGTCAATTAGAGGGTGAGTTTTTAAATTATAAATATTTTCACTCTTCATTGCATCTTCCAAAATTTTATGGAATATTAGCCCATATTCTAGATGTATAGGTCGCTCTATAAGTGGCGAAACAGCATTAGTAGTTTTGCTTATATTTCCTAGTATTTTAAGAATTATGTTTTTATCAGGATGCCATGTTTTTTTCTTATCAAAATTAATATCATAATCTATTGGGTTTTCCATTTTATCATAAAATGTGTTGGTATAATTATCACCTATGACATTAGAAACAAAATTGTACCAGCAATTTTCTGGTAGGTTATTTTTATTGCTATAACCACATATAACTAAATGATCCTCAGCTCTAGTCATTGCAACATAAAGTAATCTTAAGTATTCTTGCATATCGCTGATCGATTCTTTTTCTTTAAGGTCATTAAAGAATTTTGGATTAATTGTACTTTTCATACTAGAGAGAATATCCCCATCTTTAGTCCAGATAAATCTATCTTTATTAACTGGAATTGATGTAGTGTCACATAAGATAACCACAGGAGCTTGCAGCCCCTTTGAACCATGAACAGTCATTACCCTAATTCTATTTGATGATTCTACGTCTCTCTTGATCTCTATTTCGTTGTTTTCAAACCAGTAAATAAAATTTTGTAATGAACTATCTATCATATTAGAATATGAACTGACAAGGTATAGAAACTCGTTAATTGCATCATTACTATCAAACCCATTAAATTCTATTAGAATTTCCCTAAGACCTAAGCAATCAATTACTCGAGAAAAAAATTCTTCTACATTCGTGACTTTATATAATTGCATTAACCTTGTGAGTATATCATGAGTATGGTCATAAGATCTATTTTCTTCGTAAGAGTTGCATATTAATTTCCAAATAGAGTTTTTGCCTCTAGAGAGGGCTATAGAATATAATTCCCCCTCATTTAGTCCAATTATTGGTGATTTCAATAAAGTTGCAAGATTCAAATCATCCTCAGGGGATAAAACAAATTTTGCAGTCGCTATCAAATCCATAATAGATAAATTGTCACTTAATATCATCCTATCGATACCAGCAACATTTAAGGAGTGTGTTTTTAATTGATTAATTATTTCAAGAGTAAACTTATCGCGTTTGCGTACTAGAATCATAAAGTCACCTTCTGTAGCTTTCTTACCTGTAGACTGAAGAATTATTTTTTTACCTATATAATTTTTTATAAAACTAGCAATTTTTATAGCTAATTGTTCTTCTGTTGATACTAGATTATTATTAGTTGGTATATTCCAGAATAATTCAGGCTCATTACATCCTTTGATTAATGGCCACAATTCTACAATACCCTTATGTGTGTTGCGTGATGATAAAATTTTTGGATTAGCCGATATAAATAATTCTGGGGCAGAAATTTTAATTTTTTCAAAAACATTGTAAACGACATCTAATATTTCTTCTGTGGATCTATACGACCATTCAAGATTAACAATTTTAAAATCTTTGTTAGCATCACGTAATTTGGATCTAATATTATTATTGAATAGATTAAAATAATAAAGATTTGCACCTTGGAAACTAAAGATCGATTGTTTCTCGTCACCCACAACAAAGATAGTGCGATTCTTATTAGAAGCAGCTTCACCGGAATAAAATTCTTCGATAATAGCCTCAATAATTTCCCATTGCTCAATGTTTGTATCTTGAGCTTCATCGACTAGCAAATGGTCAATACCACCATCGAGTTTGTATAGAACCCAAGCTCTTGAATCGCTGTTTTTCAGTAGAATTTTAGTAAAATAGATTAAATCATCATAATCAAGCAAACTATTAGTATTTTTATGCTTTTCATATTTTTTAATAAAAATTTGAGATAATTTCACGAGTAGCCCAGAATAACTTATCATTTTTTCAAACTTATTTAGCTGGTCAAAAAGGAAAACTTGGTTCTGCAAATATTCAAGTTCAGGAAGCAATGACGGGTTATCTAGAGCTAGTTTCTTAGATAATAATCTTTGTTTTTTTTTACCCTCTTTGGTTAAAAAAAATGACAGTATGTTAGAATTAATTTTTTCTAGAATTTCCTGATGATTTTGAAGTTCTTTAGATTTAGCGATCAGTTCCGCTGGATTTTGTAGATTTTGCTTTAATACAAAATCTTCTATCAAGCTAGAATTCAAACTATTTTTTATAAAAAGTTTCTTAAATTTCAGCTTATGCTGAATAATTTCATCTAAAATCTCATTTATCGTCATTTCATGAAAATTCATAAGAAAAAAATTAGTAATATCATCGTACTCTGAATCTATATAGATTTCTGTTCTAATTTTTCTTAAAATCTCACGAGATTTAATGTCATCAAGAATTTGGAACCCTGGGTTAAGATTCGCTTCGAATGGAAACCGTTTGAGGATTTGTTTGCAAAAAGAATGGATTGTATGAATATTAATCTTATCTTGACTGTTTAATAACTTTAGATAAAGAGACTTTGCGTATTCTATTTCTTGAGCATTTGGTACATTACCAAACATTAACTCTAACTCTTTTTTAAGATCGTCTCTTGGTGTTTCCGCCCATTTAGCAAGTTTATAATTAATTCTACTTTGCATCTCGCTTGCAGCAGCATTAGTATAGGTAAGACAAAGTATTTTTTTAAATTCCGCTCCCTTAATTAGTAATTTTAAAACCCTATCAGTTAGAATTTTAGTTTTCCCGGTACCAGCTGAGGCCGATACCCATACCGAATAATCAGGGTCTGACGCTTCTTGTTGTAAATCATTCATACATTGAAATGGAGTAATTTGTTAAGATAATTATTAGTTCGAGGAAATAGTATCATTTTTGACTATTGATAAGGTTTATACAAAAAAATTTATTCTGAATGTTTTGTTACTATACAGTTTTGCTCTGCGCTTAATAATTTCTTACACGTAACTTTTGCTTGATTAATATTGCTATAGTTACCTTCTAATATTAGATAAAAAACTTGCCATTATCATAAGAAATTTTTTTGAGAATCATCGTTTTGTTGGCAAATATTTTGGGATTCTTTTTCTTTATTCTGGTCCATTCTGCAACGGCCTGAGGTTCAGATTTTACTGCTCCTAATTGAATTCTATAATATAGTGTTTTTGAGCTACCATTAATAGTTCCCAGTTTATTATCTTTTTCATTAACTTTGATTATATTTAAACCTTTTTTTTGCTCAGGCTGCTCTAATATATCTGTTGGACTAGTAACATTTGGAAGTGTAAAAATATCTAAATCATTAGAATCAGAACTTAATTCTATAGATGATATATTTTTAAATATATCATCTAAGTTATCTGTTGGCTCCTGATCAAGTTTTTTTTGTATAATACTAACCGGCTCTTCTGGTTCAGATTGTATGATAATTTTTTTGGCGTTTTTCCTTTGAGATTGGAGGTTTTCATAAATACTACTTTCAGAATTTGAAAGGATCATTCCTCCAGCGTTTTGTGGTTTTATTTTCGCTGGTTCTAGATCTGGATAAATTGTAATAATTTGACCATTATCATCATAAAGATAATAAATTAGGCAAATCACAGTCAAAATAGTTGCTACTATAATGAATATAAATGATTGTTTTTTAAAATACACAGAATCTACATTTTAGTCATTGCTTCTATACCAATAATATCAAAACCGCTTTTTATAACTTTTTGAATAGATTTAGCAAGTGAAAGTCTTGCCGCAGTTAAATCGATATTATCCTCAACAAGAAAGCGGTAATCATTATTTTCTTTGCCAAAATTCCATAAAGCATGGAATTTAGCCGCCAAATTTAACAAGTAAAATGCTATCCTGTGTGGTTCAAAATGTTTTGCAGCCCCTTCTAAAACTTTTGGCCAAGATGCAAGTAATTTAATGATATGTATCTCTTCCTCTGAGGAAAGTAATGATAAATTAGATTCATTTAGTAGCAATTTATCATAAGCTTCTGGTATTAATTTCTTACAATTATCTAAAATAGAAATAGTTCTAACAAATGCATATTGAACATAAAATATAGGATTATCTTTAGATTGTTCCTTTACTTTTTTGATATCAAAATCAAGTAGGGCATCATTCTTCCTAGTTAACATCATAAATCGTACAATGTCTTTACCGACCTCATTGGTTACATCTTTTACGGTAGTAAAATTACCGCTACGTTTTGACATTTTTATAGGTATAGAATTTTCAACAAAATTAACTAATTGACAGATTTTTACGTCGACATTAACTTGCCCATTACTTAATGCTTTAACTATTGCTTCTATTCTTTTGACATAACCGCTATGATCAGCTCCAAGTATATAAATTAAACTATCAAAACCTCTATCTATCTTATCTTTTGCATAGGCCAAATCAGAAGCTAGATATGACCAAGTTCCATCAGATTTTTGTACTGGCCTATCTTGAACATCTCCAAATACGGTAGATTTAAATAATTTTTGTGTTCTTTCGCTCCAATCGTCATCTATTTTACCCTTTGGTGGCGGTAATTGTCCTTCGTAAATTAAGCCCATTCCTTGTAGGATAGATATAACTTCATCTATTTTACCGCTATTATGTAGAGATTCTTCAGAAAAAAAGATATCATGTTTAATGTCTAAATCTTTTAAATCTTCTTTAATTATGCTGAGCATTTCTTGTACAGCAAAATTTTTAACTATTTTATAGGAATCAGTTTTTGACATTTTAAGTAATGAATCACCATATTGCTCAAAAATCTTTTTTCCCACTTCTATTAAATATTCGCCAGGATAAAGATTATTTGGTATCAACGCCTTATTTCCGCTTAATGCTTCATCATACCTAAGCATAACTGTTTTTGCTAAATCATCAACTTGGCTTCCAGCATCATTAATATAATATTCCTTAGTAACATTATAACCACATTGTGTCAAAAGGCGGGATAGAGCATCACCATATACGGCGCATCTTGCATGCCCTATGTGCATTGGTCCAGTAGGATTAGCAGATACATATTCAATGTTAATTCTTTCTCCATTGCCAATATTAATTTTTCCAAAATCTTCATTTAGTAAAATATCCTTAATGCAGTCCTGCCAGCTATCTGCTTTGATAGTAAAATTAATAAAACCAGAGCCAGCTACCTCAATGTTAGCTATATAAGGAACTTCAGCTAATAATTCTTTAAATTTTATAGCAATTTCTCTAGGGTTAGCGCCTGTCCGTGATGCTATTATCATAGCTATATTAGTTGATAAATCGCCATTGAGAGAATCTTTCGGTATTTCTAAATTTGCAAGTTTTAATATAGCGTTATCGTCATGAACATGCTTTCCTGCGTTAATTATATCTTCTTTTAATTTATTAAAAATATTCATATATCCCTTATATGTAGTAAAAATTATATTTGTAAGCAGGTTTCAGAGCCTGAGATAGCAAAGTTATTATGATCAAATATTGTTGAAATTTACATTATAAAAAGTTTGATATTCTTTTATTGCAAAGCGATCAGTCATACAAGCAATATAGTCTGAGATTACCATTGCTTTGGATCTCATATTTTGTTTATTATCTATCAATTCTTGCCAATCAAGAGGTAGTAGATTAACATTATCCATATATAATTTAAATAACCCATTAATTACTTTTCGACATTTTATGGTAATAGATACTATATGTGGGTGTCTATAAACTTTATCGAACAAGAAATTTTTGATTTGTAAGATTTCTACTTTTGTTATTTTCGTAAAATCCACCAATTGACAATCAAGATTACGAACGTCCAAAGGAGTTTTAATTTTATATTTATCTATATTATATCTTGTTTGTGATAATAAACCATCAATTAGATGGTGGGTAATTTTACGCACGATTTCATAGATTAAACAGGAAGAAGTTATATCTTTAAATTTATCTTTTAATTCTTGTATATAATTATTTATAAAGCCAATTTCTAACAAATCATTGAAATTTATTATTCTAGCCTTAATTGCATCTTCTAGATCATGTCCTATATAGGTAATATCATCAGATAGAGACGCTATTTGAGCCTCAGCAGAAGAATAATTATTTAAATCAAGGTCATTAATTGAGTTATACTGCAAAATATATTCATCCACATTATCTTTCATAGGTCCATTATGTTTTACTATACCATCTAGAACTTCCCAAGTTAGGTTCAGTCCGCTATAAGATGCGTATCTACGTTCTAATTTGGTTAAGATCTTTAATGAATGAGTATTGTGGGAGAACCCTCCATAATCATTCATACATTCATTTAAAGCAGACTCACCAGCATGGCCAAATGGGGAATGACCAAGATCATGCGCAAGAGCAACAGTTTCTGCAAGGTCGTACGATAAATTCATAGCATTTGCGATCGAACGAGCGACAGATGAGACTTCTAAAGAATGGGTTAATCTATTTCTGTAATGATCACTTTCATGATTAATGAATACTTGAGTTTTATATTGTAATCTTCTAAATGCATTGGCATGAATTATACGATCCCTATCGCGCTCAAACTCATTTCTATATGGAGTGGCACTTTCTTTATATAACCTACCTTTAGTATTTATAGGATTGCTTGCATAGCTTGCCAACATCAATTAACTCTTCATTTTTCTTGAAATACCTTATAATTTCTTTAATATAGAGTCATATGTCTTTTTTTCAAATGGTTTTTTAAAAATGCAACTAAATGTTACGGATAATACATTCAAAAGAATCCATGAATTGATAGAATTAGAAAATGATCTGAATACTGTTCTTAGAATTTCAGTTAATGGCGGAGGTTGCTCAGGTTTTATTTACCAATATGACCTTATTTCATCTTCTGATATTCTAGATGATGATTTCATAGTTGAAAAAAATGGAATCAAAATCGTTGTTGATCCGATGTCACAGGAATTCATAAAAGATTCTACAATAGATTTTGTCGAAGAACTGGGTAGTTCTTATTTTGAAATCAAAAATCCTAAAGCTACTGCTAAGTGCGGATGTGGTAATTCTTTCGCTATTTGAGCAGCAAGAGCTGAATTATAAGGCAAGCATTAACAACATATTGTATAAAACTACACCGCAATTTTCTTTTTTGTGTTTTTTGGCTGATTCTTTTGCTTAATAACTGGTCCAGCCGTACCTTCTATTACTTCCTTAGAAATTGATACACTCATATCCTTAAGATTTATAATATTATACATACTATCAAGTAATATATTTTCTATTATTGATCTGAGTCCTCTGGCTCCCGTTTTTCTTTCAAGCGCTTTATCTGCAATCGCAGCTAGCGCATCTTCATCAATTAAAAGCTCAACGTCATCAATATCAAATAATTTTTTATATTGTTTTATTATAGCGTTTTTAGGAGTTGTTAATATTGAAATTAAAGCTTCTTTATCAAGATCATCAAGGGTGGCGATTACGGGTAAACGTCCGATAAATTCTGGAATCATTCCAAATTTCATCAAATCTTCAACTTCATATAATTTAAGTATGTCGCTATGCCGCATTTCTTTTTTTGAGCGGACGTCTGCAGAAAAACCAATTGAACTATGTGCAGTACGTGCAGTTATGATATTTTCTATCCCTCCAAACGCTCCTCCGCAAATGAATAGTATATTTGTTGTATCTATTTGTACAAAATCTTGTTGAGGATGTTTTCTACCACCTTGTGGTGGTACTGAAGCTATCGTTCCTTCCATAATTTTAAGTAACGCCTGTTGAACTCCTTCACCTGAAACATCGCGAGTTATAGAAAGATTTTCGGATTTACGAGCGATTTTATCAACTTCATCTATGTAAATGATGCCTTTCTGAGCTTTTTGAACATTAAAATCCGCCGATTGCAATAACCTAAGTAATATATTTTCAACATCCTCACCTACATAGCCAGCTTCTGTTAGAGAAGTAGCATCTGCCATTGTAAAAGGTACATCAAGAATCTTCGCAAGAGTCTGAGCTAGCAAAGTTTTACCTGAACCAGTAGAGCCAATAATCAAGATGTTAGACTTGTTTAACTCGACATCATTATTACCTTTATCAAGGTATTCTAATCTCTTATAATGATTATAAACAGCAACCGATAAAACCTTTTTAGCTTGATCTTGACCCACCACGTAATCATTAAGGATTTTACAAATTTTCTCTGGGGATGGTATAAGTGAGCTGGTATCTTTATGTTCTAATTTATTCTCTTCATGTATGATATCAACACAAAGATCTATACATTGATTACAGATAAATACCTTAGAACCAGCAATAAGTTTTTGCACTTCATATTGGTTTTTTCCACAAAAAGAACAAGAAAGATCTTTTTTTTCAGTTTCTGTCGCCATAATATTTCGTTTTAATTGAGATTTCTTCTGCTACAATATAAATATAAATTAATTATTATAATAAGTCTAATTTATTTTTTTATTGGAATTAAATTTCTAGAATCAATAATTTGATCAATAATTCCAAACTCTTTTGCTTCTTTAGCGCCCATAAAATTATCACGTTCCATACTTTTTTCAATATGATTTAATTTTTGACCAGTATGTTTAACATACAAACCATTTAGCATTTTCTTTATTTTCATTGTTTCTTCAGCATGTATTTGTATATCAGTTGCTTGACCTTGGTAACCCCCAGAAGGTTGGTGTATCATAACTCTACTATGTGGCAAAGAGTAACGCATCCCTGGTTCTCCTGCAGCGAGCAATAATGAGCCCATTGAACAAGCTTGTCCAATACAAAGAGTGGTAATTCTAGGTTTGATATACTGCATCGTATCATAAATAGCCAAACCTGATGTAACAACTCCACCCGGCGAGTTAATGTACATGCAAATATCTTTATCTGGGTTTTCTGCTTCTAGAAATAGTAATTGTGCAACTATAATATTAGCCATATAATCTTCCACTTGGCTACAAACAAAGATTATACGCTCTTTAAGCAATCTTGAATAAATATCATACGCTCTTTCGCCTCTTGACGTTTGTTCAATTACTATAGGTACAAATGTCATTCTTCCTCCTTTTTAATTTAGACTTCTTTTTTGACATTATACCGAAGAGTTCATCAATAGCAACTTGATACTAAATATCAAGACTACAAAATTAATCTATGTTGAACAAATTCATTAGTCTCATCCAATAAATCTGGATCTATGTTTAAATTTATTTCTTTTGCGCTTCCTTCTCCTGGATATTTCTTATGGTTTGCCGAAGGGTAAGAAAAACCATTAATAAATAATTCTCTTGATTCATCAGAATTGTTAGCACCACTTTGATGTAAAAGTAACGGATGCATGAAAACAGTATCTCCAGGTTTTAATAATAATTTAATAGCTTTATTTAAATCATATTTTTCCTTTATCTTTAATAGAGATTCTTCTTTGGGTAATTTATCTAATAAAAGATCTTTTTTATGTGAATATGGTATAATTTCAAGAGAGCCATTAGTTTCTGTTGATTCGTCTATAGCTGTAAGCACTTGAACAAAACTGCCCTTTCCATTTACATCTGTCCATTCTGGATCAAAATCACGACGATTTGTAATATCTTGGTGACAGTTAAAAGTTACCTTATCGTGGGGCATTTTATAATGTATCTGATTGATTAAATGGGCAGCATACTTGCAACCTAATAATTGTCCAACTTTAACTGTTATTTTAGTTTGTTCGCCTAATCCAAGTAGTTCTTTTTCTACCCCTCCAGCCCATGATATTAATTTGATTGATACTTTCTCATTTTCATTGTTAACAGCAAGTATAGAAGCTGATTTAGGGCCATCTTGTCCATTATAATCACAGCGAAATTGCCCATTTATTGGGATATTATTACCAACTTTATGTTTTTCCGCTATTTCTACAGCTTTTTTAAATAATATTTCTGCAAGGGTTTTAACTTTAGTTACTTCATCTTGGGTAAATAAGTTTTTAACTATGACATAACCATTCTCAAAGAAGGATGCTATTTGTTCTTTTGATAAGGCATGCGAGTAATCTTTCGTGAACTCCTCATTTTTGTAATTTGAATTTGATTTTTTCATAATATTCGCCCATAATAATTACTAACAAGTTAGCAAAACCAAGAACCAATTAGCGTTATTAATGCTAAATGTAACATGGTAGTTTTAATTATACAAACATATATTATATTGTTGAAAATATTGCAAAAAATTATATATACTAATTTACAATCTATTGTTTTCTTGATATTATTTATAGGTAACTTCACGATCTTGAGTTAATATTATGGCTATATTGCCAATTGTCACAGCACCATCACCAATATTAAAAAAGAAATCATTAGCTATTGATTTAGTTGATGAGCAAATCAGAGAATTCATGCACGATATGCTTAAAACAATGTATGAAGATAAGGGTGTAGGTCTAGCTGCGGTACAAGTGGGTGTTCTAAAGAGAATACTTGTAGTGGATTTACAAAATGATGATGATAATGAGAGGCCCAAGGATTTTTATCCTCTTTTTATTGCAAATCCAGAAATAATAGAGAAATCTTCTGAACAAGTTTTAGCTACTGAAGGCTGCTTATCATTACCAGAACAAAAGGTAGAGGTCGCAAGATCAAATTCTATTAAAATAAAATTTTTAAATTATAATAATAACTTACAAGAATTAAGCCTAGATGGCTGGTTAGCTAGAGTAATACAGCATGAAATGGATCATCTAGACGGAAAGCTATTGGTTGATTATTTAAGTAGTCTCAAACGTAACGTTGCTTTGCGTAAATTGCAAAAACTTAAAAATCTTTGCTTGTGAACATAATTTTTATGGGTACTCCAGATTTTGCTGTACCTCCATTTCAAAAGCTTTTGGAATCAAATGATCATAAGGTAGTTGCTGTGTTTACTGCAGAGCCTAAGGCAAGCGGCAGGAGTTTAAAACAAGCTTTAACTGAAGTTCATAAAATCGCGCTCGAGTATAATATTCCTACATACACACCGGCTACTCTCAAAACCAAAGAAATATTGGACTGCATAAATTCTATAGAAGCAGATATTATAGTGGTAGTAGCCTATGGATTTCTAATACCTAAAAATATATTATTTTCAAAAAAATACGGAAGTATTAATATACATCCTTCGGACCTGCCAAAATACCGAGGGGCTTCACCTATACAACGTACAATTATAGACGGTAATTTAGAAAGTGCAGTTTGTATAATTCAAATGGATGAAGGTCTTGATACAGGAGATATAATATTACAAAAAAAATTTCCATTAGGTCAAAGAATAACTTTAACATCCTTACAAGATCAATGTTCAGAAATTGCATCTGATTTACTCGTTGAAGTTCTAGATGGAATTGATACTTTGCCAAGAATTAAACAAGGCAATGAAGGTATGTCATATGCGCATAAACTGCGAAAAGACGAAGGGAAGATAAACTGGAATGAAGATGCATACATATTAGATTGTAAAATTCGTGGAATGAACCCATGGCCTGGGGTGTATTTTGAATATAAAGATAAGATTATTAAAATACTTGAAGCTGATTATAGCTATCAAGAACATAATTTATCACCTGGAACTGTTATAAATGATGAACTAAAAGTAGCTTGTGGTAAAGGAATTTTAGTAATAAAAACAGTTCAACAAGCTGGGAAATCAAGGCTATTGTCAAAAGAATTTTTACGTGGAACACCAATAAAACAAGGTTCTTGCCTTGGATAGGTAGGGTCTTCTTCAGATATAGGAGATCCGTAATAAAGTATAACGAGATATAATATGAATTTATATACAAAATCTACATGGGTCTATCTTATAATTGCGGGTATTTTAGAAATTATGTGGCCTATAACTTTAAAATATAGTGATAATTTTACAAAATTTATTCCAACTATAGCTACAATTGTAATTTCTATAGGATCTTATTTTTTCTTTTCTCTATCTATACGCCATCTGCCGGTAGGAATAGGTTATACAATACTAGTAAGCATTGGTATTACCGGTTTGTTAATTGTAGATATTCTATTATTTGGCAAACAGATAAATTCTTGGCTGCTAATATATACTTCTTTGATTATAGTTGGTATCGTAGGTTTGCAATGTTGTGCTAATTCAGTCCGCAGCTAATACCAAATTCCGAAATTATAACTATACAAAAATAATTTTTTATGATTTCTTTTGCCCTCGCATATAAATATACAGCTTAAAGAGGCGCTCCCAACCTATTATAGTCACACCAAGTTAAGGCTTAAAGAATTGACTATTGACTCAATTAATTTTTCAACAATTACATTGATGACAATATATAAAGTACCAAATATAACTAAGATTTGTGCAGGTGTGATTACAAAAAATACTTGTAAATTTGGCATTAACCTTGCCAATATTCCGCTGCCAATGAGCATTACTAGGCTGATGATTAAAAAAGGCGAGGACATTTTAAATGCTACTATAAAACTATCATTGACAAGGAGCGCTATAAACTTATTCATATCTGATATATTTAGCCATTCACCTGGTGGAAATCTCTTATAGCTATCTACTACTGATTCTATAAATAGGTGATGTGTATTGGTAGCAAAAATAAATACTGTTGTGATTATAAACAAAAAACTAGTAAAAATGGCAATTTGAGATCTTTGAGTAGGATCAAAAAAAGTTGCAGAGCCTAATCCAGATTGCATTGCTATTATTTGTCCTACCATATGAATGCAGGAATAGTAAAATTTTGCTCCTATGCTTATAATTATCCCAATTAAAATTTCTATCACTAGAAGATTTACATTATTGCTAAAATTCTGGGAGTATAGAGGTAAATAGCTCGCAATGATAGGATATAAGACAAAACTGACTACTAGAGCAAAAACTAGCCTAGCTCTCATAAAAATATATTTATCTCCTATAGCTGGAAACATACTAAAGGCTGTACCAAGCCTTGCAAAAATTAGCATAAAGTGAAAAACAAATTCTGTAGTAATTTCGTGTAACATTCCATTCCAATAGACAAAAACATATTTTTATAATAGTGTAGAACTTTGATAAATAAAACGTAAAAAGTAAATAATGTTTGAACAATTCATGGCTTTTTTGCCATCCATCCTTTTTATTGTGAAAGGATCGATAGTTACTTTGAAGTATAGCATTATTTCAGTCTGTTTTGGTCTAATTATTGGGGTGTTTTTAGCTATTTTAAAAGTAAGCAAAATCTTTATGTTGAGATTATTTGCAGATTTTTATACATCTATTTTTCGCGGCACTCCATTGTTAATACAACTAAGTATAATTTATTTTGGCCTGCCAATTGTTATCGGTGTTAAGCTAGGTGTCTTTAGCGCTGGTATTATTGCTTTTTCACTAAATTCAGGGGCTTATGTATCAGAAATAATAAGAGCTGGTATTAATTCCGTTGACAAAGGCCAGTTTGAAGCTGCAAAAGCTCTTGGTATACCAGAGGCTTTAATGATGAAGGATATTATTCTACCTCAAGCTATAAGAACTATATTGCCATCTTTGGTTAATGAACTAATTAACCTGATCAAAGAGTCCGCTATAATATCAATGATAGGTGAAATGGATTTAACTAAGAGAGCACAGCTGGTGTCTGCCGAGACGTTTAATTTTTTTGCTCCAATGTTAGTAGCGGCCGCTAGTTATTACATTCTAATTTTGATTATTAGTAAATTAGCTAAGCTATTAGAGAAGAGGCTTAGCAAATGATAAGGCTTGAAAAAATTTGTAAGAAATATAATGAAAATTACGCAGTAAAAGACATTAGTTTAAATTTTAGTGCGAATGAGACTATTTGTATAATAGGCTCGTCAGGGAGTGGTAAATCCACATTACTAAGATGTATAAATCATTTAGAAGAAGCAACAAGTGGTCAAATATTTATTAATAATGAGAGACTAACATCTAAGAATAGAAAAAGGCTTTGTCTTAAAATAGGAATGGTGTTTCAAAATTTTAATCTTTTCCCGCATTTAAATGTTTTGGATAATTTAACATATTCTCCTATCAATGCACTTGGCATGAAGAGAAATATAACTGAATTAAAAGCAAAAGAGTTGCTAGAAAGATTCGGGTTATCACAAAAATTAGCTTCATTTCCTAAAGATTTATCTGGTGGTCAAAAGCAAAGGGTAGCTATTTGCAGAGCTTTGATGACAGATCCTGAAATCATGCTCTTTGATGAACCTACTTCTGCCCTAGACCCAGAAATAATAAAAGATATTATTGAAGCAATATCTTTACTAAAAGCACAAATGACAATGATTATTGTAACCCATCATATTAAATTTGCAAAATTAGTGTCAGATAGAATAATTTTTATGGATCATGGCCTAATTTTGGCAGATCATTCTAACAAAGAATTTTTTGAAAAACCACGTTCTCATAGAGCTCGGTTATTTTTAGAAAATGTTGGAGATTTAACCTGAGCTATGTTTATGGCACAAATACATAGTAAGAATTATACAAATAATTACATATAGTAATTGACATTGCTTGTTTATGGTAGTATCTTCCTTGGCTATATTTAGAATAATAATTTAAGAGAATAATTAGAATGTCTCGGAGATGTGAACTGACTGGTGTTGGGGTCTTATACGGAAATAAGGTGTCGCACTCACAAAGAAAAACCAGAAGAAGATTTGAGCCTAATATGAAAGTAGTACGCTTTAAAAGCGATATTACTGGTCAGGAATATAGATTCATGGTTAATGCTAGATGTATACGCTCTGTTGAAAAAATTGGCGGCCTTGATGCTTATATGATGAAAGCATCCCAAGCTATTTTATCAGATAACGCAAAGTTTGTACAAAGAACAATTAAAAACAAGAAAGCTGCGATATGAAAACTGGCATACATCCTAAATATAAAAAATTAAAAATCATAATAAGTAATGATGTCTTTGAAACTAGTTCAACACATCATTCAGATGAAATCCTTATGGATGTGGATTATAGAAAACATCCAGCTTGGACAAAAGATGGGGTTAACGTTGTTAACCAGTCAAATAAAAATGTAAGTGACTTTAATAAGAAGTTTGCAGGACTTACTTTTGGTGTAAAATAAACTAAGTGTAGTCCAAGTCTATGATTGGATTTATAAAAAAATGTTATTCCATATTTGGAGGAATAACATAAAAGATTTCAATAAATAAATTATCGCGGGGTGGAGCAGTCTGGTAGCTCGTCAGGCTCATAACCTGAAGGTCGTTGGTTCAAATCCAGCCCCCGCAACCAACCTTTCCAGTACAAACTTATACCTTTTTCGAGACTCGCTTATTGAACGGGATTTGAAGGAGAATCGCCATCGCTTAAATTCAATGCCAAAGTATTGCTAGGGGCTCAAATTGATACGTACAGATCACTTTCAAAAGTAGAGTAGAGAAAGAGGGCTATTTTTGTTACTAAGCTGTAATTGTTCGGCGATATGCCAAATGTTGGGATACTAATGGATTATACCTTTATCTGATTCGTTAACTTTAGCGCCGTGATTTACAAGGAGTTTAGCTATAAACTATGCTACTTATGGTGCTTCGTCTATTGGTACATTGCTTTGTTTTTTTGTAGTCATTTCTATAACAAATGTAAGTAAATCTTTTTCAGGTTTAATGTCATAGTTAGTCAAAATTCTACTAAGCTTCTACAACATCTTGTTTATGTATAGCTTTTTTTAATTCATTTTGTTCTGTAAAAATTAGTATTTATTTTATTATTATGCCTCATATTCTAAATTTTCATCTTTTGAAAGTAAATTAATCGCTATTAATAGTAATTATCAATAAATATTTTATTAAATAAAATATTTGAAGAATAAAGTAAGAATAGCGGGTAAAAAAATTTAAATTGATTAAGATATGGAGTATTTCTTAAAAATCACTCGTACTAGTATCTTTGTAATAAAATCATTAAACAAAAATCTTTTTCCCTGGTATAAATAAAAAATTAAAGTAACAATTTTATTGTAAAGATGGGTCATTCAGAAAAATACTTAGAGTCATTAAATGAAGTTCAGCTTGAGGCAGTGCTTCATACCGAGGGCCCTTTACTTGTTCTTGCTGGGGCTGGAACTGGAAAAACTAAAGTTTTGACTACTAGAATAGCGAATATAATTCAACAAGGTTTAGCCGAACCACAAAATATCTTGGCTGTTACATTTACTAATAAGGCGGCTAAAGAAATGAGTGAGCGTATTAGCGGTATGATTAATTCATTTGGTTTAAATATAGGTACATTTCATTCTATAGCTGCCAAGATTCTACGAAGCAATATAGCCTCATTAGGTATGGGCCTTGGAACTAATTTTACAATTATAGATCATGGGGAACAAATAAAGTTAATAAAAGATATATGCAAACAGCTTGAAATTGACATCAAGACATATACGCCCAAAATATTACACATTATAATATCACGTTGGAAGGATCTTGGTTTATTACCGTCCAAAATTTCAGAATCTGATATGAAAGCACCTTCTCATAAAATAGCAAGGTCTTTATACAAAGAGTATCAAAAACAATTAATAGCTTCAAATGCTGTTGATTTTGGAGATTTGCTCATTTACAACAATGAGCTGCTTATTAACAATTCTGAATTATTAAATTATTATCAAAATAAATATAAATATATATTAATTGACGAATACCAAGATACC
>Ga0209702_10002123_pt1 | contig 35635 bp, 29 predicted proteins | sample FRY01_FD_187210 | JGI IMG/M metagenome (GOLD analysis project Ga0209702, IMG submission 187210) | Freshwater microbial communities from Lake Fryxell liftoff mats and glacier meltwater in Antarctica - FRY-01 (SPAdes) (version 2) | ecosystem: Environmental > Aquatic > Freshwater > Ice > Glacier...
CCTGGAACCCCTCGCTCATTAATGTCTCGCTCCGTCTCGTCATCATCGCCTCCTCCGGCTGCTGGTACGAGACAGAGCATGCACACGAGCCCGCGTGACAGGAAGACCGGGTCTACCGGTCGCTTACCGTGAAACCGCCCCACAAGGAGTCTCAATGCAGCCAACCACGCTGTCCGGTATCATCGACCATCTCCGCGCCTTGGCCGACCTTATCGAGGGTGAGATTCCGCCCAGACGAACCGCCCACACGCCACCCGCGACCGCGATGGCGCCCGCCGAGGCCAGCGGGACGACCCACGAGGCCTTTGAGAGACGCGGCGCGGCGCTCGTCTCTCATCGGGTCCGCAGCCCAATGGACGACGCCCTCTTGCCTGTCGCGCGGCACATGATGTCGACGCACCCACGCTGTGAGCCCCTGATCCTCGCGGTCAAGCGCGCCCAAGGGACCTCGCAGCCGGTGAGGCTCGACCTCGAGAGCGCCACCCAAGAGGAGATCGGGGCCATGACGACCCTCGGCACCCAGGCGGCGCGGGCGCAGCTCCTCGCGAGCTACCGTTACAGAAAGACGCCCAGACGCGAGCTTCTCGCGCGCCCGCCGAAGACACCCGCCGGGATCGCGTTCTTCACCGGCCAGTGGCTCGAGCTGGCGGTCTGGGACCACGCCCAGCAGCTATGCGCGCCGCGCGGCTGGGATGTCGTTTCAAATGCAATCATTCGCCTTCCGAGCGGCGATCAGTTCGAGGTCGATCTCGTCTTGTGTGACCCAAGCGGTCGCCTCGTGATCGCTGAGACCAAGACGAGCGAGCACTTCGCCGATGATCTGCCCAAGCTCGCGCGCGTGATGGCGGCCCTCATCCTACCGGCGCGCGACGGGCTGCTCATTGCGAGCGCGCTGGACGCCCGAAATGCCGCCGCGGCGGCCGCGCAAGCCTGCATGACGGCGGTGACCCTTGACGCGCTGCCGGCCGTCTTCGAGGGCCTTTTCGCCTCCTCGGGCCAACCCCTGAGCGCGCCTTCACAACGGCCAGTCCTTAGCCGACGCGCCTAGACCCCGTCCTCGGCGTCGAGCAGGGCCAAGAGCACGTCATCCATGAACCGTAGACCCTCGTCGGTGAGGCGCACCCGCAGGCCGTCGGCGTTGGGCTCGAACACGAGGCGCCCCGCGGCCTCCTCACGTCGAGCGGCGGCCTCGAAGTGACCGGCCAGGGCGAGCGTCCACAATAGGCCAAGGTCGAGGCGGCGCAACCCGGTCATCACCGCATCAAAGGCCAGATCGCGGGCGTTCGGTAGAGACGATTCATCCTCGAGGTCCAGCGGCCTATCGGCGGCGATCGCTTCGAGATAGCGCCGGATAACCGCCTGATTGCGGTAGCGACGCGCCCCGGTGAAGCCGGCAGCCCCCGCCCCAAGCCCGACCCACGGCGACATATCCCAATAGCGGCTGTTGTGGACCGCGATGTGCCCGGGGGTTGCCCAGCTAGAGACCTCGTAGTGGACCATACCCGCGTCGCGGAGGATCCGGCGGGCCTCGAACATCATCTCGGCCTGGAGCCCGTCGTCGGGCCCCCGCGCGAGGCCCTCACGCACCTTTTTTCCGAGCACCGTCCGGGGCTCGACCGTCAGCGCGTAGAGGCTGAGATGGGGCGGCGCCCAACGCGCCAGCACCTCGGCGAGCTCGGCGCGCCACATCGTCAGGGTCTGACCTTGCCAGCCATAGATCAGATCCAACGAAAATGACTGAAGACGCCCATCGGACCTGGCCGCGGCCAGCAGACCGAGGGCGGCCTCAGCCCCCTGACGCCCATGAGCCCGGCCAAGGCGCACCAGCGCGTCGTCATCCAGAGACTGAACGCCCAGCGACACGCGGTTAAAGCCGAGGGCCGTCACCGCGTCGAGCCACGCCTCAGTGACCTGCTCGGGGTTGGCCTCGATGGTCCGCTCAGCGCCCGCGACAAAGCCCACGTCGGCCTCGAGGCGCGCGACGAGCCGCGCCAGCTCGACCGGATCCCAGAGACTAGGGGTACCACCACCGAGATAGAGGGTCCCAAGAGGGCCATCGACCTCGATGGGCCGGCGCCATGACCACTCGGTCAAGAGGGCGTCGGTGTAGGCCCGCGACGGGACCGCCTTGGGTGTCACCAAGACGAAATCGCAGTAGGGACAGCGCCGGTCGCAGTACGGAAAGTGCACATAGACCCCGCGAAGGGGCCCTCGGGCCGCGGCCGTCATCGGGTATAAACCTCGACCGTCTCTGGTAGGTACTGCGCGTCAAAGAGGCCCCAGGACCCCTCAGGCGTGTGCTCCAAAGCGAAGGTGCGTTCGAGCTGCCCGCGCACGACGTCGACGACCACGAGGGTCGGCGGCTGCACGAAATCGTGGCCCGCCAGGGCGGCGGGCGCGCCGGAAATACGACCGACCGACAGAACCGGGAGCGCGCCATAGCGGCCGTCGAAGAAGACCCCCTGCCCGGCTGAGACGAGGGCCGATACGCGGGTCCTTAGGAGCAGCTCGTAGAGCTTGAACTTCGGGCCCAGGACGGCCGTCGAAGCCGCGCTAAATGGGTGCAGCGGCAGGTGCGAGATGACGATGCGCGACTCGTAGATCTGGGCCTCGGTGAGGTTCGCCCGAAGCCACGCGAGGTCCTCCTTGGATTGCTCGGCCCCAGTCAACACCGCGAAGTAGACGCCCTGATAGGCAAACGCGTAGCGGTTCGGAAAGACGCTATCGGGCGCCAGCTCAAAATCATCGGCCTCAAGCCCCGCCGAAGGGCGCCGCACTAGGGGGTCCCCGGCCAAGTCAGACGGCGCGAGGGCCCACACGAGGGGGACACCTTCACGCCTAAGGGGCTCGGCGAGGGCCTCACGCACGGCCTCCCACGCGTGGAAACCCTCGGCGTCAGGCCCGACGACCCCACCGAGGTGGACGACGAGCGATGGTCCCAGGGTCTTGATGGTCGCCATGAGACCGGCCCAGTCGGTGCCTTCATCGGCGGTCGCGGACAAAAACGCCACGCGCAGGTTGCCGTCGCCCTTGGCCGGGGCCGAGGGTATCGCGCCCGGCACCCCCGCGAGGGAGGCGCCGCCGCCGCTGACCGAGAGGCGTTCCAGGGGGATGATCTGCGTCGCGCTGAAGGTCTCGCCGCCCACCGCGACAGACAAGGTGACACGCTCGTCGGAGGTGCCCCGGTTGAAGGTGTGGGTGATGTCGCACCCCTCGCGGAGTGGGGAGCCATCGCCAAAGGTCCACTCACAGCGCGCCTTTTCCCAATCGGCTTGAGGCAGTCCTTGGGGGGCGACGGCGGCGAAATCAACCGGCGTCGCCCGATAGACGCGGAGATGATCGGGTTGAAAGGCGATCGTCGGCCGCGTGGGGTCCGCGGCGCCAGGGACGGCCGCGCCTGTGATGGGCGCCTCTTTGGGAGAGGCCTCATCCAGCGAAAATCCTGCGATCGCGGCCGCTTCCAGACCGTCGACGGCGCGCTCGCCACGGCAGGCCCCGAGGGCCAAAGCACAGAGGAGCGCGATCTGCCGGGCGCGTTGGAGTCTAGGAGCGGGGGCGTGGCGCAATGCGGCAGATCGTATGAGAGCGGTGGTCTTCATGCGAGGTCGATTCCCCAGATCACACGGGAGGACCCGCTGATCCCGAGTGGCGCGTCGGCCACCTCGTCGTGGCGGTCAAAGCGTTCCCCATCAAGCGTGTAGGGCCCACGAACCGCGATGTGTTGCACGTTCGAGCGATAGACGACGCCCTCATTCGGAGAGCCGGCCATCAGGTGCGGGATGAGACGGATAACATCCGCTTTATCCGTGGGCAGGACCGCGAGGGCGTTCATCCCGCCCGGCGTCGCGACGCGCCGGATGGGGCCCACGACCCCCTTCGCGAGTTGCAGCGGCACGGTCGTGGCGACCACGGTGGAATAGCGCGGGTAGAGGCAGCCATCGAGGGCGAGGGCGGACTCGGGTGCGTCTAGGAGGTGCCCGTATTTATACCAGAGCTCGGTCTTGAAGGCGTAGCCGCGGCTGACCTCGACGAGCAGCTGCGCGAGCCCTAGGTAGCCTTGGCCGAATCGCTCGTACATCGCGAGAGCGTTAAATACCATTTCAGAACCAAAGATATAGCCGTAGCGCGGCACGTCGCTGGTATCGTTGACCTGCAACAATGGTACGCAGCGCTTCGGCAGGCTGCCAAAGGACGCACCGCGCATGCCGCGCAGGAAGCGACGGACAGTGCGCACTGGATGCCCGCGCGTGCCGAAGACGCGGGCCAGCATGTTCATCCCGCCGCCATTGACGAACAGAAAGAGCGGCATCGGCAAGAGCTCGCCCGCGCCGAGGTAGCGACTTGAGGCTGCCTCGATGACGCGGTGCGCGCTGTTGATCGCATGGTGGATTGTCCCGTCGCCGCCGTTGAGGATGATGACGTTGACGCCTCGGTTAAAGAAGAGGTGGGCGAAGGTCGCGTCGAGGTGCGCGATGCTTGGTGTTTCAAAGGTATTCGTGGGCTCGGGCAGCAGCGCGGTGAGTTGGGGGTGCCCGACGCTGCGCCAGTTCGTGCGCGCCAGGGGGTTGGACACGAGCCCCGGCCGGATCCGGGCGTTGACATGAAATCCCGCTAAATATTTCGGGATATCGATGTCCACGACGAGCTCGTCGAGCGCGCGATTGGCCAGCTGTGCGATCATGGGCGCGGGTCCGGAAAATGGGTGAAGGCCGGCACTGGTTGGGCGATTGGGACCCCATTGAGGTACCAATGCACCTCGCCAGCGGGGCGACCGGGGTCGCTCTCTACCGCCTCTCCGACGTCGATGAAACCCTCTGCGACAAATACAGCCGCGAGCGAGGGTTGCACCGTCACGACGAGGCCGTAGTCTTCGCCTGCGGCGGCGCGATCAACCGCCGTCATCAGGAGCTCATCGCCGATAGACCGAAGGGCCGGGTCTTCAGGCAACCGTCCGAGCTCGATCGCCAGATCTACGCCACTAGCGCGCGCGAGGCGTGGCAGGTCGGTCGCGAGTCCGTCGGACAGATCCATGCCGGCGAGCGCCCCATGCCGCAGGGCGAAGGGCCCCGCCCAAAGGGGTGGTGTGGGCCTTAGCTGGGCGTCGACACAGCGATCGACGGCGAGATCCGCTGGCCTCGTGCCGGCTTCGAGGCCGCCGAGCCAACGCCGAAGGCCCAGGCCAGCGCGACCGACGGTCCCGTAGATCAACACGCGGTCGCCGGTGGCCAAGGCGTCGCGCCTTAGCCACCGCCCGTCAGGGGGGACGCCGGGATGGCGCCCGAAGGCCGTGATGGCAATCGCGATCCCGCCCTCGACCGAGACGGTGTCGCCGCCGATCAGCGTCGCACCACCCCACCGGGCGCAGGCGCCGAGGCCAGACGCGAAGCTATCAACCCAGGCCTTGCGGTAATCGGCGCTCCAAACCTTGGGCAGGGACAAACCCAGCGTGAAGGCCTCGGAGACCGCGCCCATCGCGGCGATATCCGACAGGTTCACTGCGAGCGCTTTCCAGCCGAGCGCCTCAGGCGGGTGGTTTGCAACGAAATGCGTACCCTCAATGAGCAGGTCCGTCGTGACGACACGCCCAGCATACACCGCCGCGTCATCGCCCGGCCCGTGCGGCGTGGCCGGGTGCGGCACGTGGGCCAGCACAGACGCGATCACGGCGTCCTCTTGGTCCGTCGCTTTCAAGGTGTCTCCGACCGCACCTGCCCACGAATAAAGCGCTCTTCGTCCTCAGAGGCGCGAGCTCGGATCAGCTCGCCATCGACAGTCAGCACCTGCACCCGCGGCACGGCCTCGTGCCCGCGAAAGGCGACGACCCCCGTGACGCCGACACGCGGCGCGCCGTCGAGGAGGCGCTTTAGGACCTCGCCCCGCGCCCGATGGTCCGTCCCTGCGACGCCAACGACGGCATCCGCCAAGACCGAAGCCGCGTCGTAGACCTCGGCATGAAAGACGCCCGGCTTCTGCGACCATTTCGCGAAGTAGTGTTTTGAGAAGCTCTCGGACCTGGGATCCTCGCCGCCATCAAACCAAGCGTCCGCAAAGATCGCGTTATTCGTCACGGCGTTGGCGACGTCGATGAGGGTCTGCTGATTCCAACCCGACGCCCCAAGCAGCTGAACACCGCTCTGGCCGGGTTGCTGCCGCAGAGTCAGGCCGCCAAACTCAAGAAAAGGCACGAGCCTACGGACCCGCGGCGCCCCGTCGGGGATAAAGAGGCCCTCAAAACGTGCGTCCACGGCCTTCGCCCTATTGCGCCGACGAGACTTCGGCATCGCGTCGCGCGACGGCTTCAAGAACGCCTCGATCTCTTTATTAAAGTTCTTGGACTCGGGATCATAAGTCCCTTCGTCGGTGACGGCTGCTCCAAGACGCTGGGCTTCATCCCGAAAGGCGTCAGCGATGGCGGCGGAATTGGCGTCGTCGGGACGGAAGACCCCGAAACGGGCGAGGCGCAGCTCAAGCACGGCGTGGCGTGCGACGGCCCGCGCGATCTCTTCAGGCGAGGTGCGCACGCGAATCGCGGTGTCGCGGGCGGGTTCGACCACCGCGACGAGCTGGGCAGCGTCAACCACGCCGCCATCCGTGGGCCCCGCCGCGACTCTATCGAGGTCGTCAAGCTCAAGGCGGGAGGCGAGGACGATATGTGGAACACCAAGCGATCGGCTGACCGCGACGGCGCTCGAGACCTCGGCCCTACCGACCGGGCCGATCAGCGCGACCACGTGATCGTCAAAGATCAGCGACTCAGCCATCTTCGCGGCCATCGCGGCGTCTCCGCCGGTGTCCCGCACGACTAGCTCTAGCCCCGCGACCCCTTCGAACGCGAGACGGAGGGCTCGCTCTGCGCCCTGTCCGATGTGGCCGAAGGACCCAGTCAACGGCAAGAGGACGCCGATCGCGCGGCTGCGGACGGCCGTCAGCGCCACGACGGGCACATCCCGGCCCCCCACCGAGGCGAACGCCGGGTGTCCCTGCGACGCGGCGAGGCGCTCGACCGCGGCCAGACAGAGGCTGTGATACCACCCACGACAAGCGCGCAGTGTGAGCTGAGCCCGCGCGAGGACCGCCCATGGCGACTCGTCACCGAGCCGGCCGGAGAGCCCGTCGAGCTTTCTTGGATCCCGCTCGGTCTCGATCAAAGCTCGGATTATCGCCGCGGGTTCCGCCACGTCCCCGCCCGGTGCGGCCGTGTCATTCCAAGCGGCGACGACGATACTCGCGTCATAGGGACCCCGGCTAAAGAGAACTCGGCGCACGTCGGACTGCATCGACTCACGCGAGGCGCGCGCTGGCTGGGTCTCCGAAGGTTCAATGATCGCCGGGGTCTCGCTGAAGGGTGTCGTGGCCAAGGGGGCCTGTACATCCGCCCAAAATATCGGCATGCGATCAACGGGAAACACAGGACGCGGCAGCACCACGGGCTCGTAGCGGATAGCCACCGGAGCGTAAATCGGGACGGGGGTGACGTCCGGATTTACGGAGGTCTCAGGGGGTACGGCGTCGGTTATACCGACGGGAGGCGCTTTCGGGGCCAAGGGTGCCTCAGGCGCCTTGGGCGGCACCGCATAACGCGGAGGCGCAGCCGGAGGGGCTGCCGGGAGCGCGCCGACCGCCGGGCGCTGGCGCGAGTCGGGCGGCGCGGCCGCAACGGGCCCACCTACGAACGAGATAAGTGTCGATAATGACAGGCACAAGGCCGCCACGCGCGATGAGGACGTTGGAGCCTTGAGGCTCCCGACCTTTGAATGGGGCACGGACAGCATCACGACACCTGCTCCTTTGAAACCGCCACGAGAGGGCTCGACAGAGCCTCGCCCCACGCGACCAGACTATCCCGCTCGGCTCGCGTCAAGGCCGTAGGCCAGATGCAAGTGACCCGCAGGTACCCGTCGCCCCTCTTGCCGACGCCCAAACCGGCGAGGCAGAGGAGGTCGCCGTCACGCGTGCCTTGGTGCAGCTTGATCACGCGCTCACCCCAGGGCGTCTGGACAGTCCACGGCCCACCCGCGAGAGCGCGCCAGAAGGGGATCCCCGCGTCGGCCTCCCAATCATCGCCCGCCACGCGATAGTCGCCATCCGCGAGGTCCACCGCGACGATCAGATCGCCGCGGTCCCCACCGCTCGGCGGCGCCTCTCCGTGTCCGGATAAACGCAGCTGCGCCTTGTCGGCGATCCCGGCCGGCACGGCGACGGTCACGACCCGCACCCCCGCGACGGAGCCCGACCCTTGGCAGTCTTCGCAGGGTCTGTTCGGAACCCAACCCGCGGCGTGACAACGCTCGCACGGCTCGCCCACGGCCCGGAGGACGGGACGCACCACGGAAAAACACCGCCCACCGCAGACGTCGCAGAGGACGGGGCGGCCCATTGGAGCCAAGCCCGTGCCGCCACATGGCCGGCAGGACACCGCGTCCGGCAAGTCGATTTCGTATTTGTCTCCGGTGATCGCATCACGAGACGAAACCGTCAGTCGGTACAGACGATTCCGACCAAGGGGCGCCTCGGAGCGGCGCACGCCGATGAAGCGCTCGACAAGTCCCGCAGGTAGGGGCGCCACTTGATCCGCATAGGACCGCCGCGCGGCGTCGTGGGCGATCCGCGCCTCCTCGGAACCGAGGACCTCATATGCGTTCTGGACGGCCTCGAAGTGGTCCCGAGCCACGGCCCCGTTACCCGCGTGGTCCGGATGCCAGACGCGAGCGAGACCACGCCACGCCGCACGTAGCCCCTCAGCCGTGGCGTCTGGGGCCACCCCGAGCACAGCGTACCAGTCGATAGGCCGACCTGGAGCCGCATCGGAATTGGGCTTGGCCATCGTCGTTACGCCTTTGAGTCCGACACCGGGGATCAGAGTAAACGATCGAGAACAAATACAATATCACCCGGACGCAACGAAAAGTTTGGCGCCTCTCCGCGCGTAATCTTCTCGACAGGCAAGCGCGTCCGCGTCTGCGCGCCATCGACCCGGCGGGTCACGATAACGTTGTTTGCGTTTGCGGCATCCGTGAAGCCACCGGCCGCGGTGATCGCCTCGACGATGGTCATGCTCGGCGTGAAGGGGAAGGTCCCGGGCCGGACAACCTGACCGAGCACGAAGAGCTTCTTCGAGTTCATCTCCTTCACGAAGACGGAGACGTTCGGATTGCGGATGTACCCGTCCTGCAACATGGTACGAATTCGCTCGGCACACTCGTTGGGGGTTAAACCTTCGATCTGGACCGCGCCAATCATCGGAAACTGGATGACGCCGTCCGGCCCGAGTCGAAAGGTCCGGCTCATGTCGGGTTCGCCCCACACCGAGACCTCAAAGACGTCGCCCGAGCCAAGAGAGACACGCTGCAGCTCGGCCGCCGCGACGGCGTCCACGTCGACGTCGTAGCCGTCGCTGGGGGCCTCCTCGCACGAGGCGCATCCCGCGCTGGACGCCGTGAGAAAAAGAAGCGCGCCGCAAGCGAGGATCAAACGCGACAGGGGCCGACACGTGTCTTTCGGGCCCGAGCGTATCTCCGTGGAGCGCGTCATCATCAATAGCGGAGGTTCAGGCTCGCGAAGACCCGATGATCGACGTAGCCCACGTAGTTGACGCGGCTGTTGGTGAGGATCACGAAATCCGAGACCAGCGTGTCAAGGCGGTACCCAGCGGTGATTCCGAAGAGGCGCGTAATGTTGAAGTCCAACGAAAATCCCGCGCGAATCCAAGACTCATGACGCGTGTCGTCTAGAGTCCCTGGCTGCAAGACCTGCTCGCCGCTCTGGAACGTTGGCACCTCCCATTTCCCGAACTGTCGAGAATCATAGCCGAAATCTAGGTTAAAATCGACAAGATCGCCGATGCGCTGCGAGAACTCGGTGTAGGCGCGCATGATCCCCATGTAGCCACCAAAGGCCGCGAGCTCGAAATCGCGCGAGACGCCGACGTGGACCACTGAGTTGGGGCTAAAGCGGTAGGAGAGCTGAACCTGCCCAATGAAACTTGAGTAGTCATCACCACGAGCGAGAAGAGAGTTGCCGTAGCCCAAGCGAACGATGAGGGCCAAACGCTCGGAGATGTGGCCGGACAGACCCGTGTAGATCTTGAACGGGGTCGCGTTGACGAAGTTTCCGATCCTCCCGTCCTCAGACGTCGTGTTTGAACGTGTGTAGCTGGTCAGCGCGAGGGTGCTCTCAAGGAACGTGTAGGTCTGTGGATAGAACCGCCAAGACGACATGAAGCGCAACCGATGCGTGTCGGTATCGAGGAAAGAGATCTCATCAAACCTCATGATATCGAAGGCATATCCGAGATTGAAGTCGAGGGCCCTGCCGCCGGGACGCAGCGCAATATCGATACCCGCGACGTTGTGATTGCGGTTCGCGTTGACCGCGACCAGGGGGCGCATCCAAATTTGGCGCTCGAACCGATCGTAGAGCGTGAAAGAAAGCGCACTCTTCGGGAAGAAGGTCGCGGCGATCTGGGACCTAGCGCCGAGGTTCGTCTGCTTGCTGACGGTCTCGTCACCGAAGGGCAAAAACGCATCTAGATCGGTGCTAAATGAGAACGCGACCTTGTCGAACTTCGGGTTAAAGAGCGCAAAACCCGGGCGTGCGTGCAGCGTAAGGGCGCCGACTGCAGCGCCATTGCGCGAGTCCTGGCGGAAAAAGTTTGTGCGGTACTCGGTCTCAAGAAAGAACCGAGGCTGAAGAATGAAGTCACCCGCCTCGATACCAAACTGAGGCCGACGGGACATCAGACCGACGCCAGCGCCGACGAACCCGGAGTAACCCGCGCCCGCCCCGGATAGAGAGATAATCCGGGGGTCAGTGAGCCCCTGTGCGAACTCCTGCGACCGGGCATCAAGCGAGCCGAGAGTCATCATGAGGCCGGAACAGAGGAGTCCGACGATGTGGAGTTTCAGTATGCGGGGCATCAATTTACTTTTACTTCCGAACGTGGCGTCCGAGGTCGCCAGCGTGGGCCAAAGTGCGTTGCATCATGTTGCACGGATGACCCGGCGAGGCAAGTGCCGCGTTCGCCAGCGCACCGCCGGGGCCGAATCGACATGCTCAGAACCAAGGGCTCGCGTTGAACGGCGCGCTCGGTGTCGAGGCGAAGGGTGAATAAAATTCGATCGAAAAGAGCCGGGCGAGCTCATCGATGACGGGCAATCGGCCCGAAAAAGTGAGGCGCCTCTCGACGTTGCTGAGCTCGAAAGCGTCCAGACCCACGCTGGCGGCGCTGCGGACTTGCGCGTAGTACTCTTGGAGCTTCGACGCGGCGATCGTGATCTTGACGTACTCGTTTTCCACGCGGGGACGATCGTCCTCGGCCACCCGCTGCTTCATCGAGCGAAGGTTTCCCTCAGCGAGCTTTACGAGCCCCTTCATGACGGTGATCGCCTCGTTGCGCGAGCTGGCGGCCGCGATGTCCCCCGCCGTGAGCGAGGCCTCTAAGAGGTAAAAGCTCTCGTTGAGACGTTTATCCATAATCGCTACGAGCTTTTGCGCCCGATCAGCCAGTTGGCGGTTCGTATACTTCGTGAGGTCTTCCTCGGCGGGCTCGAAACGCACGTCGGGAAGATCGCCGTCTGCGTCGCTAGGGTCGGCCGCGTAGACGGCGTTCGGCGACGCGATAGTCATCGTCACGGCAGGTAGAGCCAGTAGTACGGAGGCCCGAAGCCAAAATGTCATCCAGTGGTTCGCGATCATGAGTTAAGCCTACACGGGTCGTCACGTTGCGGTCAATTGCATCTGCGTTTGTGTTGCCGCGTGCGGTGATCGCGATCAAACAAGGGTTGGGCGACGCCCCGTCGAGCCCGATGTTTTCACCCAACGTCTCAAGACGACGCGCTTATTTCGCGTCGAGGAGGAAGGGGTAGGAGAAGGTCACCGAACCGCCGCTAGGTGGGTCGAAGCGCCAGGCGCGAACTTTATCGATGATGCACTGGCCAAGGCCCGTGTCGCCGGTCGTGTTCTGGCTCACGTCGATCGTCGTGATGCGGCCCGCCGGGCCAATCGTGAAGCGAATTGTGACCTTACCTTTGACGTTGGGGTTTGTCTTCAGGACACGCTCGTAGCAGCTCTTGATCGCGCCCTTGCGGCGTGAAAAGACCGCCGTGACGGAGCCACGGTCGATCTGACCGGTGCCCTCTTGGCCAGAGATCGAGCCCGAACCCACGTTCGCTTTAATGGAGACCTCGCGGTCAGCCTTATTTTCGGTCTTCACCTGGCTCGTCGCGATTCGCGATCCGCCGGTGTCGTCCGCGGTCAGGCCCTTGTACTTGCCGCTGCCGTCACCGTCACCACCGACCGAATCCGGGCCAGAGGAGGCGAAGGCGCCGCCAGCACCGTTGCGATCCGTCGTCACGCCACCCGCGGCGTCGAAGGCGCTGTCGAGGGCCGCCGTGTGCGCGCCACGGCGGAGGGTGTCTAGCTCTCCGCCAGGGCCACCGCTGTTGCTGCCGAGGACGTGGAGGAAGGTCTTTTGACGCACGGCCGCGGCGACCTTGGCGCGGTCCTTGGCGCGGTCACCAGCAGAGCTCTTCGCTTTGGCCTGAGCAGCCTTTTTAACCGCCTGGGCCTTCTTCTTCTCCGGCTCTGGCGGTGGAGCCTCTTCCGTGGGCTCGGCTTCAGCCGTCTCAGTCGGGACCTCTTTCAGTTCCTCTTTGGGCTTCTCGGGCTCTTCCTTTTGCGCGTCAGGCTTTTGGACCTCGGTCCGGACCAGCTCATAGAGGCGCTGCGGACCTGCCTCGATGGGCTTGTATTCGTACTGGCCGGTGACCTGCCACCAGACCTGATTGCCCGTCGTGGTGCCGCCGAGCAGGATCGCCGCCGCCGCCATGATGTACACAAAGGGCCAGTCGACCTGGCTGTGGTTCGTCGCTTGGAGCGGGGCCGTCCCGGACCGCGCTAAGGTCACAGGCGCGTCGACAAACTGGAACAGGATGACCAGCCCAGAGACGACGATGCGGCCGCGGACGGAGGTCGGCACCGGAAGCGAGAACTGTGTGCCTCGCTTCTCGACCTGTTTGCCCCTGGCGAGCTGATCGAGCGTCTCAGGCCTACCCGAGACGTCAATCTTGCCGTCCTGCCCTCTTTCAAAGAGCACGGCGTAAGTCCCGTCAGCGAGCGCCTCGAACAGCTTCACGCGCTTGGGATAGCCGCTACCTTTGACGACGAAGGTGTTGTCGGGGCTCGTGCCGAGGGTGATGTCCCCATGGCTACGAATAACCCGCTCTTCCACGCGTTGCTTCGTCTCTTCATCGATGATGCCGATTCGAAGCAGTTTTTTCGTCGCTTCAGCCATGTGCCCCCCGCACGCCTCAGAGAGGTGTCGCCGCGTTCAGTGTGTCTGTTGTCTAAAGTAACCTGAGATGATGTTCGCGTCCAGATTACATGGTCACACCACACAGCGGGCCAGGCAGGCGCCTGAACCTCGCGGGCAGAACCTCAGCGGCTCGAGTCGCGGATCACCGCGAAACGCATCTGCTCGACGCCCGCGCTACCGATCGTGTGCACGACCTGCGCGATGATTTGATAAGGAATGTCTTTGTCGCAGATGATGGTCGCCATCGACTTGTACTCGCCATCCCGCCCTTGCCGGACGTGGAGCTCTTTGGCCGTCTCGATCTGCGTCTCGATCTCTTTTTTGAGATTCACCAAGAGGAAGCTGGAGTCGGACGAGTCCTCTTTGTACTGCTTCTCGATGAAGTACGTGTTGTCCGTCCGAGAGTATTCCTCATCGACGCGACACTGCGTGTTCGTCGAGGTCATGCACGTCACTGGCACGGCGCGCTTGGCGTCCAGCGTAATCTCATTGCGAGTCACGGTGATGGCCAACGAGTCCTTGGGCTCGCCAGCGACACTGGACTTCGCAAGCTGCAAGAACTGGGTCTGCTTGATGCTGAAGGGGTCCATGTTAATCGAGACCAAGAGGAAGGTCAGGATGATGGTCATAATGTCCATCAGCGAGTTAACGTTGAGGCCCGCCGGGTCCGTGTCCTCACGGCGTTTCCGCTTAGGAACTAACTTCTTTGCCGGTGCATCCGGAATTTGGGCTGTGTTTTGCGAGATCGTAGCCATTTGGAGGATTCCTTAAGAAGACTGATCGTCACGGATCGATTGAGACGACAGCGCGCGTAAAAAGTTCCCACGCGCGACAGAAATTTATCACTTCGCGCGAGAGGCTAACGTGTCAGTTTGTGCTCTCGGCGACCACGAAGACGACGCGAGAGAACATCTCGACGACCTCTTTTTCGGGCTTGCCGTCGCCGTCGCGATCAGGGACCTCGACCTCAAGGGGCAGCGCCTGGGCGAACTTACCGAGCTCTTCGTACTGACTCTCAACCAGCTTCAGACGGGCGGCGTCGATGGTCCGGGCAACGACCTGCCACCTGATGTCCATGTCGGCGCTGATATTGACCGTGTTCTCTTTGTCGTAGGCCGGGTTGTCCTTGAAGACACGGAGACGATTGTAGAGCGCGGGGTAGTCGTACTCTTCCTCGTTCGTGCCGACGAAGACCCTCTTCGGGATAGCCGGGATCGGCTCAACCATGAGGTCTTCCTGGATCTTGATCTGGAAGCCGTTCTGGCCGATGTGGACCGTGAGGTTCAGCGGCTTCTTGGCGTCTTCGTCCGGCTTTTTCTGCGCGGCGTTGCCAAGGCGGGGCGCGGCGACAGCCTGAACTTTCACTTCAAAGAAGTTGTAAAGGAACAGCACCATCGGGATCAGGAGAACCATCAGACCCATGATTGGAGTCAGATTGAGCTCTTCCTGTTTGACCTTCATCCGATCGCCTTTACCACTCATACTCGCCTCGTCTGCTCGTGTTTGGGTCGGCGATTGTTCGCCGGTCGGTGGCTTGAGCCTACCGTTTCACTGAAAGTCTAGCTCAACAAAAAGCAAAGGTCGGGCGACACACGGCGGGCCCCCAAAGGAGACCCGCCGCCATGTGCTCCGGAAGGACTCAGGAAGCAGTGCCCCCGCCAGCGCGAGCCGACAGAAGGTTCTGGAGCTTCGTCCCATAAAGATCGATTTCGTCGATGATCTTCTTCGTGACCCCAGACAGGAACACGTGGAAAGCCATCGTCGGAATCGCCACAATCAGACCGAAAGCGGTCGTCAACATGGCCTTCGAAATCGCGTTACCAAGAGCCGTCTGGCGTTCCGCCGCAGGCACCGCGTCAGACGAGATCGCTGCGAAAGCGTCGATCATGCCGTCGATGGTACCGAGGAGGCCGATCAGGGTCGAGATATTGGCCAGAGCCTGAAGGGACTGGGTCCGCTTCTGGATGTGAGGCACAACTTCAAGAGTTGCTTCCTCAATGGCCTCTTTGATCTCGTCCGAGTTCTTGTTGGCGCGGAGCAGACCCGCCTTCAAAACGCGCGCGAGCGCGGCCGAAGGTGCGGCATTGCAGAGTTTGATCGCTTTATCGTAGCTGTTGGCCACGACGAGCTTCTGAACCTGCGCCATGAAAGCGCCCGCGTTGATGTTGTAGCGGAAGAAAAGGAAAATAAACCGTTCAATCACAATGCCGAGTGAAATGATGGATACACCTAGGATGATGTACATCCAGATACCACCGTCACTCATCCATTTCGCGAAGCCCTCCATGGACCAGCTCCCTCCGTCGGATCAACTTTCTTAAATCTAAGCTGATATGTACCTTGAAAACGGTGGCGGGAAATCCGGTCACCGTGTCGTTCAGGCGCTTGACGTTGATTGCTCATCGCGGAAAGAGCGCCCTCCCAGAGCCGGTATGGCTTACCCCTGCTTTCCATGTCGGTCAAGACCTGCATCGAGAGTTGAACCGCCTGAGACTCGAACGCAGACGCGGAACTTGCGCAACATGCTGGATTTAAACGATATTCCCTTTATCCAGCCGCGCGACGAAAAACGACGTCCGCGATGAGGCTTGGAAGCGGCGATTGCCCAAGCACCATCAGAGCTCGCGCTGCGATCGAGCTCGGTGGCCCAGATCGCGGGGGCGCGCACACGCTCCCGCGGCGCGGTCGTCCGCGGGCCAAGTAGGCGCATAGGGGGCGCGCGGCTGGAGTGCGGGTCGCCGATTAGAGAGGCCCCAGGGGGTCGGCGCCTAGTACTCGAGGGCGGCTCGGTGATGCCGTGATGACCCGATGGTCCGAGGGCTCCACGAAATCCGACAGAATAGACAGAAATTAAAAGCGATTTTTTCGCGCCGTCTCGAGGATACGGTCGACAAACACCCGTTGGAGCTTCAAGTTCTCGTACTCAATGCGGCTGCGACCGAGGACGTAGAATACCTGCGGCTTCGCGACGCGCCCTTCGATCGTGAGGGCCTCGAGCTCGATGACCTTTGGCGGGCCCCGTGGTGTCGTCTCATCGGCGTGCGCTGGCGCGACAGAGGCCACGCACAGGAGTGGAAACACGAGGAGCACGCGGGCGGCCTTGGTCAGGTTGGTCAGTGCTTTCATGATCCAGTCTCCGGGGCCGGGGTCTTCCGCTCGCGCTCGCGCTTATCTCTTTCCTGCTTGATGAGAAGGCGGGCCTCTTCCAAGTAGCGGTCGATGTCGTCGCTGACGGCGCCGAGACGGCGCGAGGCGTTGAGGGCGTTGACCGCGTCGGTCAGCTGTTGCAGGCGGTCGCGCTCCGGCAGCGGGTTCTCGAGGTAGAGCACGCCGAGGTTAAACCAAGGCTTGTAGAGTTGGGCATCGATAAGGAGCGCCTGCTTCCAGGCGCCTTCAGCCTCGACGAAGGATCCTGCGCCGCGAAGCGCACAGCCGAGATTGACCCACACGGGGGACCAGCGGGGCGCGAGGGAAGAGGCCTTGCGGAGGACCTGAATGCTGCCCTCCCAGTTGCGAACATCCACGTAGACCGCGCCGAGGCTGTTGAGGCCAGAGACGAAGCCCGGCAGCAGCTGGACGGCTTCTTCGAGTAACACACGTGCGTCGATCACCTTGCCGTCGCGGTGCCGGATGCCACTTAGAAGCGACAGAGTCTCGGCGTCGCGCTCGGTCTCTAGGATGCGGGCGAGGATCGATTCAGCCGTCACGGGCCTATCCAGCGCGAGGTAGGTGCGGGCCAGCAGCTTCATCGCGGGCATCGATGTCTCTTCGAGCTTGAGGACGCGCGTGGCGCCGGCGATGGCCTCGGGGTACTTCTTATTGAGTAGCAGCGCCTCGGCGTAGGCCAGCTGCACGCCCGCGTCGTCGCGCCATGTGTTCGCGAGCTGAGCGAACCTGGGAATCAGGATCTCGGTGTTGCCAGTCATGGCATGCACCCGAACCAAGAGAGTTAGGGCCCCAGCGTGGCGAGGGTCCGAGGAGAGGGCCACGGCGAGCTGCTGCTGGGCCCGCACGTTGTCGGCGCGCAAAAAGGAGATGCGGGCGGCCGCCGTGTTGGCGTCTGGGTTCTTGGGCTCGAGGTCTAGGGCCTTCTTGATCAGCGACTCGGCCTGGCCAAGATCGCCACGATCGACGAAGTCCTGCGCTTCTAGGCCTAAGCGAGAGGCCTTGGAAGGATCGGCAGCCAGGGCGCCCGGCGCCGATGCGACGAGGAGGGACACGAAGACGGCGCCGCAAGACGCTCTCAGGAGTCGCGAGCTAGGTAAAATCATTTGAGCTCCTCCTCTAGTCTATCGTCCGCGGCCGGGGACGTCGCGGCGGGTACATCGCTCGATGGGCGAGCCGGAGGTACGACTAGACGGCCATCGGGGTTCACGCGCGCGTCGGCCCGAAAGACCGGCGCGAAGGTTGGCGCGCGCATCGTGTCCTTAAAGAGCGGGAAATCTTGGGGTTTGTATTGATTGATGGCCACAAGGGCTTTGAGGGCCCATTCGTTGGTGACCTTCAGTCGACGCGACTCTTGTACGGTCTTTTCGAACCGCTCGATCGCGACGTTTTCGTAGCCGAGACCCAGGTCCTCGATCATCGTGACGTACTCCTCGAGCTCGTCGTCCGTGAGATTCGTCGGCTCAGGTGCGGCGTAGAGCGTCTTGGCGAACTCGCGATGGATGTCGCCGAGACGATAGTAGGCGGCGATGGTCCAGTCCAAAGACTTGAAGCTAAAAACCTCGGCGAAGGTCAACTCCAGCGAATCGAGGAGCTTCTTCTTCTTGGCGAGGTCGACCGACATCTTGCGCGATGAAGTTCCGCTGAGGCGGATGCTTTCGTACTCTAAGAAGGTCTGGTCGATGATCATGAACTTGGCCTTTGCGGCGATCATCGCGGCCTGGGTGCCCGGCTGGAAGCCGCGCGCCGCGTACTCGCGGAGGATATTCTCGTATAGTTTGAGGGCGTCGCGCGTCTTCTTCTGGGCGTAGGCGATGTCGGCCAGCTCAAGCATGGCCCCGACGACCTGCGTACCCATCGCTTGCTTGTTCTTGAACTTGTCGATGAAGCTCGTCAGCATCTTGCGCTGAAGATCGGTCTTTTTGATGAGCCCATAGAGTTCGGAGGACCGGTAGATCGCGTTGGCGCTGTCATCGCGATCCTTGAAGGTCTGTGCATAGCGCTCGTAGGTCTTCGCGGCCGCTTCGAGATCTCCGGAGTACTCTTGGAGCTTCGCGGCGGTAAAGAGCGCGTAGGGCCTATTGCCGGCCTGGGTCCCGTCGGTCCGCTGCAGATACATGAAGTAGGTCTCGACGGCCTTGTCGAACGCGAAGAAGAGCTTGTAGTTCTCAGCCAGCTCGAAGACGGACTCGGTCTTGAACTCGCTCTTCGCGAAGCGCGGCTCGTTGACGAGCTTCTCGAAGATCCGGGCGGCGGAGTCGTAATATTTGACGTCCTTGTAGGCCATCGCTGCGTTATAATAGGCTTTGTCGAGAAATGTAGCGTCCTGGTTCTGGTCCGCTAGGCGCTCAAACTCACGTCCGGCCTCGAGCTTTTTGCCCTCGGCGAGCAAGGCCTCCGCGCGCTGAAACTGGGCACCAAGCTTGAACACCTTAATCTTGCTACGAATTTGGGCGGCGAGCTCGGGATCACCCAGTTCCAGCCGTTCGGCGATGCCCGCCCACTGCTCAAGGCTCTGGATGTCGTTCTCTTCCCGATAGGAGTTCAAAATATTCGCCATCGAGTCCGCGGCGAGGTCGTGCTCGGGGTGGCAAGCGATGACCTGTTTGAAGCGATCCCGCGCGTCCTCAAACGCGTGATAGCGCATCGCCATCACCCCGCCTTGGTAGCCAAAGGCGACCTGGGGGGCCCGGCTGCCGTCTCGCGTGATGTCGCGTAGGAGGTAGAAATCGACGGAAGCGAACCACCGCGCGACCTCAGGCGGATAAGGCTCGGCCGTGATGAGGCGCTTGTCGCTGGAGCTGTCGTCGGGCGGCGGCGGCGGGTCCCAGGACGCGTTCGGGTTCGCCTTTTCCGGGATGCGGGCCTTCGTGACAGCGGTGGCGATCAGGCGCTCGTTGGCCTTGATCGCGGACCACGCGGCGAGCTCGCGGAAGCGGCCTTGGTATGGATCGCGGGCGACCTCGAGGTAGACGGCTGCGGCCTCGTCGACCTGGTCGCTATAGTAGAGCGTCTCGGCCAAGTAGAAACGCATCTCATAGCTGGAGGGCTCGGTGGGATAGCGCGAGAGATACTCGCGGTAGGCCAGAGACGCCCGCAGATAGTGGTCGAAGCTCTGCGTCAGCGTCGCGATCGGGTCGTCCATATCCTGGGCTTCGGTCTTCAGCTCCTGCGCGCGCTGGTGGAGTGTGAGCGCGCGACGTCGGAGCTCGAGCTCGATCGTCTCGCGCGCGTCGGCCACACGCTTGACCTCGGAAGCATTGGCGACCGCCCACTGGCTGCCGGGCGCGAACATCTCGGCGAGACGTTGCCGTTCGCGCGTTGAGGCGTCGACATCGCGAAGAATGTCATAGATCTGAATAACTTTTTGTTGCAGTTCGGGCGCATCGAGCGAGATCGGGTTCGCGGCGAGGACCTTTTTGTAGACCTCGACCGCGTCGCGATACTTTTGCTGGTCATGGAGATCGAAGAGGGCGTCAGCATAGCGCACCATAATGTCGCGCTCGTACTTCGCCCCGCCGTTGAGATACCCCAACGCGCGACCGATACCGCGGTTGGCGTCTTCGAGACCATCGGCGTCCCAGTCATCCTCGGTGAGGCTCTTCGCGAGGTATTCGATCGCCTCATCCCGCAGGGCGCTGGCCGTGCCGCCGCCTGCCTGGCCCGCGTTCGAGTCATACCAAGCGATGAGATCTTTAAAGGTCTTAATCGCGCGGTCGTAGTCGAAGAGCTGAAACCAGGTCCAACCAAGCTTGTAGAGCGCCTTATCGTAAAAGCGGCTCTCTTTGTAATTCAACGCAGCGGTGTAAGCCGCCGCGGCCTTTTCGAACTCGCCCTCGTCGAAGTTGATCTCACCGATACGCAACCACACTTCCGGCGCGTATTCGCTCTTGGGGAACTTCGTCACGAGGACCATCCACGCGTCGCGTGCTTTGAGTTCCTCGTAACTCTCCTGCTGAACGTACCCGAGGAGGTAGTGGACGGCGTCCGCGTAGCGGTAGGTTTCGCCGAAACGCTTGATCAGCGTGTCGTAGACCGTGACGCAATCGGCGTAGGTGCGCTCTGGCGGAGTCGGTCTGTCTTTGGTGGCGCCCGCATTAAAGTACTTGAGCGCCTTGTCGTAGCGTTTGACCGCGTCGTCGTAATCGACCGCGCTGCGCTCATAGTAGAGCTCGGCTAGGCGGAACATCGCGTCAGGGGTGTGATCAGCGTCGGTCGGATAGCGCTCGATAAAACGCTCGAACTGCGCGATCGCCTCAAGGCGACGCTGAGTCTCGGCGAGATTGATGTCGTCCATCTCGCGCTCATAGCGTCGATTGACGCTCTCAACGCGGTTCTTGAACTGGCCATCGAGGACCAGCCCGACCTCATTGCTGTAGTCCGCCGCGACCTCCATAAAGTGTTTGGTGGCGAGGTCGAAGTCGGCGCGGTGTTTCGCCATCGGGTGGTTCCGATCGGCCTCTGGCCCGGCTGACGGCTTGTCCAATTTCAATGGTTCCCGACGACACTGCCCCAACTCAGGCACCGCGGCGGCCCGAAGGCGAGCCTTGGTGACTCGCGCGGCATCCGGGTCAGCGACATCGCCCTCAGCGGCGCGGGCGAGCGGAACGAACTGGAGGGAGCCGACGAGACAGGCGAAGATGGCCAGGACCGCATGGATACGTCGCTTCATGGGCTTGTCCCTCCGCCCGGTAGGCCGGCGTCTTCATCGGCAGCGCCGCTCTTGATGGACTCAAGTGAGACCTCAAGACCCTTGAGCCGGCGCGACCGGTCCTCGGCGAGACGCTGCAAAGCCTCCGTCTGCTCGGTCTTGCGCGCCCATACGACCTCAAGGAGCCCGACGTCGGCGTTCAGCACCACCTTACCCATGCGTCGCAGTGAGGTTTGGAAGAAGTCCATGCCATGACGCGCGGCGATCTCATCGCCGTCCTCAACCAACGCGTCGGATTCACCATTATATTTGCCGAGGTACTGCATCTCTGTGTCCACGACGGCCAAAAGCTCCGCCGTCTTCTTTTGGACCTCCGCGCTCATCACACCAAGGAGGCGCTCCATCCGGCCCAACATATCGCCGCCGCGCCGCCGCGTATCGGCCAGCCCTACGAAACGATTCGCGATCTCACCGTCGAGCCCGGCCGCGACCCGATCATAGACGAGGCCCTCCTCTTCGATCGCGGCCCAGAGCTGCTGCTTGAGGCGCTGCTCGCCGGCGGAAGCGGTGTCTCCGGCGCCCATCTTCCGGGTCTCGAGGTCAATCTCACGCGAGAGGGCGGCGAGCTCGGCGAAGACGCCCTCAAGCGAGACCTTCTCGGCCGTGATCTGTGTGCGGAGCTCCGTCTCCCAAGCCGCGGAGAACTTCACGCCGTCTTCGGCGAACTGTCTTTCATTCAACTGCTTTTCGATGGCCAAGAGCTGACGCTGCAGCTCGTCCATGCCTTTTTGAACGAGGAACTGGCGCTGTGCGAGCGCACGGAATCGATCCACGGCGTCCTCTTGGCGTCGGTTAAAGGCCTCGAAGGTCGACGGGAGCATCAATCCGGCGCGGCTAAGGCGCTCGCGTTTGGCGTGCGTCGCATCGAAGGCGGCCCGATCGACATCCGAGATCTTCGCCTTCACCTCGGCCCGCTGCGCGTCTAGCATCCCGATAAACATCAAGATCAGCTGGTTTTCCGCGACCTGGATGCGGCCCCAGCCCTCTTTCAGCTCGGGAAAGACCTCGACGCGACCGCGATCACTCAAGATCTCGCGTAGCTCATCGCCGATGGCACGGGCCGTGGTGATGGCCTCGCGTTCGCGCGCGACACCATCAAAAACGTCCGACACACGCGCGAGGTCCCCAGAGGTCTCAAGCCACGCGACGGCACGGGCGGACAGGGGGCTACGGAGAGCCGAGAGGTTGCCAACCCGCCGCGTGAGCCACTCAAAGTAGCCACGGACGTCGCTGGGGTTCTGGACGAATCGCAGGAGCTCGTTCCGGATCGGGGCGAAACGGTCGATGATCGCCTGGTAGCTGGCGATCGCCTCCTCGTAGTCGCGTCTCGCGACATTGAGCTGACCGCGCAGGACGTTGGCCTCGACATCGACGTCGGAGTTGACCACGTTCAAGAGCAGGACATCGACGGTCTGCAGGGCCTTGTCGTATTGTTCTTGGTTAATATAGGCCCAGGCCATCTCGAAGAGGGCCGTCTCATAGTGCGGGCTATAGCGGCGTATATTTTGATAGCTGGTCAAGGCGAGCGCGTAGTTCTTCTTTTGGACGAGCAGCCGCCCGATCGCGAGCCAAGCCTCATCGCGAATCGTCTTGGCGGTCGCGTCATCGGCGGGTAGGGTCGTCAGCTCGCGATAGATGTTGAGCGCCCTCTCAAACTCGCCGCGCGCCACGGCCGTCGCGGCCAGATAATACTGAGCGCGAGCGTGAAACGGCCCCCCTGCGGCCACCGATCCGAGGCGCAATGAAGCCTCCTCGTATCGTTTCAGATAAAAATTCGCCTTTCCCAGACCGTACTTCATCCGGTCGGTACGCAGAACTAACGGCGTCTCGGCGATGGCCTTCGCGATCGTGTCCGGGTCTCCGCTCGCGAGCGCGATCTCAAGGAGGTACAGGCGCGCCTCATCGGCGACGTCCGGCTCGCGGCCGCGCGCGATGCGACGAAAGACCTCACGAGCCGCGTTGAAGTTGCCTAGCTCAAAGAGGCTCTGCCCGAGCAACAAGAGGCTGGCGTCGTAGTCTAGCGAGGTCTGAAAGTCAGGCCTGTCGACAATATCGACGAGGACCATCGCGCAGTTCTCGTACCGCGAGAGCTCAAAGAAGACGCGCGCGTCGAGCAATCTCTTTTGAATTGAAAAGTTTCTCAACCGAGCATCCGGGGCCGCGTACAACTTCTCTAGGCGATTGAGCGACGCGTCGATGTTGACGAGCTGCGTGTGGTATTTCTCTGGCCCAACCTCAGCATAGGCCGAGGCCGGAAGCGCCAGAACGAGCGCAACCGAGCAAGCATGAAACCAACCTCGGCGCACGCGCGAAGGTCGGGGATAGCCGCTGCCGGACGTCACTTCAGGCTACCTTCGGGCGAAGGGTTCGTCGTCCCTTGCTGGTCAAGCACGCGCTCGGCTTCAGCAGAGGTGTACGAGGATTGATTGATCTCAAAGTTGATCGATGGTCTCTCGCGGAGGTCCCAGGTGATATCGCCGCGCTGATAGCCAATCGAACGTACCGCGGTGATCTTGCCCTTGGTCGCGTAAAAGGTGTACGAGGCTCGAAGCTTGAACTCGTAATCTTTCAAGTACGCAAAGAGACTGGAGTCTCCACGGTAGACCATCTCGACCGATAGGACGTGGTTGCCAGGCGCGAGGCTCTGGTTGAAGAGCTCAAGATCATCGGAGCCTTCGAGGACCTTGGAGTTCTCGTCGGCGAAGTAGATCTTTTCGCCGTCGAGAAAGTACAGCGCCGACATAGCCTTGAAATTGCTGCCCATGTCGTTGCGGTGCATCAGGATGACCTTCGCCTCCGCGATGACGTCATTGAGCAGCCGCTCTTTGAGGAGCATGAGGCGAGTCTTCGATCGGAAGACCTTCTCCTTGAGGCTGACGACTTTTTCCTCGAGCTCGCGCAGGCGGTACTCGTAGGCCTCGTCGACGGCCGCCGGCGGCACAGGTGTCTCTGCCGGTGTGACAGCGGGTGCCGGGCCCGATGGCTCAGCGGCCGGGGGCGCCGGGGGCGCGTCCGGCTCGGCGGCGGTGGAAGTAGGTGCCATGGCCAACGTCGCAAACATGAGCGCGGTGGAGATGGTGAAGGTGATGGGTCGCAGAGAATGCGGCGACATGGTGAACTCCTGAAATCAAGGCGGTCGGGATAGTCGACTCAAGGCTCGCGCCAAGCTCCGCGACCGTCCACTTTCTTCGTGCCGACTCCATGTCATAGCCCAAACCGGCGGCCGAAGAAAGGTGAAGGTGAAGCGTACAACGCGTCAGCGTCCGACCTACATTCCATGCGGCCTAGGACGCGACCGTCCGCCTCCGGAGCGCGCCGCCCACCGACCAAGATGTGACGACGCGAGCATGATTCAGATGGGGGACCACTCGGGCTTGATCTCGTGCCCTAGCAGATCGGTGCGACGGGACGCATCAGCGGCCAACACGAAGGGGTAGACCCGCGCCATGAGCGGCTGGAGCCCCTCATGTGCGGCGCCAGAGACAAAGAGGAGATCGTGGACGCCGATCTTCGCGAACTCGGTCCGCCAGAGTTCGAGCTCATCGCGGTCGTCAATCACGTCGATCTTGTTGAGCGCTACGATCTGCGGAAACTCGGCGAGCTCTTTGGACCAGGCGGCGAGCTCGTGGCAGACGGTCTTGTAGGCCTTGATCGGATCCTCGCCGTCGGACGAGAGGCTGATGAGGTGCACGAGCACGCGGGTGCGCTCGATGTGTTTCAGGAAGCGATCGCCGAGCCCTGCCCCCTCGTGAGCGCCCTCGACGATTCCCGGGATGTCCGCGAGGACGACGTCGCGCTCGAAGCCGCGAAAGACGCCCAGGTTCGGCACGAGGGTCGTAAAGGGGTACGCGCCAACTCGGGCGCGGCTGGCGGTCAACGCGCGCAAGAGGGTGCTCTTGCCGGCGTTCGGGAGCCCGATGACGCCAACGTCGGCCATCAGCTTGAGGTTTAGCCGGAAGGTGCTGTGCTCGCCGTCCTCGCCGGGCTGCGCGATCCGGGGCGCCTGGCGGGTCGCCGTCGCGAAGTGCTGGTTGCCGAGGCCGCCGCGACCACCCTTAACCAAGACGCCGCGCTTGCCCTCTTCATCGAGGTCGAAGAGCACCTCGCCTGTGGCATCGTCGAGGATCTGTGTGCCGATCGGCACGGGGAATTCAATGTCGACCGCGTCACGACCAGAGCGCCGTCCACCACCGCCATCCTCGCCCTTGTCGGCGCGATAGAAGCGCCGGTAGCGGTGGTCAAGCAGAGTCGCGACTGACGTAGACGCCACAGCGACGACCGCCCCGCCCCTACCGCCGTCGCCGCCCGAGGGCCCGCCGAAAGGCACGTGGGCTTCTTTGCGAAATGCGACCTTGCCGCGCCCGCCATGGCCGCCAGTGGCCTCGATCGTGGCTTCATCGACGAATTGCATCGGCTCATCCCTTACTCAAAACTCAAGAGGCGTCTATTGTCACAAAATCGCAATAATTCAACCGCTTCGCGAAGATCGCGCGGGTCGGACGCTTGATAGACCGATGCCCGAGAATCGACATGCGAGACCCGGGCATAAGATCCTGACTATACGTACCGTCGCGGCAGCTCGTCGTAGCGCCTGACGGCGCCAAACGATTACGCGCTGACGGGAACGGGAACGATCGTGGCGCGCTTACGCGTCTTGCCGTAGCGCACGAACTTCACGTGGCCGTCGCAGAGCGCGAACAGCGTAAAGTCGCGGCCCTGGCCGACGTTGATACCGGGGTGGATCACCGTGCCGCACTGGCGGATGATGATGGTACCCGCGGAAACAAGCTGCCCGCCGTACGCTTTCACGCCACGACGTTGGCCATTCGAATCGCGACCGTTGCGCGAACTTCCCTGCCCTTTTTTATGTGCCATGATAGGCCTCCATCTGTGGGACCCGCCGAGGGGCGTGATCCGTTGGGTTCAACGTTTCTGAAGGGATCTCAGGCCGCAATCGCGTCGATACGAACGCGTGTGAAGTACTGGCGATGCCCCTTCTTGCGCTTGTAGTTCTTCCGACGACGGAACTTGAACACGATGATCTTTTTGGCGCGGCTCTGCTCGATGATTGTCGCGGTGACAGATGCACCGTCAAGGAGCGGGCGGCCGAGGCGGGTCTCGCTCTCAGATCCGATAAGTAGCACTTCGTCGAAAGTCACCGGCGTGCCGGGGTCGCCTACCAAACGCTCGATAGCGAGGGTGGAGCCCTGTTCAACACGATACTGCTTTCCGCCGGTTTTGATGACTGCATACATTGCAGGTGTCCTCCATCCTGGGGGCGCGGAAACTAGGGAGGCGCCCCGGGATTGTCAAGCTGGTTTTAAGATGGACGTTCGATCGCCGCCGTGAAAGGGCGCCAGAACGCAAAAATGATTTGGTTTCAGGGGTTTACTCGGCCTGGGCTGGGTGCCCCAGAAAAGAGCGAGGCGAGGGACGGGCCGTAGGGGGCCCGAGCGATGCCACGTTCGGTGACGAGGGCGCTTATCAGGTCTGCAGGGGTCACGTCAAAGCTCGGATTGCGTACGGCGACGTTTTCCGGCGCGATTGGGTGTCCAAAGACGGTCCGGACCTCGTGCGCGGGACGCTCCTCGATGTGGATCTCCGCGCCAGTGGCCAAGGTGAGGTCCACGGTCGTCAGCGGAGCGGCGACATAGAAGGGAAGACCATGTCGAGCCGCCAGGCAGGCGACGGTGTAGGTCCCGATCTTGTTTGCGGTGTCACCATTCGCCGTGATCCGATCAGCGCCGACGATGGCGAGATCAATTTCGCCGCGCTGCATGAGGTGGCCCGCGGCGCCGTCGGCGATGAGCGTCACGTCGATACCGTCCTCCATGAGCTCCCACGTGGTCAGACGCGCGCCTTGGAGCCACGGGCGGGTCTCATCGGCGAACACCTTGATGTTCTTGCCCTGTTTGACCGCGCTGCGGATGACGCCGAGCGCCGTCCCCCAGCCGGCCGTCGCGAGGCTGCCGGTGTTGCAGTGGGTCAAGATCCGCGCGCCGTCGGGGATGAGGCTGGCGCCGAATTCCCCCATGGCGAGGTTCTGCGCCAGATCTTCGTCGAAGATAGCCTGCGCTTCGACCTCGAGGGCCGCGGCGATCGCGCGACCGTCGGCGCCCTCGGCGACGAGGCGATCGAAGAGGGTCCGCATCCGAGAGATGGCCCAAAAGAGGTTGACTGCGGTCGGTCGGGAGGCCGCCATAACGTCGCAATCGCGGTAGAAATCGGCGACATCGAAGGTCCCGGTGCGGGCGCGGAGGCTGGCACCAAGCGCGAGCCCTATACCGGCCGCGACGCCGATCGCGGGCGCGCCACGGATCACCATATCGGTGATGGCCTTCGCGACCTCGGCGGGGGTCTCTAGGATGACCTCAACGCGGGCGTGGGGCAGACGACGCTGATCGAGCATCGCGACGGCGCCGCTCTCGAGGCGACGGATCGGGGATAGAATCGGTTTCATGGCATCCAGAAGGCCCGCAGACGACGCGGCTTGGGGAAAAGAATGGTGGGGCCACGGACAGAGGCCTGAGCTCCCAACGGGGTTCTTAGCCCGCGAGCTTGTCTTTTAACAGCTGTTGCAGGAGCTCCGGGTTCGCGCGGCCCTGGGTCTCGCGCATCACCTGGCCCACGAAGAACCCGAAGACCTTATCTTTTCCGGCGCGATACTGGGCGATCTGCCCGTCGTTTTTGGCCATGATCGCGTCGATCACGACCCCGATCGCTATGGGATCATTGAGCTGTCCGCCGCTGTCCTCGGCCCATGCAGCCGGCGAGACAGGTTTGTCCGCCGGCGCGGCCATCATCGCCGCGAAGCACTCCTTGGCCAGCTTGGAGTTCAGCGTGCCGGAACCCAAGAGCGCGACGAGCTCGCCGAGGGCCGCGGGAGACACGGGCGAATCAGCGAGATTTAGACCCGCCTTCGTCAGCGCGCCCAGCAGATCGTTGATCACCCAGTTGGCCGTCGTCTTGGGATCCCCAGACACGACCGCCGCGGCCTCGAAATAGTTCGCGCGTTCGCGGGTCTGCGTCAGCACGTCGGCGTCGTAGGCTCCGAGGCCTAGCTCACCCGAGAAGCGCTCGGCGCGCGCCAGAGGCAGCTCGGGTAGAGCCGCACGGATCGAGGCGACCCGCGCCGGATCGAGATGGATCACGGGGAGATCAGGATCAGGGAAGTACCTGTAATCGTGCGCGTCTTCTTTCGAACGCAGCGACCGCGTCGTGCCTGAGCCCTCGTCCCACCCGCGCGTCTCTTGGACGACCCGTCCACCGGCTTCCAAGACCGCGATCTGACGCACGATCTCGCTGTCGATAGCGAGCTCGACGAAGCGAAATGAGTTCACGTTCTTGATCTCGGTGCGTGTGCCGAGGGGCTCGCCCTTGTGCCGGACGGACACGTTCGCGTCGCACCGGAAGTTGCCAGCCTCCATCTGACCGTCCGAGACCTCAAGCCACACGACCGTCTGGTGAAGACTCTTGAGCCACGCGACCGCTTCAGCGGCCGAGCGGATGTCGGGTTCACCGACGATCTCAACGAGGGGCACACCAGCGCGATTATAGTCCACGCGAGACACGTCGGCCTTCGCGTCGTGGATCGTCTTGCCAGCGTCCTCTTCCATATGGATGCGGTTCAAACGAAATTTGCGGATCTCGCCATCAATGACGGCACGCACCGCACCGCCGACGCAGAGGGGTCGGTCGAGCTGGCTGATCTGATAGCCTTTGGGAAGGTCCGGATAAAAGTAGTGTTTTCGGGCGAAACGGCTGGCGTGATCGATCTCGCACCCAAGGGCCAAGCCTAGGCGCACCGCGAGGTCGACGGCCTCGGCGTTCAGTACGGGCAGGGTCCCCGGCAGCCCCAAAGTGAGGGGGTCGATGTCCCGATTGACCCCGTCTGACGGATCATCATCGCCATTCATCCAGGCGTCTGCGGCGTCCGTCGCGGCGTCCTCGGCCCGCGATGCTCCGACGGGACACGCCGAGAAGAGCTTCGAGATCGTCTTCAGCTGGGTGTGAACCTCGAGGCCGATCACGGCCTCCCAAGTGCCCGGTAGACTCATGCTCTGCCCTCCAGGGCGCGGCCCGCGAAGGGATGACGCGCCTCGTAGGCCGCCGCGGCGCGGATAATGGTCTCCTCCCCGAGATGAGGCCCCATCAGCTGCAGGCCGATCGGAAGGCCGTCATCATCCAACGCGACGGGCATGGAGAGGCTGGGGTGGCCGGCGAGGTTCGACATGACGGTGTCGATGTCCATCAAGTAGATCGCGAGAGGATCGTCTTGCCGCACATCGAGGCGGGGCGCTGTCACCGGTGAGGTGGGGCTAGCGATGATGTCGCAGGTCGCGTAGGCGGCCTCAAAGTCTCGCCGGATTAGCGCGCGGACGGCCTGGGCCTTGCCATAGAAGGCGTCGTAGTAGCCCGCCGAGAGGGCGAAGGTCCCCAGCAAGATCCGGCGCTTGACCTCCGGGCCGAGGCCCTCGCTGCGCGACCTGGCGATGAGGTCCTCGAGGTCGCGAGCGCCTTCAGCGCGGTGGCCGTAGCGAAGACCGTCGTAACGCGCCAGATTGCTTGAGGCTTCGGCCATCGCGATCAGGTAGTATGTTTGAATTGCAAATGATGTGTGCGGCAGAGACACCGGCACGAGGATCGCGCCGAGCGCCTCGAAGCGCGCGTGAGCCGCCTCAATGGCCGCCTTCACGGCCGGCGCATTGCCCTCGCCCATAAGCTCGGTAGGGACGCCGACGCGGAGGCCCTTGAGGGCGTCCGGATCGGCCGCCGCTGCCGCCGCGAGGGCGCTGTAGGCGGGCACGGGCGCATCGAGGCTGCCCATATCATTCATGTCGCGTCCGGCGATGACCTCAAGCATCAGCGCGGCGTCAGCCACGGTCCGAGCGAGAGGCCCAATCTGATCCAGCGACGACGCATAGGCGATAGCCCCGTGGCGCGAGACCCGGCCCCAGGTGGGCTTGATCCCGACGAGACCGCAGTGCGAGGCCGGCTGGCGGATCGAGCCGCCGGTGTCCGTGCCGAGTGCGCCCGCCGCCTGAAAGTCCGCCACGGCCGCGGCCGATCCGCCCGAGGACCCGCCGGGGGCGCGATCAAGGTCCCATGGATGGTGGACGGCCCCGAAAGCGCAGGTCGCGCTGGTGCTGCCCATCGCGAACTCATCCTGGTTCGTTTTTCCAATGATAATAGCGCCTTCAGCGACGAGGCGGGACACCGCCGTCGCATCGTAGGGCGGGCGCCAGTTCTCAAGCATCTTGGACCCAGCCGAGGTCACGAGGCCCCGCGTGCAGATCTGGTCTTTGATCGCGACCGGTACGCCAAAGAGGCGACCTCGTGGTCCTTGGCCGGCCGCAAGCAGGGCGTCTGCATGGTCGGCGGCGTGACGTGCGCTGTCGGCGGCGACGGCCCGAAACGCGTTAACGGCCGGCTGGCGGGCATCGATCTGAGTCAGATGAGCCTCCAGCAGGGCCCGCGCTGAGACCTCGCGGTTAGCGACCGCCGCCGCTTGAGCGACGAGCGGCGAGCGGATGAGCTCGGTGTGAGACATAGAAGACCTCGTGAGTTGGCCGGTGATCGCCTAAACGACGCGTGGGACGGTGAAGGCAGACCCGTCATGGGCGGGCGCCCCGGCGAGGGCCTCCGCGCGGTCAAGGGTCGGTCCGGCGACATCGGGGCGCAGCGCGGTCGGGGTCGGCTCTCTTCCCGCGGCCGGGTCCTCAATAGCCAACGCAACATCCTGAATTGACCCGAAATATTTCAGCATACGGTCGAGCTCCACGCTCATCTGTGCGGCCTCATCCTCGGTGAGGGCGATACGCGCCAGCCGCGCGACGTGATGGATATCGATGTGTGCGGTGCTCATCGGCCCTCGTTGTTCCTAAGTGTGATGCTGGGCGGTAATCGACGCGACAAACGCCTCGCCGTCAACTCGGGTGACCGCCGCGGGCGACGAAGGACTCTAGCTCGGCCCGGATGCGCGCCAAACCTTCAGCCGATTGGGCCTCCGCGCGGAGCACGATGACGGGCTGAGTATTCGAGGCCCGGATAAGGCCCCAACCATCACCAAAATTGATGCGTGCGCCGTCTGTATCATTAATCGGATACATAGAAGCGTAGTGCGCGAGGGCCCGACCGACGATCTCGAATTTCTCCGTGTCGTCCGCGTCCAGCCGGATCTCGGGCGTAACGTGGGTCTCAGGCAGGTCGGCGAGGAGGGCCGACAGGGGCAGATCGGTGTGGGACAGGATCTCAAGGACCCGGCCCGTCACGTAGACCGCGTCGTCAAAACCGTACCAGCGCTCGGCATAGAAGATGTGCCCTGACATCTCGCCGGCCAAGAGCGCGCCCTCGGCCTTCATGCGCTCTTTGATGATCGAGTGCCCGACGGCGCTCATCACCGGGCGCCCGCCTTGTTTGCGGATGTCCGCGAAGAGGGTCTCAGAGCACTTGACCTCGCCGACGATGGTCGCGCCCGGGTTCGTCTTAAAGAGGGCCCGCGACAGCAGCACCAAGAGGCGGTCGCCCCAGAGGATGCCGCCCTTCTCGTCGATGACGCCGATGCGGTCCGCGTCACCGTCGTAGGCGATCCCGACGTCTGCCCGCGACGACGCGACGAGGTTTTGAAGGTCCACAAGATTTTCGGTGACCGTCGGGTCGGGATGGTGATTCGGGAAGGTCCCGTCCATGTCCGTGAAGACCGCCTCGAAGGGGATGCCGAGGGCCTTCATGAGCGCTACCGCCGGGGGTCCGCCCGTCCCATTGCCGCCATCGAGCGCGACCTTGAGCTTTCGCGGGCCGAAGCTGAGACGTGAGACGATGTCCGCGATGTAGGCCGTCTGAACGCCGATCCACCGCGTGATGAGACCCTCGCCCGCGCGGTCCTTCAAGATCCCGACCAGCGCCGCGTTCATCCCCGAGTCCGGACCCGCGGCGGTCGCCCCGACGATGGGGAGGTCGAACTCTTGATCGTCAATGAGTCGCAACAGGGTCTGGATCTTGTCGCCGTAGAGGGACGATTTCCCGACCATCATCTTAAAACCATTGTATTCTTTCGGGTTATGGCTGCCGGTAATCTGCACGCCCCCGTCCGCGTCCCCCGCGAAGACAGACCAATAGAGCATCGGCGTCGATGAGACCCCGATGTCGACGATGTTCAGGCCGACCTCGCGCGCCCCGCCGGTAAAGGCCGTGAAGAGGCGCGTCGAGGACATCCGGCAGTCGCGGCCGACGCACACGGTCGAGCCGCCCGCGCGCCGGATAAAGGTCCCGTAGGCGCGCCCGAGGTCGCGCGCGACTTTGTCGGTGAGGTCGGTCGCGGCGAGCCCGCGAACATCGTAAGCCCTGAAAATCTGACGATTCATCGGTAGCTCCAAAGTGGGGGCGCGAGATGGCTGCGCCCGTCCGTAGGTCCTAGAGGAGATGCGCCTTGCCGGCGGCGGCAAGGGCAGCGACCACCTCGCGGACCCGCTGCGCGTCGGCCGTCGGGACGACCAGGGTCGCGTCTCGGGTATGCACGATCGTCAGACCCGACACGCCAATGGCCGCGATTATGCCCCCGTCGCCCGACACGAGGACGTTGTCGCCCCCATCGATCTCAAGGACCTCACCGTGCGCGAAGGTCGACGTCTCGGGCTGGCGATGATCCATGAGCGCCGGCCAGGCCCCGACATCGGACCAAGCGAAGGAGGCCGGTAGGACGACCACTCGTTCGCTCTTCTCCATGACTGCGTAGTCAATGCTGACGCCCTTCATCCCCGGATAGGCCGAAACCGTGGCCGAAATAAGCGACGCCTGGTCATGATTTTCGGCGACGAGGGTGTCAAACAGGGCGCCTAGCGCCGGCTCATGACGGCGAAGCTCTGCGAGGAAGAGGGCCGCCGACATAAAGAACATACCGGCGTTCCAAGCGTAGCTTCCCTCGGCGAGGTAGGACGCGGCCCGCGCGAGGTCGGGTTTCTCAACGAAACATTTGACATCAAACGACCCATCGGGACGGGCGGCGCCGCGCTGGATGTAGCCATAGCCCGTATCTGGGCGGGTTGGCTCGATCCCTAGGGTCACGAGATGGGTCGGACCCGCCCCCTCGTGCCCTGCGGCGATCGCGGTGGCCTTGGCCGCGGACGCGACGAAGGCGGACCGGTTGGGGATGTAGTGGTCGGCGGGCAGGACCGCGATGATCGCGTCGGGGTCCGCTTGACGGGCGATGCTGGCCGCCCACGCGATGGCCGGCGCGGTGTTGCGGCCGAGGGGCTCGGCCAGGATATTCGCGCGCGGCAGCTCGGGCAAAAGGGCCGCGATCTCGTCCACCAGCGCCCCCGAGGTCACGATCAGCGTGCGTTCCGGCGCCGACAGTGGCAAGGCCCGCTCAAACGTGACGCGCAGCATTGGCCCGTCGCCGAAGAAGTCGAGCATCTGTTTTGGACGCGCGGCACGGGAGAGGGGCCAGAAGCGGCTGCCGATGCCGCCGGCGAGGATCACGAGCCAGGTGTGGTCGCGATGGTCTCTGTTGGTGTTGGCGTTGGCGTTGGGGTCTGCGGTCATGGTCATCAGGAGTCTCCACGCTGAGGACAGTGGGTTGCGGGCGGGGGTCTACCGCAAACGACAAGTCGGAGCGAGGTTGTTTGGTACCGGCCGCCCCTTCGCCGATCAGCGGTGGATGAAAACGCCTAGGCCGCACCACCGCTTAGGCGGCGAACCGATAGACCAAGACGAAGAGGCCGAGCGCGACGCAATAGCCGGAAAAGACGCTGAGGCGGCCGCGGTCGAGGAGGGCCAGGAGCCAGGTCAACGCGAAATACCCGACGACACCAGCGACCGCGGCGGCGAGGAGAGCCTGCGGCAGGATGGCAGTCTCGCCCGGACCCATGTCCTTGAGTGAGAGGACGACGGCGCCGAGGATGGCCGGAATCGAGATCACGAATGAGAAAGCCGCCGCGGCATCTTGACGAATCCCGAGAGACACCGCCGCGGTGATGGTCGAGCCCGAGCGCGAGATCCCGCGCGTGATGGCGGCACCCTGCGCGAGTCCAATGAGCAGCGCGTCTTTGAGGGTCATCGTCGTGAGGTCTTTGAGAGGTCTCGCTGCGACGGACCCGTCGGCCTCGATCTGGCGCTGGCGGCGCACTTTGTAGCCGAGAATGGCCAAGAGGCCACCGTTGACGATGAGGGCCACCCCGACAAACGCGAGCTCGGCCGTCGCGCGCTCGAAGTAGTCTTTTAAGAGGAGGCCAATCACCACGGTCGGGAGGGTCGCCGCGACGACGAGCCCGACGAGGCGGAGGTCAGCATCCTCAGCGAAGGCCGTTTTCAGGGTCATCGGGGCGCCAAAGGCTGTCCGCAGACCGCGGCCGGTGGCAGCCAGGAGGCGCCAGACGAGCTTGCGATACACCAGCACGACAGCGAAGAGGGTCCCAAAGTGCAAGAGCACATCGACGAGGGTCATCGGGTCTTCGACGCCAAAAAGCGCTTCGAGAACGCGGAGATGGCCGCTCGACGAGACCGGCAAGAACTCGGCGACACCCTGGACAACGGCGAGAAGGAGGAGGAGCCAAAGCATGGGCAGCGATTACCGCAGTTGCGGCGGACGCGCGAGCACGTTGTCACGGTCTGTGGCGTTCGGTTTGCGCAACCTCGAGGCGCACCAGCTCAAGCGGCCTAGCAACGACCCTGACGATGAATTAAGGATTCGAACGGAGGGGCAGACGCCAGACGCGGTTGAGGTTCCCACCTATGATGAGGTCCCGGCCCCCGTCGGCGCGCTCGGTCAGGGTCAGGTTCTGGAGCCGAACATCGTCGTCGAAGCAGCGCCGACCGAGGGGGCGCCACCTTAGGATTGACGGTTCGGTCGTGTCCTGGCGCACCGCGGTGAAGAGCTGACCTTCAAGCGTCGCGAAAAAGACGTCCGAGGATTCATCATACTCAAACCCCGACAGGTTCGTGCTGTCGAGACCGGCGTTCGAGGGTTCCCACGTGAGGCCATCGTCCGTGCTGCGCATAACGCCCTTGCTTAAGACGACCGCGTAGAGGTCTCCGCCAGCTATGGTTAGCCGGTAGACCTCATCGCTGGCCAGCTCGTTCGCGATGAGCGACCAGCGCGCGTCGGCCGGGTCCCAGACGGCGACGCCTCGACCTCGGGTACCCGCTAGCAAGGCGCCCGGCCTCGTCGGGTGGCGCAGCAGGAAACGCATATCGATGAAGACCCCATTGGGTGTCGCCCAAGGCTCAAGACCCTCGTTCATGGGGGTGACGGTGACCCCGTTGTCCGTCGAACGGAAGATACCACTCGTTTGAGTCGCAAATATTTGATCGCCGAACTCGTCGCGCCAGAGCGCGTGCGTCAGGTTGGCTTGAAAGGCGGGAACGCGCCTGAAAGTCTCTGGCCCGGCGGTGGATACAAAGCACCCGTCCGTTGTCGCCAGCGCGATGCGGCCGTGGTCCGACGGTGA
>Ga0209702_10002125_pt1 | contig 35586 bp, 43 predicted proteins | sample FRY01_FD_187210 | JGI IMG/M metagenome (GOLD analysis project Ga0209702, IMG submission 187210) | Freshwater microbial communities from Lake Fryxell liftoff mats and glacier meltwater in Antarctica - FRY-01 (SPAdes) (version 2) | ecosystem: Environmental > Aquatic > Freshwater > Ice > Glacier...
ATCACCAACATCAAATGCAACACCACAACCAACACCAGATCCGAGTGCAACACCAGATCCGAGTGCAACACCATCATCAACACCAAACCCAACCGAAACAAATGCATGTACAAGTTGGATATTAGTGGCACCGACAGCATCGGGTGAATCGGTAGAAATAACATACACACCATGTGGTAGTAACACACCTCAATCATACCAACTGTATTGGGGAGGTAGTACAACCACCATATGTGCCACAATAGGGTCACTTACTATTCAGGATTTAGGTATCGATGGTAGTGTTACAGATACACTAACCCCGTGTACATAATGAAGGACTTAATGAAAAAAATAATGAATTCTAAAGACGATGTTGTTTTTGTAGGGAGTTTAGTTTTAAGTGTAAACGGAAAACTTGATAGAACCCCAAAAGACATTGACATTGTGGTTACCTCGTTGGATGGGTTACAGTTGATTGGGGACATTAAGTGTTATGAATCGAATAGTGTGTTCGCTAAGGGTTCAAAACGTTGTTGTATAGACCAAGATGGGGTAATGATTGATATTTGGTTAAAGGATGAATTACCCGAATGGGAAATCATTGACGGTTTTAAGTACCAAACAATAGATTCCCAAATAAAATACTATCAAGACGTAAAAGAATCTACGGATGATGAATACATAAAAAAATATATAGACAAATGGCAAACACATCAAGGGTTACATTGTCAAGAATAAAAATATAATTTGATATTTATTAATAAGATTAAAAAGTATATATTATAACTATGAGTTTTTTAAGTCAAAACAACGCAGAATTCCTCTCAGCGAGATTAACCCAAAAGGGAAGAAAATCTATTGCCCAAGGGGATTTTCAAATTAAATTTTTCCAAGTTGGTGATTCTGAATTTGACTATACATCACCATTCAATTCATTAGATGGTATAGGTAATAACCCACAACAAAATGTTTTGGCACCTTTTGATAAAGATTCACAAGTTAAATACCCATATCTGTTAGATACTAATGGTACAACAACTTATGGTGTACCTGTGATGGATTCTATAACAGAAACGATTAAAAATGGAATGGGACCTGCTGGTTTCATAACAGAATATAAACCTTACAACAGTACTGAATGTTCAGGTACTACGGTAGAATGTACGAGTGTTCGTATACCACTAAGTGGTACATCAACAAGTTTCATTACTGGAACCACAATACAATTTACTGAAACGTTAGCTTATTTAGATTGTGATAATGGGGCAATTACGGATATTAACACAAATAATCTCTCAAGATTTAATGGTTGTGAATATGTTACGGTTGTGTATAATAATCAATTCGTATCTGAACAACAAGTTGTTACAGGTAATTCAACAAGTTTAATTTATAAAATAATTAGTATTGACGTAGTAACGGGATCAACAACGACACCGGCATGTGATACGGTTATTACAGGACAAACAACAATAACGATAGATAGGGTTGTACCTAATTTTACAACATTAGGTGGATTTGCACAAGTTATATGTAATAAGTGTAATATAGAACACCCGTTAGAACCTAAAGTATCACCATACTGTGTATCAAATCAGGTTGATCCAAAAGAACAACACGATCCATGGACATTAAATGTTGTGTGGCAAGAAAAACCTATAGGTGCGGATGTTGATGGTATTGACGAAAATGTTTCAGGTTATACCAGTAGTAAACACATATCCACAATGGAATACCTTGGTTATGGTATATCTGATGGACAAGTTAGTAATACAGGGGTGACATACTCAAATTCATTTGACGAACCAATAAATGTTTTACCTGAAGAACAAAAATGTATTGCAGTAATTCATTACAGTGAATTAGGACATATTTTTCAAGACCCAGATAGGTTTTTTAAATATGACGATTACATTGGTAGTTCAACTTCAAACGTAAAGGGTGTTTTAGTAGATGATGAGGTGGTTACAGATGTAAATTTCTTTAATGTTTACTTACCTTTCATTTATTATGAAAATAGTACGGGTACCACAATAGGTGCAGAATTTAAAATGGACACCACGGATTATTATATTGATTCGACATTTGCGGGTACACCAACTAATATCAGAACTAAGTATATAAAATATAGATACCTAATTGATGAGACGGGAGAGAAAGTGGGTAAGGTTTTTGTTGATAAAAAAGTTATTGTATTTGATGATCAGGAATTGGTGGCATTACTTGATTATAGATCGAATAGAAGGTACACATTACCAACACCCAAAGCGTATCACATACCAAGTGACACACCTATAAGTGATGCTATTTTCTCAGGGAGTACGGCACAAACTTATTGGGTTACGTATATGTTTGAATATTCGGGGGATAAGTCGTTAAATGGGTTACCATGTAACAATTTCTCTAAAGTACAGATAAATGTGGTTAATGGTGCGTGTGACGTTACATACCCATCTAATATTGCATTAAAATGGGGTGGATCAACAGATCATCCAAATGGTGTCGGATCGTTCCAACACCTACAAACATCATTTAGTGGAGCAACACAAGGTTTTATTGCTGATAAGTTAAAGGTTCTAATACAAGAGACAACAACGAATGATGATTTATTACCTGATCCAAATTTATGGACGGAAATAGATATTACAAGTAGAATACCAAATCATGTTGCCAATTCATTAATTAATCCTGTCAACCTAAGAGACTTCTCTTTTGTTATAACGGGTTCTGACGTTGATAATGGTTCCTTATTTGATTTGGAAAGTTATATTACCAATGACAGTGATTATTTAGGGTATACTGGTTCAACAACCCAACCTCAGTTTGGTGATGAACAACCATTCCCTGGTAGTGTAAAACTTGTTAGATCAACAGACATTGAAGAAATGAGATTCTTGGTTAATTTACCACATACTCAATTCAGTAGTACACAAAATCCAACTTTTATATCTTCACAAAAAGGTCTTACAACTGAGAAATATGTTACCGAAGTTGTATTGTTAGATAAAAACAAAGATGTATTAGTAACTGCAAAGACATCATCCCCAATTAAACGAAAGGGAACACAAGTGATTTCAGTAAAAATAGACTTCTAAAGAATTTGTTTAGTGTTTACAATTAATTGTTAAATATGTATAATTATTACATATAATACATTATATGAATAGTAAATTTAAAAATAAACCTAAGATTTTAGGTTTGGACGTTTCAACCAAGACTATTGGTTGGGCTTTATTTGACATAACAGGTTCCCATTTATTGGAACTAACCCACTTTACACCTAAGATAAAACCACAACCAGAAGATAAGATTGAGGAATTATTAAAGAAGTCAGAAGGATTCGCGGAACAACTTGAGAAATACAAGGACATAGGAATCACTAAGGTTATTATTGAAGAACCATTGTTAAATTCTAATAATGTTTACACCGTTGGTACTTTATTAAGATATAACAGTATGGTTTTAAAATCATGTTTCGACATATTAGGTGTTGTACCAAATTTCATTTCAACATACAATGCACGAAAATTTGCATTTCCCGATTTAGTCGGTAAGAACGTTAAAGGTAGAAATGTATTATTCGGTGGTTACCCAAAAGATATAGATAAAAAACACGTTGTTTGGGAACACGTTAACGATCTTTTTCCTGAAGTCGAATGGGGTATCTCACCTCGAACAGGAAAATTAAAAAAAGAAAATTATGATATGAGCGATGCAGCAGCTGCGGTAATCGGTTATATTAATAAAATAAAATCAGAAAAAACATAATAGGAACTTTACTTTACGGAATTAATTTCTTATATTAAATAATAGAACGGGACGTATGAAGTTAACATTAATGAGGAAGGTGAGGTGAAATATACTCGTTGACTTCTGTTAATTTTAATACGTTAGTTGGTTGTCTCCAGGGAGTGGTGTTCCTGGGGACTTTTTTTTGTCATTTTTTTTTCGTATATTATGGTATAATGACCAAAGACACAGATTTCTCATTAGTAATAGATGTCCTACAGGATATCTTTGGAGAACCTCATAATCATAACGATTATAGAGGTCAGATATCGTTTGACTGTCCTGTCTGTTCATATGACATAAAAGGTTTGGATGATGGTGATGGTAAAGGAAATTTAGAGATCAACTACATGAATTATGTCTATAAATGTTGGTCATGTGCGGAGACAGAAAACACAAAAGGTCATTTAAATAGACTGGTTAGAAAGTACGCATCTCCAAGACAATACAAACAATTTAAATTATATACCCCCGAAGAATTTGTAAGGGTTATTGATAAAAGAGATACGATTGTTCGATTACCATATGAATTTGTTGAATTTAGTAAATCATCTGAAGGTAGGCAAATGACACATAAATTTAGGGAAGCATTCAATTACCTTAAATCAAGAAATGTCACAAAAGAGATGATAATAAAACATCGAATTGGTTATTGTGATAGTGGTCCGTACGAAAATAGAATAATAGTCCCATCATATGATAATAAAGGGTATATAAATTTCTTTGTTGCACGATCGTTCCTCAGTTGGTCAAGAATGAAATATAAGAATCCACAAGCAGAAAAGGATAGTCTTATTTGGAATCAACATTTAGTGGATTGGTCACAACCCGTTTATTTAGTGGAGGGTGTGTTTGATAGTATATTTTTAAACAATTCAATACCGATGTTAGGTAAGTTTATCACCGAACATCTCTTTATGGCTCTTTATGAGAAGGCAAAGAAAGTTGTTATTGTTTTAGATGGTGACGCTTGGAATGACACTGAGAAATTATATCACAGAATGAACGCGGGGAAATTATTAGGAAAAATATGGGTAATGAAGTTACCAATGGATAGGGATATTGCAGATATGCAAGGGGACCTATCAGAATTTAACGAAATACAATTAGATTAATGGATTTACAAATAGAAGCGGAGAAAATTAGAAAAATATTAAATAAGAGAAGGAAAGACATTGATCTTTCTTTTATTGAGGAGGACCACATTTATTATATGAGAGACGAACACGGTATGATTAGATCAAACTACCCATCGGTTTCAAAGGTTATAAAAAAGTTCTACGAAGAATTCCAATCAGACGCAATATCATTTAGGATGTCTAAAGGTGATAGAACAAAACAAAAGGAATTACTACAGGAATGGGCGGATAAAGGTAGTTATGCAACAAATCAAGGTAGTAGGGTTCATTATATCTTAGAGAAAGATTTAATTGAGCACTATGGTAATTATAAAAAAGTAAGAGAACCCATTTATGTTTGTGATGACGAACAAATTGAGAGAAGTGACAACATGATTGTTGCTGGTCATAAATTTCTTGACTTAATGCATGAGAGAAATGCGGTGTTACTTGACACTGAAATTATCTTAGGTGATCCTGAGTTAGGTTATGTTGGTCAACCCGATAAAGTGTGGTTGGTTGAAAACAAACAAGGTACCGATTATGGTATTTTAATTACGGATTGGAAAACCAACAAACCGGTCAACTTTAAAAAACAAAGATATACTAAGAAAATGTACTCACCGTTCAATAACATTGATAGTACCGCACTTGGACATTATTATTTACAACTACCCTTTTATGGTAGGTTATTAAACAAAATGTTAGAAGGTAGTGAGTTTGCAAATAAAAAACTATTGGGTTCTATTGTGGTACTTGTAAAGGAAGATGGGGAATTTGAAGAGTTTAAAGTTCCGATGGATGTAATTCAAAAGATCTACCTATTGGATATGGAAAAAGTATTAAAATAATGAAAATAGTTAGACATCATACTCAAGAAAAGGTCATTGGTTTTACTGCTGGTAATTTCGACTTACTACACCCTGGGTATATATATACATTTGAAACTGCGAAACAACATTGTGATTGGTTCGTTGTTTTTTTACAAAGAGACCCATCTCTCCATAGAAAAAGTAAATATAAACCTGTAATCCCTTTATATGAAAGGTATAAGACTTTAATGTCTATAAGGTACATAGACGAGGTCTTTATTTACCAAACAGAGGAAGAACTGTTAGAACTTATATCAATTGTTAAACCAACTATACGGATATTGGGTGAAGACTATCTTGGAAAATCATTTACGGGAGATGATCTACCAATAAAAGTGATATATACCACTCGATCTCATGATTGGTCAACAACCAAAATAAAAGATTTAATTACTAAACAAACAATTAAACAGAATCCAAATATTTTATCCAACAAATCATGAAATATAATGTAGGTATAATAGCAGGTAATTTTGATGTCATTCATCCGGGTTATATTCATATGTTTCGAGAGTGTAGTGAAATGTGTGAACGATTTGTGGTTTTATTACATACTGACCCATCGATTGAACAACCTGAGAGTAAATTGAAACCAATACTTAGTGTTGAGGAAAGAATTAAAACATTATTATCAATTAGATATATAAGTGATGTACACATATACACACTTGAGGAGAACCTCTTAGAGTTAATTAAAAGTACTGACCCATATGTTAGGTTTTTAGGTGATGATTATAAAGATCGGACCGATTTTACTGGTTCTGAATTAGAGTTACCAATACATTATATTGGAAGGGAACATGGTTGGAACACAACTAAGTTTAAAAAATTAATACACGATGAGTATCGTAAAAAAATGGAATTAGATGATTAAGAAAATTATACACACCGCCGACATCCACATTCGTCGACAATTATACCATGAAAACTACGAAAAACAATTTCAAAAATTCATAACTGAGGTTAAGGGACGTATAGAGGGTTATAGTTACGATGAAGTACGTGTTGTCATTGCCGGTGACTTAGTTCATGAAAAGATTAATATCTCAAATGAACAATTAATCATAACCGCGAAGTTCCTGAATGACATTGCAGAACAAATATCCCCTGTAGTTATAATTCCAGGTAACCATGACTTCTTAGAGAATAACCATGAAAGAACTGACAGTATAACACCAATCATCGAATTGTTAAACAACAAGAACATACGTTTCTATAAGGATAGTGGTGTTTATGAAGATGATAATATCAATTGGGTGGTATATTCATTGTACCAACACAACCAAAGACCTGAATTTGAAAAGGGAGAAGGACTTTATGTTGGATTATTCCATAGTCCAATAATGGGGTTATCAACGGATACGGGTTATGAGTTTGAAGACTCGTTTTCACCTTTAAGTTTTACGGGATTAGACCTATTACTATGTGGTGACATTCACAAAAGACAAGTTTTTGAATTACCTGAAGGTGGTCAGGCAATTATGGTTGGGTCTATGATTCAACAAAACTTCGGTGAGACGGTACAACACCACGGATATGGGATTTATGATGTGCCAACAGATAATTACACCTTTTACGACATAGATAATGAAGAACCTTTCCTTCATTTCTCAATAAGTGATATTAAAGACATTGACAATGAAAAAGAAATACTCCTTAACTTTAAATAAAGAATTTATTCTGTATTGTGAGTTAAATGACATTGATAAGATTGAAGAATTGGCACACGATGTGTTCGAAAGAGGTTACACCATATTAAAATTTGGTGAGACACCTTCGGTTGCAAGAGGTAAGGATATTATCAAAGAAGTGGAGAAGGTTGTTGAGGTTGAAGACACCAAAAGGATTGACGAGTTATCCCAAAAAGTGGCTAAATTGGAGATGGAATTGAATAAAAAACCAAAAACGGTCATTAAAGAGGTTATTGTTGAAAAGATCGTTGAGGTAATAAAAGAAGTACCTGTTAAATCTGATAAGGAAGTCATTACTAAAGAAGTGATTAAAGAAGTTATTGTGGAAAAACCAATTTACATAACTGACAATAAGGAGATTGAAGAATTAAAGGTAGAAAACGAGAGACTTACTGCAGATCTCGACAAAATAACAACAACACTTTCAGGATTTAACCGAGCAAAGTATATGAAGAGTTCCAATTTGGGGTCTTTATATGATGAGTAGGGGTTGATTATTAAAATAATAATCCTTACATTTTACTATGATTGGATTATTAATTTTTTGGACTTTTATTGCCTATGGGATGACAACCATAATTGTGTACGGGTCCATCTTCGAAGGTCTACGAACGTGGACCACAAAACACTCTAAATTTTTTGGAGAATTATTTAACTGTCCCCTTTGTACTTCAACATGGGTAGGATTCTTCCTATCTATTACATTGGGTGGAATAACTAAAGATTTTTTTAATGTCGGATACTTCGGTATCTTTTATGACGGTGTTTTCACTGCGGGAGCGGTGTGGGCACTTAACTCTGTCATTGAATTCTTTGAAGAGAATAGGATAAAATGATAATGAATGTTCATACCATGTAAGTTTAATGACACATTAATACGTAATGCTGTTATTGAGTTTTTTAAGGTCAAATTTAAAATTCAATTGAAACATAATGACGTGCATAATAGAATTGACTTAGTTGGGGTGAAAAATCCCTTATTGGGTGTCGAGGTTGAACACGGTAAGTGGGTTGGTAATTTTTGGGATAATGAAAACTATTCGTTAATATCAGAAGAAAAGTTCCAAACCGCTAACATACCCGGTAGGAAGGAAAAGTATTGGTTAGACGAATACTATTCATATAACAAATTAAGATCAAATTTAAGTAGTAAAAAAAACATATTTGTAAGGTCTAATTCAGACTTCACTCAGTTTATTATTATACGACCTGAAGTTATTAGGGATCCACAAAAATTAGTTAGAACAAATTTTAGACCACGAAACAGCAACGAGATTGAAATGTGGTTATCCTTTAGAAAGGAACATGTTGAGACTTATGATTTAAAAAACGGAAAATACACGAAACAAAGAATAAATGGAATACATAAACCCACAAATTAAAGTCACTTGGTCCGATACACCGGAAGCATTCACACCAGAAAGAATAAAGAGGGTAAAAGAATATTTTAAAGACAAGTACACTACTCGTCATGTTAAAATCATTACCAAAATCCTAACCAACAATAGTAATGCAAAACTAAAATCACTTGAGGTTTCTGATAATATAACAGATCCTAACTATCAAAAGACATTGATGAGGGATTTTGTTATTCAAAACAACATCAAAACAAATATTGATTATCTTGATCGTTTAGATAATAAGGTTAATGAGGAGATCTTTAATAAAGAAGAGAACCGTGTTAAATATAATAGGTGGTACATAAAGAATGTTGAGTTCTCTAACTTCCTATCTTTCGGTGATAATAATGTTATTGATTTTACTGGTTTAGAGGGAATTACTGTGGTTGAATCGACACCTAAGAATTTCGGGGGTAAATCAACATCAACGGTGGATCTATTATTATTCTTATTTTTTAATACAACCACAAAAACTAAAACAAATGAGGAGGTATTCAATCGTTTTACTGATAAGGATAGTGTTGAGGTTAAAGGACTAATAACAATTGATGGTGATGATTATATCATTGAACGCACCATAACAAGGAAAAAAGGTAGGTCCGACGAATACACAGTAAAAACAGATCTACAATTTTTTAAAGTGTTACCTAATGGTGAGATACAGAATTTGGCGGGTGAACAGAGAAGAGAAACAGAACAATTCATAACCAAAGCCATTGGAACTCAAGAAGACTTCTTATCGACGATATTAACCACGGGTAATAATCTTGAAGAGTTAATTGATTCAAAACCAACCGCAAGAGGGGCAATACTAACCAAATTTATGGGTCTTGACACTTTAAAGGAAAAGGAAGAGGTGTGTAAGGTTATGTATAATGAATATGCAAGAACTATGGTTTCTAACACCCATAATACTTTCACATTAGAAAGTCAAAACGTGAAATTTAGTGATAACGTAGTGGAGATTGATAAGACCATTGTTATTGAAGATAAAAAACTGAACGACACCACGGTTAATTTAAAAGAGTTAGTTACTAAAAAAGAAAATTTATTAAGTGAGAAACATAATGACATTGATCAAACACTTTTCAAAACAAATGTGATAACATTAACTAATGAGATCAATGACATTAATGAGAAAATAAAGAAGATCGAAGGAACTCTAAAAACAACTATTGTTGTAGAACCTAAAGAGTATTATTATGAGGACAAGCACGATACTCTGAAAGACCTAATTAGAGACCTAAATTATAAAGTGAAGGAAGATGGGTTATCAATTAAAAAGGTAGGTACCCACATAAAATATCTAACCGATGGGAGTGTTTGTACTGAATGTAAAAGACCTTTGGAGAATGTTGACAACACCAAGGAAATTGATCTGAAGAATGTTGAAATTACTACGTTGGAAGAAACGATTAAAAAAACTCAGAAATCTCTTGAGGAGTCCATTAAGAATGAAACGGTACTATCGACATTGAAAAAAGAATACGATGGGTATGAAAAAAACAAACTTATCTCAGCTAAATATGAGTTGGAAATTGATCAAAGGAAATTTGAGTTAGACGCTAAAACAACAAAGATTGAGTATTACGAAACTAACAAGATAAAACACGAGAGAAATATACAAATTGAAAAGGAATTAACAATTCTTAGAACTCAAATAGAAACTGCAGTCTCAAATATTAAACAATCTAACATCCAAATCGAAAGGTTTAGAAATGAAATTAAGAACTTAAATGAGAAGATAAAAATTAATAAAGAGATTATTATCAAAATAAAAAATGAGGAACAGGTGCAATTAACTTACAAGACGTATCTTTCTGTTTTTGGTAAGAACGGTATTTCAAAAACCATTCTTCGAGATATGATACCTTTATTAAATAATGAGTTGAGTATGTTGTTAGATGACAGTTGTTACTTTAAATTGGAAGTAAATATTAATGATAAGAACGAATTGGACTTTGTTATGATTGATAGTGATACAAGAGTTGTTAAACCACTAAACTCAGGTTCGGGTTATGAAAGGACTATTGCGTCTCTTGCATTACGTGCTGTCCTGACTAAGGTGTCGGCACTTCCAAAACCAAATATAGTTGTTATGGATGAGGTATTTGGTAAAATTGCGGATGAAAATTTAGAAATGGTGGGTGAGTTCTTTAAAAAAATAAAAGAATATTTCGAAAATATATTTGTGATTTCCCACAACCCATTGATTAGAACTTGGTCTGATAACCTACTAATGGTTAAGAAAGATGAGAATGTATCCACAATAGAATCAATCACCACAAAAATTTCTTAAAAAAACACTTGTATAATAGAATTTTATTTTTAACTTTGAAACAAATAAATTAATTATGATATCAAAAGAATTAAAAAACTTTAATCTGTACGCTAAAGATCACAAAATAAGTTCTTTAGACCTACATTACTATAATAAACAAATTGAAAACAACTTAACACCTTACATTCTTGAAGAGAGACAACTCAACGTAACTGCGATGGATGTCTTCTCAAGATTGATGATGGAAAGGATTATTTGGGTTGCAGGACCTGTTAATGATCAGATGTCAACAATAGTACAAGCACAATTAATGTTTCTTGATAGTATTGATAATAATGATATCACAATGCACGTCGACTCACCTGGTGGATCTGTTAAGTCAGGTTTATCTATGGTGGATATAATGGATTATGTTGTTTCTGATATCCGTACGGTTAATACGGGTATGGCAGCCTCGATGGGGTCTATCTTGTTAGGTGCGGGGACTAAAGGTAAAAGAAGTTCTTTAAGATTTTCAAGAACTATGTTACACCAATCGAGTGGTGGGTTTAGTGGTAATATACAAGACGCAGAGATTGATATGGATGAGTGGAAAAAACTCAATGACCAATTGTTTGTTCTACTTGGTGAATACTGTGGTAAAACATCAGAAACTGTAAAGAATGACTCAACAAGGAATTTATGGTTATCATCTACTGAGGCACTTGAATATGGAATTATTGACAATATCGTTAAGAAAAAAAAATAAGGTATTTATAGGTTATGGAACTACTTAAACAATTTTTTAAACTGGACATAAAGACAATTATTATTGTCGGTCTTATTATATTCCTTCTGTTGAGGGGTTGCGGTGATACCCAAAAACCAGATAAAGAAATTGTTGAGGTTGACGGTAAAAAGTATGAATTGGTAGATAAAACCATTGATACTGTTTTCGTAGAGAAACGTGTGGTGGTACATAAATACGTACCTAAATATGTTGATAGAGTCGTTGAGAAGATAGTTAAAATACCTATTCGTGTTGATTCTTTACAAATTATAAAGGACTATTATTCAAGGTACGTGACTAAGGACACTCTAAAGTTGACCTATGAGTTTGCACCTGAAATTACTATAGATTCAATAGGTACTAAACCAAACCCAACATTGGGATATGGGGTTCTTACGGACACTATTACACAAAATAAGATAATAAGTAGAGATATTGTATGGAATTTTAAAGTCCCTACGATATACAACACAACAATAGTAAAGGAGTTACCTAAAACTCAAGTTTATTACGGTTTTAATATTGCGGGGAACAAGGAAAACATATTCTCAACCGCATCGGGTGGTCTTATCTTAAAGACAAAGACAGATAAACTGTATCAATTAAATTTAGGAGTACAAACCAACCCATCGGGTGGTGTTGTACCTTACATCGGTGGTGGAATCTTTTGGAAAATTAATTTAAATAGAAAATAAATGTCGACAACTTACGCAATCTTTTTATATGGTTTATTTGATGACATGGAGGACATTGAGTTCTTCTGTCTGAGTGCAATCGGAGATCATGAAATGGTAAACTCCGTTAAATATTTAGTAGAGAATGGAAAAAATTTAGTGGTCTTAGTTGAAACTGATGAGGAAACCGATAAGTTCGTTGAATCATTACATAAAGTTTTATTAGTGCCTGAGGTTAAATTCTATTTCATATTTGACATTAATGATGTCGCCGCGGCACACCTACCAGAAAAAGTAAAACAATTTATATTTGAAAAAATAGAAGACCAATACCTTCGGATTGAGTATCAGAAACAACCCATATCTATGGATATGGATGAGATACTTGAAAAAATAAATAAAAATGGTATAGATAGTTTATCAACAGAAGAGAAAAACTTCTTAGATAATTTTGAGGATTAAGAAAATATCCTTATTTTAGTACAATATTTCGTTCACCTAATAAAAAACCCAATTCGTTCATGAAAAATACAAATTTCCTAAACACCGAAGAAATCCAATTCTACCTAAAAGACATTAAAAAAATACCCGTATCTGACAAACAAAGGTTAGCCTTAATTGTGAAAGGGTTACAGAAAACGAATATTACAACACAAGAAAGAGACGGACTCTTAAAACAGTTAGTTTTGGGTAATCTAAGATTTGTGATATCGGTAGCTAAAAACTTTCAAAATCAAGGGATGGATTTATCTGATCTTATTTCTGAGGGTAACATAGGTTTAATTAAAGCGGCGGAAGAATTTGACCCTAAAAGAAAAATCAAATTTATCTCATATGCCGTGTGGTGGATAAGACAAGCAATAATGTCATCTTTAAATGATAATTCAAGAACCATACGAATCCCCTCCAATATCATTCAAGAACAACAGAAAATTAAAAAGTTATTTTTCGACGAATTTGAACATCCCGAAAAAGTTCTTGATATCCCTTCACTTTCAATACCAAAATGTGTAAATTTAAGTACACCTATTAATGAGGACGGTGATGAATTAATTGATATCATTGTAAATCATGATTCATTTAGTCCAGAGTCGTATGTTGTTAATCAAGATGAGACAAAAGAACAGGTAAAGAAATTATTAAGTCTTTTGACTGAAAAGGAAAGAATAATCATAACTAAGTATTTTGGTTTGGGTGATGATGGTGTTGAATGTAATTTAGAAGATCTTGGAGAACAATTTGGTTGTACCAAAGAACGTATCCGACAGTTGAAAGAGAAGGCAATGAAGAAATTAAGAAATGAGAGTTTTACTCTATTAAGCTATTTATAAAGTCAAAGTAAGAATTATGAAAAATTATATAGAAAAGTATTTTACCGTTATCGTATTTGTTATTCTAATGTTTACATTCTTTAGGGGATGTGGGGATAGTAGAGAAATGAGCTCAATCAAAAAAGAAATGAAAGAGTTGAAAGAATATAACGAAAATCATACATTTACTAAGGACGAGTTGGATCTTAGATTAAAGATTGAGGGTTTAAAAAGTGAACATAGAATGATACAGGCAACTGACAGGAAAACGTTTGACTTACAAAGACAAAGTCAGATTGAAAAAGAACTTGAATCTTTAGAAAATAAATTAAAAGAGTAATATGAAGGGTACGAATTGGTTCAGTAGGAATTTTAAAACAATGATCTACATAGCGTTTCTTGTTCCTATCATTACGGTTGCGATTGTATCTATATCACACGTAACGGGGTGGTATGGAATGTCAAATCCTATGTCATGGGCATTATACCTTTCAATAGGTGTGGAAATTGCTGCACTTTCTGCATTGGCGGCAATATCAGTCAATATGGGTTCTAAAGTCTATGTTCCATTTGGTATTGTAACAATAATTCAGTTTGTGGGGAATATATTCTTTGCGTTTGAGTATATTGATATTGCATCAACACAATTTTTATCATGGGTTGACCTAACAGGTCCAATGTTGGAGTATGTTGGTGTTGAAATGGGTAATTTACAATCACATAAACGTTTTCTTGCTATATTTTCGGGTGGTATGTTACCATTAATATCGTTATCTTTCCTACATATGTTGGTTAAATTTAATGAAGAAAGGGTAATATCGTCTCAGGAAACTATAAAAGAAGATATCGTATCCTCGACCGATATTAAAGAGGAACCAATACAAGCATCTGACTTAGTTGGTGAAATTGCAAGATATAGACCAACAACCGATGAGTTAGATGAATTAGAAATGTTATTATCTAAAATAAAATCACATCAAAAAGGATTGGTTGAAGAACCTATTAAGGATTCTGAACCACCAACTGTTGAGTTAGATGGTGTACCTGAAATTGATGAAGAAGAAAATGAATGGGCAAACGATCCAGATGTTTTAGACTTTTTAAATCGACAAGATGAACAAGGACCTTGGTCTGAAGAAGACGATAAAATCTATACAGTTGGAGGTTTGACTAATGACAAAGATCGTGAGTTTACAAAGTTCCAACAGGAAACAGAATATACTGAGGAAGATTTAAATGATTGGGATGTTACATTAAATGATGGGTTGGAAGATCTTAATGATATTGAAGTTAATGAACCTGAAACTGTAGAACCAAACGAGGTTGATGAAGACATAATTATACCATCTAAGAACCCACACGTTGGATTTGAACAAAAGAAAGTGAATAGACAATCTGAAGTTCAATTACCTGATAGTGTTGAAAACGCAGAATTGAATTTAAATACAGGTCAAATCACAACACCCATAGAACAACTTAAAGAAATTAATGTTGTATTAGATGAGTTACCCGATAACAAAGGACCTGAGTTCAATGTAGATGTTCAAGTTGGACAAGTCCCTCAAGTGACATTTAAACCGTCACAACCAGACCCCAATTTTATTTATAAGGAACCAATTAATGAAACAAAAGAGGACATCACAAACGATGATCCCGAAAAAAAAAAACAATAGAAACTACCGAAACCCCAAGACCAACATTAAGTTCGACACCTTTCAGTAGCCCAACACCATTTCCAACGGAGAATCCAACGCCAATACCTTCACAAACTGAAGGACCTACATCTACTCCGTATGCAACGGAGAATCCAACACCAACACCAAGTAACACACCCTTTCCAAGTGCAACACCCACAGTTTATGTGGATGAATTGTATATGGAACCTATGGTAGTTAGGGAAACACCATTAGAACCTTTTATGAAGGTTGGTCAAAAAATTATTAGAAGAAATGTTGGGAATTCGAGACGTAGAAATAATTAATAAGGACAAATTAAACCATTCTAAAAGATCATATAAAAAGAAACAAATTCTCTTATATGATACTAAACGACGAATAGATGATTTTATTAAAAAAATAAAATACCGAAGAAATGGAGAATATGAGGATATACCACACTTCATTATCAGTAAGTCGGGTGATATATATAAAGTCTTAGATGTAAAATATTCGTCTAAGACTTTTAACATTGACAAAATTGATAGACAACAAATTAAAATATCAATCGAAAATCTTGGATGGTTAAAAAAAAACACAATAACAGGTTTTTTCACAAATTGGATAGGTGATCCATATAGAACCGATCCTTTTATAAGGGGTTGGAGAGAAAAATTCTATTGGGACAGATATAATCCTGAACAAATAAAATCATTAATATCCCTCTGTGATGACCTATGTGACGAGTATAACATAGAAAAACACGTAGTACCAACTAACGGAATTATAGAAAATATTGAAAAATTAGACGGAATTGTTTGTAAATCGAATTTTTCAAATATTTATACAGATATAAACCCATCATTCAATTTTAAAATGTTTGTGGAAAATGAAATATAATACACATATGAACAACTACGATAATACAAAAAAAATGTTAAACACTCTTAGACAACTCAACGAGGCGTCAACTAAAGGTTTAAACGTTTTAAATGAACAAGAAGAGGAAAAACAAATGAAAGATACGGTTATCGTCGTTGACGGTGTCGAGGTTAGGTTAATTGCCAACTCTAAAGAGGATTTAGAACTACAGGACACACAAAAGAAGGTCATATCCGACGTTATAAAGAACTTTGGTACTCAGGTATCGGATTTAGGTGATCTAAGACCTGGTGTCACCATAGAGGGTGGATCAGTAAGATTAGACGGTACACTACCTGATGTTGGTTTAAGTTTTGTTTTAATTGCGGGAGTAAATAAAGGTATATACTTAAACACAAGTATGTTAAAGGTTAGTTATGATTTAGTGGGGTACATTGAGAAACTTCTAAAATTTGAAGATGTCTTCGCGTCTGCCATGAATGATCTGATCTCTGAAAGACGAATAGATTAATATGGCACTTACAAACACAGATAAGAAAGATATTGAAAGAATTATCAGGAAAGAAATTAAAGATTTCCTCGACGGTACTCAAGCGCACAAAATTGTGATTGATGTAATCAAAAAGGAAATGGGTACGAGAGACATAAATGGTAAGGTGGTTGAATTATCAACTAAAGTGGTTGTGGAGTTGTTTAAACAACTTTGGCAACGTAAGTCTTTTTGGGAGTCACCACTTAAAAACGTTAGATAATGAAAAAAGAAGCAAAAGAATCTACAATGGCAGGATCTTCAGGATCTTTCTCAGCACCTATGGGGTTTGTGAGTAAAAAAGAAATATATAAAATTCATAACAAGAAGAAATACAACGACGAGGAAACTGAGGAAACTCAGGAAGGTGAATTTACCGAAGCAATGACAGCTTCAGCATCGGGAGCGTACGACGCACCGTTCGGTGATGGTTCAGGTGGTAACCCATTAAAGGTTGGTGGTGAAAAGACTATCAAGAAGAGAATGAAGACCATGAGAAAAAACAAATTCCCTATGTATGGTGGACCTGAAGGTGTTTATGTTGCAATAAAGAACAAATGTAAAACATACCCATATTGTAATCAAGGGGATGTAAACGCACTTGAATTTTATGAAAGCGACGAATTGAATGAATCTGTGAAGGAAATATCAAAAAAATACGGATTACCATTCAGTGAGGTTGAAAAAATAGTGATAAAAGAGATAAAACGTATATTTATATAATATGAAAGTTTCAGAATTAGATAGAATTATCGAAGAAACGATCTCTAATGAGATTAAACGTAGAATCCTTAACGAAAGTAAGGGTGAAAAAACCACACATTGTATAAAGTGTGAGGGTGAATATATTGAGGTTTGCGAATCTAAAGAGGATGCGGATCAAAAATGTGAAGAATTTAATAAAAACAACCCTAACAAAGATTATGTTGTTGAGGTTGAAACATTTGAATCCCAAAAAGAACTAATTGATAAATTAGATGAATTGGGTGAAGAAAAAGATATAGAAAACATGAAAGAAAATCAATCAATCGAAGAAAAATTACATGGTGACACTAACGAAGACTTCGATATTTCAGAAATTGAATGTGAGAAGTGTGGTAATGGTCTTTGTGAATGTGGATCAATGGAAGAGGAGTCTGTTAATGAAAGTAAAAAAAGAGTTTTACGCTTAACGGAATCACAAATGATTGATATGATTACTAAAATGGTTAAAGAGTCAATTGTGCCGGGTATAAGAGCGGTGGATGATGTTCATTTAGTAAATAAAAAAGAAACTGCAGAACATATGAAGATTGTAGATAAAAAAATCAAAGACGCATTAACCATCGAAGGTGGTGATAACCCTGAATTTCCTAAACAAAATGGTAAAGGTGATAAGAAAGTTATTCATAACACAGAAGAGGAAAATGAAGAAATGGAAGACTCAAGAGGTGAGAATCCATTAGATTTAGATTATGATCACGAACCAAGTGAGGCGTTTAAGGAAAGACTAAAGAAATCTTTAGAGGGTGATTCAACCATGGGTAATGCTGATGGAGGGAATACAATACCAACAGAAACAGGTAAGAACCTTCACAAGACGGCTAAAAGAAGAAAAGATGTCAAAGAAAGATCACCTATGTATGTTAAAGATGTACAACCAGTGAAGAAAAAAATCAATGAAGAGACAAGTAAAGTTAAGAATGTTTTAGAGGAGGAGATCAATAAGATGAAAAATCTTTTATCTTACGATCAAAAGACACAATAACCTATTGTTTTTATACTCTTTTATGTGTATATTCTATATATAGAAAATAGAAAAATAGATAAGAGAGATGGACGAAAATCCTTTAATTCATAGTGAAAATTACGGTAAACAGATTGAGATTTGGTACCGTGCTTATGATATTTCCACAGAAAAAATCATTTTATTTTATGATTTCCTTGATTCCATCCATATTTTAATGGATAGGACTTATTTGGGGAATGATGTCATGGAGGAAGAAATTGATCAAAGGGGTCATTTCACATGGTGTTGGGATAAAACAATCAACAATTTTAAAAAGGAAAGAATTAATTTTAAAGAAAGAGGTCTCCACTATGAATACTTTTGGGTTTTTTTCATGGAGAGTTTTTACCATGCTCAAATAGACGGTGAAGACACTAAACTAAAGGGGTACCTTTTTAAATTATTCAACTACAAACACAAAAAGACAAGACCTGAGTTAGGAATACTAACAGAAATCTACAAATTATTAGAGAAAAACTTGACCTAATAAAAAAAATTCCGTATATTACTATTAAAAACGTAATATAAGTATGGAAACGTTAACCAAAATTAAAAATCTCGTTGAGAAAATGTCAGTTGATACTAATAAAGTATTTGACAAGGGAAATCGTTCTGCGTCCATAAGAGCTCGTAAATACGCTCAGGAGATAAAGGGTCTTATTTCCGTGTACAGAAAAGAAGTTTTAGAAGAAATAAAATCACATGACAAATAACATAGAACTATTCATATTGGTTTTAAGTGTAGTGTTTATACTTAGATTCATTGGGGAATTTGTTGTAAAATTATTACAAATATCACCCAACCCATTAGAAATAAATAAGTATGAGAAGGTATTTCTTTACCTTTCTATATCATACATAATAACATATATAATCCTATAATCGTGTATAAAAATATAAAACCATTACAACCATACTTCTTCTCATTGAGAGAAATAAAGAACAACGTTAGTTTAGATTTAAAACTACCCGTAACGTGGAAGTACGAAAAAATAGCACAAGTCTATAAAACATTAGAGGTAAAGATTCAAGACAAAAACGATAAAAGTGTTTTAGTTTCGTTTGTTGCCGTATCTAATGAGGATGGGTTTGACACTGCATTCCAATGTGCAAATGAAGTGGTCATCAAAAACCTTGAAGAGGAACAAAAACGTAAACTGTTTGATGAGAAAGTTAGGGAGTTAAGAGAAGTTTTTGAAAAAACAGGATTAGATGAATTACATGGTTTAAAATTTGAAAAAAATGTCAGACAGATCGAAAACGAAGGACTTAGCTTGGTTGGGGAAGGAAGTGGAGAAGGACCGGTTATTAGTGGAGAATCACAAGAAGAAAATGATCCAAGAACTACTGGTGACGAAGAAGTCGGACCTATTCATCCCATTTATCCCACCATCAAAAAAGAAAAAAAATAAACTAAGTCTATTCTTTTTAAGGGTAGGTAAAATATTGGGTATATAATGGGGAACAAGGAAGAAAAAAAAGGGGACCTATTGAATCAGTTAGCGATCATTGCGGACTTAACTGAAAAAATAAATTTAGAAGTTAAAAACCCCACATTACTTTTTGAACTCGACCCTAAAGAATATGATAGGGTGAAAGAATATCTTAAGACCAAATACAATGATAGGATAGATGATGAGGGTGATGTATTCTCCGTAGGTATTGGGGAATGTATTTATGTCTTTAGTAAGAGTAATGTCTAAACAAATCAGATCTTTTATAACCTTTTTTCTCCAATAGAGGATAAAGGTTTTTTCTTTGGGCAGTTGTCACATCTTTAACAAAAATAAAATTACCCTTTCTCATATTAAGAAGGTCTTCTTTTAAAATATTGAATAGTCTTTCCGAATCACTTAGATTCTTATTACCAAACATTCTTACCTCACTTTCAATCTGAAGAAAGATCTTATTGTTTAAAGTAAATATTTGAGCAATCTCACTAACTTTAAGGAATATCTCAAGTAATTCATGATAACGAATTCTTATTTTATTGTCATGATCGTAAACCTTCTCTTCCTCCCAATAAGGAATGAGTTCCTTCATTCTATACCCCTTTTCATCGGTACTGACATTTATCAATCTACCAATGTCGTCTCTTTTGGTGACAGTTTTTGATTTAGCCCATCTATTGTCAGGATAAATTAATGCAAGTTCATAACTTAGAGTCAAATTCCTTTTACCACCAAACTCTTTTACATAACGAGGTTTTCTTTCGGTTTTAAGTTCATACCACAAATCTCTAATTGCGGGTAAACTAATTGTTTGGTAGATAAGTTTTTTTCTCTTTTGATTACAGAAAAGGATTATTTTATATTTTCGTTTTTTCATTACCCAAATAGGCTCAGTATATACCCAAATAAAGATACTAATCCATAGACACCTAAACCTAAAACGATAAAGATAAAAACCTTAATTGGTCGTTCTACTTTAGCAACTTCAGATAAAACCTCTTCCCTCTGTTTTTGTTTTTTACATTTACTACACGCCATACTTTAATATATATAATAATTATCCAATAATCAAGAGTGGGGGGTTGATAACGTCACTTATTTTTCTTATATTTTATACAAGAACATCTAATAAGAAGCAAATAAGAAGCAAATGATAAGTTACATTGGAGGAAAGGCGCGTATTGGGAAATGGATTGTCCCTTTTATACCAAAAGATATTGAAACGTATGTGGAGACATTCTCTGGTATGTTTTGGGTCTTTTTTAATATGGATTTAAAGGAATATCCGAATCTAAAAACCGTTGTCTATAATGACTTTAACGGGTTAAACGCGAACCTAATGAAGTGTTCTTTACAATACGATAGAATGTGGGACGAACTTAAAAAGTATCCCTGTCAAACGGTAGGTGTTGAGAACACACCTCCAGAATATAAGGAATTATTTAATGAATGTCAAAAAGAAGTGTTTCACCCTGATTATGTGATTGGTGACGAACCTAATTTTGATGCTGCGGGTAAATACGTATATGTTCTAACACAAATATTTTCAGGATCAAAACCTGAAACCTCTAACTATACGGATTATAAAGGTAAGTACCGTTGTAAGGTTCTTATTTTTATGGATAAGTTAAAAAATCCTAAATTTAGAGATCACTTTGATAAGATAACATTTGTAGAGGGTGAAGATTTTAGTGAGGTTATTTGTAAATACGACTCCCCTACTACATATTTCTATGCGGATCCACCGTATTGGAAAACAGAAAATTATTATTCCAACCATGACTTTGATCGATTAGATCATGAAAGGTTGGCGAATTGCTTACAGAATATTGAAGGTAGGTTTAGTTTGTCTTACTACGACTTCCCTCTTTTACGTAAATGGTTCCCATTAACAGTTTATAAATGGGAAGAGAAAGCGTTTAAGAAATCAGCGTCAGCTAAAAAAGATGGAACACAGAACGATGGAATGGAACTCCTGATAATGAATTATGGTACCCCAAACCATGTGATTGGACAACAACTAACACTTTTTGGTGAGGGAGATTACTCATAATCTATGTTTAAAACAAAATAACATTGGATCCTGAGATTATAATATACGTAAACAAACTAAGGAGGTACTTTAAAAAGAATGAAAAGGCTAAAGATTATTTTCTAAAGAATTTAAATGAAGATAAATTTTTTGATATGGTCACTGACATGGCACAAAAAAACTTTTCAACAAAAGGAGACCCCACATTGGACCTACCACAGTTCGAAGCAATAAAACAAACCATAAAGGTTATAGAAATATCAGAAAGACCTGATTCTTTTTACAAACCTAAAATATTTATTGACACCAGAGGTTTGGTCAAAATAATAAAACAAGGAAAATAGAATTTAATGAAAGATTTAACAACACAAGAAGTAAAATCTCTTTTAAGTAAGGGTGAAAAGGTATTAGTTGATTTTTGGGCACCATGGTGTGGTCCGTGCAAATCATTAATCCCACGATTAGAATCAATGTCTGATAAGTACCCTAACGTTCATTTCGTTAAAGTTAATGTTGAAGACAATAGAGACTTTGCAATGGAATTAGGTATAAGAAACGTACCTACGGTGGTTATATACAATGGTGAGACCATAGCCGGTAAAAAAGTTGGTGCAAGACCCGACAATGAGTACGCCGCGATTATAGATAGTATGTCGTAGTGGTTTGTGTCTTCACATTAAAGGGTTGTTCTCACTGTGAAACCTTAAAAGGTAGATTAGGTAAAGAGAATATCCAATATGAGGAGTATGATATTGACGAACATATGTTTTTATGGGGTCAAATCGTAGAACAAACAAAAATGGACACCCTACCAACAGTCTTCTTCAGAAATGAAGAAAAAATCAAAGGTATTTTATTAATGCCAGGTTTGAATGTGGACGATGAGGACCACTTTATAGAACAAATTTTACATAATATTTGAATAAAAGGGGAGATTTTAAAAAAAGTCTCCCTTTTTTGTATTCAAGAAGATAAACAAAAGTATTTATGTAAAAGGACTTTTAGAGATGGCATTACAACAAATATATTGGGAACAAATTGCAACTGAAAATGTTGTGTCGGGATCTAACATCACGTTAGGTAACCCCTCATCATCTCTGGGTGCTGTTTACGCAGACTCATTAGTGGTAGGTGGAAGTGATGTTAACGTCTTATTAGGTGATAGTGTTGAGGATCTTAACATATTCACGGGGTCAGTTCTAACCTCATTGGAGTTTACGGGGTCAAACTTAACTGTTAAGGGAGATCTTAATGTTTTAGGTACCTATACCTCAATTAAATCACAAACGGTTGTATTAGATGATAATATAATTGAATTAAATGGTAGTGAAGCAAAATTCGGTGGGTTATTAATAAAAGACCCCACAAATCCAAATCTTGTTTCGGGATCTCTATTATGGGATACAACAACTGACAGATGGATCGGTGGTCAATTAGATAGTGAAGAAAATATAGTACTTGAGAGTGAATTATTATCTCTTTCATCCTCTTTATCGTCATCAATCAATGAACTATCTCAATCGGTATCATCATCATTTGATGAAAACAGTACGTTTATAACTAATTTATCTTCGTCAATTTCTTCGTCAATCAATGAGTTATCTCAATCAGTATCGTCATCATTTGATAATACCAATACAACAATAGTTAATTTATCGTCTTCTTTAAGTGACACAATTGTCACAGCACAAACGGAGATTGAAGAAAGTAGGATATTTCAACAAACGGGTTCATATTATGGAACTTCAGAGAACTTACGAATTGCGGGTAGTGGATTAGATTCACCAGATGGGTCAGTCAGTGAGAAATACGGTGTTATTGTATCACATTCATTACATGCTGAAAATATTAATGTTGGTGTACCAACATCAAATGATTGGGGAACAATGGATGGTTCCTATTTCAACAATTTTAATGAAAATACCGATGTTTCGGAGATTATTCGTTTTATGGCGGGATTATTATCGTCATCAGCACCTGATGCATCTCCAAATACAAAATATTATAATGGATATACAAAAAACACATATAATACATCAACAGATTCGGACGTTGGTGGGTATATTCCATCAGGAACAACCAATTCAACACTAATTGAACTCATCGCAGCAGGATTTGCATCTATAGGTGGTACAATTTTAGGTTCTTTTGGTACTTTCTATACAAATTCAAACTATGGACATTCATTTACGAGTCAATATGGTGGTAGTACTGATATATTGTCATCAAATGATGTTAATCTATTTGGTTTAGGTAGATTAAGTAGTGGGGTACCGACAACATTTAAAGTTTCGGGGTCATTCACATTTAAAAAGTTTGACCACAATAGGGTTTTATTAGAACAATCAAGTTCAAACGAATTAATAGTACAAACAGGTGGTGGAACCACCAATGGAGTTACTTTAGTAAGAATAGAGTCTGATAATCCTGAACTTATACCTGCCGGATATCAAGATGGTAAATATGAGAACGTATTCAGTCCATCAATATTAAACGCGGGAACTGGATTAGATGATATTGGTTATTACCACATCTCGAGTTCAATATCCATAGCGAGTGGTTCGGGTGATTTCACAACACCAATAGTTAATAATACTGAAATTTTGTATGGTCCAATACCAACAATCGAAAGTGGTATAGGATCGACTAATTTAGGTGTTACTGCTATTATTGATTCAATGGACCAACTAACGGCAACCTCAAGATCATTAAGTGGGGCACCTTATTTACAAACTGCGACCTTCGATGCGTCGGGTTCAATCACAGGTACCTTTAATAAACTATATCAGAATGGACAACATGGTTCCATGTCGGGTAATAGTGGTCAGAGAAGTGGTGATGTATCTAATGGTAGAATATCCACAAGTGATGTTTTCTATGATGAGACTTTTACAACTTTGAGAACAAGTGGTACTATACCACATATTACGGATAAAATAAAATTAAACTCAGGTTTTAGTTGGAGTGCTGGTAATAATTATGGTACGTCAGCCAATCAATCCGTCTCAATTAATGGGACAGGGTATGGTGGTAGTGGATCAGACTCAGAAATGAGATCGGTACATAATACGGGGACTTTCGGTCAACCAGTTACAAGTGGTAGTTTACATTATTATGGTAGGTCACAAACATATGATGGGTCATCTGACACGTCAGAGAACTTTACGGGAGAAGGAAGAAGATTAAAATTAACAGATAATTTACTTTCTTTCGGTGGAGATGTTTGGGATAATAACCATAGTGAATATATATTAATTGGTAACCAAGATTTACAGGTTAGACCTAATAAATTAGTAAAACCCGGTGGAGGTAATGGTTATTGGATTATAAATCCAAGTACTGTTAGTGATTACAAATATTATGTAAGGAAATTTAACACCTCGGGAACTAAAAGTAGTATGTCAATAACCGTGAATGGTAATTCATTATCTGAATGGGATGACACAACAAGTAATAAGGTTTCTGCGTTAATTTTATTTGAATCTTCAAATAGTAATGTATACCCAACCTCAAGACTATATGATCCAACAAAGACGTTGACTAACTTTGATAGTACAATCACATCGAACACTGATGGATTAAACCCGTTTGGGTCTAATATTGATTTATATGGTAATACTGGTGGATCAGGATCTGGAGGATCATGGACATTACCAATTCGAAATTCGGATGGAATGTTCCTAAATTCAACATACAATGAAATAATTGTCATTGTAAGATATAAAGGTGATCCAACACCATTAACAAGTATAAGTGTAAGTTTTAATTAAAAATGGCATACGATAGTAATTTAAAATCCTCGAGATTCCTACAAGGTAGGAGGTATACACATAATAATTTGAGTGATTCTCAGGAATCATTCACGTCTGTACTTGACTTAAATAGTAATGAAATATATGTGGATCAGGGTCTTATCCCATCCAACAATTTACCATTTAATAGTTTATCGGATAATCTAAGTGTGTATGTTGATCCCACAACAGGTTTCAATGTAATGAAATATTGGTTTAGACATAAACTAACTAAATCGGATTTAAATAATGAAGTATGGTTCTTTTTAAATCCTACGGGAGTTACTGACGGGATCGGTGCTCAGTTAATTGATTCGAACCAACAAGTTAATTTCATATCACCTAAGTATTCTGTTTCGTCATTATCCAACTCAACAGTGGAAGATGGGGTAACTGGTTACGGGGTTAAGTTATATGTTTCAACAAACTCATCAACACCATCTCCGAGTGATTTGGTGCAACCATCAACCTACACATTTGATTATAAGACTGGGGTTGTACAATTTAAGAGTAGTATACCATCATCGAATAAATATATCTATTTAAGTGCTTACCAATATGTTGGAAGAACACTTAGTGAACAACTTGACAATAGTAACCCTGATAGTATTCAGGATATTTTCAAACCCACTGGTTCTTTTTATTCAACCACAAATGATTTACAGATCACAGGGTCTTTAAATGTTGGTGGTGATTTTACGGTTCATGGTAGTTTTACATCGTCATTATCAGAAACAGTTATTATTAATGATAATATAATTGAATTAAATGGTAATGAGTCTAATTTCGGTGGTATTAGTATTAAAGACACTACGAATCCAAATTTAGTATCGGGGTCTCTCTTATGGGACACAACGAACGATTATTGGATTGCGGGACCACAGGGTTCAGAGTTACCAATTGCGAGAAGAGACGATCTAATATGGGGTGACTCGGGATCGTATTGGTCGGCAACTTCAAATTTAGAAGTAACCGGTTCTGTTATAATTAGGGGTGACCTTAAAGTTGAGGGACAAACAATATTACAGTCACAAAACATAGATGCCGACTCCTTGATTGTTTCGGGGGCAATAAGTGTATTAAAGAACCAAATAAACAATCAAATAAGATCTGCATCCCTTAATATCGAAAACTTAGGTAATATTGGAGATAGATCGAATAATTCTGTCGTGGATTTGGGAGGTTTCTAATTATCACGATATTTATAATAAAAATTAAACTTTAAATAAGCAAAAAAATAGATGGCTCAAATTATTAAACACAGAAGAGGATCGATCAATAGTGTAAAGGCAACAACGACACGTAATGGGGAAATCCTCGTTGCTTCGGGATCAATTTCAGATTTATCAGGACCTTTCGTATTCATTGGTTCTCCAGTTTCTTCTGACGAAGGAGTTGCGGGAGCATTCAAACCGACATCTAAAATTTACGAGGGTACTACGGCACCTACAATAGCGGTAGGATCTTACGGATCTGTTTTGGACGGAACACCGTTTTATGCTTCAAGTAATCAGTCGTTATATGTTCTTAATAATGATGGGGTTGGAAATAACAGACTTGATTTAACAGGTAACATTGAGGGGAATGGAATCTCAAATGTAACAGTTACTTCTTTAACAGGATCAAATGCCAATATAACTAACGTAACAGGTGGTACAGTAACAATAACAAATACTTTAGATGTTGTTGATGTGGCCACAGTTGGTAAACTTATTTCAAATGGTGAAATCACTGGTTCTAATTTAAGACTTTCAGGAAATGCTGACATTGCTGGTAATATCAATTTAGGTGGTAACATCACGGTTGGTGACGCAACAACAGACTTCGTATCATTCGGAGCTGACATTTCATCTTCAATTATTCCTGATGTGAACAACGCATTTGATTTAGGAACAACAACACAAGCTTGGAAAGACCTATATGTTAGTGGTACTGCACATGTTCAAGATTTATCTCTTGATGGTTCATTATCTGTAAATAGTCTAACATTACCAGGTAACTTAGTGGTGAATGGTAATACAACTCTTGCCGATAATGTGAGTGATACGGTTATTATCAATTCTGAAGTAATTACAGCACCTAACATTCCGGTTGGTTCCACTAACACATTCATTGGTTTGGGTGCGGGTGGTTTACTTGTTAAGAATAACCACGATAGTAGAATACAGGGGATTACGTTAGTAGATAATAATGGTACTCCATTAACGGCAAACAGAATTTCTTTCGCATCTGACGGAGACAGTCTTCAAGATGACGCTGAATTAACATATGACAAAACAACTAATGTTATAACAGTTGACGGTTCAACAGTAGGTACTAACGTAAGTGCTGGTGGTACATTAACAGTTGGAACAACCTCTCAATTAAAAGGATCCGTTGGTATAAACTCTTCTTTAGATGTAACAGGTTCTGTAAATCTTAAGAGTGGTGTTGATATTGGTGGTAACTTAGGTGTTACAGGAAACACAACCTTACAAGGTAATGCAGACGTAGAAGGTGAACTTACGGTAACGGGGACAACAAACTTACAAGGTAACTTATATGTTTCTGGTAACTTAGAAATTTTAGGTGACGCAACCTCTGTGGTGATACAATCACAAACTTTAGAAATTGATGATAACATTATTAGATTAAATGCATATTCTCCATTTGAGAGATACGCAGGTTTCGAAGTAATTGATTCAGGATCAACAGGTGTTTCGGCATCTCTTGTTTGGGATTCTCAAGAAGACCATTGGATGTTTGTTTCATCTTCAGGTGAATCAAGTAAACTGATCGGTACTACATCGGGAGCTTACGGAAGTGAAAGTTCATTAACAATTAATTCAATTCCAAAAGGAACTGGAGAAAACACAATTGGTGATTCTTTAATTGCTGACAGTGGAACTGTTTTATCATATAACTCAAATAAGTTTACAGTGGCTTCGTCTGACGGTGCAACTCTTATCGCGGGTAATGTTACTTTAAGTTCTGTCGGTGGTGCAGATTCAAATGGTAACACATCAAGTATATTATTTAGAAATAATAGTAACGTACTTGGTTATGTCTCTACCACAGAAGGTACTGACGTTTTAGATGGAATTTTAGGATATAAATCTTCGGATGGGTCCTTATCTTTCTCAACAGTTATTGATGGTGGAACTTACTAAACACAAATAACATAAAATTAATTAAAAAATCCCTTGAGAAATCGAGGGATTTTTTTTATATATCATAGTATGGTACTATTTATATTATAATACCTACATAGGTAAATAAACCGGTGGTATATACCACTTACATACACATAGAGAACCATATATATGGGACAGACAGTTAAACTGCGTAGAAGCGCGGTACCTGGAAAGGTACCAATTAACTCACAACTACAACTTGGAGAGTTATCAGTAAACACGGCGGATGGAAAATTATTCTTTGCCAAATCAGGTTCGTTCGGACCTTCGATTGAAGAAGTAATAACTACGAACACCCAAAATACAGGATCTATTGACTTGGTCGGTGCGTTAACCGCGTCGGTCGTTAGTTCATCTTTTAAAGGGGATGGTTCAGAGTTATATAATATTCCCTCATCAGGGGTAACAGGTCTAAGTTTAGATCGAATTACCTTAGGAGGTGGAATTGCATCTATCACGTCAACACAATTCGATGTAAACGTTAATTCTGTTATTAACGGATCACTAACTGCAACAGAAATTACAGGTAGTGGATTAGGTTTAACAAATGTTCCAGTAAATATATCGGGATCGAGTCACACACTGACAAATTATGATGGTTTATTTACTAAATTCCATTTTGATGATTCCACAGGTATTAAAGTGGAAGGTGATTCAACAACAGGAATTGCAAAAATTTATTTAGATGGTGTAGCATCTGATGGAGGTCAAGGACGTACTAAATTATTGGAGGTAACAACCCTAAGTAGTACATGGACCTTTAATCATGGTTTGGGTGAAAAATACCCAGCAATCATGGTATTTGATAGTAACGATAACGTTATTATCCCACAAAATATTGAAGCTGTAAATACAACACAATTAGTTGTTTCTTTCGCTTCCCCACAAATTGGATATGTAACCGCAACTGTCGGTGGTGGACTACCAGAAACAACCTCAAGTGAAAATAAAACACTTGTCACTGTAAGTGGAGTACCAACATGGAAAGATGGTATTTTAAGTGGTTCTGTACCGTTTAATACCTTTTCTTCTTCAATTGATACAATCATTGGTTCTTTAGAAACCGAAAGTGCGTCAATAAGGAGTGATTTCAACACATACACACAAACATTAAATTCATACACATCATCAAATAATAATATTGTTGTTGATTTGGTAAGTAATACGGGTTCATATCAATCAAAAGGTGAATTCCAATCGTATACATCATCTATCACGTCGACAAATAATACACAAAACTCAAGAATTGGTAGTTTAGAGTCTTTCACTGGTAGTATTGATAACACTTACGCAACTGACGCAGACGTTACCACACTACGTGGTGACTTAAACACATATTCATCATCTAACGATGGTAAAATAAATAGTTTAGAGGTAATCTCATCGTCTCATGATGGTAGGTTAGATAGTATTGAATCACAAACAGGAAGTTATTTAATTAACACTGACTTATCAACGTTAGAAGGTCAAGTTTCTTCATTAGAAACAGAAACGGGTAGTATTAACACTAAATTATCCTCAATTGAATCAACAACGTCATCATTCGATGGTAGATTAAATTCTTTAGAAGTTGAAAGTGGTAGTGTAGATGGTAGATTAGATTCTTTAGAAGTTGAAAGTGGTAGTGTAGATGGTAGATTAGATTCTATTGAAATTACTACAGCGAGTTTAGATGGTAGGTTAGGATCTATTGAAACCACAACCGCAAGTTTAGAGGGTAAGGTAAGTTCATTGGAAACCGAGAGTGGATCCATAAGAACAACCGTAAACACATATACATCTTCTAATGATGGAAGAGTTAGTAATTTAGAGTCGTTCCAAACAACTGTAGAAGACGGTTTAGAATTTACTGGTTCAAATGTAACAATTAAAGGTAATTTATTGGTTAAGGGTACTGAAACGAGAGTCAATTCAACGACTATTGAAGTTTCTGACAATATAATCTCATTAAATGGTAGTGGGGCAGCAAATGGTGGTATCGAAGTAAGAGATGTCACATCACCTAATGTATTATCGGGTTCCTTAATATGGGACGGTCTTGAGAATAAATGGAAAGGTGGACCAAAAGGAAGTGAAGAGGATTTTATTTTAGAGGGTGATTATAACACATTCACATCATCAATTGATTCAACACTACGTGTAGATTTAAATTCATACACATCATCTGCGGATGGTAGAATTACTAATGTTGAAAATAGTATTAGTTTATTAGATAATACTTACGCAACTGACGCGGATGTTACCACACTACGTGGTGACTTAAATACATATACCTCATCAAATGACACAACCAATTCAAATCAAAATGGTAGGTTAGATTCCATAGAGTCGGTTAGTGGTAGTTACTTAACATCATATAATGATGAGTATACAACTGGTGCGACTTTTAATGGTGTTAATGGTGTTGTTACATTCACAAGAAATGATGGTGACACATTTAATGTTGATTTAGATGGTAGATATTTAACCTCATACACTGAAACAGATCCAATTTTCTCAGCATCACCTTCAGTGGGGATAACTGGTCAAAATATTGTGAATTGGGATGCATCATACGGATGGGGTAATCACGCTTCAGTGGGGTATATTACAGGATTTACAAATACAAATGAATTCACAACGGGAGCGACGTTTAATAGTTCTGATGGTATTATTACATTCACAAGAAATAATGGTGGTGATACCTTCACTGTTGACATTGATGGAAAATATTCATTACTGAACCATACACATACCTTTGCGTCATTAACAAGTAAACCGACCACATTGGTTGGTTATGGGATTACAGATGCCGCAAGTTCATCTAACGTCTCCAATTGGGATACGGCATATAGTTGGGGGAATCACGCAAGTACGTATTCGTTATTAAATCATACACATACCTTTGCATCATTAACAAGTAAACCTACCACATTGGCTGGTTATGGTATTACAGATGCCTCAAGTGGTGGTCACACACACACATTTGCATCGTTAACAAGTAAACCCACAACCTTATCTGGTTATGGAATTACAGATGCCGCAAGTTCATCCAACGTATCTAATTGGGATACCGCATATGGATGGGGAAATCATGCAAGTGGTGGATACTTAACATCGGTTACAAATGTCAGTGGGTATTCTAATTATTTAAACGCAGAAGACAATAGAACAATTTCACCATCAGAAGTTTCAAGTTCGAGAATGAGATTCGGATTTACTTCTTGGGCAAACAATAATCAACCACCCTACGCGGATTTCCTACACTTACGATCTTACCATGATTCTTCAGGTGGTGAAGATAACTTAGTCATGTTTAAGAAGTCCGGTATTGGAATGAGAATATGGCAACAAAACTTCGGTTCAACCACCGCATATTCAACGTACGAAGATGTTTGGACGACTGGAGATTTTACGACGAGTGACACGGGTAATTGGAATACGGCATATGGTTGGGGAAATCATGCAAATAGTAATTACCTCACATCAAGTTCGGCATTAAATGCAAGTAATATAACCTCAGGAACATATGGGGATTACTTCTCACCTTCCACACGTTACAACATTGGATTAATTGATGGTAATTCAGATCAAACAAGAGATAAAATAAGGGTTTGGACTTCAGGTACGTTTAGTATTGGTATGAAGGACAATTATACTTTTGGAGGACTTAATAATAATTACGCAATGTCCTTCCAAATGAGTAGCGACGTTGGTCGAGGTTTTTGGTGGGGAAATGACGGTCATGCCGATAGTCAAGGTGTTATGGCACTTACAACGACCGGTCAATTGAATGTCGCTAAATCAATATCAATTGGTGAAGGTGAGTCAGTTACCACTCCATCGTCTACACCGTTATATGTTGAAGGTGTAACTTCAGGATCAACAGTGTTTGAAGTACAAGGTACACAAGGTCAACTATTCTCAATTACAGATGATTTAACGGGTGACTTATTTAGTGTGTCGGATATTTCAGGTATTCCAATTTTAACAGTGAATGCATCAGGTATTGTAACAATTGATGATACATTACATGTTAAGGGAGATGTATTTGCGTACCATTCTTCAGATGAGAGGTTAAAAGATAATATTAAACCAATTGAAAACGCAATCGACAAAATTAAAATGATTGGTGGTTATGAATTTGATTGGAATGGTTTAAGTAAAAATCAAGGTCATGATGTAGGGGTAATTGCACAAGAAGTTGAAAAAGTACTTCCTGAGGTAGTTGCAACAAGATCTAATGGTTATAAAGCAGTTAGGTATGAAAAATTAACGGCCTTACTTATTCAAGCGAATAAAGAATTAATCGAAAGAGTTGAGGAGTTAGAAAAAAAACTAAATAACAAATAATGGGAATATTCAGAGGACCAAATATAATTAGAGATGGGTTAGTTCTTGCATTAGATGGGGCATCAATACGATCAAACCCTAAAACGGGAACAACATGGTATGATATATCAGGAAATGGGAATAACTTCACATTATCATCACCCACTGTTAATTCTGGTGATAGTATTAATTTTAGTAATTCAAGTGCCAGAGAAATATCATCCACTGATGATTATAACAACACATCTGAATTAACTATGGATACTGTATGTTGTGACACTGTATTTGGAAGGTACTATTTTAGAACATTCATAATAGGTAATTTATTATACACAATGATTGGATTTGATAATGGAAGTGGGGTAAGTTACCAACACCCCAATGTTACCGTCTCACCAAATCAATGGAACCATAATGTTACCGTCTCACCAAATCAATGGAACCATATGGTAAGTATGAGAAGAAATGATAGATTTGTTATGGTTCTAAACGGAACTACCGTACATGATAGTACGTATGGTTCTGGGTTACCACTTGCGAACACAACAGCGGCTGTTGATTTTGCCGGATCAAATCGACATTCTGATCTTAGAATCGGAGCGGCAAGAATATGGAATAGAGGTCTATCTGATGATGAGTTAACTCAAAATTTTAACGCGGAGAAAAACAGATTTGGATTATGATTATAGATTTAAAAATAGTAGAACTTAGTGATGAGGAAGTTAACACATGTAACGATTGTTTACAAGTGGCTTTTAAGTATATGGTAGAGGATAATATTACAAATGGTAGGTGGTTTGGTTCAAATTTAAAAAGCGAATGTGAATTATACATAACAAATTTAACAAAAGATATATAATGAGTACGTTTGAAAATAGAAGATGGTTGGTAATACCAACAAGTATAACGGACACAATTAACTTTAATGAAATCCACCAATCAAATGTTGATTCATTGAGGTTATCAATAGATGGTACACAAACTTTCGTTAAATATGAAATAAACGAAATTTTAGAAGATGAGGTTCATGAAAGTATTGAACCCGAAAGTGGGAATGTTGTGACAAATGTTATTACGGCTGGGATCTATGGTAGACCTTCTTTTTATAATTCCGATTATAGTGAATTCAACCACACGGACATATTAGAATTATTATCAACTGAGGATTGGACATCACCTAACGTAATATAAAATTTACAATTATGAAAATAGAAGAAACAATAGTTGACGGTATTATATTCAGAAATACTGTTTACGAAGAGGAAGATTTATCAACTAAATCACAAAGAGATGTGTGGTTGAGTGTATGTGAATTATGTGAATATTTCAAAAATAAAAGTTGTTTAAAATGTGGTTGTATTTCAGAATCTAAGATGGAATATTCTGATTCCTCATGTCCAATTAATAAATGGTAATATTATGTCAACAATAAGAGGTCCATATAATAGAAAAGTAGTGTCAAGTGATATAGCCGCCATTAACGCGTTAAACATAACTATTGTTTCTGCCGAAACAGGAAATATAGGTCCGAATAATAGTTATCAAATAAAATTTTACAATAACATAGGGGGTTGTAGTTCTTCTGGTATATTTCTTCAGATTAAAAATGATAGTAATTGGACTAAAATAACATGTGAATTTGAATTTGGAGGAACCGCCGCTTGTTGGAACTTTGATAATGGATATGGTCCAGGTGGAAATAATATGGCAACGTACAATGAATCCCAGAACGATATAATTCCGAGTTACCGAAGCTTAAATTCATGGGAAATACCAGCCTACCAATCACACAATAAAATACAGGCATGTGATAATGATGCCAATAATTTTATGAGATTTGATGTACAAAGAATAATAAGAATGCGTAGACATAGGGATTCAACATCCTCTAATGGTGGGATTTCATTCGGACGAGCATGTTCCACGAGTGGAACCGGTGCGTTTACAATAATTAGAAATATAAGAATATGGTAATATGTATACAGGACCAAACACAGTAAAAGATGGATTAGTATTTACGTTAGATGGTGCAAGTAGACGTTCCACATTAAAAACCACACAGGTAAGTAATAATCTTGTAGATCCAGGAAACTGGTCAGTAGGTTCGG
>Ga0209702_10002128_pt1 | contig 35558 bp, 30 predicted proteins | sample FRY01_FD_187210 | JGI IMG/M metagenome (GOLD analysis project Ga0209702, IMG submission 187210) | Freshwater microbial communities from Lake Fryxell liftoff mats and glacier meltwater in Antarctica - FRY-01 (SPAdes) (version 2) | ecosystem: Environmental > Aquatic > Freshwater > Ice > Glacier...
ATACCTTTTGGGGCAACTGCTTGGCCGATTGGACAACAACCCATGCACCTGGCGGCCCCGCACCGGAGCGCGTCACCTATACGCTGCGCAGAGCGATGCAAGCGGCTGCCATCAACTGCACACGCTTGGGCTGCCAGCCTCCAAACGCTGCTGAATTAAACAATGCGCTGCGCTAAACAACCTGCCAGGCGAACCCCGTTCGTGACCAACAGGCACATTCAGCCTCATTGACCCCGCCTGTTGGACCATGTATGGCGGATGTAGTTACATGCGCAACCGTCTGAGCACCAACGTCTGAAACCCGAGATTGGCTCTGGTAAATGGCTTCAAGCACTTGCGTAACAACTGCCAATGAAACCACGTTGTAACCAATTAAACAAAAAAACATGTAACTGAATTACACTTTCATACATGCGTACTGGGTAGAACAAGTGCGCCACAACAGGACAATACCGATGAGTGACACAAACAACGTAGACATAGTGATATTTGGTGGTGCGGGCGACTTGGCTTTTCGCAAGCTGGTGCCTGCGCTTTTTATGGCGCATATGCACAACAAGCTAGAAGGTAACGCACGCATTATTGGCGTAGGCCGGCAAGCATGGGAGCGCGATGCGTATGTGGCGTTCATCAACGAAAAAACCCGCCCTTTCCTACAAGACGCGCTTCAAGAAGCCAACGGTGAGACCTGTTGGACCAGCTTTCTTGACCGCTTGTACTTTGCCAGCATCGATGTGACCCAGGCAGGCGACTACAAGCGCCTGAGCGCCTTGAGCACAGCAGGCGCACAGCGTGTGTTTTACCTAGCTACAGCACCGAGTTTGTTCACGCAAATTTGCAGTCATCTAGACAGCGCCGGTTTGATAGACGCGCAAGCGCGGGTGGTTTTAGAAAAGCCCCTGGGTCACGACTTGGCCTCAGCCAAGGCCATCAACGACCAAGTGGCCCAACACTTTGCAGAGAGTCAGATTTACCGCATTGACCACTATTTGGGCAAAGAGACTGTACAAAACCTGATGGTTTTACGCTTTGGAAACGCCATCTTTGAACCCCTGTGGCGCAGCCCAAACATTCGCAGCGTGCAAATTACTGTGGCTGAAACAGTTGGCGTGGGCAGCCGTGCAGGCTTTTACGACCAAACCGGTGCGGCGCGCGATATGGTTCAAAACCATTTGTTACAACTGCTCTGTATTGTGGCTATGGAGCCGCCCATTTCGCTGCAGCCCAACGACGTACGAGACGAAAAACTGAAGGTGTTGCGCTCGCTTCGCCCCATGACCGATATAGACATCAAACGCGACACCGTCAGGGGGCAATACAAAAGCGGCACCGTAGAAGGCGTTGCTGCCGTGGGCTACTTGGCTGAAGAAAACGTGCCAGCCAACAGCATGACGGAGACGTTTGTATCGCTGAAAGCCCACATCAACAACGCGCGCTGGGCCAATGTGCCGTTCTATTTGCGCACAGGCAAGCGCATGCAGCACAGACGCTCAGAAATCATCATTGAATTTGATGACATGCCCTTCTCTATTTTTTCGGGCGCAGCCAACAGCCAACCCAACCGTTTGGTGATTAGTTTGCAGCCTGAAGAATCTATTCAGTTGAAAATGATGGTGAAAGAACCGGGCTCGGGCATGAACATGCGCCCAGTCAACCTGGACCTAGACATGCGATCAGCCTTTACAGAACGCCGTGCCGAGGCGTACGAGCGCTTGCTCGTGGATGTGGTCAAGGGTCGCTTGACGCACTTCATGCGCCGCGATGAACTGGAGGCTGCGTGGTCGTGGGTTGAGCCCATATTGAATGGCTGGGCTGCATCTGGCGAGCCGCCAAAGGCCTACAACGCAGGCACTTGGGGCCCTGCCGCTTCGTCGGCATTGATGGCGCGCAGTGAACACACCTGGTTCGAAGAGTCTTAAATAAAACGCAAGGGGAGTTGCCGTGCCACTGAACATTCGAGAACACAGGTTACCCAACGCCGACGCGTTGGCGCAGTCGTTGGCCGCAGACATTGCACAACGCTTGCTACTCGTCTTGCGCCGCCAAACCACAGCGACCCTGTTTGTGTCAGGCGGCAAATCGCCGATTGCGCTCTTTAAAGCCTTGTCAGCACGTGCGCTGCCGTGGCACGCCATTACAGTGTCTTTGGCTGATGAACGCTGCGCGCACAACACAGATGAGGCCAGCAATGCGCTGCTGGTGCGCACCCACTTGCTGCAAGATTACGCGTCTTCAGCCACGTTTGTACCTGTGGTCGATATTGGCCCACACACACCCATGCCAAGCCCGCTGACGTTGGCAGATACAGCTTCACAGCAACTGGCAAACATGGCTGGCATTGATGTGCTGGTACTGGGCATGGGCGCAGACGGACATACCGCTTCGCTGTTTCCACAAGCACCACAGCTGCGTGTTGGCTTAGACCTGCAACAAAGCGCCCGATACATTGCTACCAGCCCTCAAACAGCTGCCTTTGAGCGTGTCAGTTTGAATGTAACGGCTATCTTATCGGCGCGCCATATCGCCGTGGCCATAGGCGGGGGCGCAGACAAGCATGCGGTGTTCGAGCAAGTTAAATCTGCCAAAACTGATGCGCTACCGTTGTCGCATGTGCTGCACAACCATGCTGGCACATCCAGCATAGACATTTGGCTCAACGACTAGCTGCTGACACCTAACTGCCACTGCGCCTTGCATGTATAAAACTGATCAACCACACCAACACACGCCATGACCACAATGCTTCCCCCCTCCCAGCAAACGACGCCAAGCTTCACGCTCCCTGCCATGCACCAAGTGGTGCAGGCAGTAACCCAACGAATCGTTGACCGGAGCGTGACATCGCGCGGCGACTATGACGCCATGGTGGCTGCCAGCGCCAAAATAGGGCCCCAACGCAAAGGCATGGGCTGTGCCAACACGGCTCACGCCTTCGCGGCCATGCCCATCAACGACAAATTGATGATGCGCCAAGAGGTTGCACCTAACGTGGGCATCATCACCGCTTACAACGACATGTTGTCCGCGCACCAGCCTTACGAATATGCGCCTGAGATTATTCGACAAGCAGCACGCGATGTGGGTGCGACTGCGCAAGTTGCCGGCGGCGTACCCGCCATGTGCGACGGCATTACGCAAGGCACTGACAGCATGGAGCTGTCGTTGTTCTCGCGCGATGTGATTGCTTTGGCGACAGCTGTAGGTTTGTCTCACAACGTGTTCGACGCCACGCTTTGTTTGGGTGTGTGCGACAAAATCGTGCCTGGCTTGTTCATTGGCGCCTTGCAGTTTGGCCATTTACCCACCGTTTTTGTGCCTGCCGGCCCAATGACTTCGGGCTTGCCCAATGACGAAAAAGGCAAGATACGTCAACAATACGCACAAGGGTTGATTGGACGCGATGAGCTGCTAAAAGCTGAAGAAAGTGCCTACCACGGCCCAGGAACCTGCACGTTTTACGGCACGGCCAACTCCAACCAAATGCTCATGGAGATCATGGGCCTGCACCTGCCAGGCTCGTCATTTGTCAACCCTGGTACACACATTCGCAAAGCGCTGACCGTGGCTGCAACGCACCGCGCCATTGCCATGGCGCAAGACACCAGCACGACGCGCATCACCTTGGCCAGCATGGTCAACGCCAAGTCTATTGTCAATGCCATTGTGGGCCTGCTGTCAACCGGCGGATCGACCAACCACACCATGCATGTGGTGGCAATGGCGCGTGCGGCTGGTCTGATAGTGAACTGGGATGACTTCTCAGAACTGTCCGCCGTGGTGCCCTTACTTACCAAGATTTATCCCAACGGCTCTGCAGACGTCAACCATTTTCACGCCGCAGGCGGCATGGGCTTTTTAATGCGTGAGTTGCTGCAAGCCGGGTTGCTGCACAACGATGTAGACACCATTGTTGGTCATGGTTTACACCGCTATGTATGTGAGCCATGGATGGACGGTGAACAACTCAGCTGGCGCGCCTTGCCCAAAGAGTCTGCCGACACCAACGTAGTACGCGGTGTGGCCAACCCTTTTTCACCAGACGGTGGCTTGAAATTATTGGGCGGCAATATAGGACGCGCCGTGATTAAAACCTCGGCTGTTAAACCAGAACACCGCGTGGTGCGCGCACCTGCCGTGGTGGTCCATAGCCAACAAGAGCTCGCAGATTTGTTTGCCGCTGGCGAACTCAACAAAGACTTTGTTGCCGTGGTTCGCTTCCAAGGCCCGCAAGCCAACGGTATGCCAGAGCTGCACAAGCTGACACCCCCATTGGGCGTGCTACAAGACAAGGGTTTTCAAGTGGCGCTGGTCACAGACGGGCGCATGTCAGGCGCATCGGGTAAAGTGCCAGCAGCCATTCATGTGAGCCCAGAGGCCTTGGCCGGTGGTGCCATTGCGCAAGTACACAACGGTGACATGATCGAGCTGGACGCCAACACCGGCGTGCTGCGCGTATTGGTTGACGATGCGGTACTGGCCGCCAGACCACACGCCACGGCCGATTTAACGCCCAATGCCCACGGCAGTGGCCGCGATTTGTTCGGTATGTTCCGCCGCCACGCCAGCATTGCCGAACTGGGCGCATCACCCATGTTCGACGTTCAATAAACAAACAGCGCACACACTGCCCCACGAAAGCCACACCATGTCGTACCTCCTACTGCCCAGCTTCAACAGCAAAACGGTGCCTGTCATCGTCATTACCGATGTGGCCCAAGCTGTGCCTATGGCCCACGCACTGCTGGCAGGTGGCATTGATGTCATGGAGATCACGTTGCGCCACCCAGCAGGCCTGCCCGCTATTGAAGCTGTGGCCAAGGCGGTGCCTGAGATGGTGGTCGGTGCGGGCACGGTCACCACACCCGAACAGGTGCAGCAAGTCGTCAACGCTGGTGCCACGTTTGCCTTGTCGCCAGGTATGACACCGGCCTTGATTGCAGCCGTCAAAGCAGCCAAACTGCCGTTTGTACCTGGCGTCATGACACCAGGTGAAGCGATGGTGGCACATGAGCACGGCTTTCAGTTGCTCAAACTGTTTCCCGCAGCGCAGGCCGGCGGCTTGGCCATGCTCAAAGCCATGGGCGGCCCTTTGAGCGAGCTGCGTTTTTGCCCAACTGGTGGCGTGTCGTTGGCCAACATGAATGAGTTTTTAGCGCTGCCCAACGTGGCGATGGTGGGCGGATCTTGGCTCACCCCTGTCGATCTGGTGGTACAAGCTGCATCCAGTTCTGACTGGTCCAGCATCACCAAACTGGCACAACAAGCCACCGATCAAGCCGCAAGTTCTCAGCAATAAGCCGAAACCAGCGTTAACAAGACCGCAACCAGACACCGCCATGGCAGCCAACTTCATAGCCCCACAACACACAGCTGCATGGCAACAACTTGCCAAGCTGCCCACCACGGCGCATCTGCGTGACACGCTGCAAGACCCTGCCAGACACAACGCCATGCAACTCAGTGCCGCAGGCATCAGTTTGGATTTTTCACGCCAGCGCGTGGATATGCAGACACTGTCAGTCTTGCACCAGCTGGCCCAAGAGCGTCACGTCATGGCCCAGGCTCACACCATGGCGCAGGGCGCCCCTATCAACGCCACCGAAGACCGTGCGGTTTTGCATATGGCCTTGCGTGGTGCGGGGCAAGCCAACCCACCGTGGGGGGATGCCATCAGCCTACAAGTCAGGGCGGAACTGAATAAGTTTTTAACATTCGCGGATACTGTTTACAGAGGTGAAGCCCTCGGCCACACGGGCCTCCCCATCACGGATGTGGTCAATGTAGGCATTGGCGGCTCTGACTTGGGGCCGCGCATGGCGGTGCAAGCGTTGGCTGGTAACGCCGGCAAACTGGTGCGTATGCACTTTGTATCTAACCCTGATGCATGGGCCTTGCACCACACACTCAGCACCTTAGATGCATCGCGCACTTTGGTGGTGGTACTGTCCAAAACATTTACGACACAAGAAACACTCACGCTGGCCACCAGTGCGCGCGAATGGTTGGTAGACAGCGGCATCAGCGAGACTGACATAGGCCAACACTTGGCCGCTGTGTCAGCCGCCACCGATAAGACAAGTGCCTTTGGCGTGCCACCTGAACGGGTGTTCGGTTTTTGGGATTGGGTGGGGGGCCGTTATTCTGTGTGGTCGGCCATTGGCCTGCCGTTGGCCATGGCCATTGGCAGCGACAATTTTTTATTGTTTTTGGCCGGTGCGCACGAGATGGACCAGCACTTTCTACACGCACCAGCACAGCACAACTTGCCACTCACCATGGCGCTGCTTGGCGTGTGGAACCGCAATTTTTTAGGCGCACCCACACAACTGATAGCGCCTTATGCGTGGCGCCTCGAAAAATTCACCGCCTTTGTTCAACAAATGGACATGGAGTCCAACGGCAAATCAACGCACACCAATGGCGAGCCAGTGGCCGTGGCGACCGGCCCCATTGTGTGGGGTGGCTTGGGTATTGACGGACAACACGCTTACTTCCAGCTCATTCACCAAGGCCAGCATCTGGTGCCTGTGGACTTTATCGGTGTGCGCACCGAAGACACGCCAGGCCCACGCGCAGCCGAACACCACCGTGTCACATTGCTCAACCTCAACGCCCAGGCGCACGCTTTGGCCTGCGGTCGCGATGACATGGCAACAGCTCAATCGCTGCGAGACGCGGGCATGGGCCAAGACGACATCACACGCCTAACCCCCCACCGCAGCTTTGCAGGCAACGTGCCCAGCAACGTGCTGTGGCTAGACGCACTCACACCCAACACGTTGGGTGCGCTGGTTGCGCTGTACGAGCACAAAGTGTTTTGCCAGGCCGCCATGTGGGGAACTCACGCGTACGACCAATGGGGTGTTGAGCTGGGCAAAACCATGGCCAAAAGCATGGAGCAACGCGCACAAGCCTGACGTGAGCGCACATCCAAACGCTGCCCATGCCATGCCAGCACCGCCCCCTAGTGAACCTGCAGGTCTGCGCTATAAAAGTGTTTGTATGTGACATGCTCAGGCTATTGCCAGTGCGTTGCCGTGTATGCTTGCAAGCTGTTCGATGCTCGAACTTTTTAGTTTTGTAAAAACAACCGCACCATGTTTGAATCCCGTGACCACACCCAAGCCATGCCTGCCGCGCACCCGCGTTGGTTGGGTGACATAGGCGGCACCAACGCACGGTTTGGTTGGCAAGAGACCGAAGACGGCCCCATCACAGATGTGCATGTCCTGCCTTGCGCCGATTACGCTAGCCTGCAAGAAGCGGCGATGGCTTATTTGGCATTGGCGCACAAAGACGTGCCCTTGAGCGCTGCCTTTGGCATTGCCAACCCAGTCATGGGCGATGCCGTTGCCATGACCAACCACCACTGGCGCTTCTCCGTCAATGAACTGCGGCTTAAGCTGAACTTGCATCGCTTGCTGCTGCTCAATGACTTCACCGCGTTGGCGTTGTCACTCACCACCTTGCCTGTGGCCAACAAGCACCAAGTCGGCGGTGGGCAAGCCGCGCCAGATGCGGCCATTGGACTGATTGGCCCCGGTACCGGTTTAGGCGTGTCGGGCTTGCTGCCATTGGGCCACCAAAACAAGTGGATTCCCATCGCGGGCGAGGGTGGGCACGTCACACTCAGTGCCACCAATGACGACGAGTACGCACTGATCAAGCATTTGCAACAGCGCTACGGCCATGTCTCAGGCGAGCGCGTGATATCCGGTACAGGTTTGGTAGACCTGTACCACGCCTTGGGCGACTTACACGGCGGCGCAGCGCGTGACATCGTCACGGCCGCGGATGTTTTAGAACGCGCCAGCCTTGAGCCAGCGAGCCGGGCCAACCAAGCCATCGACCTGTTTTGCGCCTTCTTAGGCAGCGCCGCTGGCGACTTGGCCCTGACGCTGGGTGCACGTGGCGGCATCTACATTGGCGGCGGCATCGTGCCGCGCTTGGGCAAACGTTTCAATGAGTCCCCTTTCAGGGCACGCTTTGAGAACAAAGGCCGCTTCAAAGGCTACCTAGAGCAAGTCCCCACTTGGGTCATCAACAGCCCTGTATCACCCGCATTGATGGGGGCATCGAAGGCTTTATCCTTGGCAATTTGGTAGCCAACTCGGCGGCGCACCAACATCCATACACAACAGCGCCGCTTGGCGCTTTTTTTATGCACAACCCTAGGGAAAATACGTATTAATCACCCAGCCATGTAAACGTTATCATTGGTGCAGCTAACCTATGGTGGTTAAGCAATTTATCTGACTAGTATCAGGAGACACACACATGAAACGTACCCTCATCGCCGGCTTGATCAGTGCCTCAATGGCAACTGGTGCCATGGCTGCCGAATCTGTTGAAGTTTTGCACTGGTGGACCGCAGGCGGAGAAGCCGCGGCTCTAGGCGTACTCAAGAAAGACTTGGAAAGCCAAGGCGTTTCTTGGAACGACATGCCCGTCGCCGGTGGCGGAGGCGAGGCAGCCATGACCGCTTTGCGCGCTCGTGTGACATCCAGCAACCCCCCTTCTGCGGTTCAAGCTTTGGGGTTTGACATCACCGACTGGGCCAAGCAAGGCGTCGTAGCTGACCTGAACGCCCTGGCCAGCAAAGAAGGCTGGGATAAAGTGGTGCCAAAAGCATTGCAAAATTTCTCAAAATTCGAAGGCAAGTGGATTGCAGCTCCCGTGAACGTTCACTCCACCAACTGGGTGTGGGCGAACAAGGCCGTGCTTGAAAAAGCCGGTGTAACAACCATGCCTACGAGCTGGGATGGGTTCATTGCAGCTTTAGACAAGGTACAAAAAGCCGGTTTCATTGGCTTGGCACATGGCGGCCAAGCTTGGCAAGATGCCACCTTATTCGACGGCGTGGTGCTGGCAACTGGCGGTGTCGATTTTTACAACAAAGCGTTCGTTCAAAAAGACGAAGCTGCGTTGAAATCACCCACTATGAAAAAATCGTTTGACCGCATGGCGCAGCTGCGCTCATACGTTGACAAAGACTTTTCAAACCGCGACTGGAACTTGGCATCAGCCATGGTCATTGAAGGCAAAGCAGGCTTTCAAATCATGGGTGACTGGGCCAAGGGCGAATTCTTAAACGCCAAAAAAGTTCCTGGTAAAGACTTTATGTGCTTCCGCGTACCTGGTACGCAAGGTATGGTGTCGTTCAACTCTGACCAGTTCTTAATGTTCAAAGTAGGCGCTGCCTCACAGGGTGCACAAATGAAATTGGCCAAGGCCATCATGAACCCCAACTTCCAAAGCGCGTTCAACGTGGTCAAAGGCTCTGTACCAGCACGTACCGATGTGTCTAACGCTGCGTTCGACGACTGCGGCAAAAAAGGCATGGCTGACTTGGCTGAAGCGAACGCCAAGGGAACTTTAGTCGGTTCAATGGCACACGGCCACGCTGTGCCAGCATCTATCAAGAACGGCTTTTACGACGTGATTACCCAACACTTCAACGGCACCATGACCAGTGCTGGTGCGACCATGGCCATGGCCGAGGCCGTTCAGTAACATTGTTTTTTAAACACGTGGCTTGAACCACGGGGGTCGGCCTAGCTTGCCTAGTGCTGACCCCTTTTTTATTAGTACATCACCCATGAAAAATCGCTGGCTACCCGCGCTTGTATTAAGTCCAAGCATCATCATGGTGGGCATTTGTGTGTACGGCTTTATCGCCTTCACTTTCTACTTGTCGTTTACCGCCTCGACCATATTGCCAACCATGACGTTGGCAACAGAGAGCAATTACGAACGCTTGTTTTCGTTGAGAAACTTCTTTTTATCAGTTAAAAATTTAGGCGTATTTTCTGTACTGTATATCGTTATCAGCATGCTGTTGGGCATGTTTTTGGCCATATTGATTGATCAACGTATCCGTGCAGAGTCCTTGTTTCGTTCTATATTTTTATACCCGATGGCGCTGTCGTTTATCGTCACAGGCACAGCATGGAAGTGGCTGCTAGACCCCAGCATTGGCTTCGAAAGAACCATGCGCTTAATGGGATTTGAAAACTTTGTCTTTGACTGGATTAAAGACGGAGAGATGGCCATTTACACCGTGGTTATTGCCGCTGTTTGGCAAACCTCAGGCTTTGTAATGGCCTTGTTTTTAGCCGGCTTGCGCGGCATAGACGGTGAGGTGCTCAATGCGGCGCGTGTAGACGGGGCTAAAAACTGGCGCATCTATTGGCGGGTGATTATTCCGCAACTAGGCCCCAGCTTTATTTCATCGTTTGTCATCTTGGCCCACATGGCGATCAAGAGCTACGACCTAGTGATTGCCCTAACAGGTGGTGGTCCGGGCAGAGCCACGTGGCTGCCCTCGGTGTTCATGTACCAATACACCTTTACACGTAACGAAATGGCAGTGGGTGCTGCCAGCGCAGTGGTCATGCTGATTGGTATAGCCATTGTGGTGATTCCCTACGTGCGCCGTGAAATGCGCCTGAATAAAGGGGTTCAACCATGAGCACGACACCCGTTATGAGCCTCAAGCCTCGCGGTATCAAATGGGATCGCGTGGCGCTGTACGCCGTGTTGCTGCTGCTGGCTTTTATGTTTTTGATGCCCATCTACGTGATGTTGATCAACTCCATCAAGCCGCTTGCGGAAATCCGTGGTGGCAATTTGGTGTCATTTCCCTTAGAGCCCACCTTAGAACCTTGGTTACAAGCTTGGAGCTTGGCACAAATTGGTGTGGAGGCCACAGGCCTGAAACCTTATTTCGCCAATTCTTTTCTGATGGTCATTCCAGCTGTACTGATTTCCACGGCCTTGGGTGCCCTCAACGGCTATGTGCTGACACAGTTCAAAGTCAAAGGCGGCACGCTTATTTTTGGCCTGGTGTTGTTTTCAGTGTTTATTCCGTTCCAAATCGTGCTGATACCAATGGCACGGTTGTTGGGTGAGTTGGGTATTGCCGGCTCAGTCAAAGGCCTCATTTTGGTCCACACCATTTACGGCATCGGGTTTGGCACATTGTTCTTTCGCAATTTCTATGCGGCCTTCCCCCAAGAGTTGGTCAAGTCAGCGCGCATGGATGGCGCAGGGTTCTTTGTGCTGTTTTGGCGCTTGATGCTGCCAGCGAGTTTGCCTATTGTTGTTGTCAACATCATTTGGCAATTCACCAACATTTGGAATGATTTTTTGTTTGGTGCCTCGTTCAGCGACTACACATCTTACCCATTGACCGTGGCGCTTAACAACTTGGTTAGCAGCTCCACCGGCGTGAAGGAATACAACGTGCATTTTGCAGGCGCATTCATTGCCGCACTGCCCACGCTGGTTGTTTACATCGTTTCGGGCAAGTACTTTGTACGCGGCTTGATGGCTGGCTCGGTTAAAGGTTGAGCGTTTCAGACAAACGCAATTAAAGAAATACACATGGCAACACTACATATCAACGGCGTATCCAAAAGCTTTGGCGATGTCAAAATTCTTCATGACATCAGCCTCGACCTTGCAGATGGCGAATTTTTAGTACTGGTCGGCCCGTCGGGCTGTGGCAAGAGCACACTCATGAACGTGGTGGCTGGGTTGGAAGAGCCGACCACTGGGCAGGTGACCTTGGCTGGCAGGGATATTACCCACTTGCCACCAGACGAGCGTGATGTGGCCATGGTATTTCAAAGCTATGCGCTGTACCCCAACATGACAGTGGGGCAAAACATTGCGTTCCCACTGGAAATGCGTAAGGTGCCAAAAGCACAGCGCACAGAGGCAGTCAACCATGTTGCCGCGATGCTGCAAATTGACCACTTGCTGGACCGCAAGCCAAAGGCATTGTCGGGGGGCCAGCGCCAACGCGTTGCCATTGGTCGCGCTTTGGCGCGCCAACCCTCATTGTTTTTGTTTGACGAGCCACTGTCCAACCTAGACGCAAAGTTGCGTGTAGACATGCGCGCTGAACTTAAAAAACTACACATGCGCCACGGTGTTACCACCATCTACGTGACCCATGATCAAGTTGAAGCCATGACTTTGGGGACCCGCATTGCGGTCCTTAAAGGCGGACTCATTCAACAACTCGCCACCCCTATGGAGTTGTACGAACGCCCTGCCAACTTGTTTGTAGCCGAGTTCATTGGTTCACCCAGTATCAACACAGCCAAGGCAACAGTCAGCGACAGCGGCGAAGTCATGTTGGGTGATGCTGCAGTGGGTGTCAAGCTGGATGCATCCTTGGCCCATACCGACGTGATATTTGGTATTCGTCCAGAAGACTTACGCGTTAGTCCACTCGATACCCCAGGGGCTATACACGCGACAGTGGCGTTGTTAGAACCTACCGGCGCAGAAAGCTATGTGCTGATCGATACCGCCTACGGTGAATTCACCTTGCGTATGCCCGGACCTGGAGAGTTTGTTGTAGGCCAGCAACTGGCTGCCAGTTTTGACGCGGCAAAAGTACATGTGTTTGATGCCACAACCGAACTTCGCCTAGGCTAACTGCAGCCATGACAAGTCAAACCCACACCAAATAACACGTCATGATTGAACACTGCGTTTTTATAAGATTCCAAGACGACGTGGTACCTGAGAAATGCTTGCAGCTGGTGCAAGCATTTGAAGATTTGCAAGGCCAGATGGATGGCCTGGTCAGCATCAGCGCTGGGCACAACACACCCTTTGAAGCCAAGAGCCACGGCTTTGAGTATGGCTTCATTGCACGCTTCACAAGCAACAAGGCGCTGCTCGCCTATCAAGCCGACCCCCGCCACCAAGTTTTAGGCGCCGCCCTTGTAGCCCATGCACAAGGCGGCCTTGACGGTATTTTTGTTTTCGATCTAGCCCACAGCTAACAGCGCAATGGCTGCGGCATGTGCATCATCGGTGGTAGACCCTTTACACCCCCCGTCTGGCGTATACCTCATTCGCAGTGATGATTTTGCTGCGTGGATCTATCCCTTGGGTGCACGTCTGATGCAAGTCTGGTGGCTGGCAGCCCCGAGTGGACCTCGCCCACTGACTGTAGGCTTTGACCAAGCTAGCAGCTACCAGCAAGACACCATGTCGATGGGGGCCGTATGCGGACGCTACGGCAACCGCATTGCTGGTGCGCAACTTATTCATGGCGACCAGCACTTTGCGCTCAACGCCAACCACCCACTAGGCCACTGTTTACATGGCGGACAGTACGGCTTTGGACAGCGCATGTGGGAGGTACGCTCGCATCATGGTCACACCATCGTCTTGGACTTGTTATCGTCTGACCTTGACCAAGGCTTTCCTGGCAACTGCACAACGACCATCCAATTTGAGTGGCTCGCCAGCAGCTTGCAATGGACGGCCAATGCACACGTGGATAAGCCCTGCCCTATCAATCTCATCCCACACCCCTACTGGAACTTAGATGCCAGCCCCACTATTGAGCAACACACGCTTGTTGTGAATGGCAGCTTCTACTTACCGCTGGACACGCTTGAATTACCCATGCCTTTGACACATGTACAAGGGACGGCATTCGATTACCGCCAACCCAAACGCATTGTCCACGCTGACATTGCGGCCCTAGACGCGGCCATACGCATAGACCCGTCAACAGACAAACACCACCATGGCTTGCACCACGCTGCCACAGCCAGCGTGCCAGGCCTGGCACTTGCCGTGCACACCGACCAGCCCTTCGTGCACCTGTACGGCGGATCTGGCTTGCAACCCAGTGAGCAGCACCTAGGTGTGGCGCACACCAGCGGCGCAGGTTTGTGTGTAGAAACCGAAAGCTGGCCCAACGGCCCGGCCCTGGGCACAGTTATGTGGCACGACGCTGACACCCCCTACCGCCACACAGCTACGTGGACGTTCACTGCCGACTAAGCCATGCATGGTTTTGAAGTCCACCTGCCGCCTACATTGACAGGACCGAACTCAGTCTATATAGCCCATTTGCTGGCGGCCTAAAGCCGTTAGAAGCGCTGGCATAGCCCGACCGGCAAAGTCTAATTCGTAGTGCTCTGGCGCAAAGTCAGGTGACGATTCACCGCGTTCGAATGCAGCGCGTTGCGTGGCCAAAAAGCTTTCATTTTTGGCACAACGGGGTGCTGCACCTGTGTAGATGACGTTGCTGTAACCCGTGCCATTGTGTTTGTCTTCAACGCCATGAATCACATCAGGGTGCCACCATACGGTGTCTCCCGCTTCGACTTGTGGAATTGGGCCGTACGCCTGCATGAGCAATGCATGGTGCTGCGCATTGACCATCAGTGCCCGTCCCGCTTGTGCACCGCACAAGTCATCGTCGGCAATGTCATCTTGCAAGGCGCGCAATAGCATCCAAGGCATGGCATCGGCAATCGGTATGAGGTTTAAGGTGCCGTCGCCTGGGCCTTGCCGTGTCAACGCAGTCCAGCCTTGATACGTTCTAAACATTTGACATACAGCTGGTGACGGTATCTCTTTGGTCTGGGTTCGGTGCGCCGCTGCAAAGGCTTGGTAAGCGTTTATGTCGCCCCCGTACACATGGCGGTACACCGCTTGGTAACCCGGATCAATCCAGCGTTCGATTGAGCCGCCATCAACGTGCGGAGACAAACCCAATGTGTCGTCACCAGGCTCACGTTGTCGCACACGGTCTGCATAAATACACTCTTGATCGGGATCAAACACAGGTTGGTCATCGCCTTGGGCACAGTCCCACAAGCGGTTTAACCATTGTCGGGCCCGGGCCAACGCTTGTGACTGCCTAACTTGCACTTGAGCAGGCGACCAGTACACGCTGTAAATTTGCGGCTTTGAACTAGACAAGGCGCTGAAATATTGATCAATACCGCGCTTGCTGTCAGCCTTGCCCAGGTAGTCCAAATCTGTCAGATAGGTGGCAATACTCGCATTCCATTGGTCGATCTGTACGCTGTTAAATACGCCCTTAATGACGACACAGCCCCGTTGGCGAATGAGCGCCTTGGTCTCATCACTGACGCTGTCGAGTTCAGCGGCGTTGACCGTTGGCACTGGGCTGTCGCCGCGCGCACGAATGGCTTGCACCTCCGCCACAGAGGCCTCGAGACGGCGCGTCAAGAGCGCAAAGCGCTCCTTAAGGTCGGGCATATTGGCGCGTAACAGTCGTTTGGCCTCGCGAATTTGATCGCGGTACGCGGCATTGGTGTCAACTGTAGTCATAGATTTCTTTAATCAAAGGTGGCGCAAATAAATAGGTGCTGGGCGAGGCGTGATGAGCCGGGTCCAGTTGATGCAACAGTCGCTGGGCTATGGTTCGCCCTGTCATTTCAATATCCTCAAAACAACCTAACAAAGGTTGTCGTAAATACATGGGTGTGGAAGTGCTGTATTTGGTCACCACATCCAACTCGCGACCCAACACCAAACCAGCATCACCAAGACCGCCCATGAGCGCCATCAGTGGAGACTCGCGCGTCACCACCAAACCGTCGTACTGTTTGGCTTTTTTAGTGGCCCACGTGTAGATGTGCTCTGAACTGCCATCCATGTCGAGGTTGGCGGCTGTGACGCCCTCGACCTTGGCTTGCTCGCAGGCCTGCATAAAGCCTTCTAGCAGATGCATGCGAAACGTACCGCCCTCACGGGGCAGCAAGATGGCTAATTTTTTGCGTCCACGTGCCACCAATGCCTCCACGCTGGCTTGGGCATATTGTTCGTTGGCAAAATCAACAAATGAATGGGCATGACCGAACGGGTCGCGCGCCAACCCATCGTCTAGCAGGCGTGTGCGACCATGGGTACAAAACGCAAAGTTGCGCTCCATCAGATATCGCACGCGCGTGTCTTGTGGCGTGGTGTGCGTGATCACCATGGCGTCGGCCAGCCCCCTGTCGACCACGTAGCGCAGCGTTTCTAAACGGTCACCTTCTACGGACTCTGGCAGCACAATCATGTGGTAGTCGGTGTCGCGCAGCGCATCGCTAACGCCCAACAGCAAATCTTTAAAAGCGGGTTGGTTGGCATCCCACCGGTTCATTAAAAATGCCACCACGCAGGTTTTACCAGTTTTGAGGCGAACCGCTGCCCGGTCACGCACGTAGTTGAGCTGCTTGGCAACCAGCAACACTTTGTCGCGGGTTGGGGCGAGCACACTCGGCGCGCCAGCCAGCGCGCGCGACACAGTCGCCAATGACAAGCCTGTTATCTTGGCTATGGTGCTGATGGTTGGTTTTTTATCGCTCATTGTGGTCTCCGGCAGCCATTATGTAAACGTTTTCATACCGCGTCAATATGGGAAAACCCCGACCATACACACCCTATGTAAACGTTATCATTCACCTAATTTTTACCACGTACACACGCTAAGAGAGACCGCTATGAAATGGGCATTAATAGGAGCCAGCACCATCGCTGGACAGTGGATGGTCGATGCCATTCGCAGTGCAGGTGACGATGTCGTGGCTGTGGTGTCAGGCAGCACGCAACGCGCACAAGCATTTGCCCATACGCACCAGATCGAACATGCAGTGAGCCATGAACATGCGCTGGACGCTTTGGGTATTGACGCGGTGTATGTGTCCAACACAAACGACAAACACGAAGCCAGTGTGCTTCGCGCAGCAACTGCTGGCCAGCATGTGTTGTGCGAAAAGCCGTTGGCCGTCGATCTGGCTGCGGCCAAGCGCATGGTTCAAGCGTGTGAACAAGCAGGTGTGGTGATGGCTACCAACCACCACCTGCGCCACAACGCTGCGCACCGTGCCATGCGGGCGCACATCGCCAGCCAACAACTGGGTGTTGTGAGCTCGGTGCGTTTGAGCCACTCGGTGTACTTGCCCAAGCACATACAAGGCTGGCGCTTAAGTGACAAAGGCGCAGGCGGCGGCGTGGTGCTAGACATTGCCGTGCACAACGCCGACTCGTTGGCGTTTTTGCTGGGCGAGTATCCGACGCATGTGTGCGCCATGACCAGCAACACGGGCATGGCCCAAGGCATGGAGGACAACGCCATGTCAGTGTGGCGCTACGCCAGCGGCATAACTGCGTTTACCCACCAAGGCTTTAACACACCATTTGCCGAAACCCACATACAGATCCATGGCGACCAAGCCAGCTTGCACGGTACGGGCATACTCACCCAAGCACCAGGTGGCACATTGCAATTAACAGATGCCAGCGGCACACGAGACATAGCGTTGGACAGCGACAACTTGTACGAGCGTGTGGTGCGCAACATGCAAGCAGCCATTCGTGGTGAGTTGCATGCCAACGCCGATGGTGCTGCAGGTTTGCAATCACTAGCCGTTGCCCACGCTGTGCTAGCCAGCGCCACCAGCGGACACACCGAGGCTGTGATTTACCCGTGAGCACGTTCTTGTTAAGTCGCACACCTGCGCCAAATTTTGCCAGCGTTGACTTTTTGAAGCAGCACATCAACGACACTTTGTCGTTTTACAGACCACGTGCCTACGACCCAAGCGGTGGGTTTTACCATTACTACAAGGACGATGGTGCGGTCTACGACACAGCGCACCGCCATTTGGTCAGTGCAACCCGGTTTGTATTCAACTGGGTGTGCGCCTGGCAACACACTGGCGACGCCACTTATGTAGAGTGGGCGCACCACGCATTGGTGGAGTTAGACACGCGCTTCAAAACACCTGCGGGCGACTACGTGTGGACAGTGAACGCTCAAGGCGTTGAGGACGCCCGGGTTATGGCCTACGGGCAGGCCTTTGTGCTGCTGGCAAAGTCGCACGCCTACCGAGCCAAACTGTGCAGCGCTCAAGATGTGGCATCGGTATTTGAGCGCATGAACACACAGTTTTTTGAGCCTGCGCACCTAGCCTATGCCGATGAACGCTCAGCCAGCGGCGAACTGTCGCACTACCGCGGCCAAAACGCCAACATGCACATGTGCGAAGCCTGCCTGGCCGCGTTTGAAGCCACTGGCGAGCAACGCTACTTGGACAGAGCACAAGACCTCGCCAACACCTTTGCCCTCCACTTGGCACAACAGGGCAGCCAGCCTATTTGGGAACACTACCACCTGGACTGGACACCAGACTGGCGTTACAACATAGACACGCCTGGCGATATATTCAAGCCTTGGGGCTACCAAACAGGGCACCAAACCGAATGGGCCAAGCTGCTGCTCAACCTGTTTGAACACACCCACAACCAGGCTTTAGTAAACACCGCGCAGGCGCTTCACGATGCCGCATACCTTGCCGGCTGGGACGCGCTCAACGGTGGATTAATCTACGGCTATGCGCCCGACGGCACACCATGCGACACAGACAAATACTTCTGGGTTCAGGCCGAGACCTTTGCCAGCAGTTGGCGCCTATGGCGCGCAACGGGTGAGCAACGCTACCTGACCCAGTACCACCACACGTGGTCATGGGCTTGGGCGCATTTGGTAGACCACCAACATGGTGCATGGTTTCGCATAGTGGATGCACAAGGCGCAAAGCTTGAAGACACCAAGTCACCGGCTGGCAAAGTGGATTACCACACCATGGGAGCATGTTGGGATGTATTGCGTGTAGGAGGCTTGGATTAAATGCGTTTTGGAATTGTAGGCAATGCAAAAATTGCCCGTACACAAGTCATTCCCGCCATGGTAGAAGCAGGGCACACACCCATTACCATGGGCAGTCGCGGGCCAATGGCAGCTTGGGATGGCGCACCCAGCATGCGCTGGACAGACTACGCCGGTGTAATAGCTGACCCCAATGTAGAAGCCGTCTACATAGCGCTGCCCAATCACCTGCACACACCTTGGACCGTAGCAGCGCTGCATGCGGGTAAACATGTGCTGTGCGAAAAACCTATCTCTCTAAGCATTGAAGAGTCTGCACAGATACAAGCTGCCATGCAAGCTACAGGCAAACACGCGGTAGAAGCTTATATGGTGCGCCACCACCCACAGTGGGCCTGGTTACGCCAAATCGACTTGGGCGCTATTCGTCAAATACACGTGCTGTTCAACTACGACAACCGCGACGCCCTCAACATACGCAACCGCTTCGCCATTGGTGGTGGCGCGTTGTGGGACATAGGCTGCTACGCCGTTTTCACCGGGCATTGGCTGATGGGCACAAGCCCAAACCATGTGCATGCCCACATGCAGCGCCACCCGGATTGGGGCGTAGACATCCACACCCAAGGCACCATGCGCTGGGATACAGCAGACCAAGCCCACACGCACTTGCAATTTATGGTGAGCACGCAAAGCGCTAAAAGCCAAAGCGTACAGGTGATAGGCGACAAGGGATGGGCCACGCTTCACGCGCCTTTTAACCCTCAGCATGGTCCCTCAGGCACCAGCGCTGCATGGGCACCCAACGCAGGCCTGCACCACGAAGCGGAGTTGATCACGTTTGAACCTTGTAACGCTTATACCCGCATGGTCAGCGACTTCGTCGCAACAGTCCATAGCAGCGCGGCTCCCAGCTTGGACGACAGCGTGGCAATCACCGCCAACTTGTGCGCGTTGCACCAGTCGGCTGTGCCCAATTCATGATTTAGCCAACCAACGCATTAACGTTTACCCTAGTTCTACCGACGGCACACACAGAGCGCACAAAAGGCAGCTGGTTACGTGGTAAATTCTTCAATCGTTGAAAAGAAAATCATTCACCTGACGGAGACACTCATGAAAATCGTATCGAAAATAGCGCTTTGCGCTGCACTGGGCTTGGGCTCACTGAGCACAGCAGTACATGCAGCAGAATTTATTACCGTGCTGACCGGCGGCACAAGCGGCGCTTACTTCCCAATTGGTACGGCACTGTCTAAGTTTTACGGCGACGCCATGCCCAACACCAAGGTCACGGTGCAATCGACCAAGGCCAGTGCAGAAAATTTGAACCTTGTGCAAGCTGGCCGTGGTGAACTGGCGTTCGCATTAGGCGATGCGGTATCCAACGCGTGGCAAGGTAACTCTGAAGCTGGCTTTCCTAAAAAGCTGGACAAGCTGCGCGGTATCGCCGGTATTTACCCCAACTACATTCAAATTGCGGCCAGCGAAGACTCAGGCATCAAAACATTGGCTGACCTCAAAGGCAAACGCGTGGCGGTTGGCGCACCTAAAAGTGGCACCGAGCTCAACGCCCGTGCCCTCTTTAAAGCTGCTGGCATGAGTTACGACGACTTTGCAAAAGTTGAGTACTTGTCATTTGGTCAAAGCGTTGAGTTGATGAAAAACCGCCAAATCGACGCCACTTTGGTGTCTGCCGGTTTGGGCGTTGCTGCGGTTAAAGACTTGTCTACCAACATCGCCATACGCCTGATTCCTATCACCCCTGAAGTGATTGCCAATGTAGGCGACTCTGCTTACCAGCCGAGCACCATCCCAGCAAACACCTACTCAGGTCAAACTGAGGCAGTGCCAACTGCTGCAATTCGTAACATTTTGGTCACCAACTCAGACTTGTCTGACCAAGATGCCTACACCATGACCAAAGAGTTGTTTGCACAGTTGCCTGCCCTGCATGCGGCCCACAAAGCAACCTTGGCCATCGACCCTAAAACAGCAGCACTTGGTGTGCCAGTGCCGTTGCACCCCGGTGCTGAGCGCTACTACCGCGAAGCCGGTTTGATCAAGTAATTAAGCCCTTGCGCAACCCCTTAGAAAAGCGCTGCCAAGCGCTTTTCTTTTTGGTCGTTCGGTGACCTCACTCACACCCGGTTGCACTCGGATTTCATCTCGCGCACCAACCCACTTCACCTTACTTCGAACCAACCACCAGCATGCTCAACACCAAAGAATGGTCTTTCAGCGGCGGGACCAGAGACAAGGCGATTTTCTTCATCGCGTTGTGCTTCTCTGTCTTCCAAATTTACACCGCGACCTTTAGCCCAATTGGCACCCAAATTGTGCGCGCGCTGCACGTTGGATTTTTATGTCTGCTGGTGATGTTGATGCTGCCAGGGCGCTTCAAGTATCTCTCCTTGATGCTGGGTATTGCCACCATGGGCACGGGCATCTACCAATGGGTGTTTGAAGGCGAGCTTATTTTCCGCTCTGGTGCGCTGAATGATGTGGATATGTTGATCGGCCTCATCGCACTGTTTGCGGTATTTGACAGCGCACGCCGCATCATGGGCTGGGCGCTGCCAGCCATATGTGCCACCTTTTTAGCCTATGCTTTTTTTGGCGAATACTTGCCACAGCCTCTGGGTCACCGCGGCTATGCGTTTGACCAAGTGATAGAACAAATGGCATTTGGTACAGAAGGTATTTACGGTATACCCACGTATGTGAGCAGCAGCTACATCTTCTTGTTCATTTTGTTCGGTGCGTTTCTAGAAAGCGCTGGCATGATCACGCTGTTTACAAATTTTGCCATGGGAACCGTTGGTCACACACGCGGCGGCCCAGCAAAAGTAGCCGTGGTCAGCTCAGGTTTGATGGGCACTATCAACGGCTCAGGCGTTGCCAACGTGGTCACCACTGGCCAATTTACTATTCCGTTGATGAAACGCTTTGGCTTTTCATCTGCCTTTGCCGGGGGCGTCGAATCAACCGCCAGCATGGGTGGCCAACTTATGCCTCCAGTCATGGGCGCCGTGGCTTTCATCATGGCGGAAACACTGGAGTTGCCCTACCTTGACATCTGTATTGCGGCCTTGGTGCCGGCTATGTTGTACTTCACCACGGCTTTTTGGATGGTTCATCTCGAAGCTGCCAGAGCTGGCCTAAAAGGTTTAGCCAAAGAAGATTGTCCAGACCCTTGGGCCGCTGTTAAGACCCACTGGTACCTCATCGGGCCATTGGTCATGTTGGTAGGTTTGCTATTCGGCGGGTACACACCGCTGTTTGCCGGTACGGTGGGCTTGTTCTTAACCGTGGTACTCATACTAGGAACTGCCGTTGCATTGCGCCTTCCCAAAACGCCTATGCGTGTGGCGTTTTGGTTGGTGATTGGTTTGCTGTGTGGTGGTTTTTTCGAAATAGGTGCCGGCGCACTGCTGGGCACAATTGCCTTGTTGGTCTTTATTTTGTTGGCTATTCGGGATGGTGGCGCGCTGCATGTCAGCATCCAAGCCTTGGCCAATGGTGCCCGTCATGCGCTGCCTGTGGGTGTTGCCTGTGCATTGGTGGGTGTGATTATTGGCGTGTTAACCCTCACGGGTGCAGCCACAACGTTTGCCAATGCCATCATCAGTGTGGGTGAACAAAGTTTGTTCTTGAGTCTGCTGCTGACCATGCTGGTGTGTTTGATCTTGGGCATGGGAATTCCCACCATTCCCAACTACATCATCACCAGTTCGCTGGCAGCACCGGCCTTGTTGGAGCTGGGCGTGCCACTGCTGGTGAGCCACATGTTTGTGTTTTACTTCGGTATTTTGGCGGACCTCACGCCACCGGTTGCGCTGGCCTGTTTCGCGGCCTCTCCGATAGCCAAAGAATCAGGATTGAAAATCAGCCTACAAGCCGTCAAAATTGCCTTTGCAGGCTTTGTCATTCCATTCATGGCGGTCTACTCACCAGCGCTCATGTTGCAAGGCGACCCAAGCATAGTGGCTGTGGCCTACATCATCTTCAAAGCCTTGATCGCCATCGCGTTATGGGGCATGGCAGCCAGCGGGTATTGGCGTGCGCCTATGTCGATTGTCGAGCGTATCTGGGCAGTGGGCGCGGCGGCTATGCTGGTCGTAGCCTTGCCAATTACAGATGAAGTTGGACTTGGCTTGGCGGCTGGCTTCTTGGCTTGGCATGTGTGGCGCACACGGTCTCTCAATCAGACGCTTGCGTGAGCGCAAGCGCAGCGCTGGCAGCGCTTTGCATCAGCAGCGGTGTCTTGAGTGCTGTGGTACCCACCACAGCGTTTGGGTTGCAATGGATGCACTCCATTGAAAAAACCCAGTGGTTTGAGCAGTGGGCCGTGACCCCCCATATGCTTGTGCTGGAACGTGCCCGTGTTGCCACAAGCGGCGCAGGCATGGACATACCTGACAATGCGGTGTTGGTGGATGGTATGTATCGGTACGACGTGAACTTGGAGATACAACGGGTAACCTTAAGCCACAGTCCCTACACGGCGCAAGCGACGCTGTGCATAGAACAGCGCTGCAAGCCGTTGAGCGACTGGCTACCAGGTTTACCCGCGATTGCGGCAGTCGAGTTGGCGGCCTGCACCGCCAAACCCTAAACCCTAAACCCTAAACCCTAAACCGACGAACTGTATAGCTGTGAGCCTCAAGCCCTGGCAGGCACGTACCGGGTCACCTCGCGCAACAGCACAAACTCTTCCGCCGTTGTGGGGTGAACCGCGATGGTTCCGTCAAACTGTGCTTTGGTGGCACCCATGGTCACGGCAATTGCGAGGGCTTGAATAATTTCTGGCGAGTCATCACCCAACATGTGTACACCAACCACCTTGTCGCTGGCGTCGTCTACCAACACCTTGATGTAAGTCTTGGTTGTGCCACCTGCAAATGCAACTTTCATAGGCCTAAACTCGGTCTCATAGACGCGCAAGGTTGGGTAGGTCTCAGCAGCGCGTTCTTCAGTTAAACCCACACTAGACAGCGGGGGCATGGTGAAGGTGGCGGTTGCCACAGAGGCATGGTTAACCGTTTTTTGTGTGCCTGTGTACAGGTTGTCGATCAAGGCACGGCCTTCAGCAATGGCCACAGGTGTCAGCGCCATTCGCCCTGTTACATCGCCTACGGCGTAGACGTTGGGCACTGACGTTTCGCTCCACTCATTGACTTCAATTGAGCCGTCTTTGCCGGTTTTGACACCAATATTGTCTAGGCCAAGGCCTTCCACATTGGGGCTGCGCCCAGTGGCGTTCAAAACCGCATCAAACTCGTATGCCATATCGCCGGCCAACACCACCGTCGTATCGCCTCGCACCTCTACTTTTTTCATACTGCTTGAAGGCATCAACGTGATGCCTTGTGCAACCAGCGCCTCGGCCAACTTGGTGCGCGTGCTGTTGTCAAAGCCGCGCAGTGGCAAATGGTCGCGGTAAAACACCGTCACTTCGCTGCCCAAACCTCGCAAAATACTAGCAAACTCCAAAGCAATGTAGCCGGCACCCAACACGCCTAAACGCTTGGGTACGTGGCGTAAGTTGAGAATGTCGTCTGAACTTAAGGCATGCTCAAGACCGGGGAAAGCATGGCGGTTGACACGCCCACCTGTTGCCACCAACAAGCGTTTGGTTGTGAGGGTTGCCTGAACACCATCATTGCCGCTGACCGACACAGTAGCGGCATCCACAATGGTGGCGTCACCCCGAAACAAGGTGACCCCGCTGCTGTCAAGCATCTTGCTGTAAATACCTTCAAGGCGGTCAATCTCTTTGGACTTGTTGTCTTGCCAAGTCGCCATGTCAAACGTGGCGTTGTCCATCCGCCACCCATAGGCAGCAATCTCAGGCAATTCGCGCCCAAACTTGGCAGCGTACATCATGAGTTTTTTAGGCACACAGCCGCGAATCACACATGTGCCACCCAAGCGGTCGCGCTCAACCAAGGCCACACGCGCCCCATGAGCGGCTGCCCGCCTGGCTGACGCCACGCCGCCTGAGCCGCCGCCTATGACTAGGAGGTCAAATTCGTTGGCGGTGTGGGTGGAAGGGGTGGACTCAGACATGACAATTCCTCATTGGTATAGCGACTAAATGGGTTCGAGCTTACACCGAACCGGTGTACTCCCCACGTGCCGGGTAGTCTTTAGCCACAGCAAAATCAATGGCACTCAAGAGCTCATCAAAGTGCGGACGTGCAAAGGGCATGGTTTGCACCGCACCGTAGTACAGGGAACCATCAGGGCGTATCAAGTACACCGCAGGCTCAGAAAATACAGCCGGCTCCTCAATACCAATGGACGTTTGCCCGCGTCCCGCCGAGGTGTACAAGCCCCACTCGCGGGCCGTTGCCAATGGCAAGTTATAACCAAACCTCAGACTTGGGCTGTTGACTTTGTCAGCCATCAGTTGGGCACGCTCTTGGCCATCGCTGGACAATGCCACAACCTTGACGCCGCGTTGCTCATAATCGGCCATCAGGCGCCCCAGCTCTAGCAGGTACTTGGCGCAAATGGGGCAATGCAAGCCACGGTAAAAGACCACCAAAGAAAATGTTGAGGGCGCATCGGTGGCCAGCTCAAAGGGGCCGTGCGCAAGGGTTGGAACTTGCAGGGCAGGAACTGGCAGGCGAGGTAACAGTGGTGTGGTCATGGTGTGTGGTGCATCTGGTGGTTGACAGGGGTAAAGAATGTATTCTTCTAAGTACCTAGAATAAGGCATTTATGCAACACATAAGTATCAAATTGTATCGATATCGTCTCATAATATGGCCATGGACAGACTTTCATCATTGCTTGAGCGGTTCAGCTTGCGGGCCAACGTGTATTTTCAGGGCGCACTGTGCGGCGTTCACACCGTGGGCGCCGGCGACACCAGCAGCCACTTACACCTGATTGAGCAAGGCACTGGCCAACTGGTGATGCCAGGTTGTATCCGTTCGCCCATACCCATTACTGAGCCTACGCTGGTGTGGCTGCCACGCCCACGCACCCACAGTTTGGAGATGAACATGGGGCACGCCAGCACAACCAACAGGGCGTTGTGCGCGCGGGTCGATTTTGGTCTGGACAACAACCCGCTGCTGCAGGCCATGCCGCCAGTTCTGGTACTGCCGTTGCAACAATTGCCCAGCTTGGCCAGTACGCTTGACATCCTGTTTAACGAGGCGTTTCAACCGCGATGTGGCAGCCAAGCGGTTATTGAACGCTTGTGCGAGTTGCTGCTGATACAACTGCTGCGCTACTGCATTGAGCACCAACTGGTTGCCACTTCAGTGATAGCTGGCCTGTCAGAGCCGCGTTTGGCCAAAGCCATCACAGCCATGCATGACAAGCCGCAGACGCACTGGACACTGGACACGTTGGCGCAGCGCGCTGGTATGTCACGCGCACGCTTTGCCAGCCTCTTCAAAAGCACTGTCGGCACCACCCCTGGCGACTATCTCAGCACGTGGCGCATGGGCTTGTCTCGCGACTTGTTGCGCAGCGGCCAAAGTGTTGCCCGTACTGCGCATGCAGTGGGCTATAAAAGCGCCAGTGCATTTATCCATGCGTTTGGGGTGGCGCATGGCATGAGCCCTCATACATGGATAAAGGCGCGACAAGCCCAAGACCCGCAAGTCTACTTACCTGCCCCACAGCTTGAACAACAACAGCTAAGCGCTGGTTGATAGGCCACTTAATAAAGCACGCACAGCTTGCTCTACCTGCGGTGCACAGGTTGTATGGGGGTTGTGCCCGCATGCGTCTAAATAAATGAGGTGTGTTTGCGGGACGGCTGTTTTGATAGATTCAGCGTGAGCGACGCTGCCATACGGGTCGTCTAGACCTTGCAACACCGTGCAAGGACATGTGAGGCCAGCTATTTCTTGGCGAATATCCCACGCGCTAAATGCTGGCGACAACCACACACTTGACCAACCACCAAACGCTGAGTCTGTGTCGGCATGGTGGCGCGACAGCGCTTGGCGAAGGCTCTTAGACTGGTCTTTGGTGGCGTCAACAGTGTGTGCATAAAGGCCAGTCGTCTGTTTGATCGCATCAATGGTTTGCTCTTCCACAAACGTGTGTGCGGACATAGCCACAACACCTTGAATGTCAGGCATGGCAAGCGCTGCCAACAACGCAATACTGGCGCCATCGCTATGGCCAATCAACACCACATCGCGCTGGCTTGCGGACACACCCAATGCTCGCAACAGCGCGGGCAACACCACATGCGCTTGGTGGTGCATAAAGGTGGGCTGCCAGGCTTGGCCAATCGGGCGTGGTGTGGAGTTGCCATACCCTTCGCGCGAATAGACCAAACCGTGCGCGCCCACAGCTTGGCACAGTTGACTGGGGAAATCACGCCACATAGACACGCTGCCTAAGCCCTCGTGCAAAAACACCACAACAGGTCTTGTGTCATGCATAAAATCATGCGCTGGTTTATGCGCAGGATCAGTGCTGCTGTGTAGCCAAGCGTATTCAACGCTCAATACGCCACCCGAATAGCTGGCGTGTGGCAGGTCAACATGCGCAAGCATACAGTGGCCTGTTATGTCGACTCGTTGAGGGCCCTGAGCCTAAAGCGCTGAATTTTGCCAGTCGCAGTTTTAGGCAGTTCGCTTAAAAATTCAATGTGGCGTGGGTACTTGTAGGGCGCTAAGCGCTGTTTGACAAAGGCTTGCAGTGCAGCCTCGTCGGTTGCTACACCGTCTTTGCACACCACATAAGCTTTCACTTTGACCAACCCATTGCTGTCTGGCACACCAACCACTGCGGCCTCCAACACACTGGGGTGCTGTATGAGCGTGGCTTCAACCTCAAAGGGTGATACGTAGATACCACTGACTTTAAGCATGTCATCGCTTCGCCCTGAGTAGGTGTAGGTGCCGTCTGCATTGCGCACGTATTTATCGCCACTCTTGGTCCATGCACCCTGGTAGGTATCGCGCGATTTATCGCGGTTGTTCCAGTACATCAAGGCGCTGCTAGGACCGCTGATAAACAAGTCACCAACCTCACCATCGGCCACTGGTTGACCGTTGTCATCGCGCAAACTCAGCTCATAACCCGGCACAGCCCAACCGGTTGTGCCGTAGCGGACGTCGCCGGGTATGTTGGACAAGAAGATGTGCAGCATCTCGGTAGAGCCAATGCCGTCAACAATGTCCACACCGAAGTGCGTCTTGAAAGTCTCACCAATGTGCGCTGGCAAAGCCTCACCTGCGCTGGACGCCATGCGCAATGACACAGCGGATTTGGGGGGGAGGTCTGGCGACGCCAACATGCCGGCAAAGCCAGTTGGTGCACCAAAGAAAACTGTAGGCTGGTGCGTGACCCAGCGCTTGAACACGGCTTGAGGTGTGGGCCGCTCCGCCATTAACACCACGGTAGCCCCCACGCTGAGCGGGAAACTCAACGCATTGCCCAAACCATACGCAAAGAACAGCTTAGCCGCCGAAAAACACACGTCTTGCTCACCAATACCCAGCACCGCTTGGCCATACAACTGCGCCGTCCAGTAAGGGTTGGCATGAGAATGCAGCGCCGCCTTAGGCCTGCCCGTTGAACCAGAGGTATACAACCAAAACGCCACACTGTCGCAACTGGTGTTCATGGCTTGCGCTGCAGGCGCTTGCTGTGGCAGCCACTCGCGCAGGGCGTGCACGTTGATACCAGAAGGCCATTCAATCTCATGTGACGATTCTGGGTGCGCCAGCAGCACGTGCTGCACGCTGTGTGTACCTGCACACAAAGCCAATGCAGCCTGCAGCACTGGCGCCAAATTTGCTGAACACACCACCGCTTGTGCCCCGCTGTGCTGCAACGTGTATGCGCAGTCGTCTGCAGTCATGAGCGTATTGACGGGCACGGCCACCACACCCGCATAAAGACAGGCTAAAAATGCCACTGGCCAGTCCAGTGTGTCTTGCACAAACAGCAGCACCCTCGCCTCTGGCTGCACGCCCAATTGCGCCAAGCCGCCAGCAAAACACCTGGTGAGATGCGCCAGCTCGCCGTAACTGAGTTCTCCTTCATCGCTGATGAAGGCCGTCTTGTCTGGCCTAGAGGCATTGATGCACAGCAGATGCTGGGCGAAGTTAAACCGCGTGGTTAGCGCCACACAATCGCCCAAATCAGAGAGACCTTGAAATGAGGTGGCAGGGCTGGCTAAAGTCATAAGTGGTTTCAATGTAAGCGCCGCATTAACCGCGCCGTGTTAGACCGTTGGGAGAACAGTAGAATGAAGTAAACGTCATAAAGACTGTCAACAACATGCATTATTGTGCTTGTATGCTAAGAGCCCATCTGCCACGTGTCAAGCAGGTCATCCCTATGTCAGCGTTGACAAGCAAGTCCCTGCAAACTGCCCAATAACAAGTTAACAAGTTAACAAGCCTACATGTGAACACCACACCTGATGCCAAACGCCACGCATACCTACATGAGTTGGGCGCGCGTGTTCGTGCACTGCGCGCCAGACGCGGGCTCACCCGAAAGGCTGTGGCGCTGGCTGGTGGTGTGTCTGAGCGCCACCTTGCCAACCTTGAGTTAGGCACTGGCAACGCCTCTGTGCTGGTGTTGCAAGACGTGGCCGATGCCTTGCAATGCACTTTGGCAGAGCTGCTGGGCGACGTCACGGCCTCCAGCCCCGAGTGGCTGATGCTGCGTGACATGCTGGCCCCGCTAGACGACGCCGCATTGGCACGTGTGCGTGTGGCTGCGGCCCAAGTCCTAGGGCAGACGCCCCCATCCACCGCACGGGCCAAGCGTATTGCGCTTATTGGCCTACGCGGCGCTGGAAAATCCACACTAGGCGCACGGTTGGCCAAGCATTTAAGCTGCCCGTTTACCGAGCTTAGCCACGAGGTAGAGCGGTTGGCCGGTTGCAGCCTCAATGAAATACAAGCGCTGTACGGCATCAACGCCTACCGCCGCTACGAGCACCGCGCACTGGTGAACACCGTAGAAAGCAACGAGGCTGTGGTTATTGCTGCGCCTGGCGGATTGGTGTCAGACCCCAGCGCCTTCAACCAATTGCTGAGCCACTGCACCACCATTTGGCTGCAAGCCAAGCCTGAAGACCACATGCAACGTGTCATGGCACAGGGCGACACCCGCCCCATGCAAGCCAGCCCTGAAGCCATGGAGGATTTAAAGAGTATCTTGGCTGGGCGTGCTGCTTTTTACTCCAAGGCGCAATACACACTCGACACCAGCGCACACCCTATAGAGCACACATTTGAGCAACTCAAACAGCTGGTAGACCGTGCAATAAGTGCTTGACAAGGCCTGAATACATGCAATATATTGCATGTATTGATTCCAGAGGATGCACACATGATCGCCGTTACTGATACCGCTCCAACAGATGTTGTGTTGACCAACCCCATCGTTGACTACCGCACAACTCCCAGCAGCTACCAGCACTGGACGTTGGCTGTTGATGGCACGACGGCCACCCTCAGCGCCAACTTTAATGAAGACGCGGGCATTCGCCCAGGCTACAAGCTCAAACTCAACAGCTACGACTTGGGTGTGGACATTGAGCTCAACGACGCCATCAGCCGCGTGCGTTTTGAGCACCCACAAGTCCAAGTGGTTGTGATCACAAGCGCTCGCGACCGCGTATTTTGCTCTGGCGCCAACATCTTCATGCTGGGCGTATCCAGCCATGCATGGAAAGTAAACTTTTGCAAATTCACCAACGAGACCCGCAACGGCTTTGAAGACTCATCCACCAACGACGGTTTGAAATTTTTAGCAGCTGTCAACGGCGCATGCGCAGGCGGTGGTTATGAGTTGGCCTTAGCCTGTGACGAAATTGTGCTGATTGACGACCGCTCGTCAGCGGTGAGCCTGCCTGAAGTGCCGCTGCTTGGCGTACTGCCGGGCACTGGCGGTCTGACCCGCATGACAGACAAACGCCACGTGCGCCATGATTTAGCCGATATTTTCTGCACCACCAGCGAAGGCGTTCGAGGCCAACGCGCGTTGGATTGGCGCTTGGTTGACCACATTGCAAAACCTGCCAAATTCTCCGACACCGTCGCCGCGCGCGTACACGCATTGGCCGGCGCCAGCACCCGCGACACCAGCGCCACAGGTATTGCGCTCAACCCCATTGAGCGAACCATTACCGATACGCATGTGCGCTACCAGCACGTCCACATTGAGATGCACCGCAGCCAGCGCAACGCCACACTGACAGTTCATGCGCCCATGCACACTTTGCCCGCAACATTGGCAGGTATTGAAGCCCAAGGCGACCAGTTTTACCCATTGGCTTTGGCTCGCGAGTTAGAAGACGCGATTTTGCACATGCGAACCAACGAGTTAGATCTGGGCACATGGGTTATCAAAACAAAAGGTGATGCAGCCAGCATCGTGGCCATGGACGAACTGCTCATGGCACACAAAGACCATTGGCTTGTACGCGAAACCATTGGCCTGTTGCGCCGCACGTTCAGCCGTCTAGACGTGAGTGCGCGCAGTCTGTTTGCCTTTATTGAACAGGGCTCTTGTTTCACAGGCACGTTTTTAGAATTGGCTTTAGCCTGCGACCGCTCTTACCATTTGGCATTGCCAGACAGTCCAGCGCTCGCGCCCACCATTGCTACAACCGCAGTGAACTTTGAGTTGTTCCCAATGGCCACTGGCCAAACGCGCCTAACCCGCCGCTTTTATGGTGAGGTCCAACCGCTGGATGCCGTGACAGCCACTGCCGGTCGAGCCTTAGACGCTGAAGCCGCATACGCACTGGGCTTGGTGACGTCCAGCCCTGACGATTTGGATTGGGCAGACGAGGTGCGCATTGCCTTAGAAGAGCGCGCCGCCATGTCGCCAGATGCACTCACAGGCATGGAAGCCAACCTGCGCTTCAACGGCCCAGAAAACATGTTCACCCGCGTGTTTGGTCGCCTAACAGCGTGGCAAAACTGGATATTCCAACGCCCCAACGCCGTTGGTGCGAAAGGGTCATTGAAGGTGTACGGCACCGGCGAGAAGTCGGCCTTTGACTGGACGCGCGTTTAACGCACCCTTGTTTTTTTATGTTGTGCGGCGGCTAACTGGTGGCACGCCGCAACCTTAAAACGGTTGCCACCCAACCCACACAACTGTCAACTACTTTTTGGAGAGCGACATGTCCGGCATCAACTACAGCGAAAAAATTCCCAATAACGTCAACCTGAGCGACGACCGAACCCTGCAACGTGCGCTGGAGCAGTGGCAGCCCAATTTCATCAACTGGTGGGACGAAATGGGGCCAGAGGGCAGTACCGACATGGATGTGTATTTGCGCACAGCCGTCAGCGTTGACCCACAAGGCTGGGCACAGTTTGGTCATGTCAAAATGCGCGACTACCGCTGGGGCATTTTCTTAAACCCAGGCCAAGATGACCGCACCATTGGTTTCGGTGACCACAAGGGCGAAAAAGCGTGGAACGACGTGCCAGGTGAATACCGCTCAAACTTGCGCCGAATCATCGTCACACAGGGCGACACAGAACCAGCTTCAGTCGAGCAACAGCGCCACTTGGGCGGCACTGCGCCCAGCATGTACGATTTGCGCAACCTCTTCCAAATCAACGTAGAAGAGGGCCGCCACTTATGGGCCATGGTCTATTTGTTGCACAAGCACTTTGGTAGGGACGGGCGTGAAGAAGCCGATGCGCTGCTGCAACGCAACAGCGGCGATGAAGACAACCCACGCATCTTGGCGGCATTCAACGAGCAAACACCTGACTGGTTGAGCTTCTTTATGTTCACCTATTTCACAGACCGTGACGGTAAGTTCCAACTGTGCGCATTGGCGGAGTCCAGCTTTGAGCCATTGGCACGCACCACGAAGTTCATGCTGACTGAAGAAGCACACCACATGTTTGTGGGTGAAAGCGGCATCTCACGTACCATTCAGCGCACGTGCCAAGTGATGAATGAGCTCAAAACAGACGACCCGAACAAATTACGAGCCGCTGGTGTGATTGACCTGCCCACCCTGCAGCGCTATCTGAACTTCCACTTCAGCGTCACCATTGATTTGTTTGGTGCTGACGAGTCGAGCAATGCAGCAACTTTTTACAGCACCGGCATCAAAGGCCGCTACGAAGAAACCAAACGTGACGACGACCACATACTGAAAGACCGCACTTACCCAGTGTTGCAGGTCAAAGACGGTCACTTGGTAACCAAAGAAGTTCCTATGCTCAATGCGCTGAATGAAGTTCTGCGCGACGACTACATCAAAGACAGCGTGTCTGGCGTAGAACGGTGGAACAAAGTCATCACGAAAGCTGGCATAGACTTCAAACTGCGCGTGCCACACAAGGCTTTTAACCGCAACATTGGTGCCTTGGCAGGTGCCAACGTCACACCCCAAGGCGAGGTGGTGAGCGAGTCAGAGTGGCGCTTGCGTGCTGGTGAATGGTTGCCAGATACTGAAGACCGCGCCTATGTGGCCAGCCTCATGCGCCGTGTTGTAGAACCCGGTAAGTTTGCCAATTGGATTGCACCGCCAGCCTTGGGCATCAACCGCCAAGCTGCTGACTTTGAATACGTGCGCTTCAGCTAAAGACGCACCACACTGATTGACTGGTTATGAACGCACTCAGCCCACAAGCAACCACCGCCGATGCGCCACATGCCAGCAGTGCGGTGCTAGAACAGCACCTCATTGATCCGGAAATATGCATTCGCTGCAACACCTGTGAGGCCACCTGCCCCATAGGTGCCATCAGCCACGACGACACCAACTACGTGGTGGACGCCAGCAAATGCAATTCATGTATGGCGTGTATTGCGCCCTGCCCAACAGGGTCTATCGACAATTGGCGCACAGTTTGGCGCGCCACGGCCTACACGCTGGATGAACAATTGGGCTGGGATGAGTTGCCAGAACAACTGGAGATCAATGCAGAGGCAGCGCAAGCGGATAGCGAAACGACTGGGACAACTGCAACGCATGCACTGACACACGAATCAGCCAGTCTGCCAGCAACAGCGCCAACGACCCTGCCCATGAGTTCCACAGCGGCGCCATGGTCAGCAGCACCAGTTGTGACACAGCTGTTTGGCCCCAAGGCAGACATGCCGTTTGCAGTGGCAAAGGTGGTTGGCAACCACCGTGTAACGGATGCTGTCAGCCATGGCAAAGAAGACAACGACACCCACCACATCGTGCTCGACTTTGGTGACACGCTATTCCCAGTGTTAGAAGGCCAGTCAGTTGGTATCACACCACCCGGCGTTGATGCCAAAGGACGACCTCACCAACCTCGGCAGTACTCGATCGCGAGTGCACGCAACGGCGAACGTGCAGGCTACAACAACGCATCGATTACGGTTAAGCGCGTACTCGTAGACCACAACGGCCAAGCCACACGTGGCGTGGCCTCTAACTATGTGTGCGACTTACAGGTGGGTGACAGCGTCCACATTGTTGGGCCATTTGGTAGCAGCTTCCTCATGCCCAACCACCCCGGTAGCCATATCGTGATGATTTGCACAGGCACTGGCAGCGCACCCATGCGGGCTATGACAGAGTGGCGCAGGCGAGAAGCACGCAACGGCACATTTGCAGACTCGCAATTGCTGCTGTTTTTTGGCGCACGGTCACAAGCCGAACTCCCCTACTTTGGCCCGCTGAAAAAACTACCAGCAAGCTTCATCACCACCCACTTGGCCTTGTCACGCGAACCAGGCACACACAAACGCTATGTGCAAGATGCCATGCGCGAGCAAGCGGTGGTTTTGGCCCCCCTGCTCACGGACCCCAATGCGTACTTTTATGTCTGCGGCTTGAAGGCTATGGAGACTGGCGTGCTGGATGCCATGAAAGATATTTGCGAACAACACCAACTCGATTGGACTGGCGTTGCGGCAGACATGAAGGCCGCCGGGCGCTTGCATTTAGAAACGTACTAAATAGAAGAGTCACTGCACGCAATCAAACCTCTAATTGCGCGCCTTTAGAAGGGCCTGACTTGACGGCGAACATACGCAACAACGCACAGGCCGACAACATAGCAATGCATAGCTGGGTTACTTGCAATACAGCTGGACCTTGCTGTTGGATCACTAGGCCAATCCACAACAATGCTGCAGGGCCTAAGCCAGCGACAGACACGGCGTACAACCAGTGCTCTCTCACAGCATCTGACCTTGTGCTGCGCGTTACGCTATGGAAAGCCCAGGCAAACGCCTGTAACAACATACCTGCAAACCAATACACAGCGTCGCAAGCTAGCAGTATGGATCCGCACACCAACAACGCCAAACTCCATGTGCGCCACGTATTGACATGCAACACATGGCGCAAGTTAGCTGTGCGGTTTATCAGCCACTGGGCTATCGCCGGCAAGCCGGCCATCAGTAACAAATGCACGAGTAGATTGTTTTCGCTTGACCAGCCTGTTCCTGCACACCACGCATGACTTTGCCATACAGTCGCCATCATCAAACCCATGGCCATGGGGGCTAATTGTTCAGACCAACGCGCGTCGACAAGGCTCACACCTTGCGTATCGCAACTGCGGTCATAACGCCCCAACAAACCAACACACGCGAGCACCGCTAGTGCAACGCCAATGCCTGACCAAGCTCCAGGAATAAACCACATACCCGCAACACATACAGCCGCCACCAATGGGTAATACATTGATTGAGCACACTGATTAGAAAGAGACTGGCTACGCGCTTCAGTCAGACCCAACAACATACCCCACAGCACTGAAGCTGCGTTCAACGCAGCAAAGTCATAATCGTCAAGTGGACTAAGACCTGTCAAAGCCAACATGCATGCCGCGCCCAGCCCACAACCAAAGACCCATGAACTTGCAACAGTGTGTGTCCGAGCATATTGTTTGGCACTGATTCGGCATGCCCACCAGAGCACCAAAGGGGTCACACCGCTGGCGTAAAGCCACCCAAGCTGCAGGCCTTGGTGACCCAACCAGAACCAGCCCAATAACATCAATGTCCAGTGGGCAATTGGCGCGCCGTGAGTGCGCAGCATCAACAACTTAGGCTTGGCTAAAGTTGTGAATTTGGTCATTGCCTATTGCTGAATGAACCCTGGCATTGAAAGACACAATGATGCGGTCTTGCTCTCCCGCATAAG
>Ga0209702_10002129_pt1 | contig 35545 bp, 35 predicted proteins | sample FRY01_FD_187210 | JGI IMG/M metagenome (GOLD analysis project Ga0209702, IMG submission 187210) | Freshwater microbial communities from Lake Fryxell liftoff mats and glacier meltwater in Antarctica - FRY-01 (SPAdes) (version 2) | ecosystem: Environmental > Aquatic > Freshwater > Ice > Glacier...
AAAGAGTTGTATGAAAAAAATAAATATCTTTATTGTCTTTCTGTTGTGCTGTCAGAATTTTTTCGTAGTGATCCGAATTCTTATGATTACCAGATTGTTTATGATCTTCTTTCTGGAGAGAAAAATAAGCAATATACTAGAGAACAGTTTAATTTTTTTCTGGCTGATTTAAAAAAATTTACCAATGATCGAGCTGAAACCACAACATACTATGAGGATGAAAACAAAGCTTTAATTGAAAAATTTGATACTACACTTCCTCGCTTTGCATCACAAGATCATTTTGATAGATTAAAATCTCATTGGCTAAGGGAAAGAATACATAGGCCTATTCTAGCTGTGTTAAAAATAAGAGCTGAGGAGTGGAGCAAGGACGCTCCTAATCAAACAACAGAAGATATATTGGATATCCTTTATTAGTATTTGCGTAAACCTATTGCAAAATATATCGTTATGAATACTACTAGGGTAAATTTTACTTTGTTATCATTTTCTTCATGCATCTTCCGCTTATTGATCGTATTAAAGGGTACTATGGTGATAAAAATCTTCGTTGGAGAGTCTTTTTTGCGGTAGTTATTTTGATCGTATTGTTGCTCTTATTTATTACGCCAAAACAGCGTTTTGTTTCTTTGTATAGTGGTGATGCTGTATATTTTGCTGGGGAAGCTATACCATTGGATGGAGCGTATACGTTGAATCAAGAAAAGTTTGATAGAGAGATTGCTCTTACATTACTCAGTCCAGCTCAGATTGTTATGTTACACAAAAGAGAAAAACAATATATTCCTGATATCGAAAGAGCCTTAGATAAAGCTTGAATCCCCGATGATTTCAAATACCTTGCGGTAGCGGAAAGTGCATTGCGTAATGTTGCTGTTAGTACAGCGGGTGCTGCTGGTATATGGCAGTTTATGCCTGATACTGCGAGAAGATATGGACTGCTAGTGGATGAGTATATTGATGAAAGATTGGATTTTAAGAAGTCAACAGATGCGGCGATGAGATATCTGAATGATTTGCATGATATTTTTGGGAACTGGACGTTGGTTGCTGCTGCTTATAATAGAGGAGAAAATGGCTTACAAAGAGATCTTGCTTGGCAGTTTGTGGATACATACTATGACGCACTCCTCAATAATGAAACTGCTAGATATGTGTATAGAATCCTTGCACTAAAAGAAGTGTTGGAAAATAGAGCAACATATATTGATCCTGCAGTATTGGGAGATCATTATCCAAGATATGTGACAAGTACAGTCAAAGTTGGACAATTGGATAATGTTGCACAATGGGCAACAGATAATGGCTATACCTACTTGCAAATTAGAGAACTCAACCCTTGGATAAAATGAAACCAATTACCTGTGGGAAATTGGGAGTTGCAGGTTTGGAGATAAATTAATGGTAAATAATGAATTATAGATTATTATTTTTTTGTTATTTGATTTATTCTGCTATGATTAGTCGTAATCGATTGGATTTTTTGGAACAACTAGGAGCTCACAATACAAAAGAACGAATGGATGATCATCGTGACTGGTATCAGCAGATACGCAAAGAATATTTGTGATTTTCGCAAAAGCTGATAGATATATATGCAGGTATAGAGCATGGATTTGTTGATAAAAAAACGGCAGATGTTATTTTTCGTATCAATAGAGATGCTCGTTTTTCTAAAAACAAATCGCCATATAAAAATTGGATGAGTGTGTATCTGGCTCCGAGCGGAAAAAATAGAGAATTGATAGGGCCATATATTCATATCCAACCAGGTAATCAATCATTTGTTGGTGGTGGTTTGTGGACGCCACAGTCACGAGTATTACGTGCGTTTAGAGACTATGTCGCTGTGCATTATACAAAATTTGCCGCCGTGTTGTCTGACAAAAAACTTGTTAATTTTTTTGGAAAATTACAGACAAAATGATTGAAAACGAGTCCAAAATGATTTTCTCAAGGTCATCCAGCAATACAGTATCTTCAATATACCTCATTTATCTTTCAGCGTTCTTTCTCTGATGCTGAGGTGTTGGATCCAGGATTTCTCGATGTGTGTGCTGAGGCGATGATCTTGCAATTAGACTTTAACCGTTTTGTTAATACAGCGATAGAGGAGGGAAGACCGATAGATGATGGAGAAATATTTATGCATACCATGTAGAAATCATTAATTTCTTTGGCGGTTGAGTATAATTTGATTGTAGTTTGTTGGGAAATATATAACCTATTGCTAGGCTAATGGATAAAAGATACACAGAGCAGTGGTATAATACGCGAAAAATAATATGAGAATTGTTTTTTATTCTCTCATCGTCGTAAGGTATGTGGATAGTTCTTGTGCTTATTGTCTTATGAATAATTTGATTTCTTTTTTGGAAATATTGGCATATACAACAGCCCAAAAATCTTATTGAAACTAAAAATTTCTATGATTTATCTACCATGGATATTAATGGTAATAAATTACTCTTTGAACAATTTCGTTGAAAAAAGATCTTGATTGTTAATGTAGCATCTCATTGTGGTTTTACTCCACAACTGGGAAGTTTACAGAATCTGTATGAGCTGTATCATGATCGTTTGGCAATTTTATGAGTTCCTTGTGATCAATTTCTTAACCAATCTCCCGAAAATGAAGCTGAAATGAGATTGTTTTGCGAAAAAAATTATGGCGTTGGGTTTTTGCTTTCGGAAAAAGTGGATGTGCGTGGCGCTGATCAACATCCTGTATATCAGTGGCTTACCCGTAAGCCGTTAAATGAATATAAGAATAGTATGGTAAAGTGGAACTTTCAAAAGTATTTGATCAATGAAGAAGGGAAATTGGTTGCTATGTTCTGACCGAATACAGAACCTTTCGATGAGAAAATTGTTGCTTATTTTAAATAACAGTATTTTATTTGTTTATACATAGCAGGATGGTTAAAAAAATGTTGTCTGGTAAAAATGCTGAAGGAGTTTTGTTGACGATAGGGGCGTTGATTGGATTTTTGTTTGGGAGTTGGTTGACAGGCACTTTTGCATGGTTGTTTGCGATTGCTTTGGTAGTGTACTTGGTATGGTCTTGGTATAATAATAGATAATAATGACAGACTATTTTTAATAGTATTGAAGTTGTGGTGCATTGTGTTTTTTCTGTGTTTAATTTTGTTTTGTAATTATATATAACTGTATGGTTATCCAAGTACTTTATAAAAAATGAATCCGTCATGGGTATGCGAGAGCTAAGCGTGATGGAACAATTTTTATTACAATCCCTACACGTTTGCGTGGAAGGCAGGATTTTTATGATGCGTTGATGGAAAAGGCTGTCTTATTAGAGAAAAAGATAGCAAAAAAGATTCTCTGGGAGCCGATAAGAGATGGACAGGTCTGTGTATTTGGAGATTATATCGATCGTGCAGATTTAGCTAAGGATTTAGATTCTTATTTGGCAGCACTGTTGCGTGATTATATAACGCCAATGTGTGATCTGTACGCAGCTCGCATAGGGAAATCGTATCGCAGTATCGCCATCAAAAAACTTCGTGCAAAGTGGGGGAGTTGTTCGTCACGTCAGGAGTTAGTGTTCAATCGTGATTTGGTTCACTTGCCTTTAGCCGTAGTGAAGTATGTCGTTGTTCATGAAATTGCACATCTTATCCACAAACATCATCAAAAGAGCTTTTGGGACTTGGTTGCTATTTTATCGCCAGAGTATAAGAAACAAGAAAAATTTCTGAAAGGGATGAGGATGTATGAGGTAGGTTAATTAGATTTCCCCTAATAGATACCAAACAACACTTGCCATACCACATGCAAATATTCCTCGAAGCGTTTCCATGATAACTATACTCAACGGTCGTTATGGGAAAAATACATGATTAGTTCTGTTATAGACCGCGTACAATATTCATCCAAACAAAACACCTCGAGCAAATGCTATGTACCAAGGTCCGTTAGCTGCTTTTTGCGATACATCCTAGTCGTAATCAGTCCATAGCCATAAGTGCCGTGAGGGTTGTCAGGAATTTGAGAATGAATGCTGTTATGAGTAGTTATATAAAGGATAAATGTTTTGTACTTTGTTTTTAGGGAAAAATCTCTATACTGTAAGGGATATGTTTATTTGATTCTTGTGCTATGTATAATCCATACGATCATTATTTTAATAAGGCGAAGAAAGCCTGATATAAGGCGCGTAGTGCTTTTAAACTTGAAGCAATTCAAGATAAATTTCATATATTTGACAAAAATGTACATACGGTGATAGATGTATGATGTGCGCCAGGGAGTTGGTTACAGTATGCCTCGGCACAATTGGAAAAGTTTTCTCCATCATGACATATATTGGTATGATTTGACCTTAAACCAGTGAAAATTTCTTTGCCACATACGCATACCTACAAACAAGATATTACTGATCGTGAAAAAGTACAAGAGATTTTGTCTACACACAATATAGAAAAAGTAGATTGTATTATCTCGGATATGGCTCCTAATACGATTGGTGTGAAAGATATTGATGCGATAAGATGCTTTGATCTACTGGAACAGTGGTTTTGGATGCATGAAACCTTGTTAAAAAAATGAGGTAAAGCTGTGGTCAAAGTCTTTATGTGACCTGGTTTTGATGAATATGTTAAAAAAATGAAAGATCTCTTTGGAGGTAAAAATGTCAAAATTTTCAAGCCTGATGCAAGTAGGACTAATAGTAAAGAAACGTATGTGATAAAGGTGTAATTTTTTCAAAAAGAAAAACCACCAGCGGATTGCGCTAGGGTTTTCTTTTTCGATCGGGAGAATCCCGACGAAAAGTTACTGCTGAGATCGGATTTTAGCAGTAAAAAATTTACTTGTGGATAGGAGTAGATTCCCCCCACTTAGAATTCCCATTCCTATGCCTTTTAGGCCATAAAAAAATGGGGAGATCATTAGGAATACAATAAATCCTAATAGATACCATTTAAACTCCCATAGGAGTTCCAGGACAGTGCCTGAATTTTGTTCTTGTGCTGACTTCATATTTTTTATTTTTACGTAAGATTATATATTACTGAATTTGCACCTGAAGTCAATACATTTTTGCTTGTTTTTGTAGGTGGATTGGTTACAGTAGCATTATTGTTTTTACTTGCTTTTTGATTGGGATAGATGAAAGTCTGAATTGTATGATTGCCAAATATTGGGAAGTCGACGTTGTTTAATGCATTGACTAAGTCGTATGCTGCTGATGCGGCAAATTTTCCGTTTTGTACTATCGAGCCAAACGTGGGTATTGTGGAAGTAAGAGATCCGAGGATCGATGTATTGTCTGAGATTTCTCAAACACAAAAAAAAATCTATGCTGCGATAGAGTTTGTGGATATTGCTGGATTGGTGAAGTGAGCAGGGCAGTGAGAATGACTTGGAAATAAGTTTCTTTCGCATATTAGAGAAGTGAATGCGATTGTTCAGGTGTTGAGATATTTTTCTGATACGGACGTGACGCATGTAGAATGAGCTGTGGATCCTATTAGAGATAGAGAAATCATCAATACTGAGTTGATGTTTGCTGATTTGCAACAACTAGAAAAGGCATTTGCCCCACTTGAAAAGAAAGCAAAAACAACAAAAGATGCGTTAGTTGTCCAAGAATACGAAGGCTTGCGTAAGGCATATGAATACTTGAAGCAAGGTATATGGCTATATGGTATGAAGGATGAATTTACTCCAAAAGAATACGAGGCTATCCGCAAATACAATTTTCTGAGTTTGAAGCCTATTGTGTATGCCTTAAATGTTTCTCAAGAAGATCTTGCTCGTAGCAAGGAGATAGAAACTGAGTTTGTTGCTAAGTTGTGAGCGCCTGTTTGTATTGTCTGTGCGAAGCTAGAATCAGAAATGATGGATTTTTCTCCTGATGAAAGAAAGGAATATTTGTCTGATCTAGTGGCGAAAGAACATGTCGAGCATGTGCCAACATTGGATGATTTGATTGCACTTGCTTTTAAGACTGTTGGGCTGATGTATTATTTTACCACAGGAGAAAAAGAAACGAGAGCATGGACAATCCCGTTTGCGAGTAAAGCGCCACAAGCCGCTGGGGCTATTCACACTGATTTTGAAAGAGGATTTATCAAGGCTGAAGTTGTGTCATATGAAAATATTGCTGCACTTGGGTCTTGGAATGCCGCCAAAGAAAAATGATTGGTAAGGCTTGAATGAAAAGAATATGTGGTTCAGGACTGAGATGTAATGGTGTTTAAATTTAATGTGTAACAATATCTTACCCTTACTTTTATTTAGTGAACGATTTGTGTATTTTTGCTTGACATAGTGTTGGAGATGATTATTATTACAATAGTTTTTCTGAGCAGTATGTGTGGTCGCTTGCGTTTACCGCATTTTACATGATTAATTACCCAAGTTAATGAACTTTAATATAAAAATGGATGACAAGAAGATTAAAGTGGATATTGAAAAGACAAATCTTAAAGATGTCTTGATCTACTGTAAACCAAAAGAAAGATTGGTCTTGATAAGAAAGTTTGGTCTTGATGGGAACAAAGAAACTCCACTACAAAGAATTGGAAAGGAGTATGATTTGACGAGAGAAAGAATTAGACAAATAGAAATGCAAGCTTTGATGAGATTCAGAAGACTTATCGTAGGTAATGATACGTATATGAAAGTTTTGGATGAAGCAAAGAAGATTCTTGATTCTCAGGCAGGTATCTTGCGTGAAGAGAAGCTTATTGCTAAGATGATCAATAAAGGTATTTTCAAATTTACTAAACAAGAATTGAAGCTTATTTTGGTTTCTGATTTTGATGTTACGTATTTGAAAAGAAACAAATTGATTGATAGAAGTTTCTACTTAGAACCATTGTACGAAGATCTTTTGACAAAGATGACGTCGTATATGCTGGACTACTTCGACAAGAGAAAAACAAGTCAAGATTTGTACGAATTTATCGGGCATATGAAAGAATTGTTTGCAAAAGAATTTGCAGATGTCCATTATATCCAAAATGACCTTTTCTATATCAATTTCTTTGAAACAGTAAGAAATATGAATGTATTTGATGGGAAAATAGGATTGCCAACATTTGCTGATGTAAACCCAAAAACAATCAAATTGAAGATTCTCTATACAATGAGAAGGATCAATAAACCAATCCACTACCAAGAACTTCCTGCAAAGATCATGGAATGGTTTCCACAAAAAAACATTAAACTTAATACTGTTCATAATGAATTGGTAAAAAATAATGATATATTTGTTAATCTTGGACTTGGTATCTATGGTTTGAAAGAACGATGATATGAAGGAGGTATGGTTAAAGATATCTTGGTGAGAATCTTCGTTAAGAATGACAGATCAATGAACGTCAAAGAACTTTGTAAAGAGATGCTTAAAGAGAAGATGGTTAGCCCAAATACTGTTATGCTAAATCTTCAAAAATACAAAGATATGTTCAAGAGAGTGGAAAAATGAGTATATGAACTCATTAAGTAGAAATTTGAAATGAGAGATTAGAGTTTAGATATGAAAAATCCCTCCTTTGTGAGGGATTTATTCTATGCTGGGGTGATGCCTGCCTGTCGGCAGACAGGGAACTGGTAGAATTTATTGCACTAATATCATATGCTATGTATGTGGTTTATGCTATAAAAAGTTTGCAATATAATTATATTTATGTATGAATAACTGATAATATTTCTAGAAGAATTGGTGAGCACAATAATTGACACACTAAATCTACTAAATATTATCGTCCTTTCTCTATCTTATACATTGAAGAAGTTTGAGATAGAAAAGAAGCTAGGATTAGAGAAAAATATTGGAAGAGTTGAATTGGTAAACAGAAATTGAAAAGTATGTAATTACATGCTGGGGTGATGGAACTGGTATACATGTCCCGACTAGTCGGGATGTCTTTGGCTTAATTTTGTCATGGTGGTTTGATATGTCTATGTTCTCTTATTGTCAAATAGTAAATATTATGTTTGAAGTACAAGAAATTTTGTAGAAAGAATTGATAGACATGCTAGATGATGAGTGAAGTCAATGGGCAGTTATTTGCCATTTATTGTGAAGATATGTAAACAATATCCAACATATAATGAAGCATATGCTATTGAAAGAACATTAAAGAAAAGTAAAAGTAAGCTGTTTGTTGAAAGATACATACAAGAAAATAGTTAATCTGCTGGGGTGATGGAACTGGTATACATGTACGATTGAGGTTCGTATGCCTATGGCTTGAGGGTTCGAGTCCCTTCCCCAGCATTTTTTGTTTGATGAAAAATTTGACAAATCATTGTTCCTTGTATATACTATCTATATCTGGTATTTACTTTTTATTTTTATTATCATGACTACTACATTTGCTGATATTCCCACTGACTTATATGAAAAGGAATGATTCCCTGAAGACTATAAAGGTGCACAATGGCATTGATTGAGTGATAATCAGTCACAAAAACTTGTGTGTATTCTTTTAGGTGAAGAATCTAATGAAAATATTTCACCAGAGGTTCTGTCTGATCCTGATAGTGTTGTTGTTCATTGAGATATTGCTGATGTCTTGGGCCAATTACAGCCAGATAAACTTCATGATATAGAATCATGAATATCGTATGTTGTACAGCAAGAAAAAAAATGAGATCTTCTTATCGGTCAACGATCTAAACAAAAATGATCATGATCATGGGAATCAACAATATGACCTTATTGATTCTTGGAAAACTACAACATTATTTCCCAAAAAAACGAAAAAACCCTTCCAGAAGGATACACTCACTACAATCTTTTGTTGCGTGTTCATCCGCGTCATGGTAGTGAAGATGGACTAAAACATGTAGATATATCAGCGGAATTGGTTGAAATACCTTCATTTTCTGCTCCACGCGTAGCTATGCTTATGCCTGGTATGGTATTCAAAAAACAACTTACTCCAGATGAATTTCTTGACTATATCAACAACTACCCCAACCATATACTTATTGGTAAAGCAGCATAACTTGCAATTTCTTATCAAAACACTATTAGAGAGATGTTTATTTTCTGTTTTTTGGGATGAAAAATATTATTTTTTGACTTTTGTTTGTTTGTTTTTTCCCGATTAATTTTTTATACGCACAAGATACTGCGACTGATAATACAGATATGGCTTGATGAGCACAACCAATTAGTCTTCCTCCCAATGGCAATAATATTTGAAGTAGTCCATGGGACCAGCCATCTTCTGATCCATTAGGATTATCCAACACTATTGGTTACTGATATTGTTCATCTATTTCTTCTAATATTCCAAATATTCAAACTTGCTTAGGTTGTGTTCAAAATTGACAAACAGCAAGCCTTACTCTTGGTTGAGTAATTGCCTGTGTTGCAGTTGAACAACTTTGTAGTAATGCTTATTCTAATGCTAGTGATTGGGAGAAATGTAATGATAAATATATTGGGTGTACTGATGATTGATGATCTCCAGATCGTTGTGCCTGCAAAGCAATAGGTGGTATATCTTTAAATACGAATGTGCCTTTTGTAGGGAATTGCATCAGTTTACGTGCAAGTTCCTCAGCAGACACAACACAAGTCACTCCAACAACAGCGTTTCCTCGTTTATTAGCATGATTAACGAAGATTGTGATGACGGTGATATTACTCTTTTGTTTTATGGCGATTGTCGTTGGAGGAGTACTGATATCAATGGGAGGAGCAAGTGAAGAACAAGCAAAAAAAGGAAAAGATTTGATCAAACATGTCGTGATGGCGCTTGCCTTGCTTGGAGCTTCGGGAGTGATCTTGCGTGTTATCAATCCAAGCTTCTTCTCTTAATATATTATTGTATCGGCAGACTTTCCGTTGCAAGTTGTTTGCTAAACGATACAAGATAGATAGAAGTTTTCTTTATTTTTGTGTATATTGTTCTTATGGGATTTGTGGCTAAAGATGGATGATTTTTGATAGAAAAGAAGGTGCTTTTTGGTGCTGCTTCATTAAATTCTGACTATATCAATCTTGGTATACAGGAAGGTGATGCTATGCTCTATGATAAATCTTTGCATATATTGATAGATTATCCTGGAGAATATGATATACAGGATATGTTTATTAAAGCATTTGTTGATAAGACAGGAAAGTTAAACTATATCATATCAGAATGAAACAATAGTTTTGCTATTGTTCAATCTCCTCGCGCATTGGATGAAGAAGAAATAAGCGAAGCAGCTACTATATATTATACGGACGATACCGTAGAAAAGATGCTTGATAAGCTTGAAATAGAAGCGCATAGAGAGAAGTTGATGCAAGAAGTTCCAGCAGCATAGTGGTTATTGTTTATTGCTAGATTCTCGCTTGTCTATAAGTGGCTTGATGACTGATGGATCTCCAATAAGCATAATGCCATCATCTTGTTCTATGGGTAAAATGTGATAAAAAATTTGCTTTTTGTCCAAATATCCGTATAATGGAGTTAATTTGTTTTGAAACTTTATAACATCATCACATACAATAACACTTTCTTTTCATAGAAGTGGTTGTACTTTCATGAGGTATTGGTCATATTGCGCTTTCTGTCCGTCTATAAATACAAAATCATAGAGTCAGGGTATTATTTGAGCGTGAGTGTTCGCAAAATTCCATGGGTATAATGTGAGATTTGGAACTTTTTTTGTATGATAGAGTGCTTGTGTATACACATTGTAGGCTATCTCAAAACTATAGACCTTTCCTCATCGAGATTGTATTGTGTCTGCTATCATACTACCGCTGTATCATACAGCGCTGCCTATTTCTAGGCAATACCTTGGTTTTTTTTCTTGGAGAATAAAACGCAATACAGACTCTGTCTGTGGACTTATAAGAGGTATTTGTCTGATCTGACATCGTTGTCTGTACTCTTGGGTAGATAGCATAGCAAAAAAACAAAACAAAATTTATTTATATTATATTATATATATGACAGACGAAAAAACAACAGGAAACAATGGACTACAGGGCCATGTACGTATAGATTTTTCTAAAAAAGGACATAGTCGTCCAGCGTACCAAAAAAAAGCATGAAGCTCTATTATCGGTGGACAGTGATGAGTGAGTAATTTATCTTCAGAAAATTTCTGGGGACATAAGGATATTGTACAAGAATCTATGCATGATCCTAAAAAATTTATCAAAGCAGGGGAAAAACCAGTAAGAATATGAAGTCTTATGGGTCTTGAACAAGTAGGTCAATGTATTTTCATCGAGTATGAAAACGACATGATTATTGTGGATGCTGGTATGGAATTTGCTGCAGAAGAAGAACTTGGAGCAGATTATATTGTTCCAGATATCAGTTATATCAAGAAGAATAAACACAAATTGAGAGGTATTGTTCTTAGTCATGGTCACTTGGATCATGTAGGAGCATTGAGAGATATGCTGCCAGAATTGGACTTTCCAATGATTTATACAACACCATTAACGCTCGGTATCGTTAAAAAAACTTTTGATGATCCAAAACTTGCTGCGAAAATCAAATACAAGATCGTTGATCCATTTACGGATTTATTGCAACTTGGATGTTTCAGTATCGAGTTTATTCTTGTAAACCACAATATTCCTGAAACATTAGCGCAAGCTATTTACACACCAAAGGGAGTGATCTTCAATACAGCTGATTTTAAAATTGATCATACTCCTGCGATTGATAAGCCAGCAGATTTGGCGAAAATTGCGAGAATTGGTACTGAATGAGTGAAACTTCTTATTGCTGATGCATTGGGAGTTACGAACAAGTGAGTTGTAAAATCAGAAAAACTTATTGGAGATACAATTGATAGTATTATTAAGCAGACGCCAGGAAGGGTAATCGTGGCAACATTTGCGTCCAATATTGGTAGAGTAATCCAGCTTATCAACAGTGCCGTAAAATACAACAGAACGGTCTTTCTTTCAGGAAGGTCTATGGTTAATAATGTTGAGATAGCACAGGAATTGTGATATATTAAACCACCAAAAGGGATGTTACGTAAACTTGATGGTGATGTGAATAATATGCCAGATGAAAGAGTTCTTATTCTTTCAACGGGAGCACAAGGAGAAGAATTTGCTGCATTGACAAGAATGTCGAGAAAAGACCATTCGGATGTAGATCTGAAACCAAGTGATTTAGTGATGTTATCGTCATCTACGATCCCTGGTAATGAAAGACAAATGCATCGTATGATGGATAATCTTACTATGCTTGGAGTTAATCTTATCGCGACGAGTGATATGGATGTTCATGCTTCAGGACATGGTGGAGAAGAAGATCATAAATTGATGCTTGCATTGACGAAGCCACAGTTCTTTATGCCATACTATATCGAAGCAAGAATGAGATATGCATATAGAAAAGTTGCTATGGATATGGGTATTCCGTCTGATAGAATTTTGATGCCTCATGAAAATGGAGCGATTATCGAAATGTATGATGATGTGGTTATGATATCTGATGAAAAATTGAAATTGGATACTATCTTGGTTGATGGAAAAGGAAAATGACATCTTTCGGGTGAATATGTGGTTAAAGCTCGTCATATTATGGCACAAAATGGTATCGTTTCGTTCATTATCAAAGTAGATACGCAGACGAAACAACTTGTTGGAAATATCCAAATTGAATCAAGATGATTTGTATACTCGTCAGAAGTAAAGAATATCCATACGCAGATTGTTGAATTTGTGAGATCTAAATATAACCAAAATGCTAAGAGAAATATGGAAGTAAGAGATAACCTGAGAATTATCAAAGATGACCTTGGTGGATTCATCAATAAGATTATCGGAAGAACTCCGATGATCGTTCCTTCGTTTGTTTATATCAATAGAGATGCAAAAGATGATATACCAGAAGAAGATGCTATTGTTGGGATGACATTGGAAGAACAAGGTGGTGATAGATAATTTTCAATTATGAATGCTAAATGCCTCTACATTTGTAGAGGTTTTTTGTTGCTTTTTCTCTATTCTTTATTATCTTTTGAGTTGTATATTTTATTCTTGATATGTTTTATGTATCGTCACGAAAAGAAGAAGTTAAAAATAGGCTGGATTGTCTTTTTTGTGTTATTGGCTATTGGTCTGTGGCTTTTTGTTCGCGGATTGTTTTGATCCTTCGAAGTAACTCGTGAGGTTATGGTGAAGGCTGGCGATACGTTTGGGGTCTTTTATAGTGGATTGTCTGACCTTCAGATTACTCGCATCAAGCGATACATGAAACAAAATGCTATTGATATGTCTCGCCTAGAAATAGGAAAATATACTTTTAGTGGACAATATAGTCCTGTAAGTTTTGTATCACATATTTTGGATGGATCGGAGAAAGATTTTGCGCGTGTGACAATATTGGAAGGGCGGTCAATTTATGATATTGATGATTATCTTGTTAAGCAATGATGGATACAGAAAGGTGCTTATATTTCCTCGGTGACAGATTTGAGTATTATACAATCAATGCAGGAAATTTATCCTTTCTTACAGGAAGCAGGAAATATTGGTTCGCTCGAAGGATTTTTATATCCAGAGACGTATTTCTTAGATAAAGATGCTGCTATTGTTTCTGCTCTTGTCCGTGTTCAGTTGGATACTTTTGCCACTAAAGTTTGGGATATTCTGGCTCAAGATAAGGAAATATTTTATGATCGTTTTTCTCGTGATTTTCCTGGTGTACAATTGGGCTGGTATGATATAGTCCGTTTAGCATCCGTGATCCAGAAAGAAGAAAGAATTACTATCAATCAACCAACTATTGCTGGACTTTTTTTGCGTCGTTTGCAGATAGGGATGAGGTTGGATGCAGATATAACATTGTGTTATGGATTGAAACAACCATATAGTGTTTGTACGCCTTCGTATATTGCTCGTTATGTATCAGATAAGACTAATGTGTACAATACAAGACAGCAATGAGGGATGCCTCCCACGGCAATATCCAATGTTCCTATGTCGGCAATTCAGGCTGTTTTGGCTTATGTTATCTCTGATTATTTGTATTATTTGCATGATGCGAATGGGCGTATTTATTATGGAAGTACATTAGAAGAACATAATAAAAATAAGCAATTATATCTTAGATAAAGATATAAAAAACTAAAATTGTATCTATATAGAAATATATACTATTTTTCTCTTTGTAGTGCGGTGTTTTAAACTCATTTTCATTTGCTTTTTGTGCTCAACTTGTTATAGCTAAGACAGATATGTTTACCATTGTTTATGGCGTATGCGAAAATCTAGAATATACACGACAATCATAGCGATATGAGGATGATTGATTTTTGCCTTTTTGCTTGTGCAGTTACAGCATAATCCATCATTTCTTTTAGGTGATGTCTTACGTTTAAATCTTCCTGAAAACTTTGTTGGTGTTTATTATGATGTACAAGAAAGTGCTTTGCTTGTTTGAGCTGAGTGAGTGTTGGTAGGAGATCAGGTTTCACTATCGATTTCTTATAATCCAGATCGTGTTTCTGTTGATATGTCTACATTTGTTAGTTCTCATAAGATTGTTTCACTAGATGATGATGGGTCTCTTGTCTCTGTTGTTTTGCGTGTTATTGATCCTACTGTAGAATTGTTATCTGTATGATTTGTGAGTGATGAAGAATATCATATTGTCTTGAGTGAAGCATGAGTCTTTCGTGATGGTAGTATTGAACCATTAGCGATACAACGTTTATAATACAAACCGCTTATGAAAAAATTAATGTGATTATTCATCTCCTGTCTTATAGTTAGTGTCGGCTACGTGTATGCGTCTGTCATTCCAAGTGGTTTTGCTGTAGAAGTAAATCCAAACACATTTGATGTTAATCAGGCAGTTGATGTAACGATTAGGGCTATTAATGCTAATGGAGACACTATCGTGGATTATGATGGATATGTATTTGCTGATGTTATTTCTGATACACAAGGGGTGTCTTTGCAATATGATGATTTTGCTGTTCCTGGAGAGGGAATGGTTGAATTTGAAATTGGAGATTTATGAGTAAAGACATTGTCTAAATCTTTGATTATAAGGAAAAATGGAAATTATGTTTTTAAAGTCCATGATTTGTATGATGATACGATTGTTGGACAAAGGAGTGTTGTTGTTTGAACACAACAACAAAATCCTTCTGCTACCATTACGATTACAACACCATCGTCATGATGAATAGAGACCGCTAGCGCTATTACTGTTCTTGCTGATGCTGGAAGTTTATTTAATTCTCCTTATCAATTATTGTTGAATGGTTTGCCTTCAGTGACATGAACTACTAATGCACAGTGATCTATCAATGCTATTGTTACTGGATTACAAGAAGGATCAAACTCTCTTCAAATAAAAATATTTGATATGAATGGGATTGTCTTGGGACAATCTCCGGTTATTACTTTCACTTATGAGTCGATCGCTGATGAATTTTTCTATGGACTCCAGATTCTTCCTTCAACACAAGCAAAGCAGGGGGATAAGCTTGTCTTCAATCTCTCTACTAGTGATGCCGTTTCTACTGCGGAGCTCATCATAGGTACAGGAAGAAGATATCCTATGGATAGAGATACTGCAGGAAAATACCTTAAGCAAGTGCTGATAGAAGATAAATGAATAGTCCCTGTCTCTGTTAGTCTGAATGCAGGAGGAAATATGAAACTATATCAAAATATTGCTTCGTTAACGATACAGGAAAGTATAGCAATATGATTAACAAAATTTTATACACAATCAGTGGATAAGAGTGTTTTAATGATGATGTGGCAAGTTATCGGTCAGGCTCCATCATTTATTGTTAAATATGGTACCAATAAAGATGCTCTTAATCAAGAAATGAAAGTGAATACTAATGAGATAGAGATCAAGAATATTGTTCCGACAAATGTCTATTATTTTCAAATTATCCCTGCAGATACTGATGGTAATGTTATTGGGACTCCATCTGAAATAAAAGAAATAGATCCTAGTTTGTTACAAGCACAAATCAGTTGTATTGTTGATGGTATACAGTTGCGCAATGAGGAGATAGAAGACAAATATTATTTCATTTGGGAGGCAGTAGAGAACGCGGAAAAATATTTTATTTATAGATCTGACAGTCCTACGACTATTTTGTCAGAAATGAGAAAAGTTAATGAGACAACATCAACAAGGTTTGAATATCCGTTTAATAAAGATGCACTACAAGAAGAGTATGCATACTATGCTGTTGTTGCTGTTTGTTTAGATGGAAAAGAAATACAGATAGATCAGATCAAAGAGGTTCAAGTATGACCATATGACACAATATTGCTTGCTTTGATCTCTTCAATATTGTTCTATAGTGTTTGGGCTTTATATCGTCGTAGTATTTAGTATTTGGTTGTGTTTGTATGAAAAAATATCCTAAAAAATATTATGCTTCTTCTCAGTCTTCATCAGCATTCTCTGGTGAAAGGTCTGTTTTGTGGAATTGTTTTTTATCATCAAATACCTTGTCGACAGCAGACATTACTGAGACTATTCATCAACAAGTCTATCTTCAATACGCTGCATACAATAGTTTTGTCCATGGTTTTCTTATTTGATACGATACACTTTCATCTATTTGTTCTTGAAAGGATTTCTCATTTTCATCTCTTTGTGCATCATTCTCAGTTACTCAAACGCAATTGCAGTCTTTGTGATTGTTAGATAAGAACGCTATTTGTCTGTCGTTGTGTGATGTTAAATATCGTTTTGGGGTAAAAAAGATGCTTACTTATTTGCATGAGTCAGAATATCTTGTACAACAAAAAGTTAGTTATTTTTGGGATTTTGTTTCAGGACTAAGTGTTTGTGATCATGATGTACAAATGGTCCCTCGTCCTTGTACAATGCATCGTATTAGATGTTTTATTGATAGCAAAAAAGAATCAATACTTGTCCATATTTCTCAGCCTTATTTGTTGTTTGCAGCTGTAGCTATTGCTGTAAATCCTAATGACAGAAGATATAGAAAAATGGTAGGGAAAAAGATTATTATTCCTCTTATTAATAGAATTATTCCCGTTGTCGCTGATGAATCTATTAATGCAGACATACACAATGGTATCAAACTGATAACACCTTGTCACGATAGAGATAGTTTATTGATTGCACAAAGACATCATCTTCCGATTGATGTTTTTGCGATGGATGCATATGGAATATTTACTCATCATGCTGCGGTGTATCAATGAAAACCATATATAGATTTTTCTGATAATATTGTTCAGTATTTGCAGGATATCCATAATTATGATGGTGCAGATATTCAAGTGATTGATGTTCCTTTCTGTTCTAAAACAAATCGTTATCTTTGATATTTTCTTGCCGATGGCTGGGTTGTTGTTCCTGATCTATGTACACAGAAAATGATTGACTTTATTTCGTCAGATCAATTTACTGCATGATCCTCTGAGAAGCTTGAGCTTATCTCGGTGATTGAACATCTCAATCCCATTACAATAAGCTCATCACATGGAATATTGGGTATTGGTTATACGTGAGTTATGCGTGATACTTTTTCGTCTATTGATGCGTACTATAGGGAAAAGAAATTATCAGAAGATGTTGTTGCTTCTATGATTATCTATGATATGATTTATGATAGAATAGTCCCGTCGTCATTTGTTATTGAACAATGTATTGACTCGTTATTTGCTCCATGAACAACGAAAGGTAAGTTATTGTGGCAAGATTATTGTGATTTTCTCACGATTGCTTATAAAGATAATAAAAAATATACAAAACAGATAGTTATGCTCACTGAACTCTTTGAACGTATGATGGTAGGGGATGCTAGCGCTATACATACATTTGCTGATATGCTTGATAATTCACCTGCTTTTGAACAAGAAAAAAGCCACTATATGCTATCATGAGGTCTTACTATTCATTTTCATGCATCTATGTGTGATGTTTTTCTTGATGCTACACATGCTTTGTATATCCGTACTATGCAGTATTGGGATGGATCAAAATATTATTTGTCTACAATGGATTATCGTGATATAGAAAAATTTGTTTTATTGTTTATGTTGCATGAATCTATTAATATGTCACAGCCTAGTGTATCTCTTGCTTGTGTATGATCTAAAACAACTACGCAATGATCTTTTGTTAAGCAATGTATAGATCCGCTTAAAATCTATTCACTAGACACTATGAGACTATCATTAATTACTCATAATATTTCAGATATCTGATCGCAGGAGCTTATTATTCAGAAGATATGGAATGTTTGTAGATATGTATATATGCATGTTATTGCTTCATGAATGGTTTCTGATGTCTCATGAGAAGATGTCTTAGCATGTATACAAGATGATCAAAATCAATTAACACCTTTTGATCAATGGATACTCTACAGATTTATGGAAATATCTGCAAAATTGGCTGAACCAAATGATATTATGTTTCCTTTAGAACAGAGATTGTGATTGCTTCATAGCTGTATCATTGATGATTTTGCTATTAAGTATATCGAAGCGAGTAAACAAAGGAAATGACCACTTTCTCATTGGGTTATGTTGTTATGTGTTGGTATGATTTGTGATATGGTTGATCCTATTATGCCATTACTTGTGTGATGAGTTCGTCAGCTTTTTGGTCACAATATCCCGCTCCACATCAATCCAACAACCATACGTATGCCATCAAAAAACTATAAGATTCATCTTCTTATGATGATTGTTGGATGATTGAAAAAACTTAAAGCAACTTTACTTATTAAGAACCATGAACAAGTAGATATTTGTATCCAATGATCTACTGATATCGCCTGATTTATTCAAGAACACCATAGTTTGTTTGACGCAGTGGTTGGTGTACATACCTTATCATTTCTTTCTAGTGATCAGGATATCGATGCTTCATATTTACAAGAATGTGTTGTAGATATAGCTTTATGACTTAAACTTCATACACCAGAACCTTCTGATATTGATAGATTATCTATTATGCATAAAGAAAAATCAGAATACTTACAACATCTTAGAGCTTTGATTTCTACATGATCGTATCCAGATAAAGAGTTGAAATTAGAAAAACTCAAAGAGGAACTACAAGATCTTGAGTATCAATTATTGAAAGCAAAACAATCATAATAGCAACAAAAGAAAAAACTCCCAGAGGGAGTTTTTGTTTATGTCATTTTGTTTGTTACGATTATTCACTTGCTATAAGTGTTTCAAGTTCTTGTACAAATTTTTCTAATGGGAACGCTCATGGAATGGCAACAAATCTTCCTGTTTGTGTATCAATGATAACATTACCAGGAGTTCATCTTATACCAAATAGTGATTGTCCTTCATTCATTTGTGCTTGTACTTTGCTTGTGTATTTTCCACTATCAAGACATGTAGTGAATCCTCCTATATTTATACCAAGTTTCCCAGCTTCTGCTATAACAGAATCTTTATTTATACTTCATAGACTGAATATACCTGAGATAAGATCGTAGTATGCTTGTGTATCTTCTAACTCGACAGCACATTCCAATGCCTCTGCAGCCATTTGTGCGTTTGCATGAATAGCGAGAGGGAAATGTCTAAATGCATAGTTTATTTGGTCAGGATATTGTGCTACTAGAGCTTGGATAGTTCCAGCTTGAAAATGTCTTTTACAGAAAGGACATTCAAGATCAGAATACTCTAGAAGTGTATATCTTGTTCCTTTTTTTCATTCTATGTGTGCTTCAGCAACGATTTTTGCTACAGCGTCTTTTACTGACTGATTTGCAGTTGGAGTCGTTGGTATAGGTGCTGTATCAGTAGGAGCTTGGGCAGTAGGTTTATTTCCAGCCATCTGCTCAAGTAACGTAGGAATACTATCTGCTTGTTGTTTTTTATATGTATCTGATTCATAGAAATCCATGATTGCTGCAAAATTGTCTGCTCATCCAGCTCTCAATTTTTCTAACTTCATTGCTCCATCTTCTTTTGTAAATCCAGCTAATCATACTACTAGATTGAGTATAAGAAGGACTATGATAATAGTGCTTGTAGATAATACGATTCCTGTATTTTTCTTAATCATTCGATTAGAATATTAAAAATAAATATATTATTCAGGTACGACTTCGATGTTTTCTGGCATCATAGGTTGTTCTGCTCCCATACCTTGTAGAGCATCAAGTGTTTGTTTGATTTGGAATGATTGTTGTTGTTTGAATGTATCTAAGTTGTAGATTTGTTGGATCATTTCATAATTTTCTACTCCACCAACTCTTTGTACTTCCATATCAGTCAAAGCTTGTTTAACTGTGTAATTGCTTAATAAGAACAAAAGGAGAACAGTATTCGCGACAAGTAATAAGATAGTTCGTGTGCTCATAGATCCATAACAACTAGTTGTACATACAGCGTTTGCTTTTGTTGTTTTCATACTTGCTGCTGTGCTAGCTTGTACAAGAGAAACTTTAGCTGGAGCTTTTTTAGCTACTGCCGTCGCAGTATTGCGAGGTGAAGTTTTTTTTGTTGTCTTTTTTACTGGCATGGTTTTATATCAATAATAAAAATAAAATTGCACCTTGAAACTAGTTATCTTTGTACATAAAGCAAGCGAAATCTTTTGTATTACGCTGATTTGACTTGACAATTTTTTGTATTGGGAATTATTGTATCGCTATATTTTTTGTTTTGATTCATATCATATATATAAGCCTCGGGTAATGAAGAATATATAATTTACCATACTATCTTCAAATACATGGAGAAACAAACCCATTACCAATAGAATGAAAAATCCTATCATAAGTGGTTTTGAATTGTTATTTTTATTATATATTTTTGTATTATGTAAGAGAATTATCAGTGTTAATAATAGTAGTATAGCTCATACTGTTCCTGTATCTATGGCTATTTGTATATAATAGTTTTCTGGTAGTATCGTTCCTTCGTGATGTATTGCTGGTCATGAACTTCCTAGTCAATATCACAAGGGTTTGTCTATAATATATTGTATACTCGATAGTTTTTGTATGATATGCTCCTGTGTGGATGATCATTTTAATATACTTAGTCAGAGAATACTCGTAATTGTTGTTATAAGAACTGCTCATAATATTTTTTTGTGTTGCTTAAATCGAGTAGCATATATAAGTATGATTCCTAATATCGTTCATATCCAAGCAGTTCTCGACAATGTGAGAATAATACTTATCACTGTTATACTCACTGCAATTCCCCATAGCAGTTTTTTGTTTTTTGTTATCTGTTGTTGGAAGGTATATATCAAAAGAGGAAAAAATGCAGCGAGAAAATATCCATAATTATTGGGTCATGCAAATAGTCCTTGTAGCCTGGGTTCTCATCCTGGTCATGTACGGTAATATATTGGTGGTTCTTGTCCAAAAACAAAATCTCCTATTGCTCCATATCCAATATTAAAAAAGAAATCTGGTCGTATATATTTTGCCATTTGTCGTAAGAGTCCTGCTATGATTGTTGTAATGAGTACTTTTGGAAGGATTGTTGTTATTTTTTCTTTTTGTTCTTTACTTAATGTTCGTCAGACAAATAATGCAGAGAGTAGGATCCATAAAAACATATATCCATATTTTATACCGATGAATATATTGTATCGTTGTGTTCATTGTCGTAGTGATAGTCCGATTGCACTTATAATTGTTATGCTACTTATGAGCAGAGGATATTTTCGTTGACGGACAAATGGAAGAATGTCTTTATATTTCCATAGTGCTGTTACACTAACAATAGCTACCCATCATAGATCTCTAAGGAGTGACAAACTTGTTATATTTTCATATCATCGGATGTGTAGCGTAACTATGCTTATGATATGATAGAGGATGATGATACCATAAAATACTATGAGACTATATATCATATAATTATAATGTATAAATAGTATTTGATATCTATATTGGTTTGTTCCAAAATTACTAGTATAAAAAAAGAGCCAATAGGCTCTTTGTATGGTGTTATTTTTTTCGAATTTTCATGTTGTTGAGGAATACTACATAACTCTCTTTATGTTCTTCTAGGTTTGGAGATATCTCTTGGAGTGTTCATTTCCATCCTGCGGCAATACCTTCTGTATCAAAGGAATTTTTTGCTTTTTCCCAAGGGTTTTTTCGTCCACTATTTGTTGTAATAGAATCTTTTTTGAACTCAATGTCTCATCCAGGTATAGATAGATTAAATGGATTGTCTAGTGTTGATTGATTTTTAAATAATGATTTCATTCTGTTGGTTAGATTGACTGCTTTTATCATTTCATAGTTACTTGCTAGGATGATTTTGCTTCATTTCTCATTGGATATGGCTTTGGTTTTATATTCGATTTCTGTCTGTTCTCCATATGTTTGAATATAGATTTTACCATTTTTCTCTATTATATCAAATATTTCTGTATATTGATTTTTTTGTTTCAATTCTTCGTGTACTCTCGTTGCGTAGTAATATAAGTTGTTTTTCCCTGTTTGATCCAATGTTGTGAATCAATCTATTTTTGTTTTGAGTGTTGGGTTTGATTCTGGTGGAGTATCTCTTTCAAATGCTCACAATCTTTCGAGTGTTTGTAATTCTGGACTTCCTGTTCTTATATAGTTTTGTATCAGCGTTGTTAGTTCTGGATTTCGATGGTCATACTGTTTGTCTCCCATGAACTCTGTTATAGCTCCAAATTTTAGCAAAGCATCTACTGCCTTTTCATTGAATGGAGTTGCTGCTTCTTGTGGATTATTCATCTTATCTCGAGTGATACCCATTGTTGTCATTGCTAGATCAAATAGTTTTGGGTTACTATTTCCTTTTATGTTTTCTAGTACTTTTTTTCTTTGAGATTTGTTATCAAGGTTTCAACTATCAATACTTTTTGCAAAAATATCATAATCAAGTTGCATCCTTCCGCTCCCATCTTTTTTTATGAAGTTTTTTATTTGTCAGTAATTCATCCCGGCAAATAAGATATTTACATTATTGAATCCATATGCAGTTTTTGCTTCTGGCGCAGCATCAATACTTCCTCCAGGAATAGTATTAGGATCTGATGAAAACATGTTTCCTATATCTTTACCTAGTGATTTGAAATTGATTATATTTCAGCTACTTATATATGCCCCACCAAATAGCGTTGCTCATGCGGCAAGTCGTGCTCGATCACCGGTTTCAGCCTTTCCTGTTATTCCTTTATATGCTCCCTTGATTGTTTTCAATGCAAGGAGTCCTGCACCAATAAGAAAGGCAACTCATGCAAGATTTTTGAATCTTTCTTTGCTTTGTGGTTCTATATTTGCATTGTCTATAAGATCGGTCAGTGGTCATGGAGTGAGTTTATCCAACAATCCACCAGAACTTCTTCTATGTGTGATATATTCTGGGCTTGTATATATCTCCTTGGTGGTTGAACTATTTGATCAATCGCTCGATTCTTTTGTATTGGGTTTTGTAGCGACTAGCATAAAACTATCTAGATATTTTGCTATTTGTGGATGTGCTCATTTTATATCATTAAAAGCATCTTCATATCCTACTGCTGGTAGAAACGGTTCTTGAGTAATTCCTGTATCTAGAGAAATTTTCAGATATTCATATAAATCATCTTCATGTTGACCTTGTACTTTCCTTAGGTCTGTTTCGAGAGATATATTATTGATAAGCAATCTTTCCATAACCATCTTACTATATACTTTGCGTACTTTTTCTGCGTCTTGGGATCCGTTGATAGGAAGTTTTATATCAAGATCAGGTAATACTTGATCTGATGATACGACAATACTATTGATGATTTGTCCTATATGACTTTGTTGTAATGTGTGATTTCTTAATTCTGTTGCGATTCTTTCTGTTTTGTCCTTCCATGTTGGTTCATCTAATAGGCCTTTTTTGTATTCGGCTTCTAGATTTTTAAGACTTATCTCTAATCTCTGAACATTATCCAATCATTCTTCTATACTAAAGTCTAGCAATGTAAACATTTCTTTCTCAAGGACACTAGAGTTTAGTCTTCTTTTGCTTTGATCTTTTACTTCATCTGCACGATGTTTGTATTGTTTGGTCACGTGGTCTACTTCATCTTTTTGATTTTTGAAGAATTCTTTGATTGTCGTCTCAGTGAATGCAAATCATGTAACTCTATCTTTGAGTTCACCTAGTTCATCTTGCGATGATGTTACAGCTGAAGTGCTTTCTATACCTTCTATAATTTGTAATCTTACGTTTACTTTATGGTTTGATATCTCTTGTGTTGTGTAATCGCTTGTAAACTCTTCCATCTGATCTTGCCCGACAACATAACATACGAACACTTCTTGTCAATCGTTGTTTGTTGTTTGAATCGCATATGTATTGGTATTGCGTGTAGTCTCACTATTTCCAGTTTGTGGTCTTACGACAAAATCTGTTGTATATTGTATACTCTTAGTGGTTACGTCATTTTTAGTGTTTTTCAAAAGCTCCCTAAATTTTTCATAGGTTGTTGCTTCTGGAAGATCTTTATTGTTTCTTGGGATGTCTATCCTACTTCAGATCTGGATATCTGTTCCATTTGTCATCATGTATGCGGATATATAAATGTATTGTTATTATACACAAAAGCCCTTTTCTTGTCAAAAAAAAGCATATGTTTTGTTGTATATTGAGTATATTTGATTGACAAATTTTATTTTATGTTCTTGGTATAGAAAAACTGTTTGAGGTGGTCTTGGTTTTTGTTGGTATCAGTTCTCCATATGGATCACTTCTCCATAATAATATAGCTATCCGTATGGTCTCCTATATCTTCCAGAAAGTGTGTTGTGTAGATAATTGTTTTAGATTGATTTTTTTTCTTTTGTATGATCTGATGGACGGCATGTCTGCTTTCTGGGTCGAGATGTTGTGTGGGCTCATCTCGTATATATATACTTGGATTGTGACACAGGCTGTTTAGTATGTTTGCTTTTTGTTTGTTTCATTGTGATAATTTGTAGATAGGGACATTTTTGTATTTGCTTATATCTAGCATTTGTATTTCTTCATCTATATTGTATTTTGTATTTGTTATCTTTTGCGTCATGGTTCGTCGTTCCTGTGGAGTAAGTTTTTCATAACCTGATATTGTATCAGGGCAATATCCGATATGATCTGTCGTTAGACTTATATGTCATTTGGTTATTTGAATTTGTCCAATGATTGTTTTTATTAGTGATGTTTTCCCCGTACCATTATTTCCAATAATTGCCGTACATGATCATGGAAGAAAATTATGCGATATGCTTTGGAGTATCGGTTTTCCTTCATAGATGAGTGATATATTTTGTATCTTTAGCATAGTCTTTTTTATAGGAATGATGAGAGTTATTTTGCGTATAGGTACTTATTGATGTCTAACTGAATGAGTTGTTTACGTTCAGGAAGTTCTTTGTCTGTATATGCAGGAATATATAACAGAGATAGTTCTGTTAAAAACTGTGTAAGGTTATCTTTATCTAATGGAATATTATCATGATACAGAGATGACAATTTCTTCAGATATCCTATGAGTTGATCTATGTTTTGTATAGATCATGATGGGAGAATGTTATCGTATAAAGGTCATATTTTGTATTCTTGTACTTGTTGTCTACAAAATGGAACAAAGATACCTACGATTACTTTGCTGTTAATATTTTTTCTGAGATAGGTTATATTACTTTGAGGATGTTTTACTTTAAAAAATGTATTGTAAAGGAGTGGAATGATCTTTTCATGTTTAGTATTTTTTAATAGAAAGGACAAAAACGCAGCTAAGCTCCCATTAATATCTTTATCTTTCTTAATATCTTGTTGAGCTTGTTTTGCTTTTTTCCCTTGTTCTTGTACGCGTTTTATCGCTTCTTCTGATACTTTGTTGGCATCTTGTCTTATCTCTGCAGAATCCAATCATTCAACACCAAAGTTTGGGCTAGAAGGCATACGGGCAAGTTATTGTTAAAGTACAAAATCTGTTGTTATTTATCTGTTTGTTTTGTCTAATGTACGATTTTTGGCTTGCATTTCAATGTCATTTATGTATAGGTTGTCTTATGTGTTGAAACAGGGTGAGGTGGATGAGCGGCCGAAGTCAACTCACTGCTAACGAGTCGTACGAGTAATCGTACCGCGGGTTCGAATCCCGCCCTCACCGAATTTTGTACAATTTTTTTTGGCTCTGTAGCTCAGTCGGTTAGAGCGCGTCTCTCATAAGGACGAGGTCGGTGGTTCGAATCTACCCAGAGCCAATTTGTACAATGATGAAGCATATACATAGCATTGTTGATATTGACTTGCAAAAGTTAGTCAAAAATATATACTAGTTGTTATATTGTTTTATTTGTGTTTAATTGTTTGATTAATGGCTAAAAAGTCAAAGGGAACAAGAATTATTGTCGCTATGGTTTGTAGCGAAACAGGAGCTACTAATTATCATGTGATGATAAATAAGGCAAATACTCCTAAATTACAATTGATGAAATATTGTCCAAAATTGAGAAAACGTACATTGCACGTTTCTAAAGAAAAATTGAAATAGTTTTTTATCACATAGGAGTTTCTTTTGAAATCCCTATTCCGCTAAGGCGGGATAAAGACGACGATGACCGGCATTGGCGGATCTAGCGTCTTGTTTTATATTCTAGTTTGTTTCATTAGATGTTGACTATCAGATTATCAAGACAAGGAAGAACAAAAAAACCATTTTTTAGAGTTGTTCTTACTGAACACACAAAGCCAGTTAAGGCTTGATTTAAAGAAGTTCTTGGATGGTTCAATCCTTTGACTCATACATTGGAAGTAGATACTGATGCTGTTGTTTCTTGGATTGCTCAAGGAGCACAACTTTCAGAAAGAGTTGCAAAACTTCTCTACAATCAAACAAAGAATGAAATTTTCAAAAAATTCATCGTAGTTAGAGAAAGAACGAGAAAATCAAAGACTGAAGAAGTTGCAGCATAATTGCATATATTTACATTATTAGCATGATCATCATATGACATCAACCTTCTTATGAATGGAAAATATGTTGCTAACTGTGTTGGCGCTTATTATTCTATTGATATGTGGGGGGTGTGTATATGCGTTTGTTCATGCTATTTTTTTGTTTATTTTTTCTCATGGAGAAGAAGATAAGAAAAAATCAGCATGGAATGGGATAAGGTATATGATTATTGGTGTTATCTTAACAATATTCTTACTTACGATTTTTCCTGTTGTATTTAGACAGCTTAAAGTTAGTGGTTATGAAGTGTATACTGCTAAAAACGTCTTTGAGAGAGCAGGGGAGATTGTTAATCAGCTGTTTAAATTTGGTCAAGTAGTCAGAGATACTAATACTACTCCATCAAATCAAGGTCCAACTGACTATGGTAATTTTTCTTTGTAATAGTATTTTTTGTTTACTTTCTCTATGCAGGTGATGATAGTTTCTCTTACTCAGATAGATGGATCTATGTGTAGCATAGATTTTTCTGATTTATTACAGAAGAAACTTTATACTATTGTCTATTTCTATCCAAAAGATAATACTTCTGGATGTACGCTTGAAGCACAAGAATTCACTGGCCTTATGTCTGATTTTGATACTCATAGAGTACAGATTGTTGGTGTTAGTAAAGATGCTCACATATCTCATTGTTCGTTTATAGAAAAATATTGATTGTGAATTCCGTTGATATCTGATCCTGAATGGCTATTACATAAGCAGTTTGGTGCTGTTGGAGAGAAATCTATGTATGGAAAAAAATACACAGGAACAATCAGATCTACATTTATTCTTGATAGTTCTTGAAAGATTATCCATCAGTGGCTGAATGTATCAGCAAAATGACATGCTCAAATTATTTTGGATTACGTTATTGCGTATCTCTTATAAACTTTATTCTCCTATCGTATACACATGGCTATGCAGGTTGATCAAAAATGGAAAAAATATGTTTTATTGCTTCTTCATAAGATAGGAAGATATACAAAACAACAAAAATTATTTGTTTTGTACCTCTTTGTTCTTGTTTTCTTTATGATTATTCTTCCTGTTGTTAAGATTAGTCCTGTGGATCCTGCTGTGCCTTCTCGTTTAATATTTCTTATATCAGGGGCATTTGGTAAGACGGCATTTATGTTGTTCATATCTTTATTGGCTCTTATTGGTTGGAATATGAGTTTTAGATTTAAAAATTTTGTTACTGCATACTTTGGATTTAAAGAAAATGAATCATTGTTTAATTTTGGTCTTTTGTGGTTAATCACTACATTATATATTAGTATTGGGGATACTATAGCTATCTTTACTGAAACAACATCAGTTCAAGTAACTCGTTTTGGTTACAATACGGTATTGTTACTTCTTCTTGTTTGACTTATACTTACCTTAGTCTCTCTTATCAAAAAAGCGAAATCTATGAGTAAAAATACTATTGTTAATATTGTTGAAACACCAGAACAAAGAGTATCTAAAGCACAAAATACAGTGAAAGGATTGTTTGGAGATAAGGCATAATAGATATATCTAACTATAACAAAAAAGAGCTAATTAGCTCTTTTTTGTTACTATTCATTAATTAAATAAGGGTTTGCATATCTATAGAGAGTGGTCTGTGTTTGATCTCGGAGGGTTGCTCTTACTTTATCTCCTATAATTAGATCGCTTGCGAAGTCTGCAAATTGACATGGACACTGATTACAGGTGGTTGGGATAATAGGTGGTATTTGGATACATGTTGTTGGATCGGTACAATCTCCCGTTGGTGGAAGAGGATTGACGGGGATTTGTGGTGGTGTTGGAATAGGATCGATAATACAAACATTGTTCCCATTATAATCTCAACACTTGAGTCCATTTTGGCATCGATCTTGGAGGTCCATACAATCAGCAGCATTACATGATTCTAATGGATCACAGATGCCGTTGTCGTTAGGCGTACGGTCTCATCAAAAATCTTCACATGTCTCATGACAGAGGTTATCGCTACATAATCTTGTATATAATGGACATCTTGGAATATCTATCTGCTCTTCTTGTGGAGGAGTGAGTCCAGGATAGACAATATGGCTTGGACATGCTAATTCTGCTCATATGACTGGACATCCAGTTATGGTTCAAAATCCTCACGGTATTGTTGGACAGGCATCTTGTGTATCACTTATCCCATCGCCATCACTATCTTTAACGGTATCTAGCAAGTTACTTTGTTCTTTATTGCTTTGTATTATATTAGCAAGTGCTTCTTCACATATATCTCCTATTCCACTACGATCACGGTCTGGTTGGTCGCTATTTATGGTAAATGGACAATTATCCAATAAGCATACTCATTGTAGTTGTTCCTGAAGAAGTTCGTGATTGAGATTCTCTGCATTGATACTACAATTTTCATTATCAAACAATACTAATCCTATGAGATTTTTTACTCAATCGCCGTCGATATCATCATCACATATATCTGGGATAGTATCGTCATCCATATCACAGTATCTATTTGCTCTTCATGAACGCATGATCTCTACACATAGATCTTCTTGCTCTATAACTATAGTCGCCTGTGATTCTAAAAATAGGCATTGGTTGATGTATTGTGTATTACTTGGAAAATAGACTCAGGAATTATCGTAACGATGTGATAATTTTGTATTATTACCTTGGTATGTCTGGCTTACTTTTGGAGTATATCTTTGGATGAATGTATTTGACTGTATATTGTCTCATATTGGAGTATTGATATATTGTAGTGTTTGTCCTGGTACGGTTATCAGGTTGTTGGGTGCAAAATTTTTGGAAAATGATTGTCCATAGATAGGATCAATAATGTATATAGTTATGTAATTGCGTGTTTGTGTGTTGTCTTGAAATGTTATGGTTTGTGATATAACTCTTGGTCACATCGTTGTATATATATGAGTAATGGCTGTATTGTTATTGGTGATTTGTTTCCCATCTCCAAAGTCTCGTTGTATTGACTTAGTAGCAGCACTTGCGCTGATTTGTGTCTGGAAACCTGCTATTGTGTTTGCTTTCAGGCGTAGTCCATTTTGACTGATGATTTGTGATCATTGGTTTCCTCCTACATGGACAGTGGTGCGTGTTATTGCTAGTAAGATATTTCCTTTGAATGCCCTTGCTGTGACTGTATATATGCCAGCTTTCGTATATTGTCTTGTAATCGACTGTCCTGGCTGCCTATTGACACGAATATTATCTCAAAAATCTCGTTGGATATATTCTATGTCTCCTATTGTATTTGCTGAAAATGTTATATCATCATTGGTATTTGTATTGTTTCTATTTGCTTGGATTTGGATTCCTCTATATTCTGTATTGGACTGTCATACGATGATAGTTGTTTTTGCTATGGCGTTGTTTTTGGTTCATTGTGCATATGCATGGACAACATATAATCATGGATTCGTATAGGTATATGTTATTTTTTGTCCTAATTTTGTGGATCAATCTCCCATGTCTCGCTGGATATCTCCGATTACAGTCCCCTTAGTTACTGCATCTATATCTACTGTTAATGGAGCTTGAGATGATAATGTTTGTATTGCTATATACATACCAAGCGAATCTTGTCATCCTATACATGCATCTCATTGTCCATTGTCATTACTATCTGTTTGGTCAGTGTTTGGTGTAAAGAGGCAATTATCCTGGTTTTGTGGTAATAGTCTGACGTTGATACGTCATGTTTCATCTACTATTCATCTGGGATTTTTGATTCCATCTCCATCAATATCTTCATCACAGACATTTCCAATACCATTTTGTGCAGTATCTTTTTGGCTTGGATTGTATTCGTATGGACAATTGTCTTCGGCATTTATTATACTATCACAGTCATAGTCATTATCAAAGGAACATTGGATATTGGTATAGAGTTTGTAGAATATATCTAGTGCAGTTTGTCCGTCGACATTTGCATATATATCGATATTTTTTGCTCGTTGTACATCTATAATATCTTGGTTGTATAATATATTTAGTTCTGATACTGGCCAATATGCTTGTGCAATTTGTCCAAATGTTCTCATTTCACATGCATCGAGATTGAACATACAATATTTTATATATGTTTTGAATGCTGCGGGGTTGCTTATCGAACAGGATCCTTGTGAACAATTATCTACAGCTTCTTGGATATTTTGTCTATCTGTATCATCCAAGTATCTATCAGGATAACTATTGGCAGCTAATCATTGCATCCAGGTTTGTATTGTTGATCGGTCTGCACGGTATTCTTGGTAGATATATTTTGCAAGTACATTGATAATAACTTGGACAAACTCTGCGTAATTGGTATTTCTGGTTCCACAAAACAATCCTGCACAGATAGGACTTGTTTCTTGAGGGTATCATCTCATATAGTTATTGTCTCAAACATAAGCAACGCAATAATAATAGTTGTTTCATTGAAATGATCATCATTGGAATGGAATATCACCAAAATCTTTTCCTGGTTGTCCTATAAAATCTGACCAAAATGGGTTGGTGTATCTTTCCATCATCCAGTTGGGTGACTGTATACAATCTTGACATTCAACTGCATTGAGGAGTCTGGCTAGTTCATACCTAGATATACTTTGTCTTTGGGAAAATTCTTCAACATTGATCCCCATAGTTTGAATTTCTGTAGAAAAATTATCAAAAGACTGTCCAAAACAACTGGAAAAAGACAGTAGGAGAAAACCGAAAAGTGTTGCTATTTTTTTTATCATGCCATATAATGTATGAGGCAAATGTATCTGCTTATTCTCTCTATATCTTTTTGTATAAATACATCAAGGACAAACAACATCATTTCACTTTGCAAGTTGTTGTGAAATGGATATAAGAAGGCTTAGTTTGTATTTTATTGATCGTTTTTGGGTATGGAGAAACAGTCACAAAAAAATATGTATGATTTTTTGCAGCATGATCCTGCAACATTGCCAGCTGATCAACCTGCATTTTTGGAGCATCTGTTAGCAAAGATGGATTTTCATATTGCCAAGGATGGGAAGATATTATTATTAACGTTAACAAAAAGATCGTCTGAAGAAATTACGAATTTTCTTGTTTCGAAGTGATATAAGGCGTTCTATTTGCATAGTGAAATAGCAACGATCGATCGTTGGGAGATTATCAAAAAATTGAAAAATGGAACGATAGATATTATTGTGGGTATCAATTTACTCAGAGAGGGGATTGATCTTCCTGAAGTGACATTCATTGGTTTGTTGGATGCTGATAAAGAGGGGTTTTTGCGTTCAACAACATCACTTGTCCAGATTATTGGACGTGCTGCGAGAAATCCCAATAGTGAGGTGGTTTTGTATGCCGATTATTTTACCGAATCAATCGTTAAAGCTCTCTGGGAAACGTATCGTCGTCGTCATACACAGGATGATTTTAATAAGAAGCATGGAATTACTCCAAGACAAGCTATAAGCAATGTGAAAGATCTTGAATCAGTAAAAACTGATGAAAATTTGGATCAGGATTTTGGCAGATTGACGAGAGGGAAAGTGAAAAGATTGAAGAGACTAACTAAGGTGGAGAAAAATATGATAGCACAAGATCTCAAAAGACAGCTGGATACGGCTATCGCAGATTGGCGTTTTGAAGAAGCTGCAGTTATTAGAGATCAATTGAAAGAGTTGGATGAGAGTTAGATGTTTTCTTCTTGATATCGTTCGTCAATATAGTTATCTAATCATTGTGTATAATATGATTCGCGATAATATTTTTTTATGATGAGTTTACATTCTTTTTGTGTGTATCGTTCTGCGAATACTGATATAAATATTTTGGGTTTATTTTCAAATATTTCGATAAATTTTTCTATATTCTTTTTTATGCGTATGCCTATTTCACTTCGATCGATGTTATATTTTTTTTTATATCTCATCGTATACTATTGAGAAATGGACTTAATACTATTGCAGTCACTTCTCCACTACGTCGAGGAGTATTTTCTTTGTTTTCCTCTCAGACTTCCTCTTGTTCTTCATTGAAATCTTGATCAAAATAGTTTTTTTCTAATCGAAGATCTTCATCAAACATACCATTTGTTATATAATCTTCTTCAAAAAATATATCATTGATCTCTCTCAGTGTTTGTCCATTTATTATCCCAAGAATTGGTGTTTTGTTATTTTCTTCACTTATTAAATATCGTCGGGTGTATGTTAAAATATTATATTTTATAATATCTAGCTGCAATTCTCGTTGCTGTTTTTCTTCCAGATTTTTTTCTATTAGGAATTTGTGTTCGATTTCAAAAAATGTTTGCATAATTTCTATGTAATCTCATTCTTGTCTTGTCAGTGTTTTTGTGAGCGCTGTTTTTATGCTAGTTTCCCAATTTTCCTTTTCATCTACATATTGTAGAATCATATCAAATTTCCCACGAGCGTGAGCGATATCCATTTTGATTAGATAATTACGACTTATTGTATCTAATATTTCAATCATATAGTATATTGAAGTTAAACTTTTGCTATATTATGTATTATCTTTCATTTTTCAATCTTTTGTTGACTTTTTTATGTTTTTTGTTATAATATTATTGTTATTTTTTTGTATCGTGTAAACTTGATGATTGAACAATATTTGAAATTTCCAATTCCTCCTGTAGGTCAGGATATCCTTTTCTCAGATGGAGTTGCGTTGGATAAAAAGAATCGCTTCTCTTTGCCTAATAGAGTTGCTGCAGCGTTGGCTATTTCTGGTTCAACTTTGTTTGATCTTATTAATTTTTCTGATAAAGATATCCCATATATTCAATATATTCCTCAGATGTTACGTGCTAATTCTCACCGTTTATTTTTAGAAAATACTCAACAGGAATGATTTTCTGATGCATATAAGCAAAATTGATTTACTGCACGAGAAGAATATACTGCGCGTGCTGAAACCGTTCGTTTAGATGCGACAAAAAGACTTATAGTTCCTGTTACTAAAATAAACTCACTTTGACTTCAATCAGCTAACCAAATACATATGCTTTTTTCATATCCATCGATTAAAATATATCGTGTGGAAGATTATTCACGTTTGTTGGCTTCTTATGCAAATTCAAAAAAATAAATCGCTCCGTGATTATAATAGCTTTCACTTTGATGTGGAGGCAAGATATTTTGTTACTATTGAAACTACTGCAGATATGCAGGATCTTATTCAAGAACCTATTTTTTGTGATAACAAAAGACTTATTGTTGGATGAGGGAGTAATATGTTGTTGACGGAAGATCGTTTTGATGGATTGGTGATACATAATAGTATTATGGGAAGAGAAATACTTTACGAAGATGCCAGTTCTGTTGTGCTGCGTGTAGGTGCTGGTGAGGTATGGCATGACTTTGTGCTATGGACGGTGTCACAGTGATGGGGTGGGATAGAAAATCTTGCCCTTATTCCTGGCTCGGTGGGTGCTGCTCCGATGCAAAATATTGGTGCATATGGCGTTGAAGCAAAAGATGTTATAGAATTTGTCGAGTATGTTGAGCTGTCTGATGGATCTACGCATATTTTGGATAACGGATCGTGTGCGTTTGGTTATCGTGATAGTGTTTTTAAGCGTGAATTAAAAGACAAGGCGTTTATTAGTAGTGTTGTGTTTAGGTTATACAAAACAAAGCAAACTACTACTTGGATTGCCGCGTCGTCTATGACTCCTCGCAATGACGAATTGCAAGATGAAAACTATTCTTTAAAGCTTGAGTATAAAGATATACAACAGGAAATTATTTCCAGAAACCTTGATATAAACGATATTTCTGTCCAAGATGTGGCAGATATAATTACCAAAATAAGAAGTCGTAAATTGCCAGACTGGACACAGATAGGAACAGCAGGAAGTTTCTTTAAGAACCCTATTGTGCTTATTGAAGAATTTACCCGTCTAAAAATGATGGATGCTTGACTGGTTGGCTATGATGTTGTTGGAGGGATAAAACTTTCTGCTGGACAGTTGATAGAATTGGCTGGATTGAAAGGAATAGAAAAATGATCGGTATGAACATATAAAAATCATGCGTTAGTCTTGGTTCATCACGGATGAGGAAAGGGGAGTGATATTGTCGATTTGGCGAAAGATATTCAAGATGTGGTGTATGCGAAATTTGGCGTCTGGCTGGAACCGGAGGTAAATTATGTATAAATTTTCTTATTATAGCAATTTAGTCTTCAAATTTTGGGAGGTAGTCGGTGATGTATCTTTGCGCACATTCATCGATGATTTTCATCGCTTCTTGTGCGTCAAAAAATCCTAGTGGTTTGCATGTGTCTGGTTTTTTGAGGTGTTTGTAGAACTCAAAATAATGTTCTACGGTGTTTGCCCAGTGTTCTCATAGATCTTTGTATGAGTTTATATGATTCATGCGCTTATCATCTGCTAGGACGGTAATTATTTTATCGTCAATTTCTCATCCATCTTCAAATTTCATAACTCAAATCACACGTAACTCTGCTAGAGATCATGGGATGAGTGGTTCAGTAATATTTGCGATAATAACATCAAGCATATCATTATCGTGATCTCGTGTTTGTGGAATGAGTCCATAACCACCAGGATATGCTAATGATGAGTATCCTACGCGATCCAGCTTTAGATGACCTGTTTCGACGATAAATTC
>Ga0209702_10002131_pt1 | contig 35524 bp, 34 predicted proteins | sample FRY01_FD_187210 | JGI IMG/M metagenome (GOLD analysis project Ga0209702, IMG submission 187210) | Freshwater microbial communities from Lake Fryxell liftoff mats and glacier meltwater in Antarctica - FRY-01 (SPAdes) (version 2) | ecosystem: Environmental > Aquatic > Freshwater > Ice > Glacier...
GCCCGCCTCGGCTTCACGCAAAAACCCAATAATCTGGGCTTCGGTAAATCGCTTCTTCATGTCCAATCTCCTCGGTAATGGGATTGGACTCCAAAGCTACGCGCTACTCAAATCGGGGGAGACGTCGATGGGATTGGACTCCAAAGCTACGCGCTACTCAAATCGGGGGAGACGTCGACTACATTGAGGCAGGATTTGGTTCTACGACTGGGCAAAGACGCCCGTGGCAATCGTCGAAGGGGCCGAGAACAACGTGCCCGGAATCCCATGACTGGGTAGATCGGTGGTTTGTGTTGAAGGCGCTTAGCCCCATCAAGGAGAAGCGAGATGGCAAATAACAAGATCAATAAACTGCTCGAATTCGCCAACATGCAAATGGCGTCAGAGTCTTTTTAGCGAAGCCCGAATATTGTTTTTAACGCCCATCACTGGCAAGCTCAGAAAAAACATCCTAGTTCCAACTGCCGACTGTGATGTCGGGCTCATCAGGGAGATGTCGTTGTGCTGCTGTGGATAGACTGGCTGGCTGCGTTCCTGCATCGTTCGAAACGTACGGCGCTGTTGTTGATTGCCGTCAACATGCTACCGCTGGTGCTGGTGTTCGCAGGGCTGTGGGATCTGCAGCGGGTGATGTTGCTGTACTGGCTGGAAAACGGCGTGATCGGCATTTACAACGTGCTCAGGATTCTTTCGGCCCGGCAAACCTTCTTTCTGGTGCGTCTGTTCATCGCGCTGTTTTTTACAGCTCACTACGGCATGTTTTTCCTGGGGCACGGCGTGTTCCTGATGGGTATGCTGAAGTTACCGGTGGACATGAACAACATCATTTCGTTGTGGACCAGCCTGCCATCAGGCATCGGGCCGATGTTGCTGTTGCTGTTTGTGTCGCACGGTTATTCAACGGCCTGGCATTATTTTCATGAAGGTGAATCGCAAACGGCGAACACCGGGCAATTGATGATGCGACCCTATGGCCGCGTCGTGATACTGCACATCACGATACTGGGCGCGGGTTTTGCGGCGCTGGCACTGAATGAACCGCGGACTTTGCTGGTGGGGCTGATCCTGCTCAAAACCATTCTCGATGTGGTGCTGCATGTGCGTTCACATGCGCGGCAAGAACACAAACCGTTGCCACAGACATAAAAAAACGGCGCAGATGCTCTGCGCCGTTTAAGTAAAAATATGTTTATAATCAATTTCTTATGTTAATTCCTCGAGTGTAAGCCCGGAAACTGTCAGTGCTGCGTATCAGTTCCGTGTTTCCACCTGTTGCAGCGGTTCACTGGTGTTGGTTTCCATCTCCGGCTGCGCGCGTTTCACGCGCTTGGGTGCGCCGTCATCATTGGAAGCCTGCGCCGCAGCTTCCACACGATCCTGGCTGGTCTCGACCTGCTGCAGGTCGGAAGGCCAGTCCAGCTTGAGCGGTGCCGACTGCGGTGTTGCAACCGGTGCCGGTGCTGCGGGTTCGACTACGACCTCCGGTGCTGCAACTACAGGAGCAGGGGCAGCCTCAACTACAGGAGCCGCTTCAACCACAGGAGCCGCTTCAACTACAGGCTCCGGAATCGGCGCAACCGGTGCCGGCGTGATTTGTTCGGCAGCCACTTGGACTTCTTCAACAGCAGGCACAACAACCGGTGTTGCTTCGACCACGGGTTCCGGGGTCGGCACAAAAGGTGCTGGCGGCGGTGACAGTGGTGCCGTGTTTTGCGCGGTTTCGCGCACCACTTCAGCGACTGGTGCTTCGTCTGCGGTGGAGGCGGACAATGCGTTGGGCACGGCGGTTTCGACGTTGGGGTCCGGCACAAACGGCGTGCGCGGGTACCAGACGCGATCACCGCGTTGCTGCTGGCCCTGGCGTTCCTGTTGCGGTTCACCGCTGTGCTCACCACTGCGTTCACTGCGATCGGCACCACCGCGACGACCACGACGGCGACGGCCACCGGAACGTTCTTCGGTTTGCGATTGTTCGCCTTGCGCCAGTGCTGCAGGTGCTGCCTGCTCAGCAATGGCGTCGTCATTCTGGGGCGCTTCTGCTGCCGGTCGCTGTGCAGCCTGCTGGTCGCGTTGTTCCTGTGTGCGTTCCTCGCGTGGGCCGCGACCGCGACGCTGCCGGCCATCACCACGACCCTCATTGCGCCCCTCACCACGACCCTCACTACGACCTTCGCCTTCGCCTTCACTGCGCGGGCCGCGTTCGGCGCGGTCTGGACGCTCACCGCGCTCGGGACGTTCGCCGCGTTCACCACCACGACCACGTCCACCGCGATCGCCGCGTTGCGGACGACCGCTGCTGCTGCGTTGGCCATTGCCGCCACGAGCCGGACGCTGGGTATTGCGCGCCGGTTCTGCAGCAGTTGCAGCCACAGCCTCTGCCGGCTTGCGCCGGAACCAGCCCATGATCTTGCCGATGATGGAATCTTCGTCTGCGGCTGGCAGCATCTGGGCTGCGGGTGCGGTCTGGGCAGCGCGCATGGGTGCGGGTATGCCACCCGTAATGCCTTTGACGGCGGCTTCCAGTTTGGGTGCTGCGGTTTCGGTTTCGGCGGCGGTTTTGTCTTCTTCGCTGGGCAGCTTGACCATTTCATAGCTGGGGGCCAGCGGTTCGCTCTGGTTCAGATCGTCGTGACGCATCCGCGTCAATGTGTAGTTTGGTGTCTGGATGTGGATGTTGGGGATCAGCATCACGTTGACGCGATGGCGCGATTCCAGCAACTGCAGGTCGACGCGTTTTTCATTGAGCAGGAAGGTGGCGACGTCCACCGGCACCTGGGCATGAACGGCGGCGGTGTTGTCCTTCATCGACTCTTCCTGAATGATGCGCAGGATGTGCAGGGCGGTGGATTCGGTGCCGCGGATGTGGCCGATGCCGTGGCAGCGCGGACAGGCGCTGTGGTTCGATTCGCCGAGCGAAGGACGCAAGCGTTGGCGTGATAGTTCCATCAGGCCGAAGCGCGAGATTTTGCCGACTTGCACGCGGGCGCGGTCGAATTTCAGTGCATCCCGCAGGCGGTTTTCAACTTCGCGCTGGTTGCGCTGCGATTCCATGTCGATGAAGTCGATGACGATCAGGCCGCCCAGATCGCGCAGGCGCAACTGGCGGGCGGTTTCGTCGGCGGCTTCAAGATTGGTGCGGAACGCGGTTTCTTCGATGTCGGCGCCGCGGGTGGAACGCGCGGAGTTGACGTCGACGGAGACCAGCGCTTCGGTGTGGTCGATGACCACGGCGCCGCCCGAGGGCAGGCTGACTGATCGCGCAAACGCGGATTCAATTTGGTGTTCGATCTGGAAGCGCGAGAACAGCGGCACGTCGTCGTGGTAGAGCTTGGCGCGCTCGACGTAGTTGGGCATCACGTGGCCCATGAACTGCACGGCCTGTTCGTGGATCGATGCGGTATCGATCAGAATTTCGCCGATGTCTTCGTGGAAATAATCGCGGATCGCGCGGATGACCAGGCTGGATTCCTGGAAAATCAGGAAAGCGCCGTCCTGCTGCGTGGCGGCTGATTCGATGGCCGTCCACAGTTGCATCAGGTAGCTCAAGTCCCAGTTCAGTTCTTCGGCGGTGCGGCCAATGCCGGCGGTGCGGGCAATGACGCTCATGCCGTTGGGCACGTCAAGTTGGGAGACGGCTTCTTTCAGTTCGGCGCGGTCTTCACCCTCGATGCGGCGCGAAACGCCGCCACCGCGCGGGTTGTTGGGCATCAGCACCAGGTAACGGCCGGCGAGGCTGATATAGGTGGTCAGCGCAGCACCCTTGGTGCCGCGTTCGTCCTTGTCGACCTGGACGATGATTTCCTGGCGTTCTTTCAGTGCGTCCTGGATGCGGGCGCGGCCAACATCGATACCGGCCTTGAAATAGGCGCGGGCGACTTCTTTGAAGGGGAGGAATCCGTGGCGGTCGTGGCCGTAGTCAACAAATGCGGCTTCGAGGCTGGGTTCGATGCGGGTGATGACACCCTTGTAGATATTGCTTTTGCGCTGCTCTTTTCCTGCGGATTCGATATCGAGGTCGATCAGTTTCTGACCATCGACAATTGCAACGCGCAGCTCTTCGGCTTGCGTTGCATTGAACAACATGCGTTTCATTTTCTTCTCCCGCGCTCAAGGATTTGCACGGGATGATCAACACTGCAGCCGCCCAAGGGCGGCGAACTCGGAGTATTTCAGTCGATTGACGACAAAATCAAGAAGCGATCGTTATCAGTTTCCTGGTTATGCAGTGTGTTCTGCTGGGACCCGCTTATCTCGCGAATCCGCTAATTCAAACAGTGCCTTGAGCGCGTAATTCGTCTAGTATCGCTACTTCTGCTGGTGAGCGACTTTAACCCTGTCTATTCAGTGCAAACACGGCCGTGGCCGTGAATCATGCAACATCGCCTTTGCCGCATTCGCGTCGTTCAGGCATCCATTGCAGAGCGCATACGTCCCGGAATTTCTCCGCGTTGGGCTTTTGCCCTTGATGCCGGTTTGGCATCCACGTCGTCCGCTGGGTCAGCGCTGCCAAGAAGTATAAGTAAATGAAAGAGTTAAGTAAAGATTCCATAATACGGCAGCCGATTGACGAGGATTCGGTCGGGCAGCGTATCGACAACTACTTGATGCGAATGCTGAAAGGAGTGCCGAAAAGCCATATTTACCGAATCCTGCGCAGCGGGGAGGTGCGGGTCAACAGTGGCCGCATCGGCCCTGACTACCGCTTGCAGCTGGGGGACCTGGTGCGGATACCCCCGGTGCGTACCGCGCAGAAACCGGCAACGCCGGGCGCTGCCGGTGCCGCTTTCAAGCCCGATATCCTGTTTGAAGACGAAGCCCTGCTGGTCATCAACAAGCCAGCCGGCCTGGCGGTGCATGGCGGCAGCGGCATCAGCTTCGGGGTGATCGAAGCCCTGCGCCATTCCCGCCCTGAGGGCCGGTTCCTGGAACTGGTGCACCGGCTGGATCGTGAAACCTCCGGGGTGTTGATGCTGGCCAAAAAACGCTCGGCGCTGGTGGAGTTGCATCGCCAGTTGCAGGCCGGGGAAACCGAAAAGCGTTATCACGCGCTGGTCCAGGGTAAATGGATGGAGCGCAAGCGCATCGCCGATTTCCCGCTGGTTAAGTATGTGCTGGCATCCGGCGAGCGCCGCGTCAGCGTGGGCCCGACCGGGGATACCGCGCTGACGATATTCCGACTGGAACGGCGGGTCGGTCCGTACAGCCTGCTGGATGCGGAGCTTAAAACGGGGCGTACCCACCAGATTCGCGTGCATCTGGCGCATCTGGGTTACCCGATACTCGGCGATGACAAATATGGTGATTTTGCACTGAATAAAACGCTGGCCAAACAGGGGCTGAAGCGTATGTACCTGCATGCCTGGCGCGCCGTGATCACCCATCCGCTGAGCAAACAGCGGGTGACTCTTGAAGCGCCGTTGGCGGCGGAACTGCAAACATTTTCTGAAACCGCAGCGAAATCTAAGAAACATGTCCCGAGCGTTTGAACTGTTGGTATTTGACTGGGACGGCACGCTGATGGATTCCGCAGCGGCGATCGCGGAAGCCTTGCAGGCATCCTGCGCCGACCTCGACCTGCCGGTACCGAGTAAGCAGCAGGCGCGTTATGTCATCGGCCTGGGCCTCACTGATACGATGAAATACATCCTGCCGGAATTGCCGGAAAGCGATTACGGGCGGGTGGTGGATAAATACCGGGAACATTTTCTGCGCCGCGACGGCGGCACCACTTTGTTTCCCGGTGTGGCCGAGCTGATCCGCGATTTGCATGAGGCCGGATTCCAGCTGGCGGTGGCCACCGGTAAAAGCCGGCGCGGACTCGACCGGTCTTTGCGGGAGTGTGCGCTGGGTCAGTATTTTGATACCACGCGTTGCGCTGATGAAGGTTTTTCCAAACCGCATCCCGGCATGCTGGAGGCGGTGATGGACACGCTGGCCGTGCCGGCGACAGCGACAGTGATGATCGGTGACACCACGCATGATCTGGAAATGGCCAATGCCGCCGGTGTGGCATCGGTTGCCGTAACTTATGGCGCGCATGAACGTGCGCCGCTGGCGGCATGCAAACCCCTGCTGATGGTCGATGACCTGGCTGGATTGCGACGCTGGTTGTTGTGAATGACCTCGCAGGTCACCGCCACAACACCGCAGATTTAATTTAATATATTGTTTTTAAAGGAAATATATGTCTGAAGAACAATCCAATAACCCGCAGTGGGAGCGGGGCGTGCTGGAAAAAGTTGCGCTGTCAGCCATCAAGGAGCAACGCAGCACGCGGCGCTGGAACATATTCATCAAGCTGGCGTTCCTGACTTATCTGGTAGTCGTGCTGGTCATCGGCATGGGCTGGATCGGCGGGCGTGATGTGACGCAGGGCAGTCATACCGCGCTGGTGGAAATCAACGGGGTCATCAGTTCCGGCAGCCAAGCCAGTGCCGACAAGATCATGGGCGGGCTGCGGGCGGCGTTCAAGGATAAAAATACCAAGGGCGTGGTGATACGCATCAACAGTCCCGGCGGCAGTCCGGTGCAGGCGGGTTACATCTACGATGAAATCAAGCGGCTGCGCGCGAAACATCCCGGAGTGCCGCTGTACGCTGTGGTCGAAGACATCTGCGCGTCCGGTGGTTATTACATCGCTGCGGCTGCGGACAAGATTTACGTGGACAAGGCCAGCATCATCGGTTCGATCGGCGTCTTGATGGATGGTTTCGGTTTCACCGGCACCATGGAGAAACTCGGGGTGGAGCGACGTTTACTGGCTGCAGGTGAGAACAAAGGATTTCTGGATCCTTTTTCGCCGATGCAGGATCAGCAAAAAGTGCATGCGCAAACCATGCTGAGCGACATCCATCAGCAATTCATCAGCGTGGTGCGCCAGGGTCGCGGCAAACGTCTGAAGGAAACGCCGGACATGTTTTCCGGATTGCTGTGGGTGGGTCAAAAAAGCATAGACCTTGGGCTGGCCGATGCACTGGGCAGCCTGGATCATGTGGCACGTGAAGTGGTCAAGGCCGAGGACATCGTGGACTTCAGTCTGCAGGAAAATATCGCTGAACGTGTAGCGCGGCGCTTTGGTGCGGCAACAGCGGAAGCCCTGGTGAAACTCGGTGGCCTGGGTGGTTTGAATATCAGATAAGCAGCGGCGCGCTCAGGGCACAATCACGCCGACGCGCCTGAGCATGCTTACCAGTGCGATCAGTGGCAGGCCGATCAGCGCGGTGGGGTCTTCGCTTTCCACCTTTTCGACGACGGCTATGCCCAGCGCTTCAATCTTGGCGCTGCCGGCACAGTCGTATGGCTGGTCGCGTTTGAGATAACGCTCAATCTGGGCCGCATCGAGCTCACGGAACAGGACCCGGGTCGGCACATTGGTGACCTGCAGCTCATTGCTTGCGGCATCCAGCAGGCACAGCGCGGTATGGAAAATCACGGATTGCCCGCTCATCGCCTGCAATTGCAGTTTGGCTGCCGTATGGGTTCCTGGTTTGCCGAGCACTGCGTCATCCAGCAGGGCAACCTGATCGGATCCGATGATCAGTGCGCCGGGCGCGACGATGGCTATCTTGCGGGCCTTGGCCTGCGCCAGCCGCGTTGCCGTTGCCACGGGGTTTTCCCGGGGCAGCGGTTTTTCGTCGATATCCGGCGCCAGGCTCCGGCAATCCAGCCCCAGACGAGCGAGCAGCGCCTTGCGGTAATTGGAGGAGGAGGCGAGCACAATGTCGCGATCGGTCATGACAGATCCGGCGAATGGACGTAAGTGCCTGAAACAGTGGGCGATAAACGACCGTTGATGTGCTGCGACAGGCTTGCAGGTGGAGGTAAACGACTGCCGCTAAGTACTTGGCTTGATAGGGAAATTGGCATAATTGTTTTTGACAGCAAGTGCCGGAAATATTATCATGCACCGTTTATGTCTGAACCGGTCGCAGATAACCTCCTTGCAGATCCTTTCGGTTTTGCGCGGGCAGCCAGCTTCAGTAGCGGACAACTGGGGATCGCGGCCATGCCGCGGCTTCAGGATCGGCTGCCTGGCAGTGAAGATGTCGTGTCATACACCGTGCGTGGCGGTCAGGATCAGTATCAGCGCGCGCTGCTGGATGTGCAAATTTCGGGCAGCCTCAACCTGCTGTGTGGCAGGTGTCTGGCGCCGCTGGAATATGCGCTGGCACTGAAGACCAAGGTGCTGTTGTTGCAGCCCGGTGCAGCGCCGCAGACGGATGATGATCCGGAAGCGCCGGAATGGATAGAAGTGGCAGCCGGGCAGGAATTGGATTTATTGGAACTGGTAGAAGACGAAATATTGCTGGGGCTGCCGCTGGCAGTCAGGCATGATCCGGAAAATTGCCGCAACGGAAAGTCTGGTGCGGATCAAGGTATGAAGGCTGATACGCCGTTTGCCAGTCTGGCTACGCTGCTGAAACCGCGGCGAACGGGCAAACAGTAAGAAACGAATAAACGGTAGTTAAATCAATTTCAGGAGATCGACATGGCTGTTCAACAAAACAAGAAGTCCCCTTCAAAGCGCGGAATGCATCGTTCCCACGACGGTCTGACCGCGCCGGCGCTCGCAGTTGAGCCGACCTCCGGCGAAATTCATCTGCGCCATCACATCAGCCCGAACGGTTATTATCGCGGCAAGAAAGTCATCAAGGCCAAGGGCGAGTAATTCGCCGGTTTTAGCGGGAAACCCGGCGCCGAACACATAGAACCGGGTCCTGAAGAGGAGTCACCCTGATGGATGTGACCGTAGCCATCGACTGCATGGGCGGTGATCACGGCGCACGCGTTACCGTTCCTGCTGCAGTTGAATGGTCGCGCCGCGATCCGCAATGCCGCTTCGTGCTGGTCGGACTGCAGGATGTCATTGCAGCCGAACTGCAACGCGCTGGAGCTGCCTCGGATGAACGTCTGAGCGTACGCCACGCCACGGAAGTCGTCGCCATGGACGAACCTCCGGCCAATGCCCTGCGCGGCAAGAAAGATTCTTCGATGCGTGTGGCCATCGATCTCGTCAAAAGCGGCGAAGCCCAGGCCTGCGTCAGTGCGGGCAATACCGGCGCTTTGATGGCCACTTCCAGATTCGTATTAAAAACACTGCCGGGTATCGATCGCCCTGCGATCGCGGGCATGCTGCCTACGGTGACAGGGCATACCCATATCCTTGATCTGGGCGCCAACGTCGACTGTACGGCAGAACATCTGCTTCAGTTCGCCGTGATGGGGGCGGAGCTGGTGGCTGCCGTGGAGCACAAATCACGTCCAACTGTGGGTCTGCTCAATATCGGCACGGAAGACATCAAGGGTAATGACGTGGTCAAGGAAGCGGCAGCGCTGCTGCGCGCCAGCGGACTCAATTTTTACGGCAATATCGAAGGCGATGATATTTACAAGGGCACTACAGACGTCATCGTCTGCGACGGTTTTGTGGGCAACGTCGCGTTGAAAACCTCCGAAGGTCTGGCGCAGATGCTGAGAACCTATTTACGCGACGAGTTCGGCAGGAATCTGCTGACCAAACTTGCCGGCTTGCTGGCGATGCCGGTGATCAATGCCTTCAAGAATCGTGTGGACCATCGCCGTTACAATGGCGCCAGTCTGCTGGGTCTGCGCGGTGTGGTGATCAAGAGCCACGGCTCGGCGGATGCATATGCTTTTGGTTTTGCAATAGAGCACGCCATCAGCGAGGTTCGCACCGGCGTGCTGGAGCGCATTACCGAGCGCATGGCAGCATCACAGAAGAAAGTTGAAACTGCATGACGGGTATTTATTCGCGCATTATCGGTACGGGCAGTTATTTGCCGGAAAAGGTTTTGAGCAACAAGGACCTTGCCGCTACCGTCGATACCTCGGATGAATGGATACAGCAGCGCACCGGAATCCGTCAGCGGCACATTGCTGCGGAAGGTGAAAACTCCAGCGATCTGGCTTACCAGGCGACGCAGCGCGCGCTGGACATGGCAGGCATAACTGCGGACAAACTCAATTTGATTCTGGTCGCAACCACAACGCCGGACATGGTGTTTCCAAGTACGGCTTGTATCCTGCAGTCCAAGCTGGGCATCAAGGGCATGCCCGCATTTGATGTGCAGGCAGTTTGCAGCGGGTTTGTTTATGCGCTGGCCACAGCGGATCTGTATATACGTTCGGGCCAGTATGAACATGTATTGGTGGTGGGTGCGGAAGTCTATTCGCGGATTCTCGATTGGGAAGACCGCGGTACCTGCGTGCTGTTCGGTGACGGCGCCGGGGCAGTGGTACTCAAGCGCAGCACTGAACCGGGCATTCTGGCTTCCCGGCTCCATGCAGATGGCAGTCATGCCTCCATATTGTCGGTGCCGGGCACCGTAAGCGGCGGCAAAGTCAGCGGACGTCCGTTGTTGCAGATGGAAGGCACGGCGGTATTCAAATTTGCGGTGAAGGTACTCGAAGAAGTGGCGCTGGAAGTGTTGGACGCTGCCGGCATGCAGAAAGCCGACGTCGACTGGCTGATTCCGCATCAGGCCAATATCCGCATCATTCATTCGACGGCGAAGAAACTGGGCTTGTCGATGGAGCGGGTAATTGCAACAGTGGATCGTCACGCCAACACATCGGCGGCATCGGTGCCGCTGGCACTGGATGAAGCTGTGCGCGACGGCCGCATTCGTCCTGGACATCACGTACTGCTTGAGGGCGTAGGCGGAGGATTTACCTGGGGCGCGGTTCTTTTAAAGTGGTGAGGATGACAGCATGAAACTGGCGCTGGTATTTCCGGGACAGGGTTCACAGACGGTGGGCATGATGCAGGGTTTTGTCGACACGCAAATCGTGCGCGACACCTTTGCAGAAGCTTCGGCGGCATTGGGGCAGGATTTGTGGGAACTGGTCGCTGCAGGTCCTGCTGAAGAATTAAATGCCACGGTGAATACCCAGCCGGTAATGCTGACCGCGGCCTATGCTATGTACCGCGCCTGGCAGGAAGCCGGCGGACCGACACCTGTGGTGGTGGCCGGACATAGCCTGGGTGAATACACGGCGCTGGTTGTGGCCGGCGCGCTGGCTTTTGCCGACGCTGTGCCGCTGGTGCGTTTTCGTGCGCAGGCGATGCAGGAGGCAGTGCCGCGGGGCACCGGTGCCATGGCGGCCATCCTCGGACTGGATGCTGATGCGGTGCGCGCAGCTTGCGCTGAAGCGGCGCAGGGTGAGGTAGTAGAACCGGTAAATTTTAATGCGCCGAATCAGGTGGTCATCGCCGGGCACCAGGCGGCAGTGGAACGGGGGGCGGCAGCGGCCAAGGCGTTGGGTGCAAAACGCGCGGTGATGCTGCCGGTCAGCGCTCCTTTTCATTCCTCATTGCTCAAGCCGGCGGCCGATCGCTTGCGCGTGCGCATGCAGGAAATTGTTTTGCAGTCGCCGCAGATTGCTGTCGTTAACAATGTCGACGTAGCCATGCTCAGTGATCCCGCGCAAATCAAGGATGCACTGGCGCGTCAGGCCTGCAATCCCGTGCGCTGGGTGGAAGTCGTGCAGGCTTTTGCCGCGCAAGGAGTGACGCATGTCGTTGAATGCGGTCCGGGCAAGGTGCTCGCAGGATTGACCAAACGCATTGCAGACGGCCTGCAGGGCCATGCGGTCACCGATCCGGCATCGTTGCAGCAAACACTGGAGGCATTGCGATGAGTTCATTAAAAGGAAAAGTGGCGCTGGTGACTGGTGCTTCACGCGGCATCGGCAAAGGGATTGCATTGGCGCTGGGTGCTGCTGGGGTTACGGTGGCTGGCACTGCCACCACGGCGGCGGGCGCAGAAGGTATTAGCAAGGAACTGGCCGCCGCCGGCATCACCGGCGCGGGTTATGCAATGAACGTCAACGATCAGGCGCAGGTTGATGCCACGCTGGCGGCAGTGCTGCAGCAGTGGGGCGAGATCAACATCCTCGTCAACAATGCGGGCATCACCCGTGACAATCTGCTGATGCGCATGAAAGACGAGGAGTGGGACGACATCATGTCGACCAACCTCAAGTCGGTTTACCGGCTGTCCAAAGCCGTGATGCGCGGCATGATGAAAGCGCGAGCCGGGCGCATCATTAACGTGACTTCAGTGATTGGCGCGATGGGCAATGCCGGCCAGACCAACTATGCTGCGGCCAAAGCCGGCATTGAGGGATTTTCCCGTGCGCTGGCGCGGGAAATCGGCAGCCGCAATATCACCGTGAACTGCGTGGCACCGGGTTTCATCGATACCGACATGACGCGTGCGCTTGGCGATGCGCAGCGTGACGGACTGCTCGGGCAGATACCCCTAGGGCGGTTGGGTACTGTTGCCGATGTTGCGGGCGCAGTGGTTTATCTGGCTTCTGATGCTGCTTCTTATGTGACCGGTTGTACATTGCACGTGAACGGTGGCATGCACATGAGCTAGAATGCGCGGCACGCAGAGGGTGCCCGCATCCGGTAACACTAGTTAACTTGCTGTTTTGAAAAGTTTTTTTAAATCAGGTTTGTGGTAAAATTCACGCTTTTACAGGGATGATTCGCAGGTAGTGGCAGGGGCAGTGCCGCGGCGGATTGATCCACATGTCATCAAGCAACGCGAAAGGGAACAGTAGATGGAAAATATCGAGCAGCGCGTCAAAAAGATTGTAGCTGAGCAACTGGGCGTCAACGATGCGGATGTCAAAAATGACTCGTCCTTTGTCAACGATCTGGGCGCTGATTCCCTGGATACCGTTGAACTGGTGATGGCGCTCGAAGAGGAATTCGAGACCGAAATTCCGGATGAGGATGCAGAAAAAATCACCACGGTTCAGCAGGCGGTTGACTATATCAAGTCCCACATCAAAGCCTGAGTTTCAGGGAAGGGTTTCCCCCTTCCATCCTGATCAAATCAACAGGTCGGGAGCGCGGTCAGCTCCTGCTGCTTGAAACATGCCACGCCCTACCACCCGCAGAGTTGTCGTGACCGGACTGGGGATCATCTCCCCGGTCGGCATCGGCATCGACGAATCCTGGTCGAATATCACGGCCGGAAAATCCGGCATTACCAAGATCACGCGTTTTGACGCTTCCGGCTACACCTCGCAGATTGCGGGGGAAGTCAAAGGCTTCGAGGCCAGCCGTTATCTTCCAGTCAAGGAAGCGCGGCGTTTCGACACGTTCATCCATTACGGCCTTGCGGCCGGCATAGACGCGATCAAGGATGCCGGGCTGGATCTGGAGAAACTCAATCGCGAAATGATCGGCGTGTGCATCGGTTCAGGCATCGGTGGTCTGCCGCTGATCGAGGAAACGCACAATGTGTTACTGGCGGGCGGGCCGCGCAAGATCTCGCCGTTTTTTGTGCCGGGCAGCATCATCAACATGATCTCCGGTCAATTGTCGATTATGTATGGCCTGCAGGGACCGAACCTCTCGGTGGTGACCGCCTGCACAACCGCCAATCACAGTATTGGTGAAGCGGGGCGGCTGATCGAATACGGCGATGCCGACATCATGATTGCCGGTGGTGCAGAATCAACCATATCGCCGCTGGGCATCGGTGGTTTCTGTGCTGCGCGGGCCCTGTCTTCGCGCAATGACGATCCTGCTGCTGCCAGCCGTCCGTGGGACAAGGATCGCGACGGTTTTGTAATGGGCGAGGGCGCTGGCGTCCTGGTGCTCGAAGAATATGAGCATGCCAAGGCACGCGGCGCACGGATTTATTGCGAGTTGGCGGGCTATGGCATGAGCGCCGATGCGCATCACATCACGGCACCCTGTGAAGACGGCGCCGGTGCCGTGCGCTGCATGAACAACACGCTGCGCAATGCAGATATCAACCATGATCAGGTCGATTACATCAACGCCCACGGCACTTCGACGCCGCTGGGTGACATTGCGGAAACCATTGCATTGAAAAACTGCTTTGGCGCGCATGCCAAAAAACTTGCGGTCAGCTCGACCAAATCCATGACCGGGCACCTGCTGGGGGCGGCAGGCGGCATCGAAGCGGTATTCTCGGTGCTGGCCATACGTGATCAGGTGGCGCCGCCGACGATCAACCTGATCAATCAGGATCCGCAGTGCGACCTTGATTACGTGCCCAACACCGCGCGTAAGATGAACATCAATGTCGCGCTTTCCAACTCCTTCGGATTCGGCGGCACCAACGGCAGTTTGGTGTTCCGCAAGATCTGATCCACTCCCGGCCTCCTGCCGGCTAACCCGGCTGCTACGGCCAGCATGATGATGACACTGGTCGATGGCGAGCCGGCTGCAGTTGTGCCGGTGGATGATAGAGGCTTGAGCTACGGTGACGGCGTGTTTCGCACTCTGGCCATGCGTCAGGGCAGTGCTGAACTGTGGTCGCGTCAGTACGCCAAACTGACGGCAGACTGCCTGGCATTGGGCCTGAGGCCACCGGCGGAAGCTGCATTGAATGCCGACATCCAGCGTATAGCCGCGCAAATGCCGGATTGCGCATTGCGGATTACTGTCACTCGCGGCAGCGGTGGGCGTGGTTATGCGATGCCCTCGAGTGTGCAATCCCGCCGCATCGTCGCCGCCTCAACATTGCCGGATTACCCTGCCAGTTATGGCGAGCAGGGCATCCGTGCCCGATTCTGTACATTAAGACTGGCAACTCAGCCGAAGCTGGCGGGCATCAAACACTTAAACCGGCTGGAAAACGTGCTGGCTCGTGCTGAATGGCAGGATCCCGAAGTTGTTGAGGGCTTGCTCCTGGACGCGGATGAAAACGTGATTGCAGGCACGCGCTGCAACGTGTTTATCGTGGAGCAGGGCGCGCTGGTGACTCCGGACCTTGCGCGGTGCGGCGTGGCTGGTGTGACTCGCGAACTGGTGCTGGAAGCGGCCGCGATGCATGGTATTGCATGCCGTGTCGAGACCATCAGCCGGAAGCGGCTAGAGGCTGCCGACGAAATTTTCCTGCTTAACAGTCTGGTCGGCGCATGGCCGATTGCGAAACTGGAGCAACACACGTGGGCGGATTTTGTGCTGACTCCGCTCGTGCGAAAATGGCTGGATGCGTTCCGTAATTCGCCTTATTAAATTTCTGCTGGTTTCGGCGTTCCTTGCCGCAATGGCCGCAGGCGCAGGGCTGTACTATTACGCGCACAGCGAACTGCCGATGGCGCAGTCACCGGTTTCATTCGAATTGCGCACGGGCACGACACTGCGGGGTGTAGCGATGCGACTTGCCGCAGCAGGCGTGCTTGAACAACCTGACTTATTCGTGCTGCTGGCACGTCTGCGCGGGGAAGCCGCGATGCTGAAGGCAGGCAACTATGAATTTTCACGGCCGGTAACCCCGCTGGAATTGCTGCACCGGATCACCCGCGGCGATGTGACGCTGGTAGCGATTACCTTTGTTGAGGGCTGGACATTCAAGCAGATGCGCAAGGCTTTGCAGGAACATCCCAAGGTCAGAGCTGAAGCCACTGCGCTGAGTGAAGCCGAACTGCTGCAGCAACTGAACATTACGCAACCATCGGCAGAAGGCTGGTTTTTTCCGGACACCTATCATTTCAGTGAAGGCGCCAGCGATCTGGCGATCTTGCAGCGCGCATACCAGTTGATGCAGCGCAATCTGGACCAGGAGTGGGGGCGGCGCGCACCGGATTTGCCGCTGAAATCACCGACAGAGGCCCTGATACTGGCGTCCATAGTTGAAAAAGAAACCGGACGTCCGGAAGAGCGCGGACAGGTTGCTGCGGTGTTCATCAACCGCTTGCGTATCGGCATGCGTCTGCAGACCGATCCGACGGTCATCTACGGCATGGGCGATGGGTTCGATGGCAATATTCGTAAAAGAGATCTGACCACAGATACGCCCTACAATACCTATACTCGTGCCGGTCTGCCGCCCACTCCGATTGCCATGCCAGGACTTGAAGCTTTGCGCGCGACGCTGAATCCCGCGCCCAGCGATGCTTTGTATTTTGTCGCGCGCGGTGACGGCACTTCAAAATTTTCCCGCACGCTGGGCGAACATGAACGTGCGGTTGACCAGTACCAGCGCCGGAGGCGGCAGTGACGCGCGGCAAATTCATTACACTGGAAGGTATGGACGGTGCGGGCAAGACCACGCATCTGGAGTGGCTGCGCGGGCTGCTGGAAAAGCGCGGTGTGCCGTTGACGGTGACCCGTGAACCCGGTGGCACGCCGCTGGGCGAAACGCTGCGCAAGCTGCTGCTCGACAGTCAAGATACGAGGCACGCAGACACCGAAGCCTTGCTGATGTTTGCCGCGCGTCACGAACATATATCGCAGGTCATCACGCCGGCGCTGGCCGCGGGGCGTTGGGTGCTGTGCGATCGGTTTACCGATGCGACGTATGCCTATCAGGCCGGTGGCAGTGGCATGGCCTGGGAGCGCGTCGCAGAACTCGAGCGGTGGGTGCAGGGTGATCTGCAGCCGGATCAGACGCTGTACTTTGATCTGGACCCGGCGGTGGGCCGGGCGCGAACCCGGCAGGTGCGGCCACCGGATCGCTTCGAGCGTGAGCAGCAGGCATTTTACGAGCGGGTGCGCGCAGCCTACCTGCGGCGGGCGGCGGAGCATCCGCAGCGTATTCGGGTGGTGGATGCTGGACGCAGCATTGCCGAGATACAAAGCGAGCTTGAGAGTATAATTTTAAGTAATTGATTATAAACATATTTATTAAAATGGTTGTTTTTAGCATAAGAACAATCCGGTTAACTGATTGGTGATGGATGACGGTCTGGTTTAAAAACGAATTGCTGAAGCTGCTGGAGGGCAAAACCCTGCTGCCGCATGCGCTGCTGGTGAAAGGTCCGCGCGGCATCGGCAAGCAGGCGTTTGGCCAGGCGCTGGCCCAAGGCCTACTGTGCGAGTCTCCGCAGCAAGATGGCACGGCTTGCGGCGCATGCAGTGCCTGCAACTGGATGGCTAACAGTGCCCATCCGGATTTCCGCATGCTGATTCCTGCAGCAGACAATGAATTGGCCGCGGAAGCTGAAGAGGGCGCAAAAAAGGCCAAACCCAGCCCGTGGATCAGCGTCGAGCAAGTCCGAGAGTTGCAGGATTTTATTTACGTCTCCAGCCACCGTGGCGGGCGCAAGATCATTCTGGTTTGTCCGGCCGAAGCCCTGAACGTCAACGCAGCGAATGCGCTGTTGAAAAGCCTGGAAGAGCCGCCCGCTTTGACGCATTTCATCCTGATCAGTCATCGTCCGCATCGGCTGCCGCGCACCATCATCAGTCGTTGCCGGCAACTGAACCTGCGTCTGCCCGAGCGTTCGGTGGCGTTGGCGTGGCTGGCAGAGCAGGGCGTGGCGCAGCCGGAAGTCGCGCTGGCCCAGGCCTCCGGTGCCCCGTTGCTGGCGCTGGCGGCCAGTGCAGGGGATGAATTGGCAGGGCGTCGAGATTTTCTGGCGCGTATTGCGCCGCCTGACTTTGATCCATTGTCCGTAGCGGAAACGTTCCGGGAACTGCCACTGGAACGTTTCATCGGCTGGCTGCAGAAATGGACGTATGACATTGCGGAGTTGCGCATGCTGGGCACCATCCGTTACAACCCCGATCTCGCGCGTGAACTCGCCGTGCTGGCCAAGCGTGTGGACGCATTGGCTGTGCTGAGACTGCACCGCAAGCTGGTGCGGGAGCAACGCCATATCCAGCATCCGCTGAATGCGCGCCTGTATCTGGAGAGCGTGTTGCTGGCCTATGCGGCGCTGGTCAATCCCGAGCGCAAGGCGGCTTGAACATGCTGGTTGATTCCCACTGTCATCTGGATTTTCCGGAGCTCGCCGGCAATCTGCCCGCCGTGCTGGAAAAAATGCGCGAGAACGATGTCGGCGCCGCGCTGTGTGTCAGTGTGACGTTGGAGGATTTTCCGAAAGTGCTGGCGCTGGCCGAGCAGCATGAAAACCTCTATGCATCGGTCGGCGTACATCCGGATTATCCGGATCTGCGTGAACCGACGGTCGCCGAACTGGTTGATCTGGCGCAGCATCCCAAAGTGGTGGCCATCGGTGAGACCGGGCTGGATTATTACCGGCTGACAGGTGACCTTGAGTGGCAGCGCGAGCGCTTCCGTGTGCATATCCGTGCCGCACGACAGGCCCGCAAGCCCTTGATCATCCATACCCGGGCGGCCTCCGCCGACACATTGCGCCTGATGCGGGAAGAGGGTGCTGATCAGGCTGGTGGAGTCATGCACTGTTTTACTGAAAGCTGGGAAGTGGCCCAAGGAGCAATGGAGCTCGGATTTCATATTTCTTTTTCCGGCATCGTGACCTTCAAAAATGCCAAGGATTTGAAGGAGGTCGCCCGGCGCGTGCCTCTCGATCGGTTGCTGGTGGAGACGGATTCCCCCTACCTGGCACCGGTGCCTTATCGCGGCAAAACCAACCAGCCAGGTTGGGTCAAACATGTGGCTGAAGAAGTGGCTATATTGCAAGGTCGCAGTTATGCGGAAATTGCTTCACATACAACATCAAACTTCTTTAAGTTATTTAATATAAACAACTAGATATATGAATTTCTTCCGCTGGTTTCTAGGAATTATTTTGATATTCGGCTTGATTGCCCGGGCCCAGGCTGGGGCTTATGAGGACATGCTCAAGGCGATTAGCCTGGATGATGAAAGCTCGATAACCGAGCTGATTCGTCGCGGCATGGACGTGGATACCGTCAATCCCCAGGGCGAAACCCTGCTGATGCTGGCGGCACGCGAAGGCAAGCCGAACGTCGTTAAAACGATACTCGCGGCCCGTCCCAGACTGCAAACGCGTAACCCCCTTGGGGAATCGGCACTGATGCTGGCCACTATATTGGGTCATACCGAGGTCGCCCGTTTGTTGCTGGATGCCGGCGCCCCGGTCAACCATGGCGGTTGGACGCCGCTGATTTACGCGGCGGCGCGCAATCGTACGGATATTGCCCGTTTGCTGATTGCCAAAAACGCTGATTTGAATGCAGCTGCGGAGAATGGCACGACGCCGCTGATGATGGCGGCACGTGAAGGCCAGTTGCCGATCCTACTGATGTTGCTTGAGCATGGCGCCGATGCCAAATACATGTCGCCGCATGGGCATTCGGCTTTGAGCCTGGCCCGGGATCGGGGCCACAAGGATATAGAGGCGTTATTACTGAAGGCGGGGGTTCAGGAATAGGTGTTTGGTGCCGCCAGATTGTGGTTCTTCCCCTCGGGGAAACCCATCATATACTTCGTATAATGTATATTATGTCAAATTAAGGGTAGCCGTTAATCAGGATTCCAGGTGCAGTGCGAATCTCAGGCTTCAGAGGTCTTTCGGGCATGACTACCGATGGCCGCTACCATCCGGTCCAGCTCAACATCAACCTTTTCTTTGGCATCGGGATCATAGGCATAACATAGCAGCGACATGTCATCGAACAACCCGGAAACACGCGGTGCGCTGGCGTAGACCAGCTTGCGCTGGGCGTTTTGCACCGTAGGGATCTGCATAAAGTCCCTGCCGTCTTCCCAATAGATCGACAACGTAATGATCTGGGTATTCAGACGCAGCAGGCGCACGATGAATTCGAACCTCACCGTGTGCATGCCCTTGGAGCGCAATTCGATCAACTTCTGCGGCGCTAACGGATCGCCTTGTTTTAAAGCTGCGATGCTTTCCATATCATTCACGATCAATCCCCTGACCGTCCCTGTTTTTTAACGACATGGTCAAGTATGCGCGCCACCGGAAATGCAGGCAAATCTAACAAACTGTTAAGTTTTTGCAGCGTGCGCTGGCCAAGCGCTCTAATTATTCGGCAATTTGACTTTAATCAGGCTGCAGACGGTCAATTTGTGACTTTATGCGCGTTCCAGAATTACAGCCATGCCTTGTCCGCCGCCTATGCACAGCGAAACCAATGCATATTTCCCACCAGTGCGTTGCAGTTGACGGGCTGCAGTCAGCGCAATACGCGCGCCGGAAGCGCCGATCGGGTGGCCAACAGCAATTGCGCCGCCATTCGGATTGACGCGCTTGTCATCGAACGCAACACCGAGACCTTTCAGGCACGCCAATACCTGTGCTGCAAATGCTTCGTTGATTTCGATGATGTCCATGTCTTTGATGCTGAGTCCGGCGCGCGCCAGTGCTTTTTGCGAGGCCGCAACGGGGCCGATGCCCATGATGTCAGGTCGCACGCCCATGGCTGCACTGGCAATGACGCGGGCCATCGGTTTAGCGCCGGCTTTTTCACCGGCCGCGCGAGAACCCACTACCAGCGCTACAGCACCGTCGTTGACGCCGGAGGCATTGCCGGCGGTAGTCACGCCGCCGTCATAAAGCGTTTTCATCTTGGCAAGTGCGGCGATTTCGGTACCGGGACGCGGATGTTCGTCCTCAGTCACTGCAGGCATCGGGCCTTTTCGGGTCGCTGGCATTTCGACTGCTGCGATTTCACCGGCAAAGAACCCCTCGCCTTTAGCGAGCGCGAATTTCTGCTGTGATGAAGCGGCGAAGATATCTGCCTGTTCACGCGTAATCTCGTATTCGCGCGCCAGATTGTCGGCGGTCTGCGGCATCTGATGGTCGCCAAACTGTTTGGCCAGCTTCGGATTGGAGAAACGCGGGCCGATGGTGGTGTCGGCCATCTTGATGCCGCGATCGAAAGGATTTTCAGCGCGGCTGATGATGATCGGCGAACGACTCATGCTTTCGACGCCACCGACGATGAACACGTCGCCCTCGCCCGCAGTGATCGAATGCGCGGCGTGGGCCAGGGCGCCCAGGCCACTGGCGCAGTTGCGTTGCAGGACGGTGCCTGGGATTTCAATCGGGAAACCTGCTGCGAGGCCGGCATGGCGTGCGACGCAGCGACTGTCTTCACCGCTCTGGTTGCCGCAGCCGATGACGATGTCCTCGACCTGCTCCACCTTGAATTTTGATTTCTCCATTACGGTCTTCATTACGCCGGCGAGCAGATCATCGGGGCGGACTTTGGCCAGCGAGCCGCCATGGCGGCCGAACGGAGTGCGCAGACCTTCGTACAGATAAGCATCAAGCATGGGATTTCCTCTCAGATGATCAGGGTTCGGGAGTCAGCAGGGATACGCCGAGTTGCGCGCGGCGCCGCATCCAGATGTTGGGGCGATAACGCGGATCGGCATAAATCGAATTCATGGTGGCCAGCACTTGGTAGATACGATCCACACCAACTACATCGCCGAACTTCAGCGGACCGTTCGGATAATTCAGGCCCAGCGTTACGGCCTTGTCGATGTCGGCCGGTTCCGCAGTACGGCTTTGTGCGATTGAGCAGCCGATATTGACGACCATCGCAACGATGCGCTGCGCGATGAAGCCGGGGCTGTCGCGGCAAACCGTCACCGGCACACCGTCGGAAGCGAGCAAGCCGTGCGCCGCTTCCTTCATCGAGGCATCGGTCAGCGGCGTGCCCATGATGGTGCGGCGCTTGACCATCGGGAACAGGGTGTCGACGGCGACGGTACGTTTCGGATCCAGGCCCTCTTCCACCGCGCAGCTGGTGGTGTCCTTGCCTACCGGCGTCACCAAAATCAGCGCTTTTGCTGAAGGCTTGGCACCAGTTTCAACGGTGGCGCCGAGCTTGGTGAGGAGTGCGGTCAATACTTCATGGCCCTGCGACTCGGCCTTGCTGACCCAGACGCTGGCGGGCTTTGCCGTTGGCGCTGCAGGTTCCGGCGCGACGATGGGTTTCATGTCTGCGTCGTAATCGTAGAAACCTTTTTTGCTCTTGCGACCAAGCACACCGGCTTCATAACGCGACTGCATGATCAGGTTCGGGCGATAACGCGGCTCGTGGAAAAACTGCTTGTAGATCAGCGTTGAGGCCGGTTGCGTCACATCGAGCCCGGTCAGTTCCATTAGCTCGAACGGGCCCATACGGAAGCCGCAGACGTCACGCATCACGCGATCGACATCGGCAAACGTCGAGACGCCTTCATAAACCAGGTGCGAGGCTTCCAGTGTAAAGCCGCGGCCGACCTGATTCACCAGGAAGCCCGGCGCATCGGTCAGGCGTACCGGTTCGCGCGTCATGCGTTTGCCGATCACCATCAACGCTTCGGACACCCAGTTCTCGGTCAGCAGGCCGTCGATGACTTCGACCAACTTCATCAGCGGCACCGGATTGAAAAAATGCAGGCCGGCGAAACGCTGCGGGGTTTTCAGCTTGGCCGCAATGGTAGTGACCGACATCGACGACGTGTTGGTCGCCAGTATGCATTCCGGGCTGACCACACCTTCCAGTTCACCGAACAGCGCACGTTTGGCATCGAGGTTTTCGACGATGGCCTCGACGACCATATGGCAGTCCTTGAAGTCGGCCAAAGATTTTGCGACACGGATACGCGCGGTGGCAGCATCGGCATCCGCTTTGCTCATGCTGCCCTTCTCTGCCGCACGCGCCAACATCTTGGCAACAAAGTCGCGGGCCTCATCTGCCGCGCCGGGACGCGTATCCATCATCAGCACATGCATGCCGCCGGCAGCAGAGACCTGCACGATGCCGCGCCCCATGGCACCGGTTCCGATTACGCCGACACACAGATCAGCGCGCTTGGCATCAAAAGCCATAGTTAACCCTTATTAAAATATACAATTAAATCAACAGCTTACTGCTATATACCCTTAAAGACCGGTTTGCGCTTTTCCATAAACGCGGTCTGGCCTTCCTTGTAGTCTTCGCTCTTGTAGCAGGCATCGACCATGGCTTGCAGCGCATCGAGATCGCGCTTTTCCGGATCTTTCAGATATTCGATGACTGCGCGTTTAACGGCGGCGATGGTCAGCGGCGCATTGCCGGCGATGGTGCTCGCATAGTCCGTGACATATTTTTCCAGTTCGGCTGCGGGAACCACACGATTCACCAGGTTCATCTGCAGCGCTTCCTGCGCAGTGAACTGGCGCGCGGTGAAGAAAATCTCCGCGGTGAATGCGGGACCGACCACGTCAGCCAGGCGCTTGATGCCGACAAAGCGGTAACCCAAGCCGAGTTTGCCGGCCGGCACACCAAACTTGGCGTCTTCAGAGGCGATGCGCATGTCGCAGTTCACGGCAATTGCCGTGCCGCCGCCGATGCAATAACCGCGCACCATTGCGATCGTTGGTTTCGGGCAACTCTGTAAAGCCTTGCTCGCATCGTCTGCGGCCTTGTTGTAGGCCTGTACTGCGTCTTCGCTGCTACGCTTTTCCTTGAACTGCGAAATATCGGCGCCGGCGACGAAGGCTTTTTCACCCGCTCCTTTAAGCACGACCACCCGTACGGCAGGGTCCGCGGCGAAATCCGCTAGTACAACCGGCAATGCCAGCCACATTTCAAATGAGACCGCATTATGACGCGCGGGGTTGTTGAAGGTGATCCAGCCGATGCCGTCCTTTTTCTCGAACAGCAGTCGATCAGTCATGGGAACGGCGGCAGTCGCGGGTGCATTCATGGGTTATCCCTGTCAGTTCACAATGTAGAAAAGGTAGACCGCTATTTTAACCGATGCGGCATTACCCGGTCTCAATCCACGGGCATGCCGTTGCGGAGCAGATCACGTGCGATTACCCAGCGATGGACTTCACTGGGGCCTTCGAATATGCGCAGCACGCGGCAAGCACGGGCGATGTACTCCAGCGGCAAGTCCTTCGACACCCCCATACCGCCCAGCAACTGGATGGCGCGGTCGGATACCCGCGCAATCATTTCACTGCCCTGCAGCTTGACCATGGACGCTTCGCGCCGCCAGTCGCTACCGCCTTGATCCATCTTCCATGCGAGTCGCCAAGTGATCCAGCGCACCATTTCCATTTCCTGCCAGCTGTCAGCCAGCCACCACTGTACCTGCTGGCGTTCGGCGAGCAAAGCGCCGAAGGTTTTGCGTTCATTGGCCTGTTTGAGCATGTAATCCATGCAGCGTCGCGCGTAGCCGAGCGAGCGGCAGGCGATTTCCATGCGCCGCACGCCGAGCCGGTTCTGCATCGGGCCAAAACCGTTGCCGACCTCACCCAGCACTTGGTCGTCTGACAGTTCGACATCTTCGAAAAACACCGCATACGGCGAGTGTTCGCCCATGGTGTTGAACACCGACGGAATCGACAGGCCCTTGGTGCCCTTGTCGACGAGAAACGCCGTCATGCCGCCACGCGACCCTTTGGCAGGGTCAGTTACTGCCATGGCGATGATGAAATCAGCGTGACGCGCGTGGCTAATCCAGATTTTCTGGCCGTTCAGTATCCACTTGCCGTTTTTGTATTCGGCGCGTGTTTTCATGCCTGCAGGGTCGGAACCGGCACCTGGTTCGGAAATGGCAATGGCGCTTTTTTTGTCGCCGCTGGCGTACGGCAGCAGGTACTTTTTGATCTGGTCGCCCTTGCAGGTCTCGCGCAGCATCCACAGGTTAGGGCTGTCCGGCGGCAGTACAAACGGCACGATGCTGGTTTTGAGTTCTTCGATGACCACGGCCTTGGCCAGCATGCCGAGGTTCTGCCCGCCGTATTCCTCAGGCACATCGATGCCGAAAAGTCCGATGGCCTTGGCCTTGCGATTCAGTTCTTTTTCGACATCGGGATCGATCAGCGGCGCATCAGTCAGGCCGCGTTCGGCTTCGCGTTTGATGACGTCGCGCTCCAGCGGCAGCAGTTCCTCGCGCACAAAGCGGGCGACGGTGTCGCGCAGCATGCGCAGTTCTTCGGGTAGCGTGAAATCCATGGTGTTCTCCTCTTGTTCTTGTTTAATCCAGAACCATCAGCCAGTCGACCGCGGTGACACTTTGCGGGCCGGCGAGCACCGGGTTCAGATCCAGCTCAGCCAGCCGCGGGCCCGCAGCCGCACCAAAACGCGAGACTGCGCTGATCATCTGCGCCAGCGCAGTTTTGTTGACGGGTGGCTTGCCGCGCACGCCGTCGAGGATGACCCTGCTTTTTAATTCATCCAGCATACGCAAGGCTTCGGCTTCGGTCACCGGTGCGGCGCGGAACACCACGTCCTTGAATACCTCGATCAGCACCCCGCCCAGCCCGACCATCACCACCGGACCGAAAGTCGGATCGCGTTTGAGGCCGATCACCAGTTCGACATCCCCCCTGGCCGTCTCCTGGACCAGCACACCGGCGATGCGGGCGTCGGCTTTGTATTGTTTTGCGTTGGCGGTGAGTGCAATGAAAGCATTGCGGACGGCGACTTCATCAACCAGATTCAGTGCCACGCCCTGGGCTTCAGTTTTGTGCAGGATGTCCGGCGATTCTATTTTCAGCACTACCGGATAACCGAGTGCTTGCGCAGCAGCGACGGCTTCATCAGCAGTTTTTGCAAGACGTGCTGCCGCGGTCGCCACGCCAAAGGTTTGCAGCAAATCCTGGCCAGTCATGCTGTCTACCGCGCCGGCAGCCGCAGGCAATGCGGGCTTGGGCAGTTGCAGTGCCATGCGCGCAGGCTGATCGCTCAACCAGTTGCGGCGGGCTTCGGCGTAACGCATCAATGCAGCCACAGAATCAACAGCAGGTTCGGCACTACGCAGATAGGGTACACCGGCTTCGCGCATCAGTTTGGCGGCGATATCCGGCATGCCCATCCAGCACACAATGAACGGTTTGCTGGTCTGCGCCTTGGCTTCGACAAAACTCTGCACAGTGACTTCGGCATATTTGTCAGTGAAGGACAACCAGACGATGGCGGCATCAATGGCTGGATCGGACAGCAGGATTTTCAGGCTGTCGCGCATCAGTGCGGGATTGACCAATCCCTGCGCAGTAATGTCCACCGGGTTGCTGGTCGAACCGAACGCCGGCACGACTTTGCGCAGTGCGTCCGTGGTTTCCGCGCTGAGTGTTGCGACATTCAATCCCAGTTCTTCCGCGCGATCGGCCATCAGCGCGCCGGCACCGCCCGAGCGCGTGATAAAGCCTATGCCCTTGCCGTCGGGTAATCCGCACTGCGAAAAGATATCCACAAAATCCAGCAGTTGTTCATCGCTGCGTGCGCGGATGATGCCGCGCTGGCGGATCACGCCGTCGAACACTGCATCTTCACCCGCCAATGAACCGGTGTGTGAGGCAATAGCCTTGGCACCGGCACGGGTGCGCCCGACTTTGGTCAGCACCAGCGGCTTGGCGCGCTGCAATGCGTCCTCGGCGACTTCGAGCAGGCCCGGCCCGTTTTTCAGACCTTCGATATAACCGGCCCCTACCTTGATGCGGTCTTCAGCGATGATGGCGCGCATGATGTCGACGAACTGCACATCAAGTTCATTGCCAGTGTTTACAAAATAGCCGAAGTTGAGGCCGCGCTTGCGCGCCGTCCCTGCCGTGGCAGTGCCCAGTGCACCGGACTGCGTGACGAAGGCCGCCGGACCGTCCGGCGTAGGTCCCAGTGAGAACTGACTGAACGTTGCCATCACGTTTTCAGCGACATTGACCAGACCCAGGCAATTGGGACCGAGGATGCGCACCCCGCTCTCCTGGATGGCTGTCTTCAATTCAGCTTCGAGGCGCAGGCCATCGCCGCCGACTTCACTGAATCCGGAACTGAACACGACCGCGGCTTTGACGCCCTTTTTCCCCAGTTCACGTAAAGTGTTGGACACATGTTTTGCCGGCACTGCGACCACGGCAAGGTCAACGGTGCCCGGGATAGCAGCCACATCGGGATAACACGGCAGATCAAGCAGTGTCTGATATTTGGGGTTGACCGGCAGTATGCGACCTGCATAATGCTTGTCGACCAGCGCTTTCAGTGTGCGGCCGTTGATTTTATTGAAATCGGAGGAAGCGCCGATCACGGCTATGGATTTCGGGTGCAGCAGAGCCTGAATGGCGTCGTTCATTATTGGACTCTATAATCAAAAAGGTCGGCGCAAGATAACGTCAGCAGATAGCCGGGTCAAACCCGGCTCCAGCTAGATTCGCACGGTTCGTTCGTAAATACGAGAGGGAAAATCATGAAAAGCATCATCAAGTGCAGTCTGCTGGCGCTGTTTACCTTGTCCGCATCATGGGCTGGCGCACAATCATTCCCGAGCAAATCGCTGCGTATGATTATTCATTTTCCGCCCGGCGGGCCCACTGATTTTGTCGGTCGTGCCTTGGCGCAGAAACTCAGCGAAAACTGGAAACAGCAGATCATCGTCGAGAATCGTCCCGGCGCCGGCGGTATCATCGGCATCGAGGCTGTGCTGCGCTCGGCGGCGGATGGCCATACGCTGTTGTTTGGCACCTCGGGATCATTGGCCCTTGCACCGGCGATCAACAAAAAGCTGCCCTACGACGTATTCAAGGATCTCGCGCCGATCACGCTGGTAGTCATCAATCCCCAGATACTGGCTGTACATCCCTCTCTGCCGGTACGCAATGTGACGGAACTGGTGAAACTGGCCAAGGCCAAACCCGGGCAGATCAATTACGGTTCAGTCGGCCCCGGCAGCCCGCAGCATCTGGGTATGGAATTACTGAATTCCATGGCCGGCGTAAAACTGGTCCATATCCCGTACAAAGGTACAGCCCCGGCACTGACCGATTTGATATCAGGACAAATCTCGGCGATGTTCAACAGCATGCCGTCCGTGTTGCCACATGTGAAATCAGGGCGACTGCGCGGTATCGCTGTAGGCAGCGCCCAACGTTCGCCTGCGGCACCCGAGATACCGACGGTGGCCGAGGCCGGCTATAAGGGCTATCAGTATGTGACCTGGTATGCCCTGCTGGCACCCGCCGCAACGCCCAAGGACGTAATCGCAAAAATCAACGCGGATGCAGTCAAAGCGCTCTCCTTGCCGGATCTGGCACAACGTTTCGCCAGTCAGGGCGCCGAACCTGCGCCGGGCACGCCAGAAGAACTGGCCAAGTTCTGGCGTGACGAGCACGAAGGATGGATAAAGGTCATCAAGACCGCGAACATCAAATTGGAATGAGCGGCGGCGGACAGAACTGTTCGCTGCGACTGCTGCTCAGACTGACTCTCAGGACTTCAGTTTAAGAGTTAATTATAAGTTATTGATTATATTAATTATTTTGCATTTCAATTAATAGGCCACGTGCCGCACTTTCAACCAGATCCAGGACCTCTTCAAAACCCTGATCACCACCGTAATAGGGGTCGGGTACTGCCTGCAGCCCCACATCCTGCGCGAACTCCAGAAACAATCGCAGCCGGCTGCGGTACGGGGCCGGGCACAGCGACTGCAATATCCGGAGATTGGCCTCATCCATGGCCAGCACGTAATCAAAACGTTGGAAATCTTCTGGCGTCACCTGGCGGGCGCGTAATCCACTAAGGTCGTATCCGCGTTGTGCTGCTGCGGCCTGCGCTCGTTCGTCCGGCGCTGCACCGATATGGTAGTCGTGGGTGCCGGCGGAATCGATTATCACCTGCCCCGCCAGTCCGCTCTGTGCCACCAGATGCCTGAACACCCCCTCTGCGGTGGGCGAGCGGCAGATATTACCCATGCAGACGAACAGTACATTGACCGTCATGATCAGGCCGCGTTGATGAAAAACCGCTGTTTCAGTGTTTTCAATTCATCACGCAACTGCGCGGCGCGCTCGAATTCCAGGTTGCGTGCGGCATCGAGCATGTCCTTCTCGACGCGTTTGATTTCGCGCGTCATTTCCTTATCACCCATCTGGTCGTAACGCGCCTGATTCTGCGCGGCTTTCAGGCCCTCGCGGGCGCTGTCGCGGTCGTAGATGCCGTCGATGATGTTCTTGATGCGTTTTTGTACGCCGACCGGCGTGATGCCCTTGGCTTTATTGTGCGCGATCTGTCTGGTGCGGCGACGCTCGGTTTCGCTGATCGCGCGTTCCATGGAATTGGTGATGCGGTCAGCGTAGAGGATGGCTTTGCCGTTGAGGTGGCGGGCAGCGCGTCCTATGGTCTGGATCAGTGAACGTTCCGAGCGCAGGAAACCCTCCTTGTCGGCGTCGAGGATGGCGACCAGTGACACTTCCGGCAAGTCCAGTCCTTCGCGCAGCAGGTTGATGCCCACCAGCACATCGAACTCGCCCAGCCGCAGGTCGCGGATGATTTCGACGCGCTCCACGGTTTCGATGTCCGAGTGCAGGTAACGCACCTTGACGCCGTGTTCGGCAAGGTAATCCGTCAGGTCCTCGGACATGCGTTTGGTCAGGGTGGTCACCAGCACGCGTTCGCCGACGGCAACGCGCAGGTTGATTTCCGACAGCAGGTCATCGACCTGTGAGGTTGCCGGCCGCACTTCCAGTGCCGGATCCACTAGTCCAGTAGGTCGTACCAACTGCTCCACTACCTGTCCCTGGTGTGTGCGTTCGTATTCAGATGGTGTGGCCGACACAAAAACGATGCGGCGCATGAATTTCTCGAATTCATCAAAGCGTAGCGGCCGGTTATCCAGTGCCGACGGCAACCGGAAGCCATAGTTGACCAGGTTTTCCTTGCGCGCACGGTCACCCTTGTACATGCCGCCCACCTGCGGAATGGTGACATGACTTTCGTCGATGACCATCAGCGCGTCCTTGGGCAGGTAATCAATCAGCGTTGGCGGCGGTTCCCCAGGCTGGCGTCCCGACAGGTGGCGCGAATAGTTTTCGATGCCCTTGCAGAACCCCATTTCGTTGAGCATTTCCAGGTCAAACCGCGTGCGCTGCCCGACGCGCTGGGCTTCGATCAGCTTGTGTTCTTTCACAAAAAAATCGATGCGTTCGCGCAGTTCCAGTTTAATGGCTTCGATGGCGCGCAGTGTGGTCGCCCGTGGCGTCACGTAATGGCTGGATGGGTACACGGTGAAACGCGAGACCCGCTGCAGAATGTGGCCGGTCAGCGGATCAAACACCTGTATGGTTTCCACCTCGTCATCGAACAATGAAATACGCACCGCGGTTTCCGAGTTCTCTGCCGGGAAAATATCGAGAATGTCGCCGCGCACCCGGAATACGCCACGCTTGAACTCGATGTCGTTGCGTTCGTACTGCATCGAGATCAGCCGCTCGATGGCATCGCGCTGCGACATTTTTTCGTTTTCCCGCAGATGCAAGATCATGCCGTGGTAATCGACGGGGTCGCCGATGCCGTATATCGCGGAAACCGTGGAGATGATGATGGTGTCGCGGCGCTCGAGCAGCGCCTTGGTCGCCGACAGGCGCATCTGCTCGATGTGCTCGTTGATGTTCGAGTCCTTCTCGATGAACAGGTCCTTCGACGGCACGTAAGCTTCGGGCTGGTAGTAGTCGTAGTAGGAAACGAAATACTCCACCGCGTTTTCGGGAAAAAACTCGCGCATTTCGGCGTAGAGCTGGGCGGCGAGCGTCTTGTTGGGCGCCATCACCAGCGCCGGGCAACCCAGGCGTGCGATGACATGCGCCATGGTGTAGGTCTTGCCCGATCCGGTCACGCCCAGCAGCGTCTGATGCACCAGGCCGTCACGGACCCCTTCCGTCAGCTTGGTGATGGCTTCAGGCTGGTCCCCGGCCGGCTCAAAAGTCTGGTGCAGGCGGTACGGGCTGTCGGGAAAAGTAACGATTTGTTCCATGGGATCCGGGCAAAACGCCCATGTTACCGGTTTCACCCTGTCATCGCGACGCGTCTGCCGGCACCATGCACAGTTAATCCGTTTGGGTGCAGTGCAAAAACACGGCTAAAATGGCGGCTACAACCTTTTTTAACGTTTTTTTACAACACACTCACTGCCCCGCTCCCCATGACCTCCTCAATACTCGAAAAAATTGATATGGCGCCCAAGGATCCGATCCTAGGCGTGACCGAAGCCTATAACGCCGACCAGAATCCGAAAAAAGTGAACCTGGGTGTAGGTGTTTATACCGACGACAACGGCAAGGTGCCGGTGCTGCAATGTGTGCGTCAGGCCGAGCAGAAGCTGGCCGAAACGGCGATGCCGCGCAATTACCTGCCCATAGAGGGCCTGGCTGCATACGATCGCGCGGCGCAGGAAGTCATGTTTGGTGCCGACAACGCAGCCGTCAAAGCGGGACGCATTGTTACCGTGCAGACGTTGGGCGGAACCGGCGCACTCAAGGTCGGTGGCGATCTGTTGCGGCGGGTGAATCCCGGCGCAGATATTTATATCAGCGATCCGAGCTGGGAAAACCATCGCGCAATTTTTGAATACGCCGGTTACACCGTCAAAACCTATCCTTATTACGACCCGGCGACCAATGGCCTGAAATTCGATGCCATGCTGGCAGCGCTGGACCAGATGCCGGCAGGCGCCATCGTGTTGCTGCACGCCTGCTGCCACAACCCCACCGGCGTGGATCTGACTGCTGCGCAGTGGGAAAAAGTAATTGTTGTTGTGAATAAGCGAAAACTGGTGCCTTTCCTTGACATCGCCTACCAGGGTTTTGCCGACGGGCTGGAAGCCGACGCTGTGACTGTCCGTCGTTTTACCGAGGAATGTCCGGCGCTGTTCGTATCGAGCTCTTTTTCGAAATCGTTGTCACTGTACGGCGAGCGCGTTGGTGCACTGAGCATCGTCACGGCTAGCAAGGATGAAGCTGCGCGTACGCTGAGCCAGTTGAAACGCGTGATCCGCACCAACTACTCCAACCCGCCGACCCACGGCGGACAGGCAGTGGCAATGGTGCTGACCACACCGGAACTGCGCGCACAATGGGATACAGAACTCGGACAAATGCGCGACCGCATCAAGGTCATGCGCAGGCAACTGGTCGATAAAATCCGCGAACATCGCGCCGACTTTGACTTCAGCTTCATCGTCGAACAGCGCGGCATGTTTTCCTATTCCGGGCTGACCAAGGCACAGGTGTACCGGCTGCGCGACGAATATTCGATCTATACCATCGACAGTGGCCGCATCTGTGTCGCGGCGCTGACATCGAAGAACGTCGATTATGTCGCGGACGCCATCGCTAAGGTGCTGGTCTAGCCCGCGGCTGCAGGCAGTCAAACGCAAATAGCCGGCCTGCGGGCCGGCTATTTCTTTTTATCGCCGCCGCCGAACAGGCTCTCTGCCCAGTCGCCGAACTTGGCGCCGACTGAAGTGCCTACGCCAGGCCCCAGGATAGCCGTGCCGACAGCAGCGCCTGCCATCGAAGCGCCGGTGGGCAGCAGCAACGGTGAATCGAGCGTGCCGCTCACATTCAGCGGCACGGTTGCCGCGGTGAAGGTGCCCGCCTTGACTTGCGCGTAGACGCGACCTGACAGCGCCTTGTTCGGCGCGATGGTGACGTTACCGGCGGCTGCCAGCGAACCGGAAGCCACTTTCAGATCGGTGAGGCGCTGGGTGCCGCGATTCATTGCAAAATGACCCGACAGCGTTTCAAATCGTGTTTGTCCGCTGCTGTCCCGCATGATGATGTTGGTCGCAGCCTTCTGGATGTCTACGCCCTGCAGCACACCATCGCGGATGTTGAATGGCGTTTCCAGTTTCAGGGCGCTGAGCAATTGCTCGGGATTGGCGGTGTTTGATGAAAAAGCCGGTTTGGCGGTCAGCCGCCCAGTGATGCGGGTCTGTGGTGAAAACAGCGGTACCAGATTGCGCAGTTCGAGATCATTGACGGTGTAGTCGCCGCGCAGCTGCAGGCCCTTGTGCCAGGCGACTGTGGACTGGCCGGTCACAGTGCCGCCATAAAGACTGGCTTTGACTTCACTGAAGCTGGCATCGCTTAAAGTGGCAATGCCCTTGATCAGCAACTCGTCGAACAATATCGGCGGCCCCACCGGCAGCTGCCAGCCCTTGGCCTGAACATTGATGTTAAATTTTTCGCCGGCGGGAATGACGCTGGCCTTGAACTTCCCGTCGCGAGCCGTGATATCGGCGCGTTCGGGAGCGCCATTGCCTGCAATGGCGACTCGCGCGTCAAAAGGTCCGAAACTCGCCTTCTGCATCTGCAGCAGCGCGTTGTCCAATCGGATGGACTGCACGCGTACTGTGAATGCTGCCGGTTTGGCCTTGGGATCAGTTTTGGTCCAAGCTGGAATCTTGTCCAGCGCTCGCTGATTGATAACCAGACCTTCGACATCAATGCTGCGGATGATCTTGAAATCCGATGCCATTGTCAGCAGATCGGGGGTAACAGACACCTTCCCCGCCTTGATATCGGCCGCCTTGCCGACTTCGATGCCGTCAATAATCAGGTGCGGCAAAGGCAATCCGACCAAGCGCAGGCTTTTCAGCTTGACTGGCTCCTTGAGCTTCTCGGACACCATCTGTGCAATCTGCGGCCGGTAATCATCCACTGACACAAAAAATGGCAGCAGCGCCAGCAGCAAAACCAGCATAAAAACAACGATGATCAGGCGTTTAACATATTTCATGAAACCCGTTCCTGCGTTGACCGTCATGCGCTACGAAGATAGAATACGCCCCTGTTTGCAACTGTAACAACCGGTTTTTCCAGCGTTATTCCCCGATAGCTCAGTTGGTAGAGCACCTGACTGTTAATCAGGTTGTCCCTGGTTCGAGCCCAGGTCGGGGAGCCAGTTAGGTACGAATCTGGGCACTCCTGATAGCGTGCCCAGTTTTGTTTCTGCCACGGCTTGCGCCAGCGCCGTGCAGCTACCGCGCAGCGTTACCTGTTTTTTCTGCACGCGAATCTCGTCCACCAGCAGTTTTAGATACTCCTTCGCAAAGCCACGGTTGTTTGAGAGCTTTGTCTTCAGAGAGAGTGTGAAGGCGGCTATATACTTCGGTCGCAATAACGCCGTCGGTAGCCCTGCTTGGGTCTTTAACCCAGCGATCTCGGTCAGGACGGCTTGTCGCCGCGCCTGCAGCTTGTGAGAACGGGTCTTGAGGCTGTCGTTGAGTTCCAAGACCCCCTGTTCCACCGCCTCATAGAGCCGCTCTGTGCCCTTGCCGATCTGGTCGAGTTCCTTGGTCAGCGTCTTGAGAGTGTCGTCCTGGCTGCTGCGGCTGGCTTTGATATCCCGCTGCAGCCCTTGCAGCATGGCCAGCGTGCGCGAAGGCGTGAACACCTTGTCGGCCAGAGAAGCGAGCACCAGGCCGTCCAGCTTCTCCATGGGCACGTTGCCGCCCTTGCAGTAGGTGATGCCCTTGCCGATGCGGGTATTGCATTTGTAATAGCGATAGCGTCCGCCCTTGCCCGTTGCCAGCGTCATCCCGGCACCGCAGCAGCCGCACTTCACCAAGCCAGTGAGCAGGGTCGGCGAGTTGACCACGCGGGGCGCCACATTGGCCGGGGCGCGTGCGCGTAGCCGCGCACCCGTCCGGCCAAAGGTGTCCGCGTCCACCATGGCATCCACGGCGATCCTGACCCATTCGCTGGCGGGTTTGGCTTGCTTGGTCTTCGGGGTATGCCGGTTAAAGTAATAATCGCCCTTGTATGCGCCATCCGACAGAATTTGATGGATGCGGCTGCGGGTCCAGCGGCTGCCCCGGTAAGTGATGTCGCGCTCGTTCAGATGGAAGGCAATGCCCTTGCAGCCCAGAGACTGCCCCTGATGGCCGTTGAGGTAGAGCGCATAGATACGCCGGACCGTGGCGGCCTCTGCCCCATCCACGGCAAGTCGCTTCTTGTGCTGGCCCTTGTTGCCTCTGGCCTCCGCTTCCACCGTCTTGAAGCCGAACATCGGGCGCGAGCCGTTGAAGTAACCCTGCCGCGCGTTCTCCTTCATCGCCCGCAGCGTGTGCTTGCCGTTCTCTTTGCTCTGGTATTCATCGAACAGGCTGAATATCTTGCTCGCCATCTCGCCGGCTGGGTCGTCGCTGGTCTGCTGCGTGATCGACAAGACCTTGAGCCCGGAACGCTTGAGCGTGCGCTCGTAGCTCAGGAACTCGAACAAATCACGGAAGAAGCGCGAGCGGCTATGCACGATGACCGCCTCGAACGGTGGCGGGTCTTGGGTGGCTTCCGCGATCATTTGCTGAAACACCGGGCGCTTGTCGTCGGCGGCCGATGCCCCCGCTTCGACGTATTCCATGGCGACCGCAAAACCGCGAGCCTTGCACCACTCCCGCATTTGCTTGAGCTGGTCAGGAATGGATAAATCCTTCTCGGCTTGCTTGGCCGTGGATACGCGAGCGTATAGGGCAACTGCCATGATGCTTACTCCTCGTCCTTGTGGGTCAGCATTGCCAGCTCCTTGAGAATATCCGGCAAATACTGACGAATCAATTTCAACTCGCCTTCGGAAACCGCATCAATTTCATCGTTGAAGGCGATCGCAATATCGCAATCGTACGCTTTGTTCACACATACGGCACCCCCTTCCTTGCATAGTGTATTCCTGCCCTAGCCATGCCGGTCCTTGTGGTGCTCGTCTAAAACCCGCTCCAACTCCTTCGCCAAACCGCTCCTGCCAAATTCATCCAACACCAGTTTACGAAACGCTTCGAACTGGCTGCTGTTTAACGCGGATTGCCCGAACAGCAAAACCCGGTTTACCCGCTTGTTTATCAGTCGTGTTATTGACTCAAACACTACCATTGCCCCAATTCAATTTCTTTGACCCGCCGATCAACATCGACCATCCAGCTCAACGGGCACCCCGTGTCAGACTAGTTGTCGCCTCGATAGAATCAGAAACCGGGGGCGATAAGGAAGAAATATGGCACGGTACGGACAAGCATTCAAGGACAGAGCAGTCGCACGGTTGCTGCCGCCGCAGAGC
>Ga0209702_10002132_pt1 | contig 35517 bp, 27 predicted proteins | sample FRY01_FD_187210 | JGI IMG/M metagenome (GOLD analysis project Ga0209702, IMG submission 187210) | Freshwater microbial communities from Lake Fryxell liftoff mats and glacier meltwater in Antarctica - FRY-01 (SPAdes) (version 2) | ecosystem: Environmental > Aquatic > Freshwater > Ice > Glacier...
CTCTAATTGTAGCTAGAGAGAAACCTCATTTGGTATTTGAAAAAAGAGTAGAAGATAAACGATTAAATATTAAGATGGTTTTACCAGAAGAATACGACTTACAAGAACAGCTAATTATACTAAATGAAAAAATTAAAGCTAAATATGAAGGGGAATATGTATTGTAAATATAAAAAAAATGAAAAGTTCGTCCTTTTGATTATTTATTTTTTTATTAAATTTTAGATTCTACATAGTATTATTTATTACAATAATATAAAGAGTTTTTTTATATAAAATATATTATGGTTAAAATACTTATTTTTGGCGGAAATGGCTGGATTGGAAATAAAGTATATAATTTATTACAAAAAATGAATATTGATGTTTATAAAGCTGAAAGTAGAGCGGATAAACCAGATGATGTTCAAAATGAGATTAAAAAATTTGAAAATTTGACACATATAATGAGTTTTATTGGTAGAACACATGGTGTATATGAAGGTGAAAAAATAGGAACAATTGATTATTTAGAGAAGCCAGGTAAGTTAGTAGAGAATATAAGAGATAATCTTTTCTCTCCAATGATATTATCAGAATTATGTGGTAAAAATAATATTCATTTTACTTATTTGGGAACAGGCTGTATTTTTGATTATGACGATTCACATAATTGTGGTGATGAATTGACAGGGTTTACAGAAAATGATTTACCAAATTTCTTTGGTTCATCTTATTCAATTGTTAAAGGATTTACAGACCGTTTAATGCATAATTTTAATACTCATAATACATTAAATGTGAGAATTAGAATGCCTATTACAGATGAAGTTAATGAGAGAAATTTCATAACTAAAATAACTAATTATAAAAAGATTTGTTCAATTCCAAATTCAATGACTGTTTTGAATGAATTATTACCAATTATGATAAAATTATCTCTCGAATTTAAAACTGGAACTATAAATCTAACAAATCCAGGTTCAATTAGTCATAATGAAATATTAAAGTTATATAAAGAAATAGTTGACGAAAATTTTACATGGGAAAATTTTACAATTGAAGAACAAAACCAAATTTTGGCATCAAAAAGGTCAAATAATTGTCTGGATACATCAAGGATTGTTGATGAAAGTGAAAATAAGGTAAAAAATATTAAGGATTCAGTGACTGATATTTTAATAAAAATGAATAAATTTAAAAAAGATTAATATTATTTGTAAATAACGATTTAAACACAAATTAATGTTATTTACAAATGAAAAACTTATTAGTTACAGGAGGTTGTGGGTTTATAGGTTCAAATTTTATAAATTATTATTTTGATTCTTGTGAATGTAACATAATCAATTTTGATGCCATGTATTACTGTGCCGATGAAAATAACATATGCGAAAATATAAGAAAATCAAGCAGATATACTTTAGTAAAAGGTAATCTATGTTCATTAGACCTTGTAAAGCATATATTAGAAGCTTATAATATCGACACGATTATTCATTTTGCAGCACAGTCACATGTTCAAAACTCATTTGAAGATTCATTACAATATACTAATGACAATATTTTAGGAACACATACACTTTTGGAATGTTCCCGAAGATATGGTAAAATAGAAAAATTTATTCATATATCTACTGATGAAGTTTATGGTGAATCCATGTTAGAAGAAAACGAAGAGAAAAAAAACGAAGGCTCGGTTTTATGTCCGACTAATCCATATGCAGCTACAAAAGCGGCAGCTGAATTGATCGCAAAGTCATATTTTCATTCATTTAAAATGCCTATTATAATTACAAGAGGTAACAATGTATATGGGCCAAATCAATATCCAGAAAAATTAATACCTCTTTTCATTGATTTATTAAAAAAAAACAAACCTGTAACAATTCAAGGTGATGGTTCAAACATTCGCGCATTTCTACATGTAATAGATGTATGTAATGCTTTAACATTAATAATTGATAAGGGACTTGTAGGGGAGATTTATAATATTGGAAGTGATGAAAATCACGAATATACAATTTTTGAAATAGCATATAAACTTATACACAAAATGAAACCTAATGACGAAACTAATAAGTGGATAACATTTATTGATGATAGACCTTTTAATGATAAAAGATATTACATTAGCAATGAAAAAGTAAAAAAATTAGGTTGGAATATTACCGTAGAATTTGATGATGGTATTGATGAATTGATAAATGATGTAATTGTTTAGATACTTGAATTGAATAAAATATTCATGTTTCTCACTTCTGGTTTATCAGAATCTCTTGTAAATAATTTTAGTATTTGTTGATCATCACGAAATCGTAATGTATAATTTTGTTGAATATTGTTTCTTCCTACTCGTCCCATTGCCTGAATAATTTTTTCTTGTGTCAAATTCAAATCTTTACTAAGATAAGCATGACAAAATTGATAATTCGTTCCATAAATATAATCACTCGTTGCAATAATCATATATAATTTTTGTTCATCGGCTAATTTTTTCATAATTTCAGTATAAGTAATATTTTCATGATTTGTAAATACACCAATACCCATCATCAATAAAACTTTCCAATTGTCGTCTACATTAGTAAGAAGCATTATATCATTTACTGTATTTTGGTCTATATCACTTGTAAATGCGTTTCTAATATCTAAACCTTCAGCCCATTTTTGTGAATGAAGAATCTTATTAGGAACAAATGTATCATTCAAAACCGCATTTTTTATCATGTATCTAAGTGAATTAACTTCCTCTGTTAATTTTAATAAATTAGATTTATTTGGGTCGACGGCATCTGAATCTCTATTAATTTTATGAGAATTTGTACCAGTTTTACTTCTTAATTGAGAAGTTTTATTTTGATATTCTCCGCCTTGTTTTTCCACATTTTGACTACGCTTTTCTTCAAAAACTTCTATTTCATTTTCTAAATCGTTTATCTTGATATTTAACAAGTTATTGAATTCTATTTTTGACATTATATCTTTCATTACACATACAGGGATATTTGCTTGTTGAATACAAAATTTAGATATTTTTTCTATATCGTTTGATATGAATATTGTTGGTCCATCCGTTAAAGTAAAAGCATCTTTTGTTGAAATATAAATTCCGGGATTCCCTAATACAATTGGAGATTCGACTTTATTACCTTTAACATCTATTTTGGTATTATATTGTATTCTACTAACTCTGATGTTTTTAAAATAATTATAAATATATCCCCAAATTCCAGGATTTATATTTTTTAATAATTTTAAATAATATATTTTAATACTTTTCATATCAATATCATCTAATGATTCAAAATTATTTTGAATTGACATTCTATTATTTATAAATCCGTTTTCATGTATATAAATTATAAATTCTACTAATTCTTTTAAATCAAAATATCTGGATAAAGTTAGATAATTTTCACAATGTTGAACAATTTCTAATATTTCACTATAATCTTCACTTAAATAATGCGGTAGAACAACAAAACCATCTTTATTCAAAATTGGAATAGATTTTTTACAATCATGACTAGTTATATTGTGAATTTCCGCATTTGGAAATTTATTTCTAAAATCACTTACTGCATCATTTAATTCTTCCAGTTTCGGTAATGTTGCCGATGATAATACCATATTTGAAATCAAATTTTCACTCCAATTCTTTTTTATTATACTATGAAATTCATGATTTTCATAATCTAATGTTATTGTTGGTTCATCCCAATAAACAATCAAATTTTCGTCGTCATTAAATGATTTCATATAATACATCGCAGGTAAATATGATTTTATATCACATATCATTATTTCAACCAAATGCCCTATACTATTATCAATTTTACCAATACCTCCATTTCTTCTATTTTTTGTATATTCACTCGCAGCGAAATAATGTAATCTAATATCATCTGCACTACTACAACCAAATGCAAATGCAATTTTCTTGTTTACAGATATAGCCGATCTTGCCAATGCTAATCCAACATGTCTTGCTGCACATACAAATATAATTTTATATTTTTCAGATATTGCAATAGGCGATAATGTTTTACCTGTTCCAGTTGGTGCCATATACAATATCAATTTAGGATTTGGCTCTTTGATTAATGTAAATATTTCTTTTTGATGTTCATAAAGACAAATATCACTATATTTTAATATATTATAATTTTTTTCTATATTATCAACCGCATTTTCTATTATATCTTTATTATCTATTTCACAATGATATTTATCCAAGATTATTTTACATATATCAAGAATATGAAAATTAACAAATTTAATATCATTCTGAATTAATTTATAAATTGTAAAGTAATAAAAGGATATTTGTTTTTGTTTTTTTTCTTTTTTATTTTTTAAAAATTGTTCTATATTTGATAATAGAACAAACTCGTAAACACCAACATCACTCATATTATCATGATTATTATTATCAATACGAATCTTATCACTGCTTTTTATTTTTATGTCTGTTTTTACATCTATTTTTATATAATCAATTTTATATTCCTTAAAAATTTTAACCACAATATTCTTTAAATATTTATTATATAAGTAATCATTCATTTTTGTACTATATTCTATTTTCAGAAATGTAAAAATTGAATCATGTTTATTTATGCGAATATTTACATCATGATACCCCTTTATTATTAAATTTAAAATATCTATTTCATCTTTTGAAACTGGAATTTCAATGGAATTCCATTCTGATCTATTTAATTTTCGTTGATTTAGATCCATTTTATTGTTATTATATTGTTATTTAAAAACAAATAATTTAATTCAATTTTTTTTCATAAAAAAAATGAATTAAATTAACTTGTAATTACAATTGTTATAATAACAATATAATGTCCTCAATTAATAATGCATTCAAATTAGTTGTCAAATCATCAAAATTATTTAATATCGACAAATCGTGTGGATTGAAAAATAGTATGCAAGTTTTTAATTATGCAAGTCTAATCTACACTGATGAGTGTAAAAAATCTAAAGTATCTAAAGATTATAAAGAAATTATAGCGGTATCTGCTATATTACATGGTATGGGTGATAAAGACTATATCAACGAATCAATAGGTATCAACGAATCGATAGGTATCAAACATATTAAAAATCATATGTCTGAATTTATGTCAGTAAGTAATCTAAATGTTGTTACTGATATTATTACATCATTATCTTGTTCTAAAGTTACAAAAAATGATTTTACTGAACTTGGTTCGTATCAATTAGCGTATCATATAGTTAGAGATGCCGATTTACTTTCTGCGTATGATAGTTTTATAAATGATATTAATAGATCTATTATGTATGGAATGGTTGTTGAAAACAAAAATTATAAAGATTCTGTAGAGACATCAAAAAAAATATTTGAAGATAAGATATTACAATATAGGAATGATAAATTATTTATTACAGATTATTCTAAAATATTATCATTTAAATTACATAATAAAGCTGTACAAGATATGAATAATATCTATAAAAATATATTATTATAATATATAATATATACACATTATATTAGACAATGTCATCAAATAAAAAAAGTCGTAGTTACCAAAGTTATTTTACAAAAGAACATGAATACGAAACATGCAAAGATTTAGAATTATTTACTATAGATCAGATCATGAATTTACCTACCGATTCAATAGGATTTTATATTTGGAATACATCAAGTGTTCTAGATTTTGATCACAAACGAGCTTTGGATATTTTGTTATATAAAAAAAAACTTGAAAAAATTACGGGTGTTAATATAATATCTAATATAGGAAAAAGACCTGATGATATTAAGTTCCCATCTTCAATAAATTATAATTATGTGAATTTGACATATTATATAAATAATCGTTTTGATGATATATATACTTATCCATATTTTCTTAATAAAACTAAAACTACCACATCTAAAGATATGAAAACAATTAAAGAAATGACAATTAATGATATTAATTTTTTAGAAAAAGAAAATAATTTATCAAAAATATTTGATATGGATATAAAAAAAGAAAAATCACTAGAAGGTAAAAAGAAAGACAAAAATTATATTGAACGGAACACAAATAGTAGAGAAAAAGTTGAATCGGATGATTTTTTTAGAGAATCCGACGGGAAATTTGGCGGGAAAAATAGCAGGAAAAATAGCAGGAAATTTGGCGGGAAAAATAGCAGAAAATTTGGCGGGAAAAATAGCAGAAAATTTGGCGGGAAAAATAGCAGAAAATTTGGCGGGAAAAATAGCAGAAAATTTGGAGGTAATCGTAAAACAAACAAATAACAACTCTATTCAATATATTGGTGTATAGATACTAAATAATATTTTTTTATTTACAATTAAACATTTTTAAGTATAACTTTTTTGTTTTATTTTTTATAAATATTATATATTATTATTATATTACTATGCAAACTAAAACAGATTCATTAAGAATATATAATATAGATTCCCCACAATTTTTATTCTATAGGAATCAACATGAGAATCAAACATACGATTTTGTAAAATCAAAACTTAAACAATATAAAAAATCTTATAATTGTAGTTTTTTTATGACGGATGTTCTCAGAATGATGGATGAATTTATAGATCCATCCGATCCAGATACGGATAAACCTAATTCATTTCATGCATACCAAACAGCTGAATCTATTAGAAAACAATACCCTGAAAATAAAGCGTTACAAATTTGTGGTATAATTCATGATTTAGGTAAAATATTATTCAAATTTAATGAACCGTCATGGGCTGTTGTTGGTGATACATTTGTTGTCGGATGCAAATTTCCTGAAACTATTGTTTATTATGATACAATGAAAAATAATATAGATTATAATAATACTATTTACAATACAAAATATGGTGTTTATAAACCTCACTGTGGAATCCGCAATTTATTATTATCAGTAGGTCATGATGAATATTTGTATAATGTTTTACAGAGTAATAAAAATCATATTTTTCCACAAAAATATAAAGATATCATAAGATTTCATTCTTTTTATCCTTGGCATACTGGTGGTTCATATCGTGAATTTATGGTATCAGATGATATGCAATTACTGGAAGACGTTCTTAATTTCAATGCATTTGATTTATATTCCAAAACAGACGATGATTTTACAATCACAGATGAAATTAAAAAATATTATAATAATATTTTAACTGAATATTTTCCTGAAAATCTTTTATGGTAATTTTTCAATAATATATAATAAAAAATACAAAAAAAATTGAATTAATTTTTAATCCATTAGATTAATATATATATATAAAATGGGTCAATACTATAAAGTCGTATTTCTCGGTTATGAACCAACAGTAAATAAAAAAGAAACTATTCGTCTTTGGCTTTGTCCCCACAGATATGGGGAAGGTCTTAAAATACTAGAACATTCTAGGGTTGGGTCATTATTCATGAATGTTATTGATGAAATGCTTAGTGTAAATGGTGCGTTCTATAAATCCCGTATGGTTTGGGCTGGTGATTATTCTAAAAAAGAAAAATATTCTGACAAAAATCTATATAATGAACAGGATGATGGTGATCATGTGTCTAAAATAAAATTATTCAATAATGATTGTAATTTTATTACAAATCATAGCAAAAAACAATATATTATGAATCCTGGTAAGGGGTTTAATCACCCACTTCCACTATTGACGTGTGAAGGTGGATGTAATGCAGATGATATTCACGAAAAATGGGTTGGATTTTGGAGTAGAGATATTATTTCAAATGAAAGTGAAGCTATTGAAGGATATGAATTGATTGAAATTGGTAAATATAAGAGTTATTAAATAATTAATAATATGAAAAATTATACACTTGAAATCTTCGTCGGTTTAAAATAAAAATTCAGGTTACATTAATATACTGTAATCATTTTTTTACGCACTTTTTTTATACTATTGATTACATCTGTAAAGATTAACAATGTTACAAATATATTTAAAGATATTTATATAAATATTTATATGAATTTAGAAACGACGATACTACAAAATCTATCTGGATTTGATCTTAAAAATAGAAATTTTACATTTGATAATCTTATAAATACAAATTTATATAAAGCAAACATGCATGGTGCAAATTTGAGTAATATGGATTTGAGAACAAATATTTTATTGCATGCTAATTTATGTTATGCAGATCTAAGCGGTTCTAATCTATGTGGTTTGAATTTAGAAGGTGCAGAATTAATAGGTGCTAATTTAAGTAAAGCAGATTTATCTAACACCAATTTAGCTGGTATAGATTTTACAGGAGCTAATTTGAAAGAAACTAAATTGATTAATGCAAATTTATTTATTTCTAATTTAACTGATACGAATTTATATAATGCTAATTTACAAGGAGCTGATATATGCAGAGCCAATTTGACAAGAGCCAATTTGGAAATGAGTAATATGATATCAACCAATTTAACAGGGGTAAATCTAACTGATGCAAATTTAATTAATGCAAATTTAACTGAATCAAATTTATATATGGCGGAATTAGATGGAACTGATTTTACAGGTGCTAATTTAACAGGAACTAATTTAATATATCAAAATAATGAAATTAATCCAATCCAAATTCATCAATTCTTTGAAAGTTCATTAGAAAATTATAAAGAATTAATTTTATTATTAAATAGTAGTGAAAATTATGATTTATCATATATAAATTCTATTAAGAAAAAAATTAACATAAATGAAACAGATATTAGTAATTTATCAAATAAAAACATTAATAATATAGTTGATGAAATAAAAACTTATATATTTCATTTATTTAATCCTTGTAATGAATTATCTATCAAAATAGATTCGGTTTTAAATAATGATATTCATACAATTTTTGATAATTATATTTCAGATATTAATGGTAATATACATAATATAACTTTTAGACAATTTGTAGTTGCATCTTTTGAATTTATCTCAAGAAGAACTACAGAGTTTAAACAACAATATATAAGTTTTTTTTTAGATGACTCGTTATCTGCATATGATGGATCTGGAAATGAAGCAATATCATGTTCAAAAGGTATATTAGAACGATTTATTACTACTATTCCAAATGCATTATCTCTCTCTTTAGACAAAGAAATAACTTCAATTGATACAAAAGAAAATTTACAAAGAATTATTGAAATAATAGTAGGATATAAAGAAAATAATATTACACCGAAAATAATAAATTTGCTCTTGGCTGATTGTTGGAATTATTTTGTAGTGTATATAAAAAGTGAAGGCATTACAGAAAAAAAAATACGTAGAGAGATATTATCAAATTTTATTATTATAAAATATACTGATAATGGAAATATTATTACCAATAAAACAAAAAATATAATAAATAATTATTTAAATTCCGATAATGAATTTGTTAAATATGTATTAAATGATGAAAATTTTTAATTATGTTATCTATTAGTATTGTAAATATGCAACATTAAGTGTTTTTGAAGGTTTGTATTTTAACAAATCCAGTTCTTTTTTTGTAGTAGGAAATTCTTTATAGCCATATATATCTTGTAATGATAACCACTCAAATAAACCACCTGGATATATATAAATATTATAAAAACCTAAAGATGTTAATTGTGTATATTTTTTATAACCGCTTTCATCGTTACAATTACGCCCATAAATAAGTATTTTAATACTTTTATTACCTGATTTTAATAAATTATTGATTATTTGTTCTTCTTGTTGTATATTTATAGTATTAGGTATTAGACATTCTTGGTCTTTATCATAAAGTGTATTAATTAACAAGTATGAGTCCTTTGATATTGTCTGTATATATTGAATATCTTCAAAATTAATTCTTTTGAATGATTGTGAATTACCCATTACTTTATTTTGTATAATATTTTTAAATAAAAAAAAATATTATTTATATTGTATTTTTATTGTAATATTTGAATATTTTTATAGTTTTCCTTTTGTGTTTTTTTTCTTTTTGCGTTTTTGTTTTGTTTTTTGACTTAATGATACAAATTTATAATAAAAAATTGATTTGAAACTTATTATAATAAGTATTTGTAAATAAACAACATGGACGAACAAACTACCAATTTATATAATGAAGCGATTATATTACAGGAACAAAAACCTATACAAGAATATAGTAAAAATAGTTTAACTGCTAAATCAGGATATAAGGCAGAGGATATATTTAGAACACACGAATTAATAAAATGTAAGTTAGAAAAATATTTTGGAAAAAAAATAATTTCATTACATAAAATTCACGGAAAAAAATATGATACAAAAATTTATTTTGAAGATGGTTGTAGTATAAATATTCAAAATAAAAAAATAGAAAATTTAGGAGGTAGAGGCGATTCATTTGATAGAAGACATATAAAAAATACATTTAACAATCAATGTATAAGAAAATATTTAACATTATTAACTCTAATAAGAAAAAGTAAAAATGAATCATTAATGAGCGAAGGACAAAAAATAGATTTTATGAAATTGTGTAATAATAATTTAGACGATATAACGCAATATATAAAAAAAACACTAATAGGAGAAGATAATACACAAATGAATGATTATTGGTGTATAATGAAAACAAATAAGACTTTTACTAATGTAGAATTATATATAATTTCAAGTAAAAAATTGTTTGAATTTATAGAACAAACAATAAAAATAGACATTAAACTTAAAAAAAATGGTACTTGTTTACATTTATCACCATACATCGCATTACAGAGAAAAGGTGGTGGTAATACGGATAATTCACCAAATCATATACAAGCAAAATTAAAAGTTACACAGGAAATATTAAATTTATGTGATAAATTATCATAAATTAGACAATAATACTTTTACAACATTAACTACAATACAATTACCGAGATAAAATAACATTTCTTCATTTTTAACAATTGTATTCCATTTATAATTTTCATCAAATCCAAACATTTTTAACCCTTCGTTAACATTTAATCTTCTAACTTTTGTATCAATATAATACAATCCAGTTTTTGCTCCTGGTCCGCCAGAAGAAGCACAAATAGTGGGTCCGCACGAATCAATTGAATACACTCTTTCACCCTGTCTTCCTCCATTATTTGATATTTTATGTATCATTTTATATAACATTTTACAATTATTTTTAGTTCCATTTTCTTTACATTTTTCTAATTTATATTTATGTTCATAGCTTAAATATTTAGTTTCAGTAAAATCTATTATACTTGAAACAGGAGTTATTGTTTTAGATGGTTCTAATGGAAATTCATATTTTTTTATTTTACTGCCAATGATAAATAATCTTTGTCTCGATTGCGGAGAATTATAATATTTAGAATCAATAATTTTAAAACTAACAATATATCCTCTTTTTTGTAATTCCGTATTTATTGTATTAAATGTTTCTCCTCCATCAATAGTTAATAAATTTTTTACATTTTCTAATACTATTGTATTTGGAGTTTTTATGTCAATAATTTTTAAAATAGCGTAAAACAAATTTCCTTTAATTTTATCTTCAAACCCTTCTTTTTTTCCTGCTATTGAAAATGGTTGACAATTATGAACGATTGTATTCATAACAATATAACTATTATCATTTTGAACCTCAAAATTATATACAGGTATTTCGGTTATCTCTCTCTTTGTAATTTTAAATGGAGCAAACCAAACATAATTATCTCGAATAAATGAAGAAATTTGTCGTTCTCTTTGTAATGTTCCTCTTATACAATATGTATCTCTTTGATTTACGGTTCTACCTTCAATAACCGTAGTTTTAGGACGAACACGTTTATTTATTGAAAATATATATCCTAATTTTAAATATAATCTTTGCAATCCATATGCTAAATTTGATGATACTGTTGTAATTTGCAAAATATTATTATTTTTGATACAACCATATGCTTTCATATATCCGTTAATGAATTCTTGAATAAATTCTTTTGGTGCATCTTGAACCCATTCAGGTATTAATTTACCGTGATCAAATTTCCCAAACTGTTTCAAAATATTATACCAAATAATATTAGAACATCCAAATTTTTTACATTTATCACCAGTATCACAATTTTTATCTGTAATAGGTATAACCCTATTTATACGTTCAAAAACTTCTTCCTCGTCTTTATTATTAATAGCAAATCGTATTTTATACATACATCGTCCATCTTCTTTTATAGTTTCTTCAATCCAACCATCACCAATTAGATATCCCATAACAAACCAATAATCTAAATTATCTAATTTAATGTATAACTGTTCTTTTTTATGTTGATTAATTGTTTTTTCAAAAGTAAATTCTGGTATAATTTCATTATCATTAATAACCATTCCAAAATAGTCATTAATAGTTAGTTCATTTGCTTTTTTCCATTTTGGTTCTGTAAAGAATATATTATATTGTCTATTTAAAGAATCCCATTTTTTTTTCTTTTCACAAATATAAAATGGGTGTTCTTCTGTTGAACTAATAATTTCAGGATGATATTTTATTTTTATATCAAATATTTTTCCGCTATATTGTTTTCTTTGTAAATTTAAAATATTTTGAAATTTTCCCGTATGTGTTAAAAGTTTATCGGTTAATTTAACATCTTCGATATTTTTATAACCATTATTGGTTAATGTCTGTGTTCCAGCTATAAAACATGGAAATCCTGCACATAAAATATCAAAATCAGGTATATTTTCAATATTTATATTATTAATATCACCTTCAGGAGTAATTCCATAATTTTCTTTATATATTTTTCTAACTTTATCATCTATGTCACAAGCAAATACACATTTATATTTTGTGTCTTCAGTGTGTAACGAATTAAAAGCATAATGAAACGCACCTAATCCGCAAAACAAATCAATATATTTAATTTCTTTATGTGTATTTTTTGAATCAATTATAAAAAACGATGATTGCTGATTAATAATATTTGTTGAAGTAATATCGTCTATTTTTTTAGCAACAACCTTTTCAATCATTTCTGCGATTTTACTTTCAAAAACACAAGGATTTTTTTTAGTAGTATGTTTGGTATAATGTCCCTTTTGAGTAAATTCTTTTCCGCATTTTTCGCAACTATATTTAACCATTTTTCGTTATTATAATATAATATAATATTTTATTTTTAAATCATTTTTTTTAATAACTATTTTTAACTAATTTTAGTTAATATTCTTAAACATTACTGAATTTTGAAATACATTCATTATCTCTCGTAAAAAAAATTGAAATAGGTTTACACATTTATTATAACGTAATTACACCGACTAAAAAGAAAAATGAGACAAGATTATCTTAAAAAATAAAATTATCGGTCATTTATTCTTTGCTATTTGATAAAATGAATTATCAAACCGGTGGTGTAAAAGCACCTTTTTTCATAGGCATTTGACTACATTTGACGACCTCTTCCTTTTTTTCTTCGTTATAAGGTTTCGGTGGTTGGTCTATTCTTTCAATTTTGTATTCTCTACTGTATTTCATCGGTCGTTTTCCTGTCTTCTTGTAGTAATTGAATACATGTTGGATGTTCCTACATCCGTTCTTATCGCGATTGATACACCCTTTCCTGTTGTTTTCCATTTGATATGTTAGGATTGAGTGGATTTTTCTGTATTCGCCTTTATTATCAGGCAAATACAGGTTTTTACAAAGGTCTTTCGTTTTGTAAGATAAACAAGATGTTCTAAACTCATCTATGTTATACACTGTAAAACGCTCCTTTAATTTTCTTTTCAGTGATAAGTTTGGTGTGGAAATAAAGTGTCGCATCTGTTTTCCTATACTCCAATCACCTATGATAATGGTATGGTCTTTACTATACTTTTTCTCAATCATATTCAGCATATTATCCTCGCTTCGCTTCTTATTTATGTAAGCATACCATTTGTATTTACGAAAATGTATGTCTTTGTATAGTGGAACGACTGCCTCATTCACTTCCAGTTTCTTTGTTATGTATTCTTTGAACTTATCCAGATTACAACTTTTGGAATTGAAAGTATTGAGTGTTTGTTCTACTTCTGTAATATGTGTTTTGTCCTTGTGATTTTTCAGTAAGCGTTGGTATTTTAATCGTTTTGTTTCTTTGATACGCATACCATTTGTATAAGAGCAAAAATGTCCTTTATCGTCCATCATAGAAAATAGACTACGCTTTCCTGGATCAACAAAAATATGTTTTCCTTTTAACACTTCCATAGGCAATTCATCAATATAAGGAAACTCTGGTAATTCTTCGGTAGTTTCTTTTTTCTTCGGTGGATTTTCCTTGCGTTGTTTTCGCAATAATTTAGAAAGTTCTTTTTGTTGCGTTTTCTTATCTTCTTTTCGTTGTTCTTTTTCTTCTACGGTAAGACCTTGTAATGCTCGTTTTCCTTGCTTCTTCTTTTCTTTTTTTGTTCGTTCTTCCTCCAAATAATCCTTATGAAGAAAGCGTAATGAAGTAGCGTATCCATCAGTAATAATAGTATAATCAAACTCGTAGTTTTTCCGTGTTTGTTTCACATCCCATAAAGCATCCCAGATAAACTCCTTATTTTGGTCTAAACAATTATTTAGGTTTCCCGAAGTCGCATTCATTACCTTACCATCTTTTTCAGGAAACTTACATATCTCCATTAGTTTCTCATCACGCTTAGTATCCACAAACAATTCCACCATCGCCTTTGTATCTATTTGAATATGTCGTGGAATAGCGTTGGTTTGGATTGGAAAAAACTGAAATGATTTTGCTTCTAATGTTTCCAGTTCTAAACACATAAAAATCATATGTTTTAGATATTTGTATGGACTGCAACACACATCGTAATAATAACTTGTATCATACTCCTCTGGAACTATTTTGAATCGGTTTTCCTTTATCCATGTATGGTATTTTTCATCACATAACAAAGTATTATTCAAAATATCATTCTTCACAATACGAAGTTCTTTGAAGAGTTGTTTTTTGAATACTTTATTGGTGTTTTCCTCCTTGTAAATAGACTTGAAATAAGAGTTGATGAACCGATTTACATAATCAAAAAAGTGTATTTTGATGTTATTTGTAATAGAAGTAATCATCGTAGTCGCATAATAATCTAATACAGCAGATAAGTTCTTACCATCTTCCAGAGAAAAGTCATATAAGGTTTGAAACTCGTTGAATAAAATAAGATTGTTTCCTTTTGGTTTCGGTCCAGATGAGGATTTCAATACAGATTTCATCGCCATAGAAACAGTATCCTCTGTAAGTTCAGGAATAGCAAGGTTATTATGGTATTTTTCAAGAACCCATAACCGTAAGAGCATATACGATTTAGAAGTTATTGCGTTTGCTCGTGAAATCGCATTTTGTAAAATATCCATATTTCGTTCAGCAACCTCACAATCGTCGTGTAAAATAGCAGTAATAGGAACTTTCAAGCACCGATATTTATCAGGGTGTTCTACTGATTTCTTCTTTTTCACCATCCTATATACTTACTAAACATTTTATTTTTAAGTTCTTTTTGAAAATATTAATTATTCCTAAATATTTTCATTATTTTTTAATTCTTTTATTTTTTCTTTTCGTTTTAAATATGCTTTTCTATTTATTTCTTTTAATTTATCAGGGTCTTCTTTTCCAATTTTTTTTAATCTTTCCTTTGCTTTTTCATTCACAATTTCTTTATTTTTTTCATAATACGACTTATGTATATTTTTATATTTATCTAATTGTTCTTTTAATTTAACATTTTCATCTTCGTAGATTTTTAATTTATTTATCAAATCTTCATTATCCATTATGCGTTGATGTATAGTATAGTATGTTATTTTTATATATTTTTCATAAAAATAATATATAATTACTGATTTATTTGTTTTGTCTCATTTTTCTTTTTAGTCGGTGTAATAAAAAATGTCTTTAATAAAATTATTCAATTTCCCAAAGTTCTCGTTATTGTTAAGTAGAAATTTAGTTAAACCGTTAGGCAGATGGGGTGCACAATCAGACAAAAAATAAAAAATTTAATATAGATTACGGTAATATAGATAATTGTGGAACGTGTATGAAGATAAAAGAAATATATAAAAAACCTAAAGACAAGAAAGAAATAAACAAGATATAAATAATATTTTAATTAAACCGACGAACATTTGATTCGCAAAGCCCATCCCTCTCTATCTCATCACCCGACCTTCGTAAAGCAAAAGCGGAATTGTGCTTATTATTTATGTAAAAGCTCTAAATCAATTGAACTGCAATACGATTTCAACCTTTTCTTTTTTTATTGATTTTGTAGCAGAAACAGATAATTCTTCTCTCTTTTTCCTTGTTTTAGTATTATCAACAATAGTTTCTTTACGTTTTGATGTGCTGTTTCTACAGTTCATATCGGCTTCAATTGCCGTATAATTATCTTCAATAAAATCAATAACTTTATTTTCCAACGCCCATTTAAAAAAATTTAATTGTCCGATTGTTGTTTCTATACATGTTCCATCTTTATAAGGTATACTAATCCTATCCCATCTACAAAAAGGGTCAAATCGTCTTTTACTATAAGCTTTTAATTTCAATTTGTAATCTACATAGACTTTAAATCGTCTACCATCTTCATTATCAAAAACAGTATAATATTTTTTTGCATAATTAGTAGAAAACCAATCAACAATTCTTAAAGAGATTTGGCATTCTCCAGTAATTATTTTCAACATTTTACTCAACATTTGCTCATCTTTATAAAAAGTCATAAGATTTGTTAATAATAAATCATTTTGAGTTGTATAACAAGAAGTTTTCATTTTGATATAATTGAAAAGACTTATTTAAATACTTATTGAAAAGATTTATTTAAATACTTATTGAAAAGATTTATGTAAATACTTATTGAAAGCATAAACTAAAACTATATGAAGATACATAAAATTGAATATAAAATTGAATTGTTTTTTATTCAATATAAATATACTAAAATACTAAAACTATACTCAAAAATGAACGGAATTGAATTATTTGAGCGCATTAAACAAGTATCTACTTTTTATGAACTTTTACAATCTGTAAATGGAAAAACAAAAGCGGAAACACAATCTAAAAGAGGTAATGTATTTGAAAAAGTATGTGATATTATTATTAAATTTGGGTTTTATTCCATCTTACCAAATGATATTTACGACCACTATGAAGGAAATATTAATACTTGTAAATTAAAAAAAGTGGATAATTTGGAACTTTATTTACGATGTCTATCTGTATTTAGCAAGGGAAAAGGAGGTTCAAGTGATATTACATTACAAAATAAAAATAATGGGAAATGGGTATTTATGTCTTCGAAGTTTTATTTAGATGATAGTAAAAAATCTATTGATAGTTATGATGTTGAGAAAATTTTAGCAATTGTAAAACAACATTCGCATAAATATAAAGAATGCGATATTTATCTTGTTGTAAATAATAAACAAAAAGTATTGGATATCATCGCATCAAGTCAATCAACAAACAATTATATCAAGGAAAATATTCATCACATTTTAGATTTAGGCGAATTAGAAATATGTTTTCAAAATCTAAAACATTCTATACAAGACATTACAATTGGTGAAGTTAATTCTAAATTTTGTAATTCCATGATTCCATTAGAATTGCGATTTCATCAAGATTTAATTACTGATAGACAAATCAAAAGTATTGATGAAGGAGAAAAGGAATTGTTATTAGGAGCAAAAGCTAGGTCTGGAAAAACTTATTGTGTTGGAGGGTTGTTTATTAAATACTATAAAAAATATATATCGTTAAATGGATTAATTATTACACCAGCACCAACCGAAACATTATCTCAATTCACAGATGATTTATTTCACAAGTTTAGAGATTTTAACGGAATAAATATTGTTGAAATTAAAAAAGGAACTGATTTTGAAACTATGGTTCTCGCACAAAATAATATTATTATTGTGAGCAAACAATTATTAGATGATTATGTTTTTGAAAAAAAAGTGGAAGCAATTCAACAACTTAATTTGGATTTTATCGTATTTGACGAGAACCATTTTCACGGAACAACTCAAATGTCTAAAAATATGTTACAATCCTATTCATCACCAAAAACTATAAAATTATATTTAACCGCAACTTATGCAAAACCTTTAAGTGAATGGAATATCCCTTTAGAATGTCAGTCGTATTGGGATATTGAAGACGAACAATTGTGTAAAAAACGAAATATTCAAGGATTAGTAGAAAAGCATGGAGAAGATGTGTTGTTGTTGTTAACCGAAGAAAATAAAGAACAATTATTATGTATTTATGATAAAATGCCTGATTTACACATTCTCACAAATACGATGGATAGAAAAAGATTTGAAGTAATCAAGGAACAAATAAAAGACACTTCGTATGGATTTTCAAATGGAACACTTTTGAGTGGAAATTTCCCAAATGAAGTTGATACGATGTTGCGTTATATTACTGGAAGCAATAAGGAACAAGATTATCCTAAAAAAGATTTATCTATATTTGGAAGAATAAAAAGAATTGCAATTGAAAAGAATAGCAGAACACGATTGAATAATGGCGATTTTACAACTCAATTATGGTTCTTACCTTTTGGAATAAATATGACGATTAATAAAGTAAGCGAGAATTTGAAAGATAGAATGATGAAAAATAGTATTCTAAAAAATTATGAAATAAAAATAGTTAATTCCAAAAAAGACTATAAAGTAAAGGACTTGAAAGAAGAAATTAAAAATTGGGAATTGAAAGCAAAAGAAGAAGGGAAATATGGATTGATTTTATTAGCAGGAAATCAATTGACTTTGGGAATTACGCTACCATTTGTTGATGTAGTGTTTCTATTTAATGATATTGTTTCAAGTGATAAAATTATTCAAATGATGTATCGTTGTATGACTGAAAGTATCAATAATAGCGATAATGATAAAATAAATAGCGGAATAAAGAAAATGGGATTTGTAGTGGATTTGAATATTTCCAGAGTTCTAAATACTTGTTTGGATTATAATGTGTATAAAAAAGATTTGAATGTTGAACAAAAAATCTCCTACTTGGTAGAAAACAATTTGATAAATATAGATAGTGATTTGTTTCAAGGAAAAGAAAATAAGACAAAATTAGTTGAGAAACTTTTACATATATGGAAAGCAGACCCTATTCATAACTTAAAAATATTATTGAAAAAGATTGAGGAAAGTATTATTGATATGGATACAAAAGACCAAAAAATGATGAACCAGTATTTTACCAGTTCTGTTGGAGATGATAAAGTAAATGTAAAAGTTCAATTTGACGAAGAAAGTGAAGAAGTATTACCAACAGGAAAAGAAATTATAAAACAAGGTGGATGTGATAATGAGGTTGAAGAGAAAGATACCGTTGTCAAAGAAGATGATAAAGATATTGATATTTCCCTTACCAAAGATGTATTACCCTTTATTATTCCGCTGATTTGTATTTTAACTATGAATACCGAACATAAGGATATTTTAGAAATGTTGAATGTGATTAAGACCAATCCAACATTATTGAGTGTATTTCAAGACCAGTCGTTTATCTGGTGGAATAAACCAGATATTATAAAATTAATAGAAGCGATTGTAGGAAAATATATTAGAAAGAACTCTTGTGTATATAATATATCAATACAATTTAAGATGTCTTTACAAAGTTTAATAGATAAACCAAAAGAATTGTTAGAACTAATTGATAGTTGCTTGAAACCAAAGCAAAGTGAAAAAAAACAATTTGGAGAAGTATTTACTCCTATGTGGTTAATTAATGAAATGATAAATAATTTAGATATATGTTATGCTAAAATTAATGGTAAAAGTATATTTACTGAAATGAGATTCAAATGGTTTGATACGGCATCAGGAATGGGAAACTTTCCAGTAGCCGTTTATTTAAAATTAATGGAAGGGTTGAAATCACAAATACCAAATGATGAAGACCGAAAAAAACATATATTAGAAAATATGTTGTATATGAGTGAGTTAAATAAAAAAAATGTATTTATTTGTCATCAAATATTTAATATTAATAATCAATACAATTTAAATCTGTATGAAGGTGACACATTAGAATTAGATACGACGCAAGAATGGGGTATTGATAAGTTCGACGTTATTTTAGGAAATCCACCATATCAACAAAAGGTAGGACCGAAAAAAACAGAAACATTATGGGATAAATTTATTGTTAAGTCATTTACATTACTAAAATCATCTGGATATTTAGTTTATGTTCATCCATCAGGATGGAGAAATATTGAAGGTAAATTTAAAAACATTCAAAAGGAGATTTTAACCAGAAATTTACAATATTTAGAAATACATAATGAAAAAGATGGAATGAAAACATTTAGTAGCGAAACAAGATACGATTGGTATGTATTAAAAAATGAAAAGGTTGATACTACAAATACAATTATTAAATTTCAAGATGGAACTGTAAATACTATAAATGTAAATGGATTGGAGTTTATACCAAATGGGGAATATGAAAAAATTATGTCTATGATTGCTAAAAATGGAGAAGAAAGTGTTGATGTTATTTATTCACGAAGTTTATATGGAACAGATAAAAAGCATATGTCAAGAACAAAAACAGAAGAATGTAAATATCCATGTGTTTATACTGTAAATTCTAAAAGTGAAATAACATATTATTATTCATCTAAACAACACGGGCATTATGAAGTTCCAAAGTTGATATGGAGTAATGGTGGAAATCCTGGTAGTTATGTAGATAAAAACGGTGATTATAGTCTTACACAATTTGCGTATGCCATTGCTGATAAACCTGAAAATTTACAGAAAATAAAAGAAGTATTTGATATAAAGGAGTTCCGCAATTTAATGGAATTATCTACATTTGGACAAGGACATATCAATTATAAAGTAATTTCAATATTTAAAAAAGATTTTTGGAAAATATTTACTGGAGAAATAAAAAACGAAGTGATAGAAATTGAAGTAAAACCAAAAGTTAAAAAAGTAAGAGTTGTGAAACCTAAAAAGTTGTTAATTGTTGAAGACGAACCATAAGATGAAGTAAAACCAAAGGGAAAAAAGTTGATAATTGTAAAACCTAAAAAGTTGTTGGTTGTATATTAGAAAGAACTCTTGTGTATATAATATATCAATCCAATTTAAGATGTCTTTACAAAGTTTAATAGATAAACCAAAGGAATTGTTGGAACTAATTGATAGTTGTTTGAAACCAAAGCAAAGTGAAAAAAAACAATTTGGAGAAGTATTTACTCCTATGTGGTTAATTAATGAAATGATAAATAATTTAGATATATGTTATGCTAAAATTAATGGTAAAAGTATATTTACTGAAATGAGATTCAAATGGTTTGATACGGCATCAGGAATGGGAAACTTTCCAGTAGCCGTTTATTTAAAATTAATGGAAGGGTTGAAATCACAAATACCAAATGATGAAGACCGAAAAAAACATATATTAGAAAATATGTTGTATATGAGTGAGTTAAATAAAAAAAATGTATTTATTTGTCATCAAATATTTAATATTAATAATCAATACAATTTAAATCTGTATGAAGGTGACACATTAGAATTAGATACGACGCAAGAATGGGGTATTGATAAGTTCGACGTTATTTTAGGAAATCCACCATATCAACAAAAGGTAGGACCGAAAAAAACAGAAACATTATGGGATAAATTTATTGTTAAGTCATTTACATTACTAAAATCATCTGGATATTTAGTTTATGTTCATCCATCAGGATGGAGAAATATTGAAGGTAAATTTAAAAACATTCAAAAGGAGATTTTAACCAGAAATTTACAATATTTAGAAATACATAATGAAAAAGATGGAATGAAAACATTTAGTAGCGAAACAAGATACGATTGGTATGTATTAAAAAATGAAAAGGTTGATACTACAAATACAATTATTAAATTTCAAGATGGAACTGTAAATACTATAAATGTAAATGGATTGGAGTTTATACCAAATGGGGAATATGAAAAAATTATGTCTATGATTGCTAAAAATGGAGAAGAAAGTGTTGATGTTATTTATTCACGAAGTTTATATGGAACAGATAAAAAGCATATGTCAAGAACAAAAACAGAAGAATGTAAATATCCATGTGTTTATACTGTAAATTCTAAAAGTGAAATAACATATTATTATTCATCTAAACAACACGGGCATTATGAAGTTCCAAAATTTATATGGAGTAATGGTCGTATATCATCAATAGGTAGTTATGTTGATATTAATGGTGATTATGGACTTACTCAATTTGCGTATGCTATTGTTGATAAACCCGAAAATTTACAAAAAATAAAAGAAGTATTTGATACAAAAGAGTTCCGTAATTTAATGGAATTGTGTGCGGTAGGACAACTTACAGTTAATTATAAAGTAATTTCAATATTTAAAAAAGATTTTTGGAAAACATTTACTAGAGAAATAAAAAACGAAGTGATAGAAATTGAAGTAAAATCAAAGGTAAAAAAGTTGAGAATTGTAAAACCTAAAAAGTTGTTGGTTATTGAAGGCGATGACTCGTCCCTTTAGAGAGTAGAGTATAATTAGTTAGTTATAGATGTAAATTTGTATATATTTTTTATTGATTTTTATATATTTGTTGTGATTACAATAAATATATTTATACATATATGATAAATGGTTTTATTATAATTTGATACTCGTTTATTTTTTAAAGGATTTTGTGCCGTTTTAAATATGCGAGGTTGTAAATACTTATTGAAAAGACTTAGTTTTTATTTTTTTTACCGAAAAATGCGGATTTAAACCGACGAAGATTTTAAACGGCATAGATGTGCCGTATTGAAATCGTTTTGTCAGTCAATACCTTGAAATATTCAAGGGTATAAATCTTCAATGGTTTAAATACTTATTGATTGTTAGTTATAATCCCCAACAGGATCACTATTATTTATCAGTATCATGTTTTTTCTCTCTATCAATGTTACTACAAATAGGTTTTAAAAATGTATCACGTGTTGAAATATCATCTAAATAATTATTATTAGATAGGTATGGATTCATACTAACTTGAGAGACCATTTCTCTCTCTGCAAGTTTTTTATCAGTATATTCTCTCTTATTGGAAGTAGAAGCTTGATTAAGTATATCCCATGTATTTTCATCGTGATTTAAAGATGAAGCATATGCTGATTCTTCAAAAACATTTTTGTCTTTATCGTTATTCTGGTCAATATTTCTTTTGGATCTTTCATAAGGTTCATCTTTACTCCATTTCCATTCCATGATATATTTATACATAAATTTTATAATAAAATAAATAAAATAACTAATATTATTTACAAAAATAAAATCCATTTGGATTATGAGTATAACTACTGTATTGTCCTAAACTCGTATAACAAGGGAAACAATTTTGACTGTTACATACTGTTGCGTGTCTATTTTTAGCCCTTCTATTCGCAGTACCCGAAGCTCCTACACCTCCTGTTCCAGGTTTATACTTATTGTATAAGTATGTTGAATTATTACATGTTATATTACCTCCAGCTCCCATTTTAGTGCTTTTTCTTCCCGCAACTCCCAGATTCTTCTTATATAAAAAACCAGGAAAGTTAATGTTTTTTCCGTACCAGAAATTTCCATTTGAATTACTTCCATTTCCAAAAGCCGACATTTATATAATCGTAATATAAAAATTTATTGTAATTACAAGTCTGTTAATAATTTAACAATATTAAGCTGTTTAGTGAATAAAAATTTTTCAGTAGTTTGACATCTTCGTTTGAGATTACACTCCAAACAAGCCAAAATAAAATTATCCTGATTATGACCTAAATTATTATCAATTCTATCTACTGTCCATTGTTTCATTTCTCTCACTAATTCGTATAAAATAAACATTTTAGATTTACAAAAGAAACAATTCATTTCACAATCAACGAGAGAGTTTATAACATTAGAATCAATGATGAAATTATCTTTATCATATATTAATTTATTAACATCTTGTTGTTTGTATCCGTTTATTTTTTTATGAATTTCATGTAAAATAATTTGGTTGTCTTGATTGTGCTCCACCCTTTTTAAAAATGGTTCATAACATTGTTGTATTTGATGGTTTAATGAGGATAACATATCAAATTGTTTTTCAATTGTAAAATATTCAGGCGTTAAATTCCATTTTTTTATTACATCACGCTTTTTTTTTACTGGATTTAACGGTTTATTTAATTTTTTAATTTGATAACGGTTATAAGTTCCTGTAATAACAATTTGTTTTTTAGTTTCATCCATAATATTTGTAATAATATACAAAGAGATAACTTTCAACGTAGTTCCTCCCTTACTTGATAAAAATATATTGATAAGAAAAATATAGTTAAATAGATAACTACATATAAATATAATAGAATGGAAATAACAAGTATTAAATTAGAAGAATGCGATAATTCGTATCATTCAGAAGAATTTGTTAAATTAGAAGAATGTATTAAATTAGAAGAATGTGTTAAATTAGAAGAATGTGTTAAATTAGAAGAATGTGTTAAATTAGAAGAATGTATAGAATTAAAGAATATAAAGTATAAAACAATGCTTCTAAATGGTAGTCCATTAAAAGAAACAAAATCGGCAAATGATTTAAATAATTTAAATAATTTAGATAAATTCCTTGAAGAAGAAAAAAACAATAACAAGAATGAACCTTGGTGTAAATTGGATATAACAATGAAAACCAAGAAAATACAAGATTTTATTGAAGTATATAAAGTAAAAAATGAATTAGACAAAGACGAAGAAAACAAAATGTTGATTTTTTTGAAAGATTGTTTAAATAGAAAAAAATTGCAAAGGGTAAAAGATGTAATATATGATAAATTGACAGGTATTATCAAAGATATTCCAAGCCTATCATATACAAAAACAAATAAACATTTTACATTAAAAAATATGGATAAAAGAGTTTCAACATTGAAATCATTGCCTCCTAAAAAGAAAAATGTAACTACTCGTAGAGATAAAAGTATCGCAATAAATAATAGTGTTATCTTGTAACTTTATACCATTGAATGCGTTACACAACGACCGTTATCTTAATACTGTTTGTCGTCGGTTAACAACTATACTTTATTATAAGTATAATCGGTTTAGAAACTATTTACCATATATATTAAAATGGTAATGGAATATTTTAATGACTTACAAGAATTAGAAAATATAATAGATGAAATAGTTGTAGGAGAAATAGAATCTATTTTTGATGAAAAGTCAATATTAGATTTAATAGAATCAGTTTTGCATCTAATGGATGAATATATAACAAATAATCCAAAAGCAGTTACAGAACCGAATTTTGAAGTTATTTTAATGGAAGATGTGAGGGAAATTGTTGTAATTCAATTAGAAGATTTAGAAGATTTTGATGATTTTGAAGATTTTGATGATTTTGATGATTTAGACGACCTATTGAAAGTAGCATTTGAAATATTTTTTAGTACAATTCATCAAGGTAGAACAAATATTATATACGATAAGCCTTATCAAGATAACGATTTAATAAAATCAAAAATAGATTATTTACGAACAAAACCACAGCCTCCACAAAGAACAAAAGAGTGGTATGAATTTAGACACAATTTAATAACTGCAAGTAATGCCTATAAAGCATTTGAAAGTCAATCAAATATAAATCAATTAATATATGAGAAATGTCAACCATTAAAAACATCTGATGAACAAAAAGATAAAATCGTAAATATAAATTCACCACTTCATTGGGGACAAAAATATGAACCATTATCAGTAATGATATATCAAAATTTATATAATACAGAAGTTGAGGATTTCGGTTGTATTCAACACGACTCTTATAAATTTATAGGTGCATCACCAGATGGTATAAATATTGGTGAAGGTTCAATGCTTTATGGTAGAATGTTAGAAATAAAGAATGTGGTAAGTCGTGAGATAACAGGTATTCCAAAAAAAGAATATTGGATTCAGATGCAGTTACAGATGGAAGTCTGTGATCTCGATGAGTGCGATTTTTTAGAAACAAAATTTACAGAATATGAAAATAGTTCAAGCTTTTATGAAGATAATACTAATAATCAGAAAGGCGTAATAATGTATTTTAATCCACCATCATTAAAACCTTTTTACGTTTATAAACCCTTAGATTTAATAGATAAAGAAGAAATAGAAAAATGGGAGAATAATATATTAGAAACTCAAGAAAATATGGTTTGGATAAAAACGATTTATTGGAAATTAGAAAAAATGAGTTGTATTCTTGTTTCGAGAGATAAAAAATGGTTTCAAGACAATATATTTCAATTAGACAAAGTTTGGAAAATTATTGAAGAAGAACGAATAAAAGGATACGAACATAGAGCACCAAATAAAAGAATAAAAGAAACACCTATAACATCATTTTTTACATCAAAACCGACAGGTTGTTTATTGATTAAATCGCCGTTAATTTAAACCGACGAACAGGTTGTAAATATGGAAAACACTAGTACAAAAAAAAATAAATAAAATTTATTATTGTTATTTGAAATATCACAATTCCGCTTTTGCTTAGCTAATGAACCGACGATTCTCTGATATGTATCGGTTTTTTACAATTCAACTTTTTTAGATTTTCTGTTTTTTCTTGTTTTTGATTTTACCGCAAGTTTGTATGCTTTTTTTTTATGATCACATCCTTCTTGTATTATATTAAAATCAACAGCAGCAGCTTTACCACCCGTAATTGAACTCGCTAATCTCGCTAATCCCCATGATTGTGGTGTTTGGTTGGGTCTGGACCCTGATGAATAATACGCACCTTCACCTTTGCTTACAATTTTTTTCAGTGCTGATAAAGAACAACCTGTTTTCAAGGACAATTGTTTGTTAGGTGTCATATTTTCAATTTTGTATATTTTACGAGCCTTAGTTATATGATTGGAAGGTTTGCTTTTGAAAGAAGCTACATTTTTACGTGTAAAATATTTGCCATTTTTATACATTTTTCTTGATTTTAGTAACATTTTTTTTTGTTTTTTTGTGTCTGCTCTGTTCAAATTTTTTGGTAAATATCTAATAGGTACTTTAGTAATCATAATATATTATATTATTATTATTATAATCTTGAATATTGTAAATTTAATACAAAATATTATTGTAAATTATAATCAGTATTATAGTAATTAACACGTGTTCTACAAGTAGATGCAGGTGGTAATTGTTTGATATAATTAGATTTGTTTTGTTTCATTTTGTATAAAGTTCCACAAAAATTGGCAGCCGTACAAGTTCCAATGTCAGGATTATTTGGATACTTAATATTATTTGTAATTTGATCATATGATCCAACATCAAAAATAGGATAATGCCACCACATTTTACTTGCTTGTTGATTTGAAACTGAATTATTTCTAATTATAGGGAAACTATCTCTTAATAAAATATCATCAAATGTATTATCACCTAATTGGTGTTTTTCTAAAGTAAATGGTTCAAATGATTTAGGTATATTAAATAAAAGTGAAATAGTAATAAATAATATCATAATAATTATTAAAAATATAACAGCTCTAATATACATATATAATACTACGAAGATATTGTATTTTTATTTTACAATTTATAAAACTAATTACTAAATAATTTATGTAATCAACTTAAATATTATAATATATATTATAAATACCAGTATGAACAATATGAATGAAATGCGTGTAAAGAAGCGTAATGGGGAATTGGAGGATATAGAATTTGATAAAATTATGTCAAGAATAAGAAAAATAGGTCAAGAAGTAAATATTCAACTAAATTATTCAGCACTGGTAATCAAAGTTATAGATCAATTGTATGATAAAATAGAGACTAAAAAGATAGATGAATTGGCTGCGGAACAATGTGCATCACTTTCAACACAACATTCAGATTATGCAACATTAGCGTCACGTATTATAATTTCAAATCATATAAAAAATACATGTAGTTCCTTTTTTTCAGTTGTAAACGAATTGTATGAATTCAAAAATATTCATGGAATTAACAAACCTCTTGTATCAGAGGAACTATTTGAGTTTACAAAAAAATATTCAAATGAAATTGACAATATGATAGATTACAAGAGGGATTATCTAATAGATTATTTTGGATTTAAAACATTAGAACGTTCATATTTATACAGAATAGGTAATAGAATTGTAGAGAGAATTCAACATATGTGGATGCGTGTTTCAATAGGTATTCACGGAAATTTAGAAAATGAAAACAGTTTACAATTGGTAAAAGAATCTTATGATTTAATGTCTCAAAAGTATTTTACCCATGCAACTCCTACCCTTTTTAATGCTGGAACACCTCGTCCGCAGTTGTCAAGTTGTTATTTGATAGCAATGGAAGACGATAGTTTAGATGGTATTTACAATACATTAAAAGATTGTGCGATGATTTCCAAATGGGCTGGTGGTATTGGGTTACATATTCATAATATTAGAGCAAAAGGTTCGCATATTCAAGGAACTAACGGGGTGTCAAATGGTTTAGTTCCAATGTTACGTGTTTTTAATAATACTGCAAGGTATGTTGATCAATGCGTTCTTCCAGAGACAATTATATATACTACAAACGGACCAATGGAGATCCAAAATTGTTCTTTTGGTGATACGCAAATATATAATTTAACTGGAGATGTGGAAACAATAGAAAATGTATTAGAACACCCATATGAAGGAGAAATTTATAATATAAAAACTACTCATTCTCTTGAGAATTTGAAAATTACACCAGAACACCCGGTTTATGTTTTAAGACATTACGAAAAAAATTTTGAATGGCTTGAATCAAAAAAATTGGAAAAAGACGACATGTTAGTTTATAAAGTTCCTGATTATAGTAAAGATAATTACATATTATCGGGAGACGATTGTTATATGTATGGTATTATTTTAAATAATGGTTGTATGGATAATACATGCCAAAATGGATATATACATCTTGACTCAAACAAAAAACAACATATTTTAGATTTCGTTGTGAAATATTTTGATGGTAAATTAATCGAATACACAATTAATAAAGTTGAAAATATAACAAAGATAATTTGGAATAAAACAATAAATATGCCTTTTCGTTATAATGATATTTATGATTCAAATAAAAATAAATATATAAACTCAAAATGGTTAAATTTACCAATTGAAAAATCAAAATATATATTAAAGGGATTAATTGATCATGATGTATTAAAAGAAAACGATTTTATATTTGATAATAAATCAAGAATTTTAACAGAAAGTGTTAGATTTCTATGTTTAAAATTAAGAATATTACCAATTTGTGAAAGTGAAACAAAAATAGATGATTCAAAAATTACTAATAATAAAATAGATTATAAATTGGTAATACCAAAAACCGAAGAAATGTGTTGTTTATTTGATATTAGTTATAAACCAATTTATTTGAATTTTTTGAGATATAATAATTGTTTATTGTCTAAAATAGAAGATATATCAGTAGAGAATTATTCAGGAACATTATATGATTTACAGATGAAAAAGGAACATAATTATATGTTGCATAACGGAATAGTTCATAATGGTGGTGGAAAGCGTAGTGGTAGTTTTGCTATCTATTTAGAGCCGTGGCATGCAGACATAGAAGAATTCCTTGAAATGAGAAAGAATCATGGTGACGAAGAATCGAAAGCACGTGATCTTTTTTATGCTCTTTGGATTAATGATTTGTTTATGGAGCGTGTCAAAAATAATACTAAATGGTCTTTATTTTGTCCTTATGAATGTCCAGGTTTAAGTGATGTTTATTCAGAAGAATTTGTTAAACTATATGAGAAATACGAAAGTGAAGGTAAAGCCAAGAAAATAATAAACGCACGTGATTTATGGTTTCATATTTTAGACGCACAAATGGAAACCGGTACACCTTATATCTTATACAAAGATGCAGCAAATTCAAAATCAAACCAAAAAAATTTAGGTACTATAAAAAGTTCAAATTTATGTTGTGAAATTATGGAATATTCAGATAAAAATGAAACTGCAGTTTGCAATTTGGCAAGTATAGGTCTTCCAACATTTGTTAATCCATATACAAAACAATTTGATTATAAGAAGCTACATGAAGTAGCAAAAGTAGTAACTAATAATTTAAATATAGTGATTGATGTAAATTTTTATCCAACAGAAAAAACAAGAACAAGTAATATGAATCATAGACCTATTGGTATTGGTGTTCAAGGTTTAGCAGATACTTTTATGTTAATGGATGTAGCATTTCACTCTGACGAGGCAAAAGAAATAAACAAATTGATTTTTGAAACGATATATCATGCAGCGTTAGAAAAAAGTAATGAGAATGCTATTGTATCAACACCATATAATTCATTTGATGGCTCACCGGCGTCAAAAGGTATTCTTCAGTTTGATATGTGGGGTGTTGAACCGAGTGCGAGATATGACTGGTCATCATTGAAGAAATCTATAATAGAAAAAGGATTGCGTAATTCACTTCTTGTAGCTCCAATGCCGACTGCAAGTACTTCACAAATTCTTGGGTTTAATGAATGTTTTGAACCATTTACAAGTAATTTATATAGTCGCCGCACAATTGCGGGTGAATTTGTGGTAGTAAATAAATATTTGATGAATGAATTAATCTCTCTTGGATTATGGAACGAAGAAATAAAAAATAATATAATTGCGAACAAAGGTAGTGTTCAACAATTGAATATATTACCACAATATATTCGCAACAAATATAAAATTGTATGGGAAATTCCCATGAAACATTTAATAGATATGTCTTCTGATCGTGGTGCTTTCATATGCCAAAGTCAAAGTTTGAATTTATGGGTAGAAGACCCGACATATAATACTCTAACATCAATGCATTTTTATTCATGGAAAAAAGGTTTAAAAACAGGTATTTATTATTTGCGAAGGAAAGCCAAACATCAAGCACAACAATTTACAATTGAACCAGAATTAAAACATAAAGTAGAAGAAAATGATGATATTTGTGAGATGTGTTCTGCTTAATAACTAATTACAATATGTTTCATCATTTTTTCAATCTTTTTATTAGTAACAATCAAATCCAAATCATATTTAAATTTATAAAAACATCTCAAAGTAATTAGTACATCGTTAAGCGAATTGTGTAAATTATTAGGAATAATACCAAATAATTTATTATGTAGTTCTGATAATTTTGGAAATTTATTATATTCACTTCCATTTTTTCTTTTAATTTTTAATTCACAAAAGTTAGTTGTTTCTTTCAATGTGCAAAATATTTTTTTTGTAAGTATAATTTTTTCAAGATATATATTATACATTGTATTATTACTTTTTTGTTTTATAATTCTCATAATTTCAACTTTAATCATATTTAAATCAAATTCAATATTATGTGCTACTATTAAATCTACATCATTAAAATCATTCATAAATTCTTCTATAATTTCTATAATACATTTACCTTTAGTTTGTGTAATATTTTTTGTTATACCATGTATATTACTATTTTCTTCTGTGATTTCTACATTTGCGGGTACTTTTACAATATTATCTACAACTTTCAACAAATCGTTTTCAAAAATAACATAACTAAACTGAACAACATGTGGCCACAAACAAAGAGTTTCAAAATTAATTATTTTTGTTTTAGGTAATCCAGATGTTTCAGTATCTAAGACGAGAACTCTCATTTTACTTCTTTAAATTGTTTTTGAATAATTTATATTTTCGTTAAAGTTAATTTAAATTTATAATTTCAATTTTTTTATCATACATAATTTTTACAAATACCAAAAGTTCTCCTATGCCAAATAGTAATACCATGTTCTTTAATACCATCCATATGTTTTTTTGTTCCATATCCTTTATTATTATCAATTCCATATCTTTCACATAATTCAGGATTAGCAATACAAAGTTCGTTTATATATTTATCTCGTTCTACTTTTGCCAAAATTGAAGCGGCAGCAATTGAACTATATTTATTGTCACCACCTTCAATAGTTGTATATGGTAACATTTCTATTTTATTTGTATTTTTATTAAAAATTGTAACTTCTTTGAAATAGTTGCCATCAATAAGCAAATGGCAACTATAATTAATATCATTATTTATAGTATTTAGATATTGTTTTCTAACTTGTAAAATGGAATCACCCATAGACTTTTGTGTAGCTTGTAATATATTAATATCGTCAATACATTTTTCATCTTCAAAACTAACATTCCAAGCAAGAGCATTTTTTTTTATATACTCTGCAGCTTCTTCTATTTTCTTTTTAGAATGAAATTTTTTACTATCTTTTACTTTTGAATGATCAAAAGTGTCATCTTTTGGTAATATAACAGCACCAGTATAAACTCTTCCAAATAACGGACCTCTACCTACTTCGTCAACACCAATTTCGAAAATATATGGATTTTCGTTGTAATACTTATTTAAAATAGATGTCATTATATTTTATTCACAATGTTGTATTATATTCTACAAGATATAATCATTTCAATTATTTTTGTTTTTTCACAATTCCACTTTTGCTTTGCGAAGGTCAGATTTGTTTTTCTTTGTTTTTGAATTATAATTACGTTTATTTTTTTTCCTTGTTTTTATATTGTTGCTTCTTTTATTATTTTTCCTTGTTTTTGTTTTTCGTTTCAATTTATTATTTTTTTTTGTTTTTTTATTATTTTTTTTTGTTTTTTTATTATTTTTTTTTGTTTTTTTATATTTTATACCTTTAATTGAACCACCTTCACTATCTGATGAATTATTTATACTACTATTTGGTGAATTATTTATATCACTACCTGATGAATTATTTATACTACTATTTGGTGAATTATTTATATCACTACCTGATGAATCATTTGGTGTTATATAACTCGATGTTCGTTTTCTGTTTGTCGTAGGTGTTTCCATTTGTGAAAGTGATTCCATTTGTGAAGGTGATTCCATTTGTGAATCTGATTCGGTTTGTGAAGGTGATTCCGTTTGTGAAGGTGAACTCATTTGTGAAGGTGTTAAAGGTGATATTGGAATAACCATTTGTGATTCATTCGACGTAACTTCTATTAAATTATCGCTGTCATTTTCTTCTAGATTATCAAATGATTTACTTTCTTCTTGATTATCTGTTTTATTTTCTTTCTGTTTATCAATATAATTTGCTTTTACATCAATTCCATAAACATTTGAACAAATAGTATCAACTATATAATTGATACGTATGGAATCATCATCATACTCCGAATCAGTTTGTTCTTCTTTATTTTTTTCTATTTCATCCTCTTCACCAACTTGTTCATCTACTTCATCTACTTCATCTACTTCGTCTACTTCGTCTTCTTTATCTTCTTTATCTTCAATTTCTGTTGATGGTATCAATCCACTCATATTTTTTATTATTTCTTTTATAATTTTATTAATTTCATTAATTTCATTATTAGTTAATTGAACATCATTAGTTATTTTTTCATCATTAGATATTTTCTCATCATAATTTGCAGTTTTTGATTCATTTATTGATTTATTTATTATACTTTTTATTACTGACAATGCTAATAATAATAAATAATAATCATAACTATCAACAATAGAATCATCTACAACAGAATCATTGACAACAGAATCATCGACAACAGAATCATTGACAACAGAATCATCGACAACAGAATCATTGACAACAGAATCATCGACAACAGAATCATTGACAAAAGAATCATCGACAACAGAATCATTGACAACAGAATCATCGACAACAGAATCATTGACAAAAGAATCATCAGGATCTTTATATGCATTATAAAAATTAAAAGCGTAATTTATAAATCCATCACATGTTTCCAGATTAGAACCACCTTTTTGATAAGCTTTTTTACCTCCTTTTTTTTTTGAAAATATTTTTTTTAAATATTTAATACAACCTGAAGTTATAACAGGTAATTTATAATTAGAATTAATCATAATTTTACCAGTTGTACTCTTATAAACTTTGAATTTATTTTTATTACAAAATAATACATTAGTTGTATTTGAAAAAAAATCTGGAAATATTTTAAGATATAATGTAAACATTACAGAGTTTACTATATCATTAGTGTAAAATGTAACCCCTTTAGTAACACTATTATTATCTGGTGATGGATTTATGTTATCGTAATATTTTTCAGGCATTAATCCTAAAAATTGCAAAAAATCACAACTAAATTTTTTACATGTATCAACAGTAATTTGTTGAAAAATAGAACCATCTCCTTTTGGCGAAACATTATAAACCTTATCAGATAATTCTTTCTTTACAACTTCAGTATTACTAATTATTTTATTCACATTATATTGATGTTCTTTTTCATATTCTTTTGGGTCATTATCAGTTTGTACTCTTATATCCATAGTATATTCATTTTTCAAATCTAGATTTTTAGAATCGTTATTTTTTGGTGAAAATTTTATTTTAAGAAAAGTATTGTCATTTATAGCTTCAAATTTTATATTTTGATTTAAAAATGCAATAGGAGGATCATTACGTAAAACAACACCAGCATCAATTAATGATCCAACATCAAATAACTCTGTTTTGCCGTCGGTGAGTTTACTAACATTAGCTGCATTATTCATAAAATAATCTGTCTCGCAAGAAAAATCATTTGGAATCGATTCTTGACTCAAATTTGGATAAACAAAGGTTAATATATCATTTTCAAGTTCTGCTGGCCTTTTAGTTATTTTACTAAAATAATCACTTAACGAATTTATTATTTGTCCCATTTCTTTGCCATCATCCGTGCTAGAAGCATCCGTGCGAGAAGCATATGCTTCTTTTGATAACGATAACCATATCTTAATAGTTGTAATTAATTGCAAACATATTTTATTTATAATTGTTTTATTGATTTTATCATTAAACCTGCTAAGTTTAGTGTCGTGTAATTTATCAATAACAATAAAACTACATAACAAATATATTTTATATTTGTCAATTTTAATACTTGTAGGAGAATCAGGGCTTGTAGATTCTTCAAATAATTTTTTAAGATTACTATGTTTTGAAATAGTTGAAAAATTATGTATTTTTGTTTGTGGTTTTTCTAATCCGTCGTATATTTGTAATACATCATTATCTATTTTTGTTATTTTTACATTTGGTTGTGTTTTGAATTCGCTTGTGTTCTTTCTTGTAGTTTTATTCGTTATAAAAAATTTTTTAAATGTTGCTTCATTTTTCGATTTTACAAATTTAGCAATACTATCAACACATTTGTAACTATTCAAAACCTTACAAAATTTAAGTGTTTTAGGTATTTTAATTTGAATCCCTTCTTCGTTTTGAAGATTTTCACCTGTTATTGTAATCTCTTCTATTGCATCACTCATTTATATTATATTAGTATTAAAAATTAAGAAAATACCTAATAATATTTTGTGAAAATAAATATGTCAGTTAAGCAATTTGTTCAAATTAGAATTTAATATCTTATTTGAAACCATGAAATTATTTTATAATAAATAATTTAT
>Ga0209702_10002133_pt1 | contig 35512 bp, 29 predicted proteins | sample FRY01_FD_187210 | JGI IMG/M metagenome (GOLD analysis project Ga0209702, IMG submission 187210) | Freshwater microbial communities from Lake Fryxell liftoff mats and glacier meltwater in Antarctica - FRY-01 (SPAdes) (version 2) | ecosystem: Environmental > Aquatic > Freshwater > Ice > Glacier...
TTTTAACTTTTTTTCGCGCATCATCACCTTGGTGGCGTAGTTCACATACGGCTCGCGATATGCTTTCGCGATGAATGGAACCGTTCTGGATGCCCGTGGATTGGCCTCGATGATGTAGACGATTTCATCCTTTACAGCAAACTGAATGTTGATTAGTCCAATCGTATTCAATTTCATTGCGATAACTCGAGTGTATCTATCGATTTGCTCCAATACATTATCGCTCAAATCGAAAGAAGGAAGCAGCGCATAGCTGTCGCCCGAATGGATTCCAGCTGGCTCGATGTGTTCCATGATTCCAAGAATCTGAACGTCTTCTCCATCGCAAATGGCATCGGCTTCTGCTTCAATTGCACCTTCTAGGAAATGATCCAATAGAATCCTGTTTCCAGGAATATCTTTGAGAAGATTGACCACGTGACTTTCAAGTTCTTGCTCGTTGATTACAATCTTCATATTCTGACCTCCGAGAACGTATGACGGACGGACTAGCAATGGAAAACCGAGGTCTTTGCAGACCTTTAAAGCGGTTTCGGCATCTTCCGCCACTCCAAATTTTGGATAAGGAATGTTGTTCTCTTTCAAAAGTTCGGAGAACCGTCCGCGGTCTTCTGCCAAATCGAGTGATTTGAAATCCGTTCCGATAATCTTGATTCCATGGCGTTCCAATTTCTCAGCCAACTTCAAGGCCGTTTGTCCACCAAGCTGAACAATCACACCTTCTGGTTTTTCGTGAAGGATGATGTCGTAGATATGTTCCCAGAAAACAGGTTCGAAATAGAGTTTATCGGCCACATCAAAATCGGTTGAAACCGTTTCAGGATTACAGTTAATCATGATGGTTTCATAACCACATTCTTTGGCTGCCAAAACTCCGTGAACACAGCAATAATCGAACTCAATTCCTTGGCCGATTCGGTTCGGACCTGAACCAAGCACAACGATTTTCTCTTTGTCAGTCACAACACTTTCGTTGCGCTCCTCAAACGTAGAATAGTAGTAAGGAGTTTGTGCTGGAAACTCAGCTGCACAGGTATCAACCAGTTTATAAACGCGTTGAATATTGAAATCCTGACGTTTCTTGAACACCTCGCTTTCCCAGCAATTTAACAGATGAGCAATTTGCCTGTCTGCGTATCCTTTTTGCTTCGCTTCATACAGCAAGGCCCTTGGAAGGTCTTCCAATTTGAAGGTTTGAATCTGACTCTCCAATTCAATCAACTCGTGAATCTGCTCTAAGAACCAAGGGTCGATGCGCGTAATTTTCTGAATTGTTTTGGTTGGGATGCCCATTTTGTAGGCATCATAAATATGGAACAATCGGTTCCAGCTTGCATTTTTCAAGCTGTCAAGAATCTGATCTTGATTTTTGAGTTCCTTGCCATCAGCGCCAAGTCCGTTTCGTTTGATTTCGAGCGATTGACAAGCTTTTTGCAACGCTTCTTGGAACGTGCGACCAATTCCCATTACCTCACCTACCGACTTCATTTGTAGGCCAAGTCGTCTATCTGAACCTTTGAATTTATCGAAGTTCCAACGTGGAATTTTGACAATTACGTAATCCAAGGTCGGCTCAAAGAATGCTGATGTTGTCTTTGTAATCTGGTTTTGAAGTTCATCCAAATGATAGCCGATGGCCAACTTGGCAGCAATCTTAGCAATAGGATAACCCGTTGCTTTAGAAGCTAAGGCCGAAGAACGACTCACACGTGGATTAATCTCAATGGCGATGATGTCTTCTTTTTCATCATCACTTACCGCAAACTGAACATTGCATCCGCCAGCGAAATTCCCAATGGAGCGCATCATGTGAATGGCCATATCGCGCATTCGCTGATAGGTCTTATCGCTCAACGTCATGGCTGGAGCAACCGTGATTGAATCTCCTGTATGAATTCCCATCGGATCAAAATTCTCGATGGAACAGATTATAATCACGTTGTCATTCTTATCACGAAGCAACTCCAACTCAAACTCCTTCCAACCCAAAAGCGCTTTATCAATCATCACCTCTTTAATGGGTGATAAATGCAGACCTCGATTCAAGAGATTATCGAATTCAGATTGCTCATAAACAATCGCTGCGCCTGCTCCTCCAAGCGTAAACGATGAACGGATGCAAAGTGGAAAACCGAATTTCTGAGCTACCTCTTTCCCTTCAAGAAAAGACTTGGCTGTTGCCTGAGGTGCCATCGGAATGCCAATCTTCCCCATCAGTTTTCGGAATTTTTCGCGGTCTTCGGTCACTTCAATCGCTTCCACATCAACCCCAATCATTCTCACGTTGTATTTTGCCCAAATGCCCATTTCCTTGCATTTAATGGCGAGGTTCAAAGCAGTTTGTCCTCCCATCGATGGAAGCACGCAATCGATATCGTGCGCTTCCAAAATTTCGATAATGCTTTTCGGTTCGAGTGGTTTGAGGTAAATATTATCAGCCGTCACAGGATCTGTCATGATTGTGGCGGGATTCGAGTTGATGAGTGTCACTACAATTCCTTCTTCGCGCAAGGATCTGGATGCCTGCGAACCAGCATAGTCAAACTCACAGGCTTGACCGATGACTATTGGCCCAGAACCAATTATTAGGATGTGTTTGATTGAAGTATCTCTTGGCATATTTCAGTTGATTTTTGGACTACGCAAATTCCTGCGAAGTTAGCGCGTTGACTGCCTGAAATTTGGACAAATCTGCTTCACTTTTAAACATTTTATCTACCATTGAAGGTGCGAAAGAATCTGAAGGTTGGATTGGTTGACTGGAGCTATCTGGACAATGAAAGTGGAGATGAACTTTGGCTAGCCTTTCATGGCTACGGTCAGGAGGCTGAGATAATGCTTCATTTTACGCAAACGCTACGGCCGAATGCGCGAATTCTGAGCTTCGACCTTCCGCTACACGGTGAAACCGTGATAAACAAAAAGAGATCTATTTCGGCAAGTGATGTTGGCGAGCTACTGGTTTTTGCAATGCAGGAAACCGGAGCCAAGAAGTGTTCGCTGGTTGGATTCAGTCTTGGCGGCAAAATGGTGCTGAAAATGGTGGAAATGGCCCCAGTTAAAATTGACCGCTTTCTATTGATTGCGCCTGACGGACTAAAAGTGAATCCGCTTTATTGGTTTGTGACCAACACGATTATTGGGCAATTGCTGTTTGAATTTGTCATTGACTATCCACAACCATTTCTTGGCACAAGCCGATTGTTGGCCAAACTGGGATTGATGGATAAGAAAGTCGACCAGTTTGTGACCGCACAATTGGGAACACGCGCTAAACGTGAAAAAGTGCTAAAAACGTGGATTACGTTCAAAAACATCACACCATCAATAGATCAGGTACCAAAGTGTATTTGGCGATATAAGATAAGACCGATACTTGTTTTCGGAAAACGGGATCGAGTGATTCACCCAAAGTTGGCGAAGAAACTTTCGGGTGAGAATTGCAAAACGGCCGAAGTAATTATACTTGATACTGGGCACAATTTGACCACGAAGGAAATTGCGCTGAACCTAAAAAATCAGTTGAACTTTGATTGAAAGGCCCGCGTGAGGGGTGGAAGCGGTATCCTTTTCTGAGGAACGAAGAAAAGATACATCCGCCTGAGGCGGACAGACCCCGATTTTTCATCGGGATCACGCCCTAAAAAAAAGAAAAAGCCTGTCACGCATTGCGTAACAGGCTTTTCAATGTCTAACCTATATAAGGCTTACTTCTTATCTGCTCTTTCGTCAGATACGGTAAGTTTCTTTCTTCCTTTTGCTCTTCGGGCCGCAAGTACATTACGTCCGTTTGCTGAAGCCATTCTGCTACGGAATCCGTGCTTGTTGCTTCTTTTTCTTCTTGATGGCTGAAATGTTCTTTTCATAACTCCTACTTATTTGGGGGCGCAAAGATAGACTTCGTTTTAATTTGTGCAAACATATCTTCTGCAAAATAGTTTCATTCAAATACCTTTGCCCACGAATATGGCTAGAAGAGACCGTTTAGACGCAGAAGACCTGCCGAAAGTAAAAGTTTCGGGAGAGAGTATTAAGAAGATTTCTCGTCTTTTTAGTTATTTCCAACCACACCGTTTTAAGTACTATCTAGGGCTTTTCTTCTTGTTTTTGACAGGAATAACGGCTCTAATATTTCCGAAATTGATTGGAGACATGGTCGATACGGCAGAAGAGGCGATGTTAGCCGACATTGACCGAATTGCAATCTTTCTCCTTATTGTATTCATTCTGCAAGCAATTTTCTCATTCTTCCGCATCTATCTTTTTGTGAATGTGACGGAACACGTTTTGGCCGACCTTCGGAAAGACACCTACAATAAGCTGATTCGTTTGCCAATGTCGTATTTCTCGCAGAATCGCGTGGGAGACATGAACAGCCGAATTGCTACGGACATCAATATGTTGTCGGATACGTTCACAACTGTGGTGGCCGAATTTCTGCGACAGTCGATGTTAATTGTGGGTGGAATCGCCTTCTTGGCCTATACATCTGTTGAACTGACCTTGGTAATGCTGGGTGTCGTACCGTTGGTAGCGGTGTTTGCTGTTGTCTTTGGAAGAATTATCCGAAGAATTTCGAAGGAAACGCAGGACAGAATTGCTGACTCGAACACAATTGTGGAAGAAACCTTGTCAGGAATTACGAACGTAAAATCGTTTGCAAACGAGATGTATGAAAGTATTCGTTATGCAAAAAGCACAGAGTCGATAATTGAAAAGGCACTTCAAGGTGCCAAAGCAAGAGGCTTTTTCGCCTCATTCATCATTTTGGCTTTGTTCGGTTCTATTGTAGGAGTAATCTGGTATGGCGCCCGATTGGTGAATCAGGACGAAATGAGTTTTGGCAACTTGATTCAGTTCGTGCTCTACTCAGTTTTCGTGGGAGCTTCGATTGGTGGAATTGCTGAGATGTACGCACAAATTCAGAAGGCGATTGGTGCAGCCGAACGTATTTTGGAGATTATGGATGAGGAAGCTGAGCCGTATGAAGCTACTAATCCAGCCAAAATTTCCGCCATTTCTGGTTCGTTGAAATTTGATAATGTTCAATTCCGCTATCCGAGCAGGCCAGATATTTCTGTTCTAAACGGTGTAAGTTTTGATGCCAAGCAAGGCGAAACGATTGCACTTGTAGGCCCTTCAGGTTCAGGAAAATCTACCATAGCATCAATGGTACTGCGTTTTTACAACCCAGATTCTGGAACGATTACGATTGATGGAATCAATTCTAAAGACATGGGATTGGAGTTCCTTAGAAATCAGATGGCGATTGTGCCACAGGACGTAATCCTGTTCGGAGGAACGATTCGTGAAAACATAGAATACGGAAAACCTGGCGCTTCGCTGGAAGAAATCATTTCGGCTGCTAAAAAGGCCAACGCCCACGTTTTTGTAGACGGCTTCCCTGAGAAATACGACACGGTTGTTGGTGAACGCGGTATTCAGCTTTCGGGCGGACAACGCCAACGGGTTGCCATTGCCAGAGCTGTTTTGAAAGACCCTCGTATCCTCATTTTGGATGAAGCGACCAGTTCGTTGGATTCTGAATCGGAAAGACTTGTTCAGGAAGCGTTGGATAAACTGATGGTTGGTAGAACTTCGATTGTAATTGCTCACAGACTTTCTACCATTCGCAAGGCAGATAGAATTTTGGTTCTTGATAAAGGAACAATTACGGAAAATGGTCGCCACGAAGAACTCTTGGCAAAGGATGGCGGATTGTATAGAGGTCTATTGGAGTTGCAGATGCAAGCTTAACCGCAACAAACTCGGTTTGATTATAGTTACCTTGTGACCATGTCAACTAAAAAGAAAAAAACAGACTACCTCACGTATATTGAGGATACGCCTAAACACCGTCCTAGGTTGATTAAATTGGCAGAGGCAGCTTCAAGGAAGGCCATCAAAGAAGCAAAGGCAAACGATGTGGCCATTACTTATTTCGATGGAGAATCTATCATTTGCGAGCAGCCTGATGGCTCAAAGGAGGTGATAGACAAGGTTGGAGAATCCCACACACCTTATGTCAGTAAACACGCCTCATCTTAAAAACAGACGGGTAAGGATTTTTGCAGGGCCCAACGGTGCTGGAAAAAGCAGCGTGTTTGAAATGATAGCAAATACGTTTGATGTTGGCGTTTATGTGAATGCTGACGAGATTGAAAAATCGTTTATTTCTGGAAAGGGCATCGAACTAGAGCAGTTTGGAATTTCCTCATTTTCGATGGATAAGCTTGACTCTTTCCTAGAGAACCATTCATTGCGGATAAAAGCAGATGAACGCGGATTTTCAACCAGCTTTAAATTGGGAAGCAAGGGATTGATTCAGGCTGAAGGAAATGTTAATTCGTATCAGGCAGCGTTGCTTGCTGATTTTATCAGGACTCAACTTATCCTTCAAGGCACAAAATTCACGTTTGAGACAGTTATGTCCGACCCTTCAAAGGTCGATTTCATGAATTTCTCAAGAGAGAATGGCTTCAAAATCTATCTCTATTACGTGTGTACGGTCTCACCAGTGATCAACGTAGCTCGTGTGAAACAGAGAGTGGAAACTGGCGGGCATCCTGTTCCAGAAGACCTTATTGTTTCCCGTTACACCAGAAGTCTCGAAAACCTTCAAGGTGCTATCGAAAATTCATACCGCGCCTTTCTTTGGGATAATTCTGGAAAAGAAGCACAATTGGCTTTAGAGGTCTTTGAAGGGAAAACCATCGTTTCGCATTCTAAACAAGTTCCAAACTGGGTTCAGGAATATTGCCTCAACAAACTTTAGAACTTCGGCACCCAAACAACTTTCTTTGTCTCGAAGAATTCTTCTTCAAACAAGTCGCTGATGTTGTAAAGGTTGGCTTTCACCTTTGCTTCAATTATTTCTTCTGTCAAATCTCCGCCTTTGAGACAGAAAAGACCAGACACAGCCTTTTTGCTTTTAGCATTCAACTTACCGACAAGCCAATGCTTTAGCTGTGCCATAGGAGCAACCGCTCGTGTGACAATGACATCATATTTCTCTCTCCCTTGCTCCATTCTGGCTTGGTCTGCTTTCACGTTTTTCAAACCGATGGTTTCGGCAACACCATTTGCCACTTTTATCTTTTTACCTATGCTATCCACCAAATGAAATTGACAGTTTGGAAAAAGAATAGCCAACGGAATTCCAGGAAAACCTCCGCCAGTTCCTACATCAAGAATGGAAGTTCCATCTTCGAAATCGACAACCATAGCAATGGCCAATGAATGCAGTACGTGACGCTCGTAAAACAGATGAAAGTCCTTTCTGGAAACCACATTAATCTGCGTGTTCCATTCTAAATACGCATCATACAAAGCGGCAAACTGCTGCTTTTGCGTATCTGTTAATTCACCAAAATACTTGAGGATAATCTCCCAAGAAATGGGAGTTGACTCTTCTGGATTCAAATCTTCTCTTTGCTGTTTTTGAGAATATTGTAGAGGAATTCGCGCGCACGGAAAAGTTGTGCTTTCACTGTGCCTAGAGGAAGATCCAGTTCCTGCGCAATCTCTTCGTAAGAATACTCCTTGAAGTATCGAAGTTCAACTAGTGTTCTGTAACGTGGTTTCAACTTTTCAACCACACCGTGCATCAGAATTTTCTTCTGTTCTCGTATATAAATTTCTTCCGGATCCAACGTGCCAGAAGGCACATCCATGGTCATAACACCACCATCATTACCCTCAAAAGGCTTATCTAGAGAAAGAAGATTCTTCTTTTTCTTTCGGATAAAATCGATGCAGTTATTGGATGCAATCTTGAACAACCACGTGCTGAATGCATAGTTCGGAGTGTACTGATGCAATTTATTGAACGCCTTTCCGAATGCTTCAATGGTCAAATCGTCTGCATCATCTCGGTTGTTCACCATTTTCAGCAACATGAAATAGATGCTATCGCGATAACGATCCATCAATTGTGCATACGCCTTTTGATCGCCATTATCAATTGCCGCTCTCACGAGACGGTAATCCAACATTGCTTTGTCTGACAGGTCGGGGTTAACTTCTACCTCCATCTAATGGGTGGGTTAATACGGTTTGAAATAGCTACTGCTGTATTGAAGAATGGTGTAAACAAATCGCCTAGAAGCGAAAATAGCAAAAGATCGCGCTCGTCCAAAAGCCGCGTCACCACACTTATGATCGACAAATGAACTATCCATTTCAGAGCAATTCCACATAGCGCCACCCAATACAATGTTGGAGTCGACAGAACCCCGAAAAACGACAGATAAAACAAAAGGTGGGTTAGTGTGAATATTCCTAAAAATAGTTTGGAAGAGAGTTTATAAAAACTGCCAGCAGAAAGATGCCGCCTCTTTTGGATCCACCAATCCGAAAAATTTTCGGAAGGCTCAGAAACAGTGTGCGTGTCTTTTTCAATCTGAATTGAAGTGTTCTTACCAGTAGAAACCTCGTTCACCAATAGGTCATCATCACCGGATGCCACATGACGATGCTTGATAAATCCTTTGGTCTGAAAAAAGAGCTCCTTCTTGTACGCGAGATTGCGGCCAACACCCATATAAGGCATTCCAGCCAAAGCATAAGACATGTATTGCATAGCGATATGAACCGCCTCGTATCGATATAACTTATTAAAAATGCCTGACCGCTTTTCGAATCCGCCATATCCAAGAACAAGCTGCTTTTCGTCTTTCAAGCCTTCAGTCATACCACGTAACCAATGCTTTGATTTAGGTCGGCAATCAGCGTCAGTAAAAACGAGGTTATCATATTTGGCACCTTTAATACCCATTGAAATGGCAAATTTCTTACCACGCATCTGAGCGTTTTCTCTGCTCAAATTAATAACACGTAAATGCTCGTACTTCAATTGCCAAGCTTGAATAAGAAGGTCCGTCTCATCCCGTGAATGATCGTTCACTACGATAACCTCAAATTCAGGATAATCTTGTTCTAGAATCGATTGAAGATTCTTTTTCAGATTATCTTCCTCATTCCAAGCACAAATGATGACCGTTATTGGTTCTGAATGGCTTGCGCTCTTACTTGGCTTGTACATCGCCAATCGAAAGAAAAAGAAGGCGTAATAGAAAAGCTGAACGGTCAGCGACCCAACAAAGATTCCAGCAACTATCAGTTGCCAAGTTGGAAGAGTTTGAAAATCAGCTAAGGTCATGCGGTTGTACCGCAAAACTAACCAACGGCTGAGGGGCATTTAAGTACATTTGAGCGATTTTATGAACATGGCACTTGAGTTCAAACTAACGCACACCGACCCTGGGTCAAAAGCTCGCAGAGGGCAGGTAAAAACCGACCACGGAGTTATTGAAACGCCCATTTTCATGCCCGTTGGCACCATCGGTACTGTGAAGGGAATTCACCAAAAGGAACTGGTTGAAGAGGTGAAAGCCGAGATTATTCTTGGAAACACGTATCATCTTTATCTCCGTCCGAAGACAGAAATTTTGGAAGAAATTGGTGGTCTGCACAAATTTATGAACTGGGAAAAGCCCATACTTACTGACAGTGGTGGTTATCAGGTTTACTCGTTGGCACACAAACGGAAGATCACGGAAGAAGGCGTAACGTTTGCTTCGCACATCGATGGTTCTAAACACTTTTTTAGTCCTGAATCGGCCATGGACATTCAGCGAAGTATAGGTGCTGACATCATCATGGCATTTGACGAATGCACTCCTTATCCATGCGATTACCGCTACGCGAAGAATTCGCTTGACATGACCCATCGCTGGCTGAAGCGTTGCTGCGACCATGTTGATACAACCGAACCGAAATACGGTCATCATCAGTCCCTTTTCCCCATTGTTCAAGGCTCAACCTATAAAGACCTACGTATCGAAAGCGCAGAGAAAATTGCCTCTTTTGAACGGGAAGGAAATGCGATTGGCGGCTTAAGCGTAGGTGAACCTGACGATGAAATGTACGCGATGACCGAGGTGGTCTGTGACATTCTCCCAAAAGACAAACCCCGTTATTTAATGGGAGTTGGAACTCCAGCCAACTTGCTAGAAAACATCGCTTTGGGCGTTGATATGTTCGATTGCGTACTCCCTACCCGAAATGCTCGCCACGGAATGATCTATACGTGGGACGGCATCATCAACATTAAAAACAAACGATGGGAACGCGATTTTTCTCCGCTCGACCCAAAAGGAACGAGCACGGTTGATTCGGTTTACAACCGCGCTTATGTTAGGCACTTGTTCGCTTGCAAAGAATTGCTCGGGCCTCAAATCACGAGCATCCACAATTTAGCGTTCTATCTGGAGTTGATGCGACAAGCTAGGCTTCATATCGAAGCTGGCGATTTCCGACAATGGAAAGATCAGATGGTTCCGAAACTTCTCACAAGGCTTTGAAAGAGTTATCTGTTATGAAGTTGCTTGTTAGTAGGGAATCCGTGACCCATAACCTAGTAACCAATAACTCAGTAGCCAATAACCAATAACTCAGTAGCCAATAACCAACGTGTTCAAGATACTTGACAGATACATTCTGAAGCAGTTCCTCGGAACGTTCTTCTTCACCATTGGGCTGATTATCTGCATCACCATGGTGTTCGACCTTTCGGAGAAGATTGACAATTTCATTGAGCACAAACTGTCGATGTGGACCGTTCTCTCCGAGTACTACGTCTATTTCATCCCCTATTTCGCCAACCTGTTCAGTCCGCTATTCATTTTTGTGGCGGTTATCCTTTTCACCTCCAGAATGGCTTACCGTTCGGAAATTGTTGCCATTCTGAGTGCTGGCGTGAGTTTTTATCGGATGATGGTGCCGTATCTGCTAGGTTCTACCATTTTGGCAATCATCAGCTTGGGACTGAATCACTTCATTATTCCAAAAGCGAACGAACAGCGCATTCTGTTTGAGAACACTTATATAAACATGCCTTGGCAGTTTTACGGTCGCAATCAACACTATCAGATAGAACCGGGTACATTCATTTATTTCGATTCGTATAGCGCAGAAAGAATGACAGGCTACAAGTTTGCACTAGAAAAGTTCGAGGATGGCAAGCTGAAGTACAAGCTCATCTCAGATCACATCGTTTATGATACCACCATTCAGAAATGGAGCGTGAAAAAGTATTACGAACGAACCTTTGATGGACTAAATGAAAAAGTGGTTGAGAAAGAGCAATTGGATACTGTTTTCCCTTTTCAGCCGAAGGATTTCAGTCAGCGTTTAAAGGTGATTGAAACCATGGATTATTGGCAGTTGAACGAGTTTATTGCCACTGAAGAAATGCGAGGTTCAGATTATGTTGATTTTTTCAGGGTAGAGAAGGAAAAGCGGACTGCTATGCCGTTTGCAGCATTCATTTTGACCATTATTGGAGTGAGTTTGGCCAGTCGAAAAGTGCGTGGCGGCATTGGAATGCACATTGGCCTTGGACTGCTTCTGAGTTTCTCCTACATCCTTTTCATGCAGGTGTCGCAAACCTTTGCCATAGAAGGAAACATGAATGTCCGCTTAGCAGTTTGGATTCCGAATATCATGTATCTGGTGCTTGGGGCGGTGATGCTTTACCGCGCTCCCAAATAACCTAGAATTTATAGCTATATCCCAAACGGAACACCTGCGTTTCGTTGTAATTGGTGCTGGTGTATTGGAATCCATCTCCTTTGATAGTCTGCTTCAAAACCAAGGTATTGGCAAGGTCGGTGGCGTTGAAGAACAACTCGCCTTTTCCTTTCTGAATGGTCTTCTTCACTCCAAAATCAATAGAGAAACGTGATGAGATGGTTCCCTGCGGAATGATGTCTGGCGCGAGATAAACAAAGGTCAACTGCACATCAAACTTCTTCGGAAGCTTGAACATATTATTGAGTTTGGTACTACCCGAAAATACTGTTTGTCGTGGTGCGGTGAAGGTGTTTTCAACTGGATATTTATTCTCCACAGTAAACCCTTCGATAATGTTATAATAACCATTCAAATTCAGATTGAAGCTATACCATTTAGTCACATCTTGCGAGAGCACCAACTCTAAACCTGTATTGTAACTACGCCCAGCATTCTGAAAAATGGCATAGATAAGTCTGGTTGTGTCAACCGAACTTGAGATGCGTGTGATGGTGGCATCTGCCAATTTGTGGTAAGCCGCTGCATACAGATAACCGCTCTTCCACGTTGTCTTATAGCCAAGTTCAAATAGGTTGGTAAACTGCGGACGAAGTCCCGGATTTCCAACTTTGATAATCTCTGCATCGTCATATTTCGGGAAGATGCGAATATCCACTTCATTCGGGCGGTCAACTCGTCTGTTGTAGAAAACCGTGAGTTTGTTCCGCTCGTTAATCTTATAGCCCAAACGCACATTCGGAAAGGGTTGGATGTAATCGTAACCACTGCTTTTGTAGGTATTGTGATCAGGATTGACCTGGTATTGTACGCCTACGTATTCCATTCGGATTCCAGCCTCAGCCTCAAATTTCTTGTTCTCAAAAACGTAGGTTCCGTATGCCGCAGGAATGATTTCGTTGTAAGTTGCCCAACCTCCTGCGTTCGTATCCAATGGCGAATTGATTCCAGGAATGAACTCCATATCGGTCGGAATATTCCTGTATCGGAACTTAATTCCAGCTTCCAAACGCCCATATTTCAACGGCTTGGTATAATCGGTCGTGAGGTCAATTACCTGTTCATCTGAAAGTAATTTAAAAGCATCTTCTCCTGTAAATGTTGGATTGATATTATCGAAGAAATACTTCTCGTTTTCTCTATGAAACGTATAGTTGGCACCAGCTTTCAATATGTGGCCCGGCTCTTTGAACTTATGTTGAAAATTAACCGTTCCCAGCACAGTTGTTTTCAGCTCATCTTCCAGAAATTGCCACAGGCGAATGCGCTCGCTCAAATCTTCATTGAAGAAAGGCTGATCGCCATTATCCAAGATTTTTTCTGTTCCGAATAATCCCGAAACGGTGATCGAATTGGCATCATCAATATTCCAATCAATTCCCGCTTTGGCAGTGGCAAAATGGGTGTCCCGGTTACGCTTGCTTTGTTGCTGAATCACGGTTCCATCATCATACGTTCTGGTCACAAACTCGTTTTTATTGAGCGTTTGCGTGTAGAGATAATCGGCTTGAAGAAACAGATTCACTTTCCCCTTTCGGTAATTGAGCGAAAGGGTCGGATTCACCTTTGGCGTGGCCTGATACTGTCTTCTTATGGTTGGTAAATTTTCTTTTCTAACCCAAAGTGCGCCCAAACCTCCTGTCAATCCCACTTTTCCATTCAGTCCGTTTTTTTCTTCCTTCTTAAAGATGATATTGATGATGCCCGCATTCCCGTTGGCATCGTACTTCGCTGATGGATTGTTGATGATTTCAATCCGCTCTATGGCCGAAGCTGGAATATTATCTAAACCTGTTTGAGATCCGAAACCAGTCAAAGCAGTCTGTTTGCCATCAATCAATACAGCCACTTTATCGTTTCCGCGAAGCTGAACTTTTCCATCCTGAACCGTTACGCCAGGGAGGTTTTGCATGCTTTGCAGTACCGAGCCCCCACTCTGACTGATGTTATCCTCCACCGAAAAGGTCTTCTTGTCCATTTTGCCGCTAACGGCATCCTGCTTCGCTTCAATGACCACTTCTTCCAATTGTTCCGAATTCACTTCTAACGAAACAGTACCCACATCTAAAAAAGAAGAAAGGCTTCCTACGTAGAGCGACTGCCTTTTGGTGACATATCCCACGTAGGAAACCTCGAGGTAATAATTGCTCGGAGCGACTCCAGAAATAGAGAACAATCCCAACTCATTCGTGACGGTTCCTGTGACGAAACTCGAATCCTTATCGGCTTTGAGCACCACATTCACAAACGGCAATGTTTCCTTGGCCGTTTTATCAGCAACTTTCCCAGAAACCGTGACCGTTTGACCTTGAACCATTGCAGAAAGAATAAGGCACGCAACAACTAGTATTCCTTCTATTCTTCTCATTCTTTCTAATCGATTCGTACTGATTCCCCACTTTCTTGTCAGCACTTTATTCTTCTCAGTGACAAACAGAGACCCTGCGTTCCTCAGGGTGACAGACGGGTTTTGTCATTCCGAGGAACGAGAAATCCCATTGAGGACTTTAAGCGATAAATACCGATTTAATCAGTCCTTGTCTTTTTCTTCCTGCTCCTCCTCTACTTGTTTCTTCAGCACGTTTCCGTTGGCATCAATGGTTACTTCCATTTCTGATTTACCTTTTTCCAGCTCAAATTCATAGGCAGTCCCTTCTGATGTTTCAGAAATTTCTGATTCTTCAATCTTATAGCCAGCGAATTCGGTATTCAAGGTGTTTTGAACGGCTGATGGAATCTCTGATTTTGCAATTTCATGCTCGGTCTCTTTCCATGTTCCGTCAATTGAGAAATTGGCTGAGTATTCCTTTCCGTCCAGTTTAAATTCGGCTTCCCATTCCGCATCGTTTTCCTTTTCCCACTTCACTTTTTGTGCCGTTGGAAATTTCTGTTGAAATGCTGTTTCAACCGTTTTGGGCGCGACTTCTGATTCTTTCTTCTGTCCGTAAGCTACAGTTGAAATAGCTGCCGCGGCAATGGCAATAAAAATTGACTTTTTCATGATTTTTGGGGTTTAGTGATTTATTGAGACCAAAGGTTCACTGCAATCTTGAAGACATTCTGAATTTTCAGAAATTCACAGAAAAAAAACATGCACTCCGTTCTCAAACAGGTAGGGTTTTCTTTTTGTTATCCCGTGATTTGGGCTAAGACTGCAATTGTTTAGGAAAAGGTAGTCTCCTGTTTTGACCTACGCAGCTTGGTCTGTAATACCATGAACTTGTTACCGCTTATTCATCCCTAGTATTACGTTCACCTGCACACCAAAAACATTGTAGTTATTGAAAGGAACTCTTGCTAATTGCGCATTAGCGCTAGCTGTTGGTGTACTGGTATTCAATTTCGACTTGGAGTTGCTGAAATTGAACTCTCTATTAATGGCATAATAGAAATTGAACCCAAGTTGCTTAACCTTTTTAATCGGTTTAAATGAGAAGCCGAAAATTGCTCTGTATCGGTGAAATCCATTAGGAGCCTGATAGGCTTCCATCTGTCCGTTATCATCGAAATAGTTAAACGATTTGCCATTCTGGTAGTAATACAACATGAACTTCACATAAGGCGTAATTCTTAGAAACGCCTTCTTGTTATCATACGCCAGTTTGGTTGTTGAAATATATCTGAATTGATATTTTTCGAATTTCGGAAAGTATGCCTGAGCAGTTAGCGACTGAGAAATTCGAAATGATTTACCAAGATCCTTATCATACTGAAGCTCTAATGCTGCTCCGTGAAAAATGATGGACCCGAAAACTGTAATGGGCTGCGAGTACACCTTATCGTACCCTGGAAAGGCAGCATATTGAGCATGCTTGTAGGTGGCACTCATAGACCATGATTTAGTGAACCTGTATCGGAATGACATGTCGTTCTGAACAAAAGCCACTTGCCCAGTTTGCTTTAGTCCCATCATCAGGTAATTATCGAAATACCAATGGGGAGATATTTTTTTTGTGAGGTAAACGGACGTCCAAACCTTGCCGAACCCTATTTCCTCCTGAGCATTTGCTTTCGGACCAAAAAAATGAATTAACAGGAAGACTACAAGCAGCTTTCGCATAAGTTCAGATTCAATAGATTACGATGTCAGACAATGTAGAATCCGTACCGTTCTGAGTAATCTGAAGGCTATCGATAACTGGAATGGTGGCAGTTAAAGAGATGTTGTTGATATCTAAACTGTAAGCGTAAATCTTATACCTCCCAACTGGAAGCCGATCAAAGAGATAATAGCCATCAAAAGTCGTTCTGGTATATGTTTTATAGGCCAAATCGTTATTGTAAATGATGAAAACGCGTTCGTCCTGTGCTGGATACTGAACATTCGGATTAGTTTGCGATTGCTTCATCACACGGCCACCGATTGTTGAATTCCCGACAGTTCTATTTGTAGCTACCTGCAAGCTTCCTACGCTCAACGATTCATTTATCTTCTTAATAGTCACATTGGTGCTAATCACTACATCATTAAGCGAAGCACGGGTTGTGTCTTTTGAATAGGCATAAACAATATAATCTCCAGGATTAAGATTGTTGAATTCGAAAGTCCCATTGTAAGCAGTTCTAACACGTTCCAAATAACCGTTGTGGTTTGGCGTGGCCAAATAGACATAACTGTCAGACAATTCAATTTCTTCAAGGATCTCCGTAAAATCCTCGTTATAAACCTTTTGAACGAGCATGCCTGTAATAGCCGAATTGCCACCGAATCCGGGCTCTTTCTTACAGGCGAACAGTGTAAGTATTGCAAAGAGAAGTAGCGAATGTTTTGTCAGGTGTTTCATGATTTATGAGATGATTGGATTAGTATGATGTGATTGAATATCAAGGTTTAGGAATAAGGTTCGTATCGGTGGAAATACGGATGATGGCACTTCTACCCAGCCCCTTGGCTTTGAGCGTAAAAACACGCTTTCCCGTTGCTTTGGGAAGGTCTAGATACACATCATGCAAATTGCTTGGCACCAAGCTGTTCACTTCAGAATAGGAGACGTTTTTCGATCTCCTTGAAAGAAACTTATACGCCACGGGGTCCTTACCACTTTCCGTAACCTCCAGTCTCATATAATTCTCAGAAAACATTTTGTAAGTGAACTCATCCCTTACCAATATCCTAATTCTTGCGGTGTCTGAAATGCTAAAACTGAAGCTTTCCTTGTCAGTAATGCGATAGTAGTTGGGCGTCTCTTTTCCTCCCTCGTAAACCAACTTAACCTGCTCTAATTTTTCAGTGGGTTTCAGGTCTTTCCAAACAGGCTTATTGAATTGCTTATAGAGATACCGAGCATGTACCGGCTGACCTGTTTTAGCCTTATAAAATACGATCTTGTGTTTGCCAGGGGGAATATGAATGACAGATTTTGCGGCTACGGTTGGCGTCCCTTCAAGTGAACTTTTAAACGAATATTTTGAAGATGGTCTCAGCGCAACAATTTCATTGGTTGAGACCGACCCGCCATCTGTAACTGTCTTCAAAACGAACGGATCTGAGAGCCGGGTAGTATCAACCATCCTTACGCGTGTAAATACCGTTAAGTCGCCAGGCCCTGTTAATGTCAGTTCTGTCTTCGATTTCTCAGAGAGTGGATAGTAGACGTAGTTCTTGCTTGCAGCAATGATGATGGACCCGATAAACTTGTCGGGGGTTACTTCTTTCTGACCCTGAGCATGGACGAAGACCTGTACGAACTGTAGTGCTACGACCAGTATGATTGTGTTGATTGTTCTCATATCCTTTCAGGGTCACTTAAAATTGCATTTCCAAGCCGGTTCTGCTTTTTGTCTATATACACGATGCCTATTAAGAGTCCGCATAATATGACTGTGGCTATACCAACTATCAAAATATTATAGCGAGGAGAACGATACAGTATTCCCTCTCCTACTTCGGGCAATGGAATCGGGTCAATTGGGAGCCCATATTTTGTCAACAGTATTCGCTGATTCAGGAAATTCAGAATAGGAATATCGTTTTGTGCCATATGATAGACCACCCCTTTATTGTCTGGAATGTCTTTTATCTTCATTTCGCTGCTCAATCCAGTATGAATAGTGGCCGCATTCTTATTGCTTCCAAAACTGGCAATGCCTCCGCCTACATTCACAAAAAGCTTTATTTCATCTTTGGAATTCTTGTTAAAGATTTCCATTCGCTTATCGATATTTCCTTCCAATGAATTTTGATTGAGATATGGGATTCCGTTCCGTTCAATAGCAATCTCTGCCAAGGCTCGAGACTCATTGCTCAATGTTTTTCCCAAGTCCTCATTCCCACCTATGGAACAGGCCAATGGTAAAAAATGAATAAGTTGCTCATCATAAAGGCTGTGTTGCATATCGAGCCATGTGAATTCAGGGTCGTTTGCTCCCCAAGATGATGAAGTTACCGAGGTTATCAGCAGCGGTTTAAGCTGCAAGACTTCAATGGCAGAACAGACGGCAATGTTTACAGCTGGAAAAGACCCTGTAAAACACATGGCCACCTCATCGCCTTTTTCAAGCCCCGCGTCTTTAAACAATTGCACAACAACAGCCGCAAAGTTTGGATTGGTAGTGGAAAGTTTCATAGGTAAGGATCCTCTACCTGAAGTAATCTCGGTGAACTGCTGACCGACCAATCCAGTCTCGTTCGGGTCGTTGATGTTGTCAATGGCAATCTCATTTGCAAATTCATCGTCCTTCAAGTGTTTCATGCATTTCTGCATGAGCAACGATGCCTGCATTTTTTCCTCATACCAATCCTCTTTCACTGAAACCTTTGTATTCTCCACAATCCACATCAAAGCAATGGACAGGAAGGCCAGTATCAAAAGCACCATTGTTGAACGTATGGATATTCTATTGTTCATGGGCAGTGCTTAATAAAGATCTGGGATTATCTGGCCCCAATATGCCAGGATGACAAACAGTCTAACCAAAATGGATGTTATGGCCAGCATAGAAAGCGTTTTCACATATCCCTGTTTTACCGACCAATGGGCAATTAGCCCCGGCACAACCCAACCCACCGCACTGAATTCGAGGGTTGTGGTGGCTGTATTTACAAACATGTAATGATGCGAAATAATGGAGAAGATGGTGCCGATGAGCAAAGACACCACCATCTGTCTTCTTCCAAAAAGAAAAGTATATCTCGATATGAGTTTAACCAACAGAAATGTGATAAGGGCTATTGCCAGAACGCCTAAAATCCTGTCTGGCGATGTGAGTTGCAGTGCAATGTAGCCGGGCACAATAATGCCGCCTGCGGCCATGCCAAAAGCCTCTACGAACAAGAGACTCAGCACAATTCCTATTGTTATGGCAAGTTCTATCATACCTGTTCGGTTTTCAATTGTAGTTCATGCATATTCTCAAACATTTTGCTCAGTTCGGCCCCTCCTGCTCCCATATTTCCGAACGCTACAATCGTGCTGTTTTGGTCAGAAACTTCGACCAATTGCTTGTATTGTTCTTCAGTAGGTTTTTGCCCCAATCCAACAACCTTATTCTTCGGTATTCCATTGGTCAAACACATTCCTCTCACCGCCTCCATGTTCTCTCCAATAAGCACCAACCTATCATACTCAAGACCTGCAATCATTTCTACCAACTGCACTGCTCGCTCCTGCCTATCCTTTCGGCTGTTAAGTACTATAATCTTGAACTCGTTTTCATCGCATTTGGCAACAATACTGTTCCATAAAATCAATGAAGATTCCGGGTCATTGGCAGCCAAGGCATTGAAGAAGTGGATACGCTTCTGACCCTCTTTTATACTGACCATGCGCAAAACACCTTCATCTGGCAGACTTGCATGCATTCCTGGAAGCGCCACCTCTTTGGTAACACCAAACCCCAAACACACATCTAAGGCAAGTGCCACATTCTCCTTGTGCTCCAAATAGCTGAATCCCTCCATGTCCGCATCAGTAATTTGATCTGGTCTGCTGAATTTGATGACACAATTGTTCTTTTTGGCCACATCGGACATATAGCGCGTGTATCGGTCTTCGGCTGTAAATAGAGAAGAATTCTTTGGTATCGTATTCGAAATAGCTACAGCCACATCGTCCAAAGTTGGCCCCATCACATCTAAATGGTCCATTCTGATGTTCGTGATAACCCCCACAGTGGCCTTTATCATCTGCTTTTCTGTAATCCTCTGGTAATCTGGCTGCACTGCCATGCATTCTATGATAAGCACCTCTGCATTCTGCTCAGAACAGTATTTGACAATATTCAGTTGCTCCAGAATATTTGCTTTTTCCTTTCTATGTATTGCCACCTCGTTTCCATCTGGCAATATCATACGTGGGTACGTGCCAGTAACCTTGGTTATGCTGGGTATTCCTCCTGCACGAAGTCCAGCACCAATCAACCGTGTTACGCTGGATTTGCCACGTGTGCCGTTTACATGAATCCGATGAGGAATGGATTTCAATACTTTTTGATGCCGTTGGTACTCCATAATAAGATAGAGCAGCAGCAATACCGTGACCATCGTTATGATTGAAATACTTTGCATGGAGAACTATGAATTTTATAAACGAACTTAGCGTGAGAAGTGTTACTGCAACAATTACAAATCACCGTAAACCGCGACAATAGCCTGTTTCAATTTCATACAAAGGTTTAAACCAATTCTGAAGACATTCTGAATTTTTAGGAATCGATTGAAAAAATATGTAATTCGTTGTCAAATCGGTAGGCTATTCCCCAACCGTAACGCTTGCAAAGCTCTTTGAAGATGGACAATTCGAAACCCTTTGGGTAATCTTATGAGATGCCAAAAAGAGGCAGGCAACAACCAGTGTTTGAATCCTTTTCACTTTAATAATTATTGTTGCCTGCGCTCTCAACCAACCAATCTAATCTTCGTCACCGTTTTGATCTTCCGTCTCAACCACTTGGCTAAGAACAACACCGTTTGCATCAATCACCACTTCCAGTTCGTTTTCGCTGCTTATCAGTTCAAACTCGTAAACGGTGTCGGTCGAAGTTTCCACTATTTCAGCTTCTTCTAGCACATAACCTACAAAAGCAGAATCGAGGGTGCTCTGTACGTTAACAGGAATTTCCGCGTTGTTGATTACATGCTCTGTTTCTTTCCAAGTTCCATCTGCAAGGAAATTGGCTGAATACTCCAACCCGTCCATTACAAAACCTGCCTCCCATTCATCTGCGCTTTCCTTCTCCCACGCTATTACTTCAGAAACGGAGGGGAACATTTCTTGAAAAGCTGTTTGCACAACTGCTGGGGCCGACTCCTTGTTGTCGTGTTCTTCCTTCTGTCCACAAGCTGCTGTAGAAACAACAGTTGCCGCAATGGCAATAAAAATTGATTTTTTCATGATTTTATGGTTTTAGTGAATTACCAAGACCAAAGGTTCGCACCGATTTTGAAGACATTCTGAATTTTCAGAAATTCACAGAAAAAACATGCAATCTGTTCTCAAATCGGTAGGATATTTTCCAACCGTAACGTTCACAGATTTCTTTGACAATGGCCAAACCAAGACCACTGCTTTGAGTATTTGCAGAACTCATAGAGAAGCGTTGAAACAATTTCTCGGTATTCAATTCTGTAGTGCCTGAATTGGAAATGGCTATTCCTTTTTTGCTTGCTTCAACGAGCATTACCCCGTTTTCGATATTGTGCGTAATAGCATTGATTAGCAGGTTATTCATCAGTATTTCAAGAAGAGCGGGATTGCAATCTATCACAGAATCCCCCATAATCAATCGCTCAACAGAAATGTGCTTGTTGGTGATATAATCAGAAAGCAATTCAAGGCTTTCATCCATCAATTTTACGATGTCTACTTCTTCAGAATCAGCAAACTGCTGGTTCTCCATCTTGGCCAACAACAAGAGGTTCTTATTGATGCGGGAAATGCGTGAAAGCGGTGCGTTGATGCTTGAAATAAGCTCAGATTGCTCTTTAGAAAGCTGTTCGTTCTGAAGCAACAATTCCATTTTTGAGCGTAAAACCGCTAACGGTGTTTGCAATTCATGTGAAGCATTCTCGATGAACTCTTTCTGCTGATTATAGGTGGAAACGCTACGTACAACCAATTTCTCCAATTCCTGATTGAGTTCTGCAAACTCTTCAATATCGCTCGAATCTAATTTCAAAGCTGGATTCTTATTCAAATCGAAATCGCGAAGTTTATCTAATGTGGTATAAAACGGCTGCCAGATTTGCTTGGAAATGCGTCTATTCAGTAGAATAAAACCTAGCAAGAGCAGAGCGAAGAAGGCGATGGTGACCACTGCGATGGCTATGAGCGTTTCATCTGCTTCTTCTACATTCGTCTCTGTAGTCAATTGGTAGGTTTTACCATTTGCTTGAATATTAGACTGCAATGCTCGGAAACGGTCGCTTTCCACTTCTCCATCAAAGTTGGAGATTCGCGTTACTTCATACACGCTATCAATCGGAATTGATGACAAGGATACAAGTTCCAGTGACGTTCCAGGTTCAATTACACTCCAAAGCTTAACCACACTTTCTATCTCCTCATCAGAGAAATTAGAACGCGACAATTCGTCTTCTATTCGCTGTCGGATGATGTAGTTGTGCTCGTCCAACTCGCCCAACCAGATATAATCAACCATCAGATAATACACAGGAATACTGCACGTAAGCAGAAGAAGCGCATACAGCGCAAACATCTTTAAGGGTTTATCGAGAAGCTTGCTCATGCTTGCCATTTATATCCTGTTCCGTAAATAGTAGTCAGATGGTTTCCGTAGTTGGCTTCAGTCAGTTTCTTCTTCAGGTTCTTGACGTGTGCATACACGAAATCGTGGTTATCCATCATATCTGCCAAATCGCCCGAGAGGTGTTCGGCCACTGCATTCTTAGAAATAACTTTGTTCTTATTGCCGATGAAAAGTAAGAGCAAATTGAATTCTTTCTTAGTCAGTTGAAGTCCTTTTTCGTTTACTGACACGCTCTTTGACAGCAGATCAATTTTCAATCCGTCCTGTTCCATAACATTTGAGTTATCGAACTGTTTTCGTCTCACAATGGAGAATATTCGTGCTGAAAGTTCTGAGAGATGGAACGGCTTCGCCAGATAGTCATCCGCCCCAATCTGTAATCCTTTCACTTTATCCTCAATAGAATTTTTGGCCGAAATAATAATTACACCATCTTGTTTCTGCTGATTTTTAAGATGTTGAAGAATCTGCAATCCGCTGCCGCCTGGCAACATCAAATCCAAAAGAATACAGTCGTAATCGTAAAGATCAATCCGTTCAATTGCGTTTTCATAATCGTACGCGACTTCGCAGAGATACTGCTCTCCCGACAGGTATTGAACCATATCGGCAGCCAATTCGCGTTCGTCCTCAACGATTAGGATTTTCATTCAACGAATGTAGGACGGGAATTCTGTAGAGATTCTGAATTGTAGAGCCGCGATGAAGATGAGACGCGATGAAGATGAGACGCGATAAATCGCGTCTCTACGATTCCAGCGGAATCTTTTTCAAAACAGTACATTCCGCCATATATAAATTATATTTGGCGGAATCTATCTATATTTGCGCTATTCCGCCATGAATAAACAAAACCCATGAAAATTGTAGGACGAAAAGAAGAACTCCAACTGATGCAATCATACCTCACTGATGAGAATGCACATTTTCTTGCCATGGTGGGAAGGCGCAGGGTTGGCAAAACATTTCTGATACGGGAGGTCTATAATGAGAACAAGGTTTTTGAAATGACGGGGCTAAAAGATGCAGACCTGAAAACACAATTGGTGAACTTCTCCCTTCAGATGAACCTCAATTTTCCTAAAAACGCACCTTATGCCGTTGCCGAAAGTTGGCTATTGGCATTCAACCAATTGAGCGTGGCTTTAGAGAAATCTTCTACCGAGAAAAAACGTGTTGTGTTCTTTGACGAGCTTCCATGGATTGCTGGCAGACGTTCAGGATTTATGGAGGCTTTGGCTCATTGGTGGAACAGTTGGGCATCGCAACAGAACATTATTGTGGTGGTGTGCGGTTCGGCAACATCATGGATGTTGGAACGGGTGGTGAACGCAAAAGGCGGACTTCACAATCGCATCACTCAGACCATCAACCTCATGCCTTTCACCTTGGCGGAAACAAAGGAATTTCTTGAGGAGAAAAACATCGAAATGACCCATTACCAGATTGTTCAACTGTATCTGACAATGGGTGGAATTCCGCATTACCTCAATAACATATCAAAAGGAAAAAGCGCCACACAAATAATTCAGGAAACATGCTTTTCTAAGGATGGAACGCTGAAAAATGAGTTCAATAATCTTTACGCGGCCCTATTTGAGAATGCCTCCAACCACATCAGCATCATCCGTGCACTTGCCAGCAAAGCAAGTGGCATGGATAGGTCGGAGATACTCAACCACTCCAAACTTTCGGACGGAGGCAGTTTTACCAACGTGCTGAATGAACTGGAAGCATCGGGTTTTATCTACACATTCAGTCCTTTAGAAAACAAGAAAAAGGACACACTCTTCAGGCTCACAGATGAATATTCTCTGTTCTATCTAAAATTTATTGAGGGAAAAAGCACTACGGATTCAGACCATTGGATGCGAACATCGCAAAGCCAAGAATACAGGATATGGTGTGGTTATGCCTTCGAGAACCTGTGCATCAAGCATGTCAATAACATCAAAAAAGCACTGGGTATTTCGGGTGTAAGCACCTCTGTCAACAGTTTTCTGCATCGTCAGGACGAAACCTTTGGTCAAGGATTTCAGATAGACATGCTCATAGATAGAAAGGATGACGTGATGAACATCTGCGAGATGAAATTCTATGCCGATAAGTTTACTATCAATTCAAATTATGCAGCAAACCTGCGAACCAAAAAGGCTGGACTCAGAGCCGTAACATCCACCAATAAAATGGTTCTTCTCACGTTTATCACATCTTACGGATTGTTTGAGAATGCCCAAAAATCCGAACTTGTGGATAATGACTTTACGGTTGATGTTCTGTTTGGATGACCGGTGCGCAAATCATGAGACGCGATAAATCGCGTCTCTACTGTATCGGTTTGTCTGAGACCTTCATGGTAATGGCGGCATTCATCACTTCGACATCTGAAGTATCGCGAACGGAAACCATACAGATTACTTCTTTACAATTTTCCCAATCGACAGCACTGAGATTGCAACTTGCAGTCAGGTCAGTTTTTGCTTTGGCCACATAATTCACGGTCATTCCCACTGGAATCCATCTTCGATGCTTTGGAATGGAGGCTTCCATCAGAATACCGCCCGTAAACTCGCACAAATTGCACATGGCAATGGCATGAACGGTTTTGAGGTGATTGTGAACCGCAGGCCGCTTCTTCATCGAAGCCTTCATATAATTAGGCCGAAGCTCAATTACTCGCGGTTTGATAGTGGTAAAATAAGGAGCAAAGCGAGCGAGGAAGCCAGAGAATATGCGATTCCCAAAAGGAACTTTCTTGAGTTTTTCTTGTAGGTCGAGGATCTTGTTTCCCATTCTTTTATTCGTCTATTTTGAATTTGAGATTCTGTAATTGCTGCAAAAAGGTAGGAAAGCTTTTTTCCACCACTTGAAGGTTTTCGATTTCAATTTGCACGACAGTTGAAAGCACCGCAGCGCTCATCGCCATCCGGTGGTCGTTGTACGTTTTGATAGTTGCTGATTGAGCAGAAATTGAACCTGAAACGGTCAATGAATTTCCCTCAACGCCAACATTCAAACCTAACTTTTCAAGCTCAATTTGAAGTGCCGAAACACGATTGGTTTCCTTCAATCGGAGATTATCAAGCCCTGTCAGTTTCAGTTCTTTGCCGAGTGTTGCCGCCAGAAAGGCGAATGTTTGTGCGAGATCGGGATTGGCGGTGAAATCCAACTCAGCTGGGAATTTGAGTTCATCAGAGGATGAAATTTCTACTCCATTTTCTTTTTGAATGGACGAGATTCCCATCTTTCCGAACCAATCCACAAGGATTGAATCGCCTTGGGATGAATTGATTTTCAATCCTTTAAACAACAGTTTTGAATTGGATTTAGCAGCTGCCAACGCATAGAAATAAGATGCTGCGCTCCAATCTGCTTCAATCTGCAGTTTGGGAACCTTGTATTTTCCCGAAGAAACTGAAATTGAATTCTCTTCAAACCTTGCTTCTACTCCGCAGTTTTGCATGCAATCTGCTGTCAGTTCTATGTATGGTTTGGAAAGAACTTTTCCGATCAAATTCAATTGAAGACCATTTTCCATCAGCGGCCCAATCATCATCAACGCTGAAATAAATTGACTACTCACGGAAGCAGAAATTTCAATTTCACCGCCCTTGAGTTTTTTTCCTTTGATACGAAGTGGTGGAAACCCTTCTTTTTCAACGTATTCAATCTCAGCACCTAGTATTTTCAAAGCTCCAACCAATTCGGCAATCGGGCGCTGTTTCATGCGATTATCGCCCGTTAGGACAACTTCCTTTCCTTCTTGAACGGAATGGTAAGCCGTAAAAAAACGCATGGCCGTTCCAGCCATTCCGATGTTGATTTCTGAGGAATCGGAGTTTAGAGCATCGCGAAGCACCCTGACATCTTCGGGCAAATTTAAGACCTCCCCCGACCCCTCCTTTTCAGGAGGGGAGATGCTGCTTTGATTCAGATTTAGTGGGTGCGCGGCCAAGGCTGCTATGATCTGATACCGATTGGCAATGCTTTTGGAAACAGGAAGTTTGACTTCTCCGATCAGGGATCCAAAGGGTGCAAGCAATTTCATGCTTGGTTGGAGTAGAATTTCAATGCTTCATCAAGGTGGGCTTCCGATACCGACTGGTCAATTACAGCATCTCCGATACGTTGTAAGAGCACAAATTGGACCTGACCGTCACGGTTTTTCTTATCGTAAATGAGCAGCTTTTTAATTGCCAGCCATTCGGTTTCTGTTATAGATACTCTCGTAAAAACGGAATCTACCGCTACGCAGATTGAGTTCAAATCGTCTTCGGATAATCCAGCAATTTTTAGTGAGATCCACGATTCCATAATCATTCCCACAGCGATTGCCTCTCCGTGCAAAATAGGATTTTCAGAATCTAACAAGTGGCTTTCAATGGCATGTCCGATTGTATGTCCGAAATTCAACTTCTTCCGCTCGCCAGCTTCAAACTCATCACGTTTCACGACCTCTAATTTCACCTGAACCGAACGGGAAATAAGTTCATCTTCATTGGCTTCCATCATATCGAGGATAGAACTGTCAGAAATGAAGGCGTGTTTGAATACTTCGGCAAGTCCATTTCGGTACTGGCGAGATGGTAGTGTTTTCAGGAAATTAGAATCAATCAACACGGCTTCTGACTGAGAAAACGTTCCGATCATATTCTTCAATCCACCAAAATCAACGCCCGTTTTTCCGCCAATTGCTGCATCCACCATTCCCAGAAGTGAGGTTGGAATATTGACAAAACGAATACCACGCATGTAGGTTGAAGCCACGAATCCTCCGAGATCGGTGACTACGCCACCCCCAAGATTCAACAGAATTGTATTTCTGTCAGCGCCATGTTCAGTGAGTTGATACCACACCATCTCACAGGTTTTCAGCGTTTTATTCCGTTCGCCAGCGGGCATTTCGATTGTTGGCAATTCCTTGGTTTGAGGACATGCCACGTACAGATATTCCAAACACGCTTTCGTGTTTGAATCGCACAGAATAATTGCCTTTTCGGTTGCAAGCAGGTCGAGTAGAAATCGCCAAGCCTTTTCTTTGAACAAAACGTCACTCATTCCTTCATTTTTTTGGTGTTCATCACCAGCGTTTGCTGCTGAATACTTTCTTCATGAATAGCTTCGAGAAAACGATACAGAAACCGTTGCGAAAGTTCCTTTCCTTGAATATATGCTTCGCGATCATGCAATATCTCGTTCCAACGTTGATGCTGGAGAATGGTAATGTTGTGCTCGCGCTTGTATTCTCCAATGTTGCGCGAAATGGACAATCGTTCGATAAGTAAGTCAAGAATATCACGGTCTAAGCCATCAATTGTAGCGCGGAGTTCCTCCAACTTAGCCTGAACTTCAAGATCAATCGCATTGGGATTTCGCCAAACGAGTTCAGACAGAATCGTTTCCAGTTGCATTGGTGTAATTTGCTGAGACGCATCACTCCATGCTTTTTCTGGATTACGATGTGTTTCCAACATCAACCCATCCATATTCAGGTCGATGGCCTTTTGGGCAACTTCGGCCAGCAGTTCTCGGTTTCCGCAAATATGACTTGGGTCGCATATAATCGGCAGATCAGGCATTCTGCGCTTCAACTCAATCGGAATATTCCAATTCGGACTGTTTCTGAATGGTGATTTTTGAAATGTGGAGAAACCGCGGTGGATAGCTCCGAGTTTTGTCAAACCTACTGATTGAAGTCTTTCGATGGCACCAATCCAAAGTTCTACATCTGGGTTTACGGGGTTCTTAACCAACACTGGAACATCTGTTCCTTTGAGCGCATCGGCAATTTCCTGCACCATGAATGGGTTGACCGTGGTCCGTGCTCCTATCCAAAGTACATCAACACCACCTTTTAAGGCCAATTCTACGTGGTTTGTATTGGCCACTTCCACTGAAATCGGCTTTCCAATCTTATCTCCAGCTTCGCGAAGCCACTCAATTCCTTCTTCGCCAACGCCCTCAAAATTGCCAGGTCGGGTACGTGGTTTCCAAACGCCAGCACGAAGCAGATCAACACTCAGGTTCTTCAGACCTTCGGCTGTTTCCAGAACCTGTTCGCGCGTTTCTGCGCTGCATGGTCCCGCAATGACAAATGGTCTGTCCTTTCTCCGAAAATCCATCAACCGTTCTGCGTTTTATTTCTGAGATAATGGTCTGCCAAAACGATGGCTGCCATTGCTTCTACAATTGGAACTGCTCTTGGAACAACACACGGGTCGTGGCGACCTTTTCCTTCCAAGGTCACTTCATTTCCTTCCTTATTTACGCTCGATTGTGCTTGCATGATGGTTGCCACAGGCTTGAACGCCACATTAAACGTGATGTTCATTCCATTGGAAATTCCGCCCTGAACACCACCGCTATGATTGGATAAAGTCCGAGTTTTTCCTCCTTCTGAAGTAAAAATATCGTTGTGCTCCGAGCCTTTCATTTTGGTGGATGAGAAACCAGAACCAATCTCAAATCCTTTTACCGCGTTGATACTGAGCATGGCTTTTCCAAGATCGGCATGTAGTTTATCGAACACAGGCTCACCTAATCCAACGGGTACATTTCTGACCACACAACTCACAATGCCGCCAAGCGTATTGCCTTCTTTCCTTATCAATTCTATCCGTTTTTCCATTACGGAAGAGGCTTTTTCATCTGGACAACGGACGATGCTTTTCTCAACCTCTGCTAGAGAAACCGTCTGATCATTGACCGTTGCACAAACATCGGCAACAGAAGAAACATAGGCAACAATCTCAATTCCCACCTGCTGAAGCAACATTTTAGCAAAGGCGCCAGCCACCACACGCGCAGCAGTTTCGCGAGCCGAGGAGCGCCCACCGCCTCTATGATCGCGATGGCCATATTTTGCCTCATAGGTAAAATCTGCATGACTCGGACGAAATGTTTTCTCAAGGTGCGCATAGTCCTTTGAACGCGCATCTGCATTCGGAATTGTAACCGCTATGGGACTTCCTATAGATTTTCCTTCAAATACGCCAGATAGAATCTGAAAATCTTCGGTCTCTTTTCGTTGTGTGGTCAACTTAGATTGCCCTGGTCGTCTGCGTTGTAGGTCTTGATGAATGATTTCTTCATCAATCTCAATTCCTGCCGGAAAACCATCAATGACCACGCCTATTGCGGCACCATGGCTTTCGCCAAAAGTTGTGATTTGAAATAATTTACCGAATGTGTTGCCTGCCATATCGGCTGCTAAGGTAGCTGAAAGAGAAAATGAAAAAGGGGAAGGTGTGCAACGAAGGTTGCTACTTCACACAGAAGTCCATCATCTTCCTTCCTTCAATAAAGGCTTCGAGTCGGTCGCCAGCATTGAGTTTCCCTACACCTGCAGGCGTTCCAGTAAATACAACATCTCCAATCTTGAGCATGAAATACTTAGAAGCTTCGGCAATAATCTGGTTCACGTTGAAGATCATATCGCCTGTAAATCCTTTTTGAACAACAACTCCGTTGATGCGCAACTCAAAGTTGATGGCATTCACGTCAGCAAAGTCAGAAAGCGGTACTGCTTTGCTCATTGGTGCAGAGCCATCAAAACCTTTTGCTTTCTCCCAAGGAAGACCTTGCTCTTTACACTTCTGTTGGATGTCGCGTGCTGTGATATCTATCCCAATTCCAATCTCGTTGTAATAACTTGGAGCAAATTTCTCTTGAATGTTCTTGCCTTTTTTGTGAATCTTCACATAAATCTCGGCTTCGTAATGCACATCGTTCGAGAAATCTGGCAAATAGAAATCATCATTATTGGGAAGGACGGCAGAATCTGGTTTGATAAAAAAAAGCGGCTCGGTAGGAACTGGATTGTTCAGTTCCTTGGCATGCTCAGCATAGTTTCTTCCAATGCATACGATTTTCATAGCAACCCCTTGTTGAAGGCGTCAACACGCAGTTCGGTCAGTACTTTTTTGGTGTATGAAGGAAATTGCGCATCCATCATCCAAGAATAATAACCTGGTTGTGCTTTCAATATCTCTACCACCGTTTTCCCTTTGTTCTTGCCAAAGTTGAAAACAGCTTCGCCTTGTTCGTTTTCGATAATGTGCCCTGCAAAATCCACCGCCTTTCCACGTCTTGAAAACTCGTGCAGCATCTGAACATCACCGTTCAACTCATCATATTTGTCAACTTGAGCTAACAACACTTCCATCGTAGCACGGGTATCAGCCTCGGCACTATGAGCGTTGGTAAGATTGCCATTGCAATAGAACTTGTAAGCAGCAACCAAGGTGCGCTGTTCCATTTTATGAAAGATGTTCTGTACATCTACCACTTTGCGGCCTTTCATCTCAAAATCAACTTCATTGCGAAGGAACTCTTCGACCATCAAGGGCACATCAAACTTCAGGCAATTGAATCCAGATAAATCTGAGTTGCCAATGAAGGCTTTAATCTTTGGTGCCAGTTGTTTGAAAGATGGCTTATCGGCCACCTTATCATCCGTAATTCCATGAATATCAGAACTTTCCTTCGGGATTGGCATTCCGGGATTGACCAACTCAGTCATCACCTCTTCCGAACCATCTGGATTCAATTTGATGACCGATATTTCAACGATACGATCTTCGGCAACATTGACCCCGGTAGTTTCTAGGTCAAAAAAGGCAAGCGGCTTTTTAAGTTCGAGCATACGATTTACTTAGAGGGCACTTCCAACCCGTTCTCAACAAGAATCAATTTTCTATTGATGATCTTCTGATAATCGCCTAAGCTCATAATATTGAACTTTTCCTTTATGGTCTGAAAACCAGACGCTTCGATTGTCACCTCGTAAATCTGACCTGGCATAAGCACCACCACCAATTTACTTGTGTTGTAGTTTGGCAAGTACGTTCCAACCATTTCTCCCGACTGGTCAGTAATGGTGGCCGTTATCTCCAATTGAGTTTTCCCTTTGATGGAAGAAATCTTTGGTTCAAACTTCTTAGCTGGAATCGCAGTTTTCTTCACTCGCGTATCGTACCACTTAAAGCTACCCGATTTTGGAAAATTCTGCTGTGTATATTTTGCCACTTCCGCCCCATCAAAGGAACCAATTATGGTTATTTCGTAGGCTTCTCCATTCTTAACTTCAACATTCTTGGTTTCAATAAATTGATATTCTGGTTTATCCGTTGGCTGATACTCGTCTGTAAACCATTGTATGTTTCCGTCTGCTGTGTTCTTCCATTCGTGGATGATTAGTGTTTCCTTCTCTGGCCCAGTCATTAAGTCCAATTCCATGACCAACGCGGTCATTTGTTCATCCTCATCATTAAAAATGATGCGATAGATGTCCAAATCTCCAAACCCTCCGCTTCTCAGTTGAGCGGTATATGCGTGTCGTGAATTGTCTGTTGGACAATACGTAAAGTTGTCCATGGTTGTGTTGATGGGATAACCTAGGTTTTCCGGACGCTCCCAACGGCTGAACTGCTCATTCCATTCACTTTTGTAAACGTCATAACCACCCATGCTCTTGTGGCCCTGAGAAGCGAAATAGAGTGTTTTTCCATCAGCCGAAATGATAGGATACATCTCGTCATATTGTGTGTTAATGGTTGGCCCCAAATTCACTGGAATTGACCAGAATCCACCTGGCAACAGCTTGGACATGAAAATGTCGATTCCACCAAAACCAGGTTGATCTACTGGCAAACGGGCAATAAAAAGAGTTTGTCCATCGGGTGTGCAGGTGGCAGACAATTCGGGTTCATCTGTATTTATAGATTCTCCCAACGTCTTACCTTTTTCCCAACGTCTGCCAGTAAACTCACTCAACCACACATCATCAAATCCTTCCATGTTATCAATCATGTAGAATATGTGGTCGCCATAGGCAGACATTCCAACAAACTCCTCAACAAATTCTGTATTGATGGTCATTCCTACTCCTTTGGCCTTTCTAAACTCTCCATTACCAACTTTACACCAGAAAATATCGGCTGGTTTGTAGCCATCGTAATCCAAATTCTGACCAGCAACGCCTTTATCTCTTTTGGTGCTGAACACGAGGAACGATTCATCCAACGGGACAAACGGGTGCATATCTGGTCCTTCGGAATTCACATCGTCTCCAAGGTTTTCAAACCGCACATTCACCGGAGTTTTCATGAACTTTTTAGCGTTCTCGCAGAATTCTAACTGCCGAGTTACATCAATTATTCGTTCAGGTTTTGAGATTTTGAGCCGATATTGATTAAAAAATAACAATGCGCTATCGATTTGCTCGTTGTACATGTATGCCAACCCTAGGTCATAAAGTACCTCGTCATCAAACTTAGCCATGTGCGTCACTTTTCTCAAGTACGGAATAGCACTACTCTTACTAATATTCTGATATAAATGACAGACCCCTAAGCGCCAATTTAAAAATGCACTTTCTGGGTCTTTGGCCAAAAGCACGGTATATGCTGTCTGAGCATTCTTATAATCTCCTATATCAAAGAGTCCCTTTGCCTTTGCTTCTGGAGTTGCTCCCTTGGCTTGTACATCAAGACCAAGGTCTTGCGCAAAGCTGTTTTGACCTACTAGGGCAACAAGCAGAACGAATAAATAAAATGTTTTGAAGAGTTTCTTCCTTTCCGAACCAATCACCCCAATTCTGATTTTTTTGTCACTTCTGTTATTGATATTTACCAATTTCCAACTTATAGATACCCTCTGTGATGGCAATATCAGAATCCTTGAAGTAGAAAATGCCACCCCAATCCCAAGTCTTCTTCTCGTAAATCGTCACAACATTGTTGTTATTAATTACGTGCCTAAGAAGGACGAAATTCTTTCCATCAACTTGCTCCTTGGTCATTCCTTCTGGATAGATTTTGGCAAGTTCTGAAAGGAATGCTTTACGTTGGTCTTCCGCTGCAAGATCCATCTTCTCAATGCTTTCCTTCAACTTTTCATACCTCTCAATTCGAGCTTCTTCACCAGTTGTTGTATTGGTAGCCGTTGCTTGATTAATTGCGTCAATTCTAGCTTGAAGTTCTTTGGCCTTTTTTTCTTCGTCCAATCGTTGTTGATCTTCAAACTTTTTCTTGGCTTCTTCTTCTTTCTGCTTCTTTACCAATTCTGCTGAGGCAAGCTCTTGTTCTTTATTCGTTACTTGTGCCAACTTAGATTTAGGCTCAGAATCCTGAGGCTTCAAGGTACTGGCTTCTTCATACTTGCTTCTGGCCGTATTCAAATCGTTGGTTGCTAAAGCACTGTTTCCTTCTTGCATCAAGAGAACAAACTTCCGCTCGTTTGCTTGCTTTTCTTTCTCAGCCAAAGCAATTTGCTCCAATGCCTTATTGGAATCCTTGATTCGTTGCTTAGGAGACTGCTCGGTAGGCTTAAGAGCGGATGCTTCCTCAAATTTCGCGATTGCACCATTGTAATCCTCTTTAGTAATTGCGCTTTCGCCATCATCCATCAAACCTTTGAATTTCTGATCCAATGCCAATCTATCAGCTTCTTCCTTTGCAATTCTATCTAATTGGGATTGTGTATCCCCTAGTTTTTTAGCTAAATCCTTATTATCTGGATATAGCTCCTTGGCATCCACATAGTTTCTCATCGCCACTTGGTAGTCTTTGCTGGAATAAGAACCATCTCCTTTTACAACTAGGCTTTCGTAATTGGCCAAACGCTGCTTTTCGTTTTGTTCAGCTTTCTGTTTAACTAGTTCAGCTTGACGTTTTTCTTCTGTTATTCTCTCTTCCTCTGCAGCTTTTGCAGCTGCCAACTCAGCATCTTGGCGTGCTTTTTCTTCGGCAGCTAAACGTTCTTTCTCAGCCTGTGCTTTTCGCTCTTCCTCCTTGCGAGCTTCTTCTGCTGACTTGGCTGCTGCAAGGTCTGCTTGCTGTTTGGCTTTTTCTTCTGCTGCTAAACGATCACTTTCTGCTTTACGTTTGGCTTCTGCTGCTTTTGCATCAGCAAGCTCTGCATCTTTAATTGCTTTTTCTTCGGTAGCCAAACGGTCACTTTCAGTCTTAGCTGCGGCCAGTTCTGCATCCTTGCGTGCTTTTTCTTCTAACGCTAAACGTTGGTTCTGCTCTTGCACTTTTCGTTCAGCTTCTTTCTGAGCTGCTAGCTCGTCTGCTTCTTGCGCTTTTAGATTGTCTGCCAAGCGTTTTTCTTCATCCTTTATTCTCTGAGCTTCTAACTTACGAGCCTCTTCAGCTGCTTTAGCTAATGCTCCCTCAGCATCGCGTCTAGATTTTTCTTCAATCGCTAAACGCTTATCTTCTTCTTTTATCCTTGCAGCTTCGGCAACTCTGGCTGCATCTTCTGCGGCAATTCTAGCCTTTTCCATCTCTGCCAGCTTCAAGTCTGCATCTTTCTTGGCCACCTCTTCTTGCTTTCTTCGTGCAGCTAATTCAACAGCTAGCAAAGCTTCTTGCTCTTTCTTCTCGGCATCCAATCGCTGCTGACGTTCGGCTTCCATTTTAGCAAGCTCTGCATCTTTTTTCTCGTTCTCTAAAGCAACTCTTTTAACCTGCTCCATTTCTTTGGCCTTAGCCAAATCTTCGTCTTTCTTTTTCTGCTCTGCTAGTCTTTCCTGTCTTTCTACTTCAACCTTCAACAAAGTCTTTTCATAATCAGTCTCAGCCTGTTCTACTTCTTTTGAAGCAGCTTTTTGCTGTGCTTTGGCTATTTCCGTTGCTTTTTCTATTCTTTGATCAGAGTATTCCGCAAGACGTTCCTTCTCATCGGCTTGCTTTTTCTCATATTGTTTTTCTAGTCTATCTAGTTCTGCTTTATCCGCAGCCTGAAAGAGCGCAGCAAAATTCACCTTAGAACCGATATTACCCGATTGTTTAATCTTTTGGCTTTCCTGTAAATAAGCATCATAAACGGCAGACGCTCGTTCTTGATCCAGCTCTTTATCTCCCGTTGCTGGTAAAGTTTTCATTATTGCTGCCACTGTCGCATCTCTGTCACCACCTCCACTTTCCAAAGCATCAGCCAGCTGCATCTCTTTCTTATCCTTGGTGTCTGCCATTTTGGCTTTATGCGATTCTTCTACCAATACAGCCGTCTTTTCTGCAAGTTCTGCCTTTTCCTTTCTGATTGATTCTCGTTGAGCTTCCAACTGATCCTGGGCTTGTTTCTTCTCCTTAGTCAACTGTTCCTTAGCTTCTTGCTTTATCTTGGCTTCCTCCACATCAGCTACTGCAAATAGACTTGAGAAATCAATATTTACTACACCACTCCCTCCAAGCTTTTGCTTTTGTTT